>Ga0209347_1000659_pt1 | contig 77502 bp, 69 predicted proteins | sample AutmiccommuBRH23_FD_187382 | JGI IMG/M metagenome (GOLD analysis project Ga0209347, IMG submission 187382) | Deep subsurface microbial communities from Mt. Terri, Switzerland - Autotrophic microbial communities BRH/23 (SPAdes) (version 2) | ecosystem: Environmental > Aquatic > Deep subsurface >...
ACAAGGTGCGACCGCGCGCGAACATCGACGCAAGCGGCGACCTCGGCCAGTTGCTGCAGTAGCGCGTGCACCGCGCGCGACGGCTGCTGCACTGCAGCGCTTTCGAACCTGCTACTTTCCTCGCATCACGCGCACGTGTGCGCCAAACGAACGCCCACGTTGACACCAATCAATGCGGGCCTTTCTCGCCGCGTGCGTAAATGACGCGTCGGCTGATCGCGCACCGTGCACTTGGGACAGGTGGGCCTCCGGCATTGACATTTGGAGCACCAATCATGGCCAACGTCGTCATCATCGGCGCCGGCATCGGAGGCATCTCGGCCACTTACGAGCTGCGCGCGACGCTCGGCAAAAAGCATTCGATTACACTGATAAATGACACGCCGTACTTTCAATTCACGCCATCCAATCCATGGGTCGGAGTGGGCTGGCGCACCAAAGAGGACATCGTCGTCAAGCTCGACGATCTGATGGCGCGCTTCGGTGTCAACTTCATCGAGCAGCGGGTGAAGCGCGTGCACCCAGATGAGAACCGCGTCGAGCTCAGCGACGAGCGCTCCGTCGATTACGACATCCTGGTGATCGCCACCGGGCCGGAGCTCGCCTTCGACGAGATCGAGGGCCTAGGGCCCGACGGTTTCACCCAGTCGGTGTGCACGGCCGATCATGCCACCAACGCGCATGATGCCTGGGAGGCCTTCTGCAAGGAGCCTGGACCGATCGTCGTCGGCGCGGTGCAGGGCGCATCCTGCTTCGGGCCCGCCTACGAATACGCGATGATCATGGACAAGGAGCTGCGGCGGCGGAAAATCCGCGACCGCGTGCCGATGACCTTCGTCACCTCCGAGCCCTACATCGGGCACCTCGGTCTCGGTGGTGTCGGCGATACCAAGAGCCTGCTCGAGCACGAGCTGCGCGAGCGCAACATCCGCTGGGTGGTCAACGCCAAGGTGGACCGCGTCGAAGCGGACAAGTTCCATCTGACCGAGTTCAACGACGACGGCGTCGAGCGCAAGAAGCACGAGATCGCCTACAAGTACGCAATGATGCTTCCCGCGTTCCGCGGCATCCCGGCGCTGCGCGGCATCGACGGGCTCGTCAATCCGCGCGGCTTCGTCATCGTCGACAAACACCAGCGCAACCCGAAATACCCCAACGTCTTCGGCATCGGCGTTGCGATCGCGATAGCGCCGCTGGAGCAGACGCCGGTTCCCACCGGCGTTCCCAAGACTGGCTACATGATCGAGAGCATGGTTACGGCTTCTGCACTGAACATCACGTCGATCCTCGCCGGCCAGGAGCCGCGCAGCGAGCCGACTTGGAACGCGCTGTGTCTGGCCGACTTCGGCGACCGCGGCGTTGCCTTTATCGCCAAGCCGCAGATGCCGCCGCGCAACGTCAACTGGTCGGGCGAAGGCAAGTGGGTGCACCTCGGCAAGATCGCCTTCGAGAAGTACTTTCTCGGGAAGGTGCGCTCTGGCGTCAGCGAGCCCTACTTCGAGAAAGCGTTCATGCGCCTTCTCGACCTTCACAAGGTGAAACGGCCGGCAGCGTAGAGGGCGCGCTACTCGGCTGCGGCGGGCCGCGTTCGCTGATCTTGAAGCCAACGCTCCAGATCGGCGAGCGCGCGCTGCGCAACGACCAGCTTCTTCGCGCGGCCCTTCTCCTTGCCCTTGATACGCCGGCCCGCCTCGTCGTGCGAGGGCGCCTCCGCCGTCGGCAAGAGCCCGTAGTTGATGTTCATCGGCTGGAACGAGCGGGTGCGCGGCGCGTGCTCTGCGGTATCTTCCGACGTGTCGCTCAGATGCCCGCCGGTGATGTGCCCGACAAGCGCGCCGAGCGCCGTCGTCGGCGGCGGCAGCGACGGCTCGTGACCCAGCCGTTCCGCAGCGGCGAGGCGGCCGGCGAGGAGCCCGATCGCCGCGCTCTCCACATAGCCTTCCACGCCCGTGATCTGGCCCGCAAAGCGCAGGCGCGGCATCGCCTTCAACCGCAGCGCGCCATCGAGCAGCTTGGGGCTGTTCAGGAAGGTGTTGCGATGCAGACCGCCGAGGCGCGCGAACTCCGCTCCTTGCAGCCCCGGGATCAGGCGGAATATGCGCACCTGCTCGGCGTGCTTCAGCTTGGTCTGGAAGCCGACCATATTCCACAGCGAGCCGAGCGCATTGTCCTGGCGAAGCTGCACCACCGCGTACGGGCGCCTGCCGTCCTTGTGCGGGTCTTCCAGTCCGACCGGCTTCATTGGCCCGAAGCGCAGCGTCTCTTGGCCGCGCTCGGCCATCACTTCGATCGGCAGGCAGCCGTCGAAATAGGGCGTCGCCGCCTCCCAGTCCTTGAAGCTCGTCTTCTCGCCGGCGAGTAGCGCCGCGATGAAGGCCTCGTACTCGTCCTTCTCCATCGGGCAGTTGATGTAGTCGGCGCCCGAGCCCGCCGGTCCCGCCTTGCCGTAGCGCGACTGAAACCAGGCGACATCCATGTCGATCGTCTCGCGATGGATGACCGGTGCGATCGCATCGAAGAAGGCGAGGCCTTCATCCCCGGTGAGCGTCTTGATGGCCTCGCTCAGCTCCGGCGAGGTCAGTGGCCCGGTCGCGATGACGACGTTGTCCCAGTCGGCCGGCGGCAGGCCCGCGATCTCGCCCCGCTCGATCTCGACCAAGGGGTGAGCCTCCAGCCGCTCGGTGATGTCGGCGGAGAAGGCATCTCGGTCGACCGCGAGCGCGCTTCCCGCCGGCAGCTTCGCCTTGTCTCCAGCGTTCAATATCAGCGAGCCCGCCCGGCGCATCTCCTCGTGCAACAGCCCGATGGCGCTCGCCTGCCATTCGTCGGAGCGGAACGAGTTGGAGCACACGAGCTCGGCAAAGCCGCCCGTCGTGTGCGCATCGGTGGAACGGACCGGGCGCATCTCGTGCAGCACGACCGGGACGCCGGCTTCAGCCGCCTGCCAGGTGGCTTCCGAGCCTGCAAGGCCGGCGCCGATTACGTGAATGGGCTTCATCTGGATCATGGCGGCGCACGCTAGAGGAATTCGCAAACCGTCTCAATCGTAGCCCCGAGACGGCCCATTTCCGGCCCATTACCGTCATTGTGTTAGGTGAGGCTCACGGGATATGGTCCGCTCCGCCCGAAGACGACCCGAAGGCAATATGTGAGGTTTTCCGCATGTCGCGCTACGCTCGGCGCCTGGAACGCGATTTGTCGCGCTGGCGCGAGGCGGGGTGGATCTCCCCCGAGAACGAGGCGCTGATCCGCAACGACGTCGAGAGCCAGAGCCACAGGATCGAGCTCGCCCCTGTACTCGGCATCCTCGGCGCCGTCCTCATCGCCTTCGGCGCCATGAGCTTCGTCGCCGCCCATTGGGAGGAGATGTCGAAGCTGTTGCGGCTTGCGATCATCTTCACCGGCCTGTTCGGCTCGTACGCGGTCGCCGGCGCGCAGTTCGAGCGCGATCACCCCGCCTTCGCGCACGCCGCCGTCCTCGTCGGAGTGGCCATGTTCGGTGCCGGCATCATGCTGATCGCGCAGATGTACCACATCGAGGGCGACCCGCCTGACGCCGTTCTCACCTGGGCGCTGGGCGCGCTCCTGGCCGGCGTGGTGCTGCAATCCAACCCCGCGCTGGCCCTGGCGATGCTCTTGATGGGGTTGTGGACCGCATGGGTGATGTCCGACACCGGCGAGGTGCACTGGGCGTTCCTGATCGGCTGGGGCGCGGTCGCGACTGCCATCCTCTGGCGCCGCTGGGGCGCGGGCCTGCATCTGTCCGCGCTCGTGATGACGGCTTGGCTCATCAGCCTCGGCTACGTGCTGATGCACGGTCACGCGCACGGTCTCGTGGTCGCGATCGGCCTCCTGATCGCGGCGGCAGGTCTCGTTGGTCCGGTCATCGTGCCGTCCTTGCGCGACTTCGAGGTTCCCGCCCTTGCCTACGGCGACACGATCGCATTCGCCGGATTGATCGCCCTGCAGTTCGTCGAGGACGCGTCTCTTGGCACGCTCATTCTGCTCGCGATCCTGACGCTGCTCCTGGTGGTCGGCATGATCGGATTGGGATTGCGCCGCGGCAGTCCCGCCTTATTGTGGCTGGGCTATGCCGGGTTCTCCATCGAGGTGCTCGCGCTCTACTTCAAGACGGTTGGCACGCTGCTGGGCTCCTCGCTGTTCTTCCTGTCGGCTGGCGCCATCGTCATCGTCCTGGCAGCCGCGGCCTACCGGCTGCACGCGCGCGCTCAGGCGCAGGAGGCCGCGCCATGATGCTCGCAAAACGCAACGTCTGGCTCGCCGTCGGCGTCGTCTCCGTGCTGCAGGCCGCCGCGCTCTTCTGGATGATCTGGGAGCGCAATCAGCTCATCGAGAACGGTCGCGAGATCGTCCTGCAGGTCATTCCGCGTGATCCGCGCACGCTGTTCCAGGGCGACTACGTCTATCTCGATTATCCGATCAGCCGCGTTGAGACGCCGGCGGACGCCAAGCCTCCGCGCCGCAACTCCGAGCTCTACGTGACCTTGCGCAAGGGTGCGGACGGCACCTGGGAGGCGGTCAACGCCGGTGCGACGCGGCCTGATCGCCTTGGCCCCGACGAGGTCGTGCTCAAGGGGCGCGTCACCTACACCTCGACGGCGAGCGCCACCACGCCGGCCTTGGCGGGCCTTAAATACGGGATCGAAACCTACTTCGTCCCCGAGGGCGCGGGGCGCGATCTCGAGAAGCTCGTCGGCGAGAAGAAGCTCGCTGTGCTCGTCGCCGTCGACGAGGACGGAAATGCCGGCATCAAGGGCCTCGTCGTCGACGGCAAGCAGGTCTACGAGGAGCCGCTCTTCTAGACACCGGGTCGCGAAGATGCGCTCACAACCGATTTTCGTCAGCTTCGTGTGACCGGTTTGCCGCTCACTGAGCGTTTCTGACCAAGCTTCATGCAGTTAGGTATCGAGTGCTGCCGTGGAATCTGGCAGTCTGCCCCGCCGTGGGACCAAGAAGGGGACGGGAGATGAGTGGCAAGGTCGGACTGAGCTTGGTTTTGGCCGCGACGATGGCGGTCAGTATATGCGTGCCAATGGCAATGGCAGACGACACGGGGGTCGCCGCAAGCCTTCACTCGCTGCGTCGCGAGGCCGGACGGGTCTGCATGACCGATCATTGGCACTATGGTTCCAGCGGCGTTCAGTCCAGCAAGAAGCGGGCACAGTCGGACGCCATTCGGTCCTGGGCCGACTTCACCGCATTCGAGTACGGCACTGATTGGGCCCGTTGGTATCGTGCGCGCAGCCGCAAGGTGAGCTGCTCGCGGGCCAGCGGCGGCTACCGTTGCGACGTCGAAGCGCGTCCGTGCAAGTAATGCGCGGCTGACCGGCGTCAGCGCAGAAATCACGACATCGATCAGCGGCGCCAACCGGTGAACAAGGACCGGATGGCGCCGGTGCTCGTTCCAGGGGGCTCTCCCCCAGCTGTGCCGAGCGTCGCCGCAAGGATGCTGCGAACCTCGTCGGCGGGATCGGAAGTGTCGCCGCGACGGATTTTCTCGGCAAGCTCGCTGTAGCGGCTCTCGGTCGAGTTGGCGCCTGCGACGGTGCCGCTGGTGATGCCGGCGAAGTTGGCGCCGCCGCCGGACGCGCGCGGGAGCTGCAGCATCTCTGCCGCCTCGCCGTCCGCCGGGCCGATGTCGCCCCCCAAGATCGCATCGAGCTGCGCGCGGTTCTCTTTGGCGAGTGCACCAGCCAGCATCGAGGCAACGACGGGCAGGAGATACTCCGAGATCATCTCGGAGATGCCGGCTGCCGCCGCGGCATGCTTGGCCATTCGGTCGGCGCTGCTACGGCCGGCGATGACGTTCAGAACCTTGTTGCCCGCGACCTGGGTCGAGGTGGCGCCGAGCATGATTGGATTGTCGAGGACCTGCAGGTGGATGTTCTTGCCCAGGAGCTCGACGAGGCCTGCCAGCGAGCGTTTCGAGCCCATGCAACTCGTGACCTGCTCGATGAGGTCGGCGACCATGGCCGCCACGGCCGGCTGCACCTTTTCGGCGGGCAGATGGAATGCGCGCGCGAGATGGGCGAAGGCCTGGCCGTCCTGAGCTTCGTCGAGAAGTTGCTGGATGCGACCCACGCCTCTTGCCCCCATTTGCCTCCTTCGGTCCCGCAGCCGGATGCAAAGTTGTCGCACCCCGCACCGCAGCGTGCCCCCTCCTAGCCTGCTGGAGGCCTGCATGCAAATTCCGCGAGGCCGAGGGCGTGGAAAGATCCTGTATTCTAAGGGGGCGACGCCGATCGCGCCTAAAGTTTGGGCGCCGGCAACCTTCTGATCCGGCCCCGCGGGACGGGGCTCCAACGGCGCTCTTCGCGGCCACGCCGGGGCCCGGCGGAGGCATTCACTGTGCCCTTCGGATTTGCGCCTTGGACCTACTAAAGAGAGCCCCGCATGCCCCCTGCGACGTGTTGCATCGGGTCCACACTTTTGGCATGGTCCCGCCCGCGAATCTCGCGGGAAGTGGCGAGAGCCGACGGTCCGTCGTGCCGCCGCTTCCTTCCGCAAATGCCGCAAAAATAAGTCTAGGGCGCCAAGGGGACCTACCGATGACAGAAATTCTGTGGGGGATCGTCGCATGCGGTTTGCTTGCGATCATCTATGCTGCGTACACGATCCGGACGGTGATGAATGCCGATGCGGGCACTGCGAAGATGCAGGAGATCGCCGGCAACATCCGTGAAGGCGCGCAGGCCTACCTCAACCGCCAGTACCGCACGATCGGTATGGTCGGCTTCGTGATCTTCATCGCGGCGTGGATCCTGCTCGGCCATCTGGTCGCGATCGGCTTCGTGATCGGCTCGGTTCTGTCGGGCCTTGCCGGCTACATCGGCATGAACGTGTCGGTGCGTGCCAACGTCCGCACCGCACAGGCCGCCTCGCTGTCGCTCGCGCGCGGCCTCGACATCGCCTTCAAGTCGGGCGCCGTCACCGGCATGCTGGTTGCCGGCCTCGCGCTGCTCGGCGTCTCGGTCTACTTCATGATCCTCACGTCGGGCATGGGCTTCGCGCCTGACGATCGTGTCGTCACCAACGCGCTGGTCGCGCTGGGCTTCGGCGCCTCGCTGATCTCCATCTTCGCCCGTCTCGGTGGTGGCATCTTCACCAAGGGTGCCGACGTCGGCGGCGATCTCGTCGGCAAGGTCGAGGCCGGCATTCCCGAGGATGATCCGCGCAACCCTGCAACCATCGCCGACAACGTTGGTGACAACGTCGGCGACTGCGCCGGCATGGCTGCCGACCTGTTCGAGACCTATGCCGTGACCGTCGTCGCGACGATGGTTCTGGCCGCCGTGTTCTTCGCCGGTCAGTCCGGCCTCGGCGACCTCATGGTCTATCCGCTGGCGATCTGCGCGGCCTGCGTCGTGACTTCGATTATCGGCACCTTCTTCGTCCGTCTGGGCTCCAACAACTCGATCATGGGTGCGCTTTATCGCGGCTTCATCGCGACGGCTGTCCTCTCGATCGGTGGCCTTTGGGTCGCAACGCACTACGTGCTTGGCGGCTTCGGCGAGGTTGGCACCGCAGCCGGCATGACGATCACCGGTCTAAACCTGTTCCTGAGCGGCCTCGTCGGCCTCGTCGTGACGGGCCTCATCATCTGGATCACGGAGTACTACACCGGCATCGGGTTCCGGCCGGTCCGCTCGATCAGTCAGGCGTCCGTGACGGGACACGGAACCAACGTGATTCAGGGCCTGGCGGTCTCGCTCGAGTCCACTGCCATGCCGGCTCTCGTAATCGTCGCCGGCATTCTCGCGACCTATTCGCTCGCCGGTCTGTTCGGCACCGCCATCGCCACGACGACCATGCTTGGCCTTGCCGGTGTCGTCGTTGCGCTCGATGCCTTCGGCCCCGTCACCGACAACGCGGGTGGCATCGCCGAGATGGCAGGCCTGCCCAAGGAGGTGCGCCGCTCCACCGACGCGCTCGACGCCGTCGGCAACACCACCAAGGCGGTGACCAAGGGCTACGCCATCGGCTCGGCCGGTCTTGGTGCGCTGGTGCTGTTCGCGGCCTACAGCTATGACCTGCAGCACTTCATCGAAGAGGCGAACAAAGTCGGCGCGACCGGCTTCTCCTATTTCCAGGGCGTTACGCCGAACTTCTCGCTGTCCAATCCCTATGTGGTGGTCGGACTGCTGCTCGGCGGTCTGATCCCGTTCCTCTTCAGCGGCATTGCCATGACGGCGGTCGGCCGTGCGGGTGCTGCGATCGTTCAGGAGGTGCGCCGCCAGTTCAAAGCCAAGCCCGGCATCATGCAGGGCAAGGATCGTCCTGACTATGCGGCTGCCGTCGACCTACTGACGCGCGCTGCGATCAAGGAGATGATCGTGCCGTCGCTGCTGCCGGTGCTGTCTCCGATCGTGCTCTACATCGTGATCTACTTCGTTGCCGGCGGCGGTACGGCCGGTAAGAGCGCGGCGTTCTCCGCGGTTGGCGCGATGCTGCTCGGCGTGATCGTCACCGGTCTCTTCGTCGCGATCTCGATGACGTCGGGTGGCGGTGCCTGGGACAATGCCAAGAAGGCGTTCGAGGACGGCTTCGTCGACAAGGACGGCGTCAAGCACGAGAAGGGCTCGGAGGCCCACAAGGCGGCCGTCACCGGCGACACTGTCGGCGATCCTTACAAGGACACGGCTGGTCCTGCGGTGAACCCTGCTATTAAGATCACCAACATCGTGGCGCTGCTCCTGCTGGCGGTGCTGGCGCAGTAAGCGGGCATTGCCCGCAGGCCGAAGCGGACAAAAGCAAAGGGCGGAACCGGTATCCGGTTCCGCCCTTTCTTGTTTCCGTCGCGAATGTGAGTGGCGCTATGCGCCGACGATCAATTCGTCGAAGTACTACTCGCCGAAGATCTGACGCGTGCCCAGGTTGCGGAAGAGCTGCTTCAAGATGCCGTCCTCGTTGCCGCCCGGTGCCGGCGTCGTGCGCGAGACGTAGTCGAACACCTTGCCGTCCTTCAAACCGTAGTGGGCGACGTGGTCGACCGTGCCGATCTGATTGAAGTAGACGGCGAGCACCTTGCGGTCCTCCTCCTCCGGCAGGAAGAAGGCGGACTGGGACTGGGTGCTGGAGATGTAGTAGAAGGCCTGGCCGTTCTCGATGACCGCGGTCGTCGAAGGTGTACCAAGGTTCATGCGCACCTGTTCTTGGGTCATGCCGGGCTGCACTTGCTGCAGGTCGCCGGCATGGAACTGGGCGCCATGCTGGGTGATTGTGGGCTCGCACGCGGCCAGCGCGACGGCGGCCCCGATCACGAGAGGCAGCGCCCCGAGGGCTCTCATCGGCCGCACGAGGGCATGTGGTAGACCTATTGTCCGACCGCTGCGACCTGCGCTCTGGCGCACATTCGTCTCTCGGCGCATTATGTTAGTGTCTTTCCGAGAATCGATTGAGGGGATGCTTCCGAGCGCTTAACCCGAGGTCTCGCCGAAGGCAACCTGCCTCGCTACCGCTTCCCCCAACCCGTTGTTTTCACTTCCAAGTGGACTCGTTCCGATGCTGAGGTCGCTCAAGACCAAAGACCATCTGCGCCGTAAAGCAGGCGAGATTTATGGCGTGATCGTGACGCAGGCGCGACAGCCTGATTTTTACGTTTCCATGGGTGTTCCAGACACCCCGGTCGGGCGCTACGAGATGATCGTTTTGCACCTCTTCATGGTGCTCGAGCGGCTGCGCGAGCAGGGCGACAGCGAAGGCGACGGCGGCCTGGCCCAAGCGGTCATGGAGACGTTCGTGATCGATATGGACGACTGCATGCGCGAGATGGGCGTGGGCGACGTCTCCGTCGGACGCAAGGTTCGCCGCGCCGCAGCAGGCTTTTACGAGCGCGGGCGCGACTATCGCGAGGCGCTGGCCACACCCGATCGCCAGCTCCTGGCACAGCGGCTGGCGTCCCACATCCTGGTCCGCGACACCGTCGACCCGCAGAGCACCGCTCTTGCCGACTATGTGCGTGCCGCCGTTGTCGGGTCCGGCGACGTGGCCGGGTCGCAGGCGTTTCCGGATTTGGCTCCGTACGCGGAGGCGGCACGATGAGCGGGCCGCTCGCATGGTCGCACCGGGTCACCGAGATCCCCGAGGCCGGTTTGAACCTCACGCGCTCGGCGACGCCCGAGGAAAGCGCTGGGATTGCCGAGGAGCTCGACCTCGTTGCCTGCGATGCACTGACCGCCAAGTTCGTGCTGCTTCCGCTCGGAGCCGGCCGCTACCGCATGTCCGGTAAGCTCACCGCGCGCGTAACCCAGAGCTGCATCGTCACTCTGGAACCCGTCGCGCAAACCATCGACGAGGCCATCGACATCGAGTTCTGGCCGGCCGGCAGCGTGCCCGAGGTCGGCGAGGAGGAGGTCGAGGCGCTATCTCTTCCCGAGATCGAGCCGATCGAGCATGGTTGGATCCAAGATGGCCGGGTCATTTTGGAGCTGCTCTCCTCCGCGCTCGATCTCTATCCACGCAAGTCCGGCGCGCGCTTCGAATGGGAGGACACGGGCGGCGAGGCCGCTGTCGAGGCCGAAAACCCCTTTGCGGCTCTCAAAAAGCTCAAGAAAGAGACGTGAACACCACCCCCGGTTTGGGCCCCAAACGGGCTGACAACAGCCCTGGGACAAACCGTCCGCGTGCGTGTAAATGCGTCGAGATTCCAGTTGTTTCGCACCTGCAAAAGAGTATGGTCCGGGCGACGAGATGCGGGGTGGGACCCTTTGGAGCACGCCGTCTGTTCAAGATGTTTACTGTGAGGCGACCCGCAGCATGTCACAGCCGCGGACGATAGCGCTCGACGCCATGGGCGGAGATCACGGGCCTGAGGTGGTAGTCGCGGGGGCGGCGCTGTCTCATGAACGCCACCCGGGCATGAGCTTTCTTTTCTTCGGCGACCGCACGAAGATCGAGGTCGAGCTGGAGAAGTTTCCAAAGCTCGCCGAGCGAACGCGCATCGTTCATACCGAGACCGTCGTCACCATGGAGGAAAAGCCCAGCCAGGCGCTGCGCCGTGGCAAGGGCACGAGCCTGTGGCTGACGATCGACGCCGTGCAAAAGGGCGATGCGGACGTTGCCGTTTCGGCCGGAAACACCGGCGCATTCATGGCCATGTCGAAGCTCATCTTGCGTCCGATGGCCGGCATCGAACGTCCCGCGATCGCCGCGATCTGGCCGACGGTGAAGTCCGAATGCATCGTGCTCGACGTCGGCGCCAACATCGGCGCCACCGCGCGTCAGCTCTCCGACTATGCGCTGATGGGCGCCGCGATGGCGCGCGCGCTGTTCCACGTCGAGCGTCCGACGGTCGCGCTACTCAACGTCGGCGTCGAGGAGGTGAAGGGGGTCGAGGAGGTGCGCAAGGCGCACGCCTGGCTGAAGAACACCGAGCTGCCGCTCGACTATCGCGGTTTCATCGAGGGTGACCAGATCGGTCAGGGCACGGTCGATGTGGTCGTCGTGGAAGGCTTTGCCGGCAACATCGCGCTCAAGACAGCCGAAGGAACCGCGCGCCAGATCAGCGAGTACCTGCGGGCTGCAATGCGGCGCTCGTGGGTGTCGCAACTTGGCGCTCTGCTGGCCTCCGGCGGCTTTCGCGTGCTCAAGAACAAAATGGATCCGCGCCGGTCCAACGGGGGCACTTTCCTCGGGCTCAATGGCATCGCGGTCAAGAGCCACGGAGGCACCGACGCGCTCGGCTTTGCAAGCGCAGTGGATCTCGCGTACGAGATGGCCCAAAGCGGGCTGATTGCCCGTTTGGCCGAGGACCTGGATGCGTTCCACCACAAGCTGGCGGCGACGGCGACCGCAACGGCTACTGGTTAAGCGATCCTCAAGGCTGCAGCGAGCAAACCAAATCAAGAGAGCAACAACAGGGTAGGTCTGTGGCAGTCATTCGCTCCGTGATCCGCAGCGTCGGCGCGCATTTGCCCAAGCGCGTGATGACGAATGCCGACATGATGAAGATCGTCGACACGAGCGACGAATGGATTGTCGAGCGTACGGGCATCCGCGCGCGCCATATCGCCGACGAGAACGAGAAGACCTCCGATCTGGGTATCGCCGCCTCCAAGCAGGCACTCGTTCGCGCTGGTATCGATCCCATCGACATCGATCTCGTCATCTGTGCGACGGCGACGCCGGACCGGACCTTCCCCGCAACGGCGGTGACGATCCAGCGCGCTCTGGGCATCACGAAGGGTGCTGCCTTCGACGTGCAGGCGGTGTGCTCCGGCTTCGTCTATGCGCTGACGATTGCCGACAATTTCTTGAAAACCGGCCAGTTCAAGCGGGCGATCGTCGTCGGCGCGGAAACGTTCTCGCGTATCCTCGATTGGAACGACCGCGGCACGTGCGTGCTGTTCGGCGACGGTGCCGGTGCGGTGGTCATGGAAGCACAGCCGCAGCACGGAACGCGCGAGGATCGGGGCATCCTGACGACGCTGATCCGTTCCGACGGCCGCTTCGAGGACCTGCTCTACGTCGACGGCGGCCCCGGCTCGACCAAGACGGTCGGGCATCTACGCATGAACGGGCGCGAGGTCTTCCGCCACGCCGTCCAAAAGATCTCCGGCGTCATCGAAGAGGCGCTGGTGATGACCGGTTTCGCCCCCGACGAGATCGACCTCTACGTGCCCCACCAGGCCAACAAGAGGATCCTCGACGGCGTGGTCAAGAAGCTCGGCGTCGAGCCCGACAAGATCGTCGTGACCCTCGACCGGCATGGCAATACGTCGGCCGCATCGATACCGTTGGCTCTTAACCATGCTTTCGAGGCGCACAAGCTGAAAGAGGGCAGCTTGGTGCTGATGGAGGCCATGGGGGGCGGATTCACTTGGGGTGCGGTGCTGGCGCGCTGGTAGATTTATAACGTTTGGGCCACAAGCCAAAGTTTTGTTCTGTGATTTCAGTCGCTTGAAAAGCGGTGGTGATTGACGATCTCCTCAGCCCCCGGTAGCATTGTCCGAAATGACCAGAAAACTGGGAGAAAAAGGGCCATGGGAGGCAAGACATTGACGCGGGCTGACCTCGCGGAGGCGGTGGTGCGCAAGGTGGGACTGCCGCGCAACGAGAGCCAGGAGCTGGTGGAACTCGTTCTCGGTGAGATTTCAAATAGTTTGGCCCGCGGAGAATCGGTGAAGCTCTCCTCGTTCGGGTCGTTTGGCATTCGTCAGAAGGGGGAGCGCATGGGGCGCAACCCAAAGACTGGGGAAGAAGTGCCAATTACACCGCGTAGGGTCTTGGTATTCCGGCCAAGCAATATCATGAAGGAACGCATCAACGAGGGACAGGTGCGCCGCAAGGCAGCCGAGTAGGTTTGCGGCCTGAGCACCGGCGCCCTGTAGAGAGGCCAGCGGAGGCGCAATGAGCAAGACGGCGGAGGCGTTCCGGACGATCAGCGAGGTCGCCGGAGAGCTCGACGTGCCCAAACACGTGTTGAGGTTCTGGGAAGGCAAGTTCCCGCAGATCAAGCCGATGAAGCGGGGGGGCGGACGCAGATACTACCGGCCCGAGGACATGGCGCTGCTGCGCGGCATCTGTCAGTTGCTGCGCGCGGAAGGCTACACGATCAAAGGCGTGCAGAAGATCCTGCGCGAGCAAGGCGTTGATCAGGTCAAGAGTGCGGGCACAGCGCCTGCGCAAGCGGCGGCGGCGAAGTCCGAGCCCCTAACCGAGAAACGCGGTCGCCGGCCGACGGCAAAGTCGGCTGATGGGCGCCGGGGCGAAGCGCGCACGGTGCTGACAGCCGATGCGCGCACGAACCTCGAGGCCGCCATCGCTGAGCTTCAAGCTTGCCGCAGCCTCCTGCTCGGTAAGGCCATCGAAAGCGCTTCCCGGCGCCGTGCGAAGCCGCGTCGCGCCGCGCGTCCTTGAGCCGGGCCCCGGACGTGCGAACCGAACGCCCCAGCCACGGGGCGTTCAGCGGTCTGGAGCTCTGGTGCGTTGATCTCGAAAATGCGGGACCGGTGCTGCACGACGTGGAGCAGCGCACGCAGCGACTGTCGGAGCAGGACCGCGAGGGTGCCGGTGTCCTGAAGGATGTCGACGCGGTCCGCGAGCGGCTTGCCACGCGCATCGCGCTGCGCGTTCTCATCGAGCGCGCTTTGGGGAGCGAATGGCGCGGCGTACCATTCGAGCGCAGCGCACACGGCAAACCCTATCTTGCCGGCGCGCCGGTTCACTTCAGCATCTCGCACGTTGCCGGCGTAGCGCTGATCGGCATCGCGAGCGAAGCGCCTATCGGCGTCGATGTGGAGCGTGTGCGCGAAGTGCACATGCGCGACCCGCGCCGCTCGCGCATTGAAGCTGCGGCGGTGGCACTGAGCCCCGCCCAGCCACTGCCGGCGGGAGGCGAAGCGCGCTTCCTGCAAGCTTGGGTGCGCTTGGAAGCGCTGGCCAAGGCGGATGGGGGCGGCATCGGGCGGCTGCTGACGCGGCTGGATATCGCCGGGCGCAGGGCCTCGCCTGACGAGGGCTGGGAGGCGCGGGTAGCAGAGGCGAAGGCGGCTGCCAACGTGCGCCATCTTGGGGATTTGGCGCTCGGTTCGGGCATCTTTGCGGCGGCCGCCCTGTCTGAGCGGGCTACGCCTCAGCTGCGTTGGTTGCCGCAGGATCTTGAGGGCCTGGAGGAGCTTGTCGGATAGCGGCAAGTTGGCCTGCCTTTGTCGTTGACCGCGCGGGCCTGCCAAGGCAAAAGGGGCGTTCAATCGGAGCGTAGCGCAGCCTGGTTAGCGCACCAGTCTGGGGGACTGGGGGTCGGAGGTTCAAATCCTCTCGCTCCGACCAATCTTTTCAATGACTTAGCAAGGCTGCCCACTCGTCGATGACCACTGGGGGTGCATTTTGGGCGCGGTCTATGGTGCTTCCGTAAGCGGCATGTTGAGAGTCCCAATATGCGACGTTAGCCGGATCGTCTGGTCCCTTTTCGCTTAGAGGGGCGACCGCGGCGGGTGCTCGGTTTCATTCGGCTAGCGATGCCGGAAGTCCAAGCTCTTGCCAGACCGCGTGCACGACGGCCCAGTCCTTCATTCGTGAACCACGGCTGGAAGACAACTTTGCCTTCACCTCGATGTCGGCGTACAGCATCAGGTAGCGAATATTGGTGTCGTGGCCGCTATCCAACGCGGCTGCGATGCCCTGGGCACTTCGCATTGAAGGCTCGTCTTGATCGCAGGTCGCAACGTGCGGCTCGTAGATCTCAGGCTGATAGGGAAGCAGGCGCCATCCTGTTTTTGACGTATTGGCCAGGGCGAGAGCTGTCTGCTCTGCCTCGGCAGAGCTGTCGGCTTTCACCGAAACGGTGGTGACCTCGAAGCGAGGCCGACACAAACGGACATGATAGGTCTTGAGAGCTGCGGCAGCTGCTCCACGCGCGCGCCTCGCCTCGAGCCATTCCTTGACCTCCCGCTCCAACCACACGACGTGATTTTCGCTCAGCCAGATGTGGCGAGGAAAGTTTCCGGCAGCTTCCAGATTGCGCACGTGGTTGCGTGAGTAGAGCACCATCGCGCGCAGTTCTTTCGGAAGGATGAAGCGATCTGCAGTGCTGATCGTGACCTTGGGACTCATCTGGCCCACAGGGCGCGCGTCGACCTTCGACTGCATCCAATCCAGGATCTCGCGAAACACCCATCCGAGGCGTCCGGGTCCGATATGGATGCGCTTAGGAAATTTGCCGGCCGCCTCGAGCCGCGTGAGCTGCTGCTGCCCGTAGGTGACGCAGTGTTGGACTGCTTGCGCATTGAGGCAGATGTTGTCGGTCGGTGGAGTGGGCCTGGCCATGCTTGGCCTCCGGCTTTCAAACGAGGTCCCTTTTGTCACCGGTCTGGAATCTCTTGACGGTCGGCCTCGGAGGTCTATCGACGTAGCCCTAGCATTGTCCGCAATAGTGAAAAAAATCATTGTAAATTTCACAATGGTGACATACCCTACGTAAAATATCAGGTGGAATCATGAAGCGCACAAGTTCTGCTCGCACGCCAGCTTCCGCTCAAGGGGAGCCCGACTCCGATGGGTCGGCGCTAAGCGAGTTCGTCGGGCGCGAGATACAGGCGCTGCGCAAGGCCAAGAAGCTTACGTTGGCTCAACTCGCGCTTAAGTCAGGCGTCTCCGTCGGGTATCTCAGTCAAATTGAACGAGGCCTGTCGACCCCCTCTATCAAGGCGCTGCACGGAATTAGTCGCGCGCTCGATGTGAACATTTCATGGTTCTTTTCGGCTTCAGAGTCGGGGCCGCGGGAGGAACGGGATTATGTTGTCCGCAAATCACGCCGGCGGCAAATACGTTTCGACGGCGGAATATCGGATTTCTTGCTATCGCCTTCGCTTGCCGGCGACCTTGAGCTTCTTCTCAGTACATTCGAGTCCGGTGCCACAAGTGGCGATCAACCCTACACCCATGAAGGTGAAGAGGCCGGTCTCGTCGTCTCAGGCGAGCTAGAGCTTCATGTCGATGGCAAGTGCTTTCTGCTCAAGCAAGGCGATAGCTTTGCGTTCAAGAGCTCTACCCCACACCGCTACCGAAACCCCGGACCAAACGACGCTGTTGTGATCTGGGCGATTACTCCCCCAAGCTACTAAGGCCAAATTTGAAGTGGAAGACACGATGTCAGTAGTCGCAGAGTTCCAACGCTTGAGTGGTCGTCATTTTGTTGATGGCGTCTTCCAGCAAGGAGACCCCACCAACCAGATAGCAGTGTTTGACCCTGCGACCGAAGATCGGATTGGCGAGGTCGCGGAAGCCACACGGCATGAAGTATCAGCGGCCATTTCTGCCGCCAACGTGGCCCAAAAGAAATGGCGCGATACCAATATGCTGACGCGTGCGGAGCTGCTGCATGAGGTTGCTGCAGAGCTGCGACGTCTCCGTCCGAGCCTCGCAGAGATGCTCACGCGTGAGATGGGTAAGCCCTACAAGGAGTCTTATGACGAGGTCAGCTGGTCGATTTCGGCAATTGACTATTACGCGGAGGTTGCACGCCACGAGAACGGCAAAGTGGTTGGGCCGACCGTTGATGGGCAGCTTCATTTCACCCTCAAAGAGCCCCTCGGCGTGATCGCGGCGATCATGCCGTTCAACTATCCTATCGTGTTGCTGACGTGGGAGATTGCAGCTGCTCTTGCTGCCGGTAACGCGGTAATTACCAAGCCGTCAGAGCTGACCTCGCTGACCACGCTGAAATTCATGGAGGCATTCAAAGCGCTTCCTGCCGGGCTTGTCCAATGCGTAACCGGAGGTGGAGCAGTTGGCGCGCAACTCGTCGAGAGTCCCGAGATCCACGGCGTAGCCTTCACCGGGGGTATCGGAACGGGAAAGACCATTGCCAAGTCTTGCGCGGAGACATTTAAGCGCTGCCTCATCGAAGCATCGGGAAATGATCCGTTCATCGTCATGCCGTCCGCGCCGCTTCCCGTGGCCGCGCGTGCAACGGCATTCGCTGCGTACCTGAACTGCGGACAGGTTTGTACATCCGCAGAGAGAATCTACATCCATAGCGATATCTACGATGCGTTCGCCGATGCTCTGACGGCCGAAGCCAGTCGGCTCCGCATTGGAAATGGACTTGGCAGAGTCGATATCGGGCCGATGGTTACTCCAAAAGAGCGCGATAGGTATGAACGCATCGTGCGTCGCGCGCTCGATCAAGGTGCTCGTGTTCGGATTGGTGGTGGCAGGCCGGCAGGTTTCAACAGGGGATGGTTTGTCGAGCCCACTGTGTTGTCAGATGTTACGCCAGAAATGGATATCTTGAACGATGAGTCATTTGGGCCGGTTGCGCCGCTCTGTCGGGTTGGTTCGTTGGATGAGGCAATCGAGCTGTCCAATCGCTCGAAATACGGGCTTGGTGCGAACATCTATACGGGCTCGCTCGATGAGGCAATGCGGGCTGTGAATGAGATCGAAGCAGGCATGGTCTGGGTCAACGCACCATTGCTCGACAATGCTGCCGGCCCATTTGGAGGCAGAAAGATGAGCGGAACTGGGCGCCAACTCGGCTCCGAAGGCCTCGACCAGTTCCGCCACACCAAGCTTGCTATGATTGATCCAAAAGCCAGCAACCAAGACTTCTGGTGGTTCCCTTATGCCGACGAAGAGGCATATCCGAAATAGATGACGGCTGACTTGACGAAGTGTGTGTCGGCATACGCGATGTAGAACAAGAGCGTCGGATCTTCGATCTTAAGCAAAGCCAGAACCCCTTCTGACTAAGGAATGTCAGAAGGGGTTCTGGCCTTTCCCTAGAGCACGACGACGGGCATCGCCGAAGGCGCCATTACTGGCGCAATACCCGAGATATAAAGTCAGTCCCAGGTACGCTCCCCTCCAATCAGAAAAGCCGCCGCATTCGAACGAATGCGGCGGCAGTCTGTAGCGTCTTTGTTGGGTCCGATCGCTATGAATGCGTCACGGAAGAAGGTTCACACCTGCCGAAAATACGAAACGCGCGTCCGTCAGCGGGTTGTCGATGGTCGTGTCCCAGTAGCGCAGGTCCATGAAGAACTTGTCCGCTGTGAGCTTCAGGCCGGCATTCCAGTAGGTGTACGTTTCTTGACCGACCCAGTAGCCGTCGGGGTAGTACTCGTTGGTCCCAGAGTCCGAGTAGCCGATGAGGCCGCTAAGTGTGGGAGCGAACATGGCGACCTTGGGAAGGTCGTAGGCCAAGGTGCCTTCGATCGACACATTTGAAGTGGCTGCATAACCCTGATCCGGCGTCAGCCACAGGAGTGCGCCCGCCGTGAGGTTGGGTGCAATGTTCGTCGAAGCTCCGATCTTGAACTCGAAGTAATCGATGTCCGACGTCGAGCCGAAAGCGCCTTTGTCCTCGTTGCCGTAGATATACCAGTTGGCGGCGAGATCCCAGTTGATCGGACCGGTCGTCGGGCGGATGCCTAGATAGATGTCCTGCTCCCAAGAACCATACGGATAGTAGTCGATGTTCGACGTCCACAGTGCCAGATAGGCAATGCCGTAATCGACTTCCTGGTAGACGTTCACCGTCGGATCCTGATCGGTGTACGAGATGCCGCGGAACATGTAGTCGCTGGCCCCCGTGATCGTCAGGTAGTAGCTGAACTCGCGTTTTTCGTCCTCTGCCTGCGCCCCAGTTGTGATGCCGCCCAGCGATAGTGCGATCGCGCCGGCGAGCCCCGCGATTTGTTTTCTGCTCACGTCCAGACCCCTTCTGTTGATGTCCTCGACAACTACCGTTCACCCCCAAAAGGCTCGCTCAGCATACTATCCGCATGGTCAAAATACTAACCATTACATCGGAATCGATCACACAGTCTGCCCGCTCAGCGGATGCCCTTATGCGGTTAAAATGCTAAACATTACGACTTAGGTCATACAAGCGGAAAGGCGCAGGGCGGACGTGAATCAACAGGGGTGTCGCCGGTTCGCAACAAGGGGATAATCTGTTGACCGTACGGAGCAGGAGACCTTTGCCTAGGTAGCGTCCATGTTGGCCATGAAGTATGCAATATCTGACAGTTAGCGGCCTCCAGCGCCTGGAGGCGCATCTGTTTCCCGGCCCGCAATGCTGAAGGTCACATTAGCTAGAACGGTGGGGTACACGCGCTAACCAGGACGGCCGGCACGGTGCCCGTGTTGCGGAAGCGATGGGGGATGTGGCTATCAAAATAGTAAGCATCTCCGGCCCTCAAAATCTGCGTCTTGTCGCCGACCATCACCTCGACCTCCCCAGAGATGATGACCCCGCCTTCCTCGCCAGGATGGGAGAGCATATCCGGGCCGGTGTCGCCGCCGGGGTGATAAACTTCGTACAGAATCTGCAGGGCTTTGGTGTGGCGCTCGCCTGCGACCGCTGAGAGTTCCAGCTTGCCATCGACCAGCTTGATCAGATCCTGGGGAGTGAAAAAGATCTTGGGGTTAGCCACGGCTTCGCCGGTTGAGAAGAACTCGCCGACCGATAGACCGAGAGCGTCAGTGATCCGGTTCAAGGTGGCAATCGACGGGCTGTGCTTGTTCTGCTCGATCATGCTGATCATGCCGTTCGTAACGCCGGAGCTAGCAGCAAGATCGCGTTGTGAAAGGTTGCGCTCCATGCGGAGTGCCTTGAGGCGCGAGCCCACGTCAATCTTGTCCGTCTTTGTCCGTGCGTGAGATCTGGAGCGGTGACCGGGCGCGGATTTCCGCAAGAGTTTACGTCCTTCCTTTTTCTGTTTGACGGCAGCGGTCAAATGCGTCCTCACCACGATGTCTCTCCCGATCATCTAGGTCGCCTGGTCCCTCCGTGCGGCCCGCCGTGCGGCAAACCCGAGCGCGGGGCATAGTTAAGACCATAGAGTCACGGGCGCAATCTCCGTTTCCTGAGCCATTGTTTAGTATATTAAGCCATGATATCGGGGTGTCGGGGCCCAAGAAGGCAACGCAAGCGAGTGAGAGCATAGCCAATGACAACGTCTGCAGATCTTCATGATCGGCGCAACGCGGCTGTACCGCGCGGCGTTTTCAACGTCACCAGCGTCTACGCCAAAGAGGCGCTCAACGCCGAGATCTGGAGCGAGGATGGGCGCCGGTACATAGACTTCGCGACCGGAATTGGCGTTCTCAATGTCGGTCACCGACACCCGCGTGTGATCGAGGCCGTGCGCGCGCAGCTCGACCAGTTTACGCACGCTTGCTTTCACGTCACGCCATATGAGTCGTATGTGCGGCTCGCCGAACGGCTCAATGAGCTTGCTCCAATTGCGGGGCCTGCCAAGACGATGTTCGTGACGACGGGAGCCGAAGCCGTAGAGAACGCGGTCAAGGTCGCGCGCGCCTTTTCCAATCGTCCTGCTGTCATATCGTTCAGCGGCGCGTTCCACGGCCGCACGCTACTGGCCATGTCGCTAACCGGCAAGACGGCGCCTTACAAGAAGGGCTTCGGGCCGTTTCCGGCGGACATCTACAACGTTCCCTTCCCAAACAGCTACTACGGCGTCACCCCGCAGATGAGTCTGCAGGCTATGCGCGATCTCTTCAAGCACGTCGTCGATCCCGCGCGTGTTGGCGCGGTCATCATCGAGCCGGTGCAGGGCGAGGGCGGCATAAACATCGCACCGTTCGACTTCCTGCGCTCGCTCAGATCGCTGTGTGACGAGTTCGGCATCCTTCTCATTGCCGATGAGGTTCAGGCCGGATTCGCCCGCACCGGGCGACTGTTCGCCCTGGAGCACGCAGGGGTGAAGGCCGACATCGTCACCATGGCAAAGGGATTGGGCGGCGGCTTTCCGTTGTCGGCGGTCTCGGGACGCGCGGACATTGTGGAAGCAGCAGGCGTTGGCGGTTTAGGAGGCACGTATGCGGGTAACCCGATTGCTTGCGCTGCAGCCCTTGCGGTGCTTGATGTCATCGACGATGAGAACCTATGCGCGCGGGCAGATCAGATCGGCGCGATCATCCTCGATCACCTGAATCGTGTATCCAGCGGCGCTTGCAGCCAGCACATAGGCGACATCCGCGGTCTAGGCGCCATGTGCGCTGTGGAGCTGGTGACGGATCAAGAGAGCAAGAAGCCGGCGGCGGAGCTGACCGCAGCACTGATCAAGTCAGCGGTCCAGAGAGGCCTTATCCTTCTTCCTTGCGGCACCAACTCGAATGTGATCCGGTTTCTGGCGCCGTTGACGGCGAGCAATGAGATCGTCAACGAAGGCATGAGCATCTTCGATGATTGTCTGAGAGCGGTAGCCGAGAAAGAAGCTGCCTGATCGAGCGGGAGTGGCTGCTCAAGAAAATGACGCGCCCGTGGGGGTGAACCTCGGGCGCGCCATCTCACCTCATCCGCTGAGGGAACTGTTCAGCGGATGAACTGGTTCACGAAATCGGCACCCAGACCGACTTTCTCGTAGTGATCACGACAGGCTTGGATTAGCTGGAAGTTGTCCTCAACCAATGTCACCTTGTCCTCGTCGTCGACATAGAGGGTCGGCCCCTGAATGAAAAACACCGACTGCATCTCGTCGCCGGCGTCGCACGTCAGCGTGTGAACTTCGCCTGGCGGCTCCATGACGTAGGAGCCTTCCGTTGCGCGCCAGGTGTGCTCGAGGTAGCGCCAGCTTCCCCTTACGACGAAGCCGTGCACCGGGCTGGGATGACGGTGCTTCGACAAGACGCCACCTCTCTTCACCTTGAGCATCTCGCCATGCGAGCCATGGTTCATGTCGAAGAAGAGCGGGCGAAACCAGACGTCTGGCTCGAGCTCGACCCAAATGCGGTCATCCTTCACCGGCCCGACGACGATCTCGGGTATCATTCCCAGGTGACCCAGGCTCGGTGGATCGAACGTCACATGCTCGGTTTTGACGGGGAGTATCAAAGTCATGTCGTCACCTTCTCGCGAACGGGGCTGATGGCATTTCCAATGGGGCGAAACTCGCCGCGAAATCTCACGAGCGGCTCATGGAGATCGTTGCGACGGATCGCTGCCACCTCACCGATGATGATTTCGTGGTCGCCGCCGTCGTAAGTCGCCCACAGATTGCAGTCGAAGCTTGCAATGGCTTCGGGCAGGATCGGGTTGCCGAGCATGCTTTCGTGCCACTCGCAGCCTGCGAACCGGTCAGGGATCGGGGCCGCAAAGCGATGGGCGATGTCGGAGTGATCGTGCCTCAAGACGTTCACGCAAAAGCGGCCGCTCGTCTTCACGAGGTCGACGCTGGCCGCCGTCTTGCGCACGCTGTAGAGCACCAGTGGAGGCGACATGCTGACGGACTGAAAGGACGATGCCGTCAATCCGAACCGCCTGCCTTCCGACGAGACGCCGGTAATGATCGTGATGCCGGTCGCAAAACAGCTAAGCGTCTCCTGGAACTCGCTTACATTCTTCGGAGTCGTCCACTTGGCCGCCCTATTCATTCTGCGGCCTCCTTTTTCGGCGCGAGCTCCGAGGTCAGTTTGTCGATGATGCGCTGCTTACCCTCCTCATCGAGCTTGCCGAGCTCATTCATGAGCACCGGCTCGTCAACCTTCTGGTTCCACCAGTCGATGGCTTCATTGCCGAACAAGCCCCACTTGCCCACAAGCTGGGCCGTGATCTCGTTGGAGGGGCCCATGATCCAGCCCGCCTTCGCATCGCGAAGGATGCGCTCCAGTTCCAGGTCACGCATGTAACCGCGGCCGCCGCAGGCCTGCAGCATCTTGTCGGGGGCCTCGAAGGCAAAGCGAGTTGCCAGGAACTTCGCCTCGAAACACCATGTGGTGAACTTGGAGGAGCGCGGCGTTGCCTTTGGATCCTTGTAGTAGATGTCCCAGTTGTTGTTGTCTGTTGCTGCATCGAGGGCCTGTGCGAGCGCGTAAGCGTACAAGCGCGATGATTGCCCATCCATGATGACGCGACCGAAAGTGTCCTGGATCGTGGGGTAATCGGCGACGCGACGGCCATATTGGGCGTGCGCTTTTCGCGTCACGTGCCGCTTGGCGAGGTCGATAGATGCTAGGCCGACGCCATTGTACGCTCCGGCAAAGTAGATCATGGCCAGGGGATCGACGATCTCGTCGTTTGACATTGCGCCATCACCGGGCCAGCCGACAATTCGGTCGAGCGGGATGGTGGTATCGATCTCCACGGGACCGGATTGGTTGGCATGCATCCCCATAGCATCCCACTTTCCGGCGGAGCCTTTCACCTCGTCCTTGTAGAAAAGGAAGACGGAGAGATTGCCGTAGTCGCCGTCGAAGTCGGGGCTCGTGGTTTGCGAGACGTACCAGTCGGCATAGCCGGAGGAGGTCGTCCAGGCTGCTTTCTTGTGCACGTGCCAGCCATCTTCAACGCGTTCGGCACCGGACATTTTCGGATACCAGAAGTGGCCGCCTGTCTCGGGATCTGTGTAGGAGGCGCTACCGATAAGGCACTCCGGATCTATGCGTCTCAGGAGGCTCTCGATCTCCTTGTTGCCTTTGGCTCTGTAGGCCAGGGCGGCGACCGCCACGGAGTGCATCATGTAGATAAGCGCCGTTGATGGGCAGCCGTACCGGGCGATGGTCTCGGAGATCATGAGGAGCCCGACATGGTTCTCGCCCCGGCAGCCGTACTCCTTAGGAGCAACGGCGGCGAGGAGGCGCAGCTTTGCTAGCGCTTCGATGTTTTCGCGCGGGTAGGTATTGTTCTTGTCCGTTTCGATGGCGTTCGGCCGCAGTATGGTGCGGCAAACCTCGATCAGTTCCTCACGGAGCTGTTTCTGCTCTTCTGTGAGGAACCAGTCGGGATCGAAGTCAGCGCTCAGCCCATAGTAATTGCCCGGTTCCCAGCTCGTCATCGTCACCTTCCTCAACTGTCAGGTCGGTACCTGCTCATGCGAAGTAGGTTGACTGGGGATGGCTTAATCGTCTCTCGGAATATTGCGCTTTTTCAGTTCGCCTTGCGCCACTCGCTGGGGGTCAGGCCAACATGAGCACGGAAAGCCTGCCCAAAGTGGCTCTGGCTTTCAAAGCCAAGGCTGGCAGCTACCTCAATCACGGGAATCTGTGTTCTCGCCAGTAGCTCCTTCGCCCGTTCAATGCGCATCATCACCAGCCAACGGTATGGCGATATTCCGACTGCGGCCTTGAACGCCCGTACGAAGTGGAACCGGCTCATGCCGGCTGCTGATGCAAGATCAGATAGGCCAATGTCCTCTCCGAGGCGCTCAACAACCATCGTCAGGACTCTGCGAAGTTGTCGCCCACATAGGACCGCAGTAGTCGCGCTATCAGCTTTTCCGCCATCGCAGTGGCGCAAGAGGCGGCGGCCTAGCGAGACGGCGGCCATATCCAGGAGTAGTGGGAGAACTGCGCCACCACTCGCCATTTCATCGGTAAGCGCAAGTATTGTGCCGCGCAGTCGTGCGTCGCTAAACGGCAGGCGGTCGAGCAGATTGGCTTGGCCGTTTCCCAGGTCAGCCGCGACGTCTGCCAGGTAGTCTGGATGTAGGAAAACGTGTGCCTCTTCGGTGGGTCTGTCCCATCGCCAAGCATTGGCCCTACCCGCTGCCATCATCATGGCTTGGCCGCGAACGACGCGCGCATTGACCTTGTCGCTGCCGAGCCGCGCCTCGATGCGCAGGGGGCCGGCCAAGCTAACCGACACGTAGTGCAGCGGCAGTCTTGGGGCCTCGACTTCATCCCTCAAGACGTCAAAGTGGAAGCGTCCGACCGCAAGAACAGAGGAGCTGGCAAAGCACGTTTCTTGGGCGGGGCGTCCGCCAAGTGCGTTGATCCAGTCTCGCACTGAATCTATGGAACAGGCATTGCCCATCGCATTTCGCCCCTTTTTGTCGTGACTATGAAATTATGGCTTGCAAATTTCAGTTTTCAAGATGAAACTGGCTCTCGTAGTCACTCGCGGGGATCAATTCAATGGCTGGATCTGGCATCACTGCTATGCTCCCATCAACCGCCGAGGACTATACAACGCCAGATCAGATTGGGCCTGAAATCCGCGATCTGCGTAAAGCTAAGCGGATGACGATCAAGGAGCTCTCGCTAGCGTCGTCGCTTTCCGCAGGCCACTTGAGCCAAATCGAGCGCGGGCTCGCCACGCCCAGCATTAAGGCCCTGCACGACATCGCCAAAGCGCTGGGCGTCACGATCGGTTGGTTCCTTCATGGCTCGGACCGCGGTGATCCCGCCGAGCGCGAGTACATCGTTCGCGCGAACAGTCGTCGAACTCTCAAGTTTGGCACTGGCATCACCGATGAGTTGTTGTCGCCCAATCTGCGCGGTCAGCTCGAGCTGTTGCTCTCGCGGTTTCCGCCGAACTCGGCGGGCGAGGAGGCGGCATACACGCACCAAGGCGAAGAGGCTGGTGTTCTGCTGGCTGGCACTCTCGAACTCTGGATCGGCGAGAAGAGTTTCACCCTCAATGAGGGTGACAGCTTCTGTTTTCCGTCGACTGTGCCGCACCGGTATCGAAATCCCGGAGAAATCGAAACCGTTGTGATCTGGGTCATCACCCCTCCGTCCTACTGACGACGCGTAACCTTCACAGTCTACAGGGAAGTAGCTAATGACCGACAATCCCGACAAAACGCAAACTCGAAAGCTGACGCGCAGGGCAGTTCTGGCCGCTGGTGCGGCAGCTTCCGGCGCCGCGATGTTGCCAATGCCCGCCCTAATTGGTCGAGCGCAGGCAGCAGGTGCCAAGGATGCCTTCAAGGGGGAGGATCTTGTCGTTTGTACTTGGTCTGGTGTTTACGAGGATGCTTTCAAGAAGGCGGTCGTCCATCCCTTTAACGAGCAATACGGCACGAGGGTCGCTACCGTCGGCGGTTGGGATCAAATGGCAGCTCAGATGAAGGCTGCTCCGCCAGGCCAGCCCCCCTTTGATGTCACCATCATTGATGAGTATACGACGGTCGCGGCTTTAACCGACAATCTCCTCGCCAAGACCGCCCGGTCCAAGGTGCCCAACATTGAATATGTGCAACCTTGGTATATTGAGACGCGACCCGAATATGCGAGAGACTATGGTGTACCGCTAGGTCTCGGATTTCTTCTGCCGCTGATCAATACGGGGTTGGTGGGCGAAAAACCGCTTTCGTGGACCACTCTGTGGGACAAGGAGTTGGACGGCAAACTTGCGCTCGATGCAGGAGCATTTATCTGGATTGTCGCGGTGGCGGCTATCTGGGGTGCTAAGCTGAATATCGAGCAGCTCTACGATTGGAAGCCTGGGCAGAAGTCGGACCCGATCTTCGAAAAATTGGAGGAGCTCCGGCCGGCGAAATGGTACCGCGACGGTGCCGAGCTTTCGTTCCTAATGATGCAAGAGCAGGCCGCGGTTGCCGAGATCTATTCGCTTGACGCCTTGGGGCTGGTACAGAACGGCGGCCCAGACTTCAAAACCGGAATCCCGGATGATGGCACAGTGGCCTATACCGACTGGTACTCGAAAGTAAAAGGTACTCAGCATAGCGAGCTCTCCGATACGTTCCTGAACTATCTCCTTGAGAAGGAAACTCAGGATCGTTTGCTCGCGATCACTTTGACGGTGCTGTCGCGTCGCGACGTAACCGTTCCGCCGCACTGGCCCAACTATCCGAAGACGAATGAAGATCTGGTCAAGCGGGTCAAGCTCATCTCGATGGAGGGCTGGGAAAAGCTGCTTCCGAACTTTGACGCGTTGGATGCGCGCTTTAAGGAAGCCGTCCTGAAGACGTCCAGGAACTAGTTGTGATGTCGTCTACGCTTCAATTGCGGCGGGTCGTCAAGCGATATGGCGACAGTGTGGCCGTCGACGCGATCGATCTCGCGGTCGAGCAGGGTGAGTTTCTCACACTGCTCGGCCCGAGCGGCTGCGGTAAGACGACTACGTTGCGTCTAATCGGAGGCATGGATTGGCCCGATGCCGGCACTATCGAGATCAATGGAGTCCGTGTTGACAATCTGCCGAGCCATAAGCGGGACACGGTAACTGTCTTCCAGTCTGGAGCGTTGTTCCCCCACCTGACGGTTGCCGAGAATGTTGCCTACGGACTCAAGATGCGGGGGGTGCCGCGCGCGGATATCTCTCCACGTGTCAAGCGTATGCTCGATGTGGTGCGGATGGGCGCATTTGTAGGGCGATATCCAGCGGAGATGTCGGGAGGGCAACGACAACGCGTGGCCCTGGCTCGGGCAATGGTGGTTGAGCCAAGCATTCTCCTTTTCGACGAGCCGATGAGCGCCCTAGATCTCAAGATGCGTATCGAGCTTCGTAGCGAGATCCGACGGTTGCACGAGGAAGTAGGGTTTACAGCCGTCTTCGTGACGCACGACCAGAGCGAAGCGATGGCCCTATCCGACCGTATCGCCGTCATGAATAAGGGCAAGATCGTTCAGATCGGAACGCCGATTGAGATATTCGAGCGGCCCTCCAACGAGTTCGTTTACACCTTCGTCGGCGAATCCTGCTCGATGAATATCGACGAGCAGTCGGAGCTTCATCTATCACAGCGCCCGACCAGCCCCCAGAGGCTCTATTTGCGTCCCTCCCATCTTCGCCTCGTGAATGGATCGGGGGCGGAGAACTTTGTTGCCGCACGGGTCACGGATATCGAATACCTCGGTGGAATGTACCGAGTTCATGCTGAAGCGAACGGCTGCAGACTATTTTTTGACAGCACAGAGGCACCGGAGCTTGGACCGAATCACGTCGTCAAGATCGGATGGAATTCCGACGACGCCACCTACTTTCCTGTGTCATGACCGATATCGCTACAGTTGCTCACGTTGGAAGAGGACCGCGCACGGTGTCGTTGCGTTGGCTTCTGCTGGCGCCCGCAATCATGTTCATCGCGATCGTCTTCGGTCTTCCGCTCATGTACCTGGTGCGGATGAGCTTCAACTTGCATCCGCCCGATGGCACCTATGTCGAGGCATGGACTCTCAAAAACTACATCACGGTACTCACCAATCCGCTGCAGTTGGCAACGATTGGAATGACCGTCTACATCTCGCTAGTCACAGCAGCGATTACTGTGACCGGTTCATTCATCTTTGCTCATTTCGTTTGGGGGCAAAAGGGCAAGCTGCGCACAGTTCTCCTAGCCATTGCACTGGGCCCGATGCTGGTGTCGGAAATCTCGGTAATCATTGGCTGGCGGATGTTCTTTCCCAGTAACGGCTTGTTGTCATACTCCCTAATTTGGACAGGCCTTGCCGACGAGAAGATCAACCTGCTGGCAACGCAGACGGCAGCAGTGGTAGGTCTATCCTACATTTCGATGCCGTATTGCTTCTTCACGATCCTAAGCGTGCTCAATGGCATAGACCGCAATCTTCTTACCGCCAGTGGTGATCTCGGGGCGTCGCCCGTCCGCACGTTCTTTAGGGTGCTCCTGCCCCTGACCAAGGGTGCCTTGGCTTCCGCCTTCACCCAGGCATTCGTGTTCACGATGGGTATCTATGCAACGACCAATGCGCTGGGGCCGGACTCCCTTTGGACGATGGGCTACGAGATACAGCGACAGATGCTTTCGCGGCGTGATTGGCCTCTCGCCTCGGCGATAGCAGTGGTACTCGTCGTTATCATTACGCTGGCAGCCCTCATGGCGCAGTGGTTGCGACACCGAAAGGGACGAGGTCATGCTTGATCAGGGTCGCACATTCACCTGGTTGCAGCGTGGCTTTGCAGCGCTCGTCGTAATCTACGTGATCATACCGCTAGGGGTTACGGCGGTAGTGGCGTTCAGCAACGACAACATTATCCGCTTCCCCATTCGGGGCTACTCGGGGCGATGGTTCGGCGAGTTTCTCAAGGACCCACAGTGGATTGACGCCGCCTGGAACTCGTTGCAAGTGGCCCTCTTGACCGCTGGCATGTCGATGGCCCTCGCCGTGCCGGCGTCCTATGCACTCGCGCGTGCACGCGCTCATCGCACCAAAATCCAGACGCTGCTGCTCTTGCCGCTGTTTGTGCCTGGGGTTGTGCTGGGAATTTCAGTCGGTATCGGACTCGGCGGGCTTGAGGTCTTCGGAGCCCCGTTATTCGGTTCGCGCTTCCTGGTCGCCTGTGCGCATACCCTTTGGGCGGTGCCTCTGGCTATTACTGTTCTCGAGCCGAGCTTCGAGACTTTGGATCGCAGTCTTGTTGAAGCAGCAGGTGATCTTGGAGCGTCCCCGCTACGCGGATTCTTTGGCGTCACGTTGCCACTTACGAAAACAGGAATTGTGTCGGCAGCGCTGTTTTCGTTCATCACCTCGATGAACGAGTTCATCATGGCTCTCTTCCTGACGACACGAGATACGCAAACGCTCCCCGTGCTTCTTTGGTTGTCACTGCGTTCGAGCTCTACGCCGGTGTTGGCGGTCGCTTCCTTCATCCTCGCGGGTTCTGTGTTTGCAGTGCTTGCAATTGGATACATTTGGTACGCGCTGAGCCGACGTCGGTAGCAAAGCAATCCATCCATCAGACACAGCTTCAGTAGACAATGAAGAAGATCCTTTTGGTTCTGGCTCATCCTCGTTTGGGGTCGCTATGCCATCAAGCTGCTTTGGAGTTCACAGCGGCAGCCGAAAAGAAAGGTCATCAAGTGGAACTTGCTGACCTTGTTCGAGAGGACTTCGATCCCGTTCTGCACGAAGATGATGAGCCGGATTGGTCCGATCCCAAAAAGAGCTACAGCCCCGCCGTGCGATGCGAGATGGCTCGCATCGAGCGCAACGACGCGACTGTTATTATCTTTCCGGTCTGGTGGTGGTCCATGCCGGCGATCCTAAAGGGATGGATTGACCGGGTTTGGAATCATGGCTGGGCCTACGGGGGCGGCGCGTATCCGCACAGCAAGGTATTAGCCATCGCAATTGCAGGTGGTAGCAAGAGCGATTTCGCAGCGGGGCAGTATGACGTGGGGCTGCGCTCGCAGATCGAGAACGGACTGTTGAGCTATTGCGGTGTCGAGAAGCCGCGGCTTGAACTCTTCTTGGGAGCGCTTGAGGGCGAGGCTCGGGCGCGAGACATTCTGGCGGAAGTGCAGCGTCTGGGCGAGGCCTTCTGAGGAAAACTGCTTCACGGCATCGAATTTCCTCCTCCATCACGACAGGTCAGTTGAGCCATGAAAGTACTTGTAGCTGTCAAGCGGGTCGTCGATCCGAACGTGACAATCAGACTGAAGCCCGATGGATCTGGAGTGGACCTCGCCGGTGCTAAGATGGTGATGAATCCGTTCGATGAGATTGCCATTGAGGAGGCCGTACGTCTCAGGGAGGTGGGAGAGGCGCAGGAGGTTGTTGCCGTTTCTGTGGGCCCCGGTGAGACTGTGGAGACACTCCGCACGGCCTTGGCAATGGGTGCAGATCGCGCTCGCCTGATTAGGACGGATACGCTCATCGAGCCCCTCGGCGTGTCCAAGGTTCTCAAAGCCTTGATCGATGATGAGGCGCCAGACCTCGTCTTCCTCGGCAAGCAGGCCATTGACGACGACATGAATGCGACTGGACAGATGCTGGCCGCACTTTTGGACTGGCCGCAGGCAACGTTCGCGAGTGAGATCGTCGTTAAGGAGGGGGCAATCGAGGTCGCGCGCGAGGTGGATGGGGGAACGCAAACCGTTGTGCTGAAGTTGCCGGCCGTCGTCACTACGGATCTAAGATTGAACACGCCTCGCTATGCCTCGTTGCCGAATATCATGAAAGCGAAGAGAAAGCCGGTTGATGAGATCACGCCCGATGCTCTTAACGCTGATGTTGAGCCGCGCTTGACGGTGCTGGCCGTCAAGGATGCGCCGCGGCGCGTGGGGGGCAGAAAAGTTGGCTCAACAGCGGAGCTCGTGAGTGCTCTCAGAACGGAAGCTGGCGCTCTTTAACTCGTTGATGGGAAGTGTATCGCATGACCACACTTTGTCTCGCCGAACACCACAACGGAGTACTCAGTGTCGCGACCGCGCGGGCGTTGACGGCCGCCAGTGCGCTCGACGGCCCTGTTCACCTGCTCGTCGTGGGCGAGAAGCCCATCGAGGTTGCCGCGAACGCTGCACGGCTTGTTGGGGTTGAGAAGGTTCTGTGTAGTGATGCCGCCGCGCTGGCGCATCTGATGCCGGAGCCTACTGCCGCGCTGATTGCGAATCTGGCGGATAGCTACGATGCGATTGTGGCACCATCGACGGCGACGTGGAAGAGCGTTCTGCCGCGCGTCGCCGCGCTGCTCGATGTCATGTATATTTCTGACGTCACCGCTGTCGTAGCCGCCGATACGTTCGAGCGCCCCATCTACGCGGGAAACGCCATCCAGACCGTCCGGTCGAATGACCGGATACGGGTCCTGACGGTGCGCACTGCGGTGTTCGCCGTGGCACCTGAAGGTTCGGACGCACCAGTGGAGATGATCGAAGCGACCATCGCATGTGATGATCGGGCCACGTTCCTGGGCGAGGCGATCACGCGATGCGAACGCCCGGATTTGGCCACCGCAAGAATAGTCATCTCCGGTGGGCGTGGCATGCAGAGCAAGGAGAATTTTCGCACTCTCATCGAGCCGGTTGCTGACAAGCTCGGAGCCGCAATTGGAGCGTCGCGTGCTGCTGTCGATGCCGGCTATGCTCCCAACGATCAGCAAGTGGGGCAGACCGGAAAGGTGGTTGCGCCCGATCTCTACATCGCTGTTGGCATTTCCGGTGCGATACAGCATCTCGCCGGCATGAAGGATTCAAAGGTTATCGTCGCCATCAACAAGGACGTGGATGCGCCGATTTTCCGAATCGCCGACTATGGGCTCGTTGCCGATCTCGTGACCGCACTTCCAGAGCTGCAGTCCCAACTCGAGTGAGCTTCTTTACGGCACCCTAGCGACGATTGCCTGTCCATTCGAGCAGCACGATGACCACCGCACATATGGACATGAGTGCAGCCAGTGTTAATGCGAAGCCGATAACCGGTGATGCTGTCATGGCGACGCCTGCGGCGACGGGTCCCACGATTGCGCCCATCTGATACATGACGAGAAATGACGCGTTGGCTGCAGCAAGAGCTCGAGCACCAACCCGCTCCCCGATTATGGCAAGGGAAAGCGTATAGAAACCCAGGATGACACCGCCGAGCAGGAACGTGAGGACGCTTGAGGTTGTCGGGGTGGTGATGAGCACCGGCAGGAGCAGGATCAGTAGGATAAATGCTGCGGCGTTTACCAGCAGGAGCGGTACCCTCGGCAGCTTGTCGGAAAGCCAGCCGAATGGCAACTGAAGCGCAATTCCGCCGGCGGTCATTATGCTGACCAGGCTTAGGGCTCTCGCATCTGCGACACCCGCCGCGAGCGCGACGTTAGCGGTGAGCGACAGGCAGGTTATTTCCGCAAAGCCTCCGATAAAACCTCCTGCCATGGCAGTCGGTGCGAGGCGCAGTGTGGACAATAGGTTCTGGGTACCATCGTGGTGAAATGGTGGCGCTAGCTTGCGAGCAAGCAGTACGGGAACAACCGCGGCGCTGACAAACAGTGCCGCCATGAGGAAGGGCAGGGGGCCCGAGAGCCCAAACGTTTCCAAGGCAATGGGCCCGATCAGGAAACCGGTGAAGAATGCGATGGCATAAGCCGCCATCACCCGTCCACGGGTCTCGTCGCGGGAGACGGAGTTGATCCAGGTCTCGCTCGTCAGCCACGGTATTGCCAGGCCGGCGCTCATTAGAAAGCGGATGACGACCCACGCCCAAGCCGATTGGAAGAAATACATTAGAAGGAACCCGAGCGCTCCCACGCTGCAGCCGCAGACCATGGCCCAGACCGGCCCCATGCGCTCTGTGAGCCGCGGCACAAAAGGAAGGCCTACAATGACGGCGAGGGCCGGAACAGCGCTCACTAATCCCACCATCCAGTTTGGCTGCTGCCAGACCTCGAAGGTCAGCGCAGCTAATGGAAAGCCGACGCCAAACGAAAGACCGACACCGAAAGACGTGGCGATAACTGCAGTCAGGCTGAGCAAGCGCTGGCGCGGCGCGAAGAAGGACACTTCTGTTGTTGTCATTTCGAACCCAACTGGTCGTGCTGAACCGGAGCAGTAACTTTCATTTGCGCCATTAAGCGCGTTCGAGAGCGGCAAATGGATTGTCGAGGACGCCACGCAATGCGAAGTTTGAGTTGAGCTTGGCCAGACCGGGAAGACGCGACAGTTGCTGCTTGTGAAGCTGTTCATAGTCGGCCAGATCGCGTGCGACCACCGTGAGGAGATAGTCGTCCTCGCCAGACACGAGGTAGCAATTGACAATGGACGGAATGGCCGCGACGGCTTGCTCGAAGGCCGTCAGAAGCTCCTCGCTTTGGTTCTTCAATCCAATTCTGACGAAGGCCGTCATGTCGTAGCCGAGTGCATGTCGATTGATGCGTGCAGAGTAACCCGAGATAATTCCGGCTTCCTCCAAGGCGCGAATTCGCCGGGCTATAGCGGTCGGTGACAACGGCACGAAGTCGGCAAGATGCAGTTGAGTCAACCGTCCATTCTGGGCTAGGGCCTTGATGATTGCTCGGTCAAAGGCATCGATCTCTTTCGGCTTCATTTCTCGTCACCAGAGTAGGGATACGTGCAGAGTTTCGGCGGATGTCGGTTGTCGTGCCGTGAAGTTCGCAGACAATCGGCTGCGACGTCGTGCGATCCTTCATCATTGGAAAAATGGAGGGCGGTATGCGCATTGGCGTTCCGACAGAGATTAAGAACAATGAGTTCCGCGTTGGCCTTGTTCCGGGATCGGTTCGCGAGCTGAGTTCGCTTGGTCATGAGGTCATCGTGCAGTCCGGCGCGGGTGCCGGCATATTTGCAGACGATGAAACATACATCCGCGCCGGTGCGCGCATTGTGCCCGATGCGGATAAGGTGTTCGCGGAAGCGGAGATGATTGTGAAGGTGAAGGAACCGCAGGCGTGCGAGTACAGCCGCCTGCGGTCCGACCAGATTCTGTTCACCTATCTTCACTTGGCAGCTGATCACGATCAGGCGCGCGGCTTGCTGGCTTCGGGAGCGACAGCGATCGCCTATGAGACTGTGACCGATATTGCGGGGGGCTTGCCGCTGCTTGCCCCCATGAGCGAGGTGGCTGGGCGCTTGTCGATCGAGGCAGCGACACAGGCGTTGCGCCGCACTAACGGCGGTCGCGGTGTGCTGATCGGCGGGGTCCCAGGTGTGCGCCCGGCGAAAGTTGTGGTTCTTGGTGGCGGAGTTGTCGGCACGCATGCCGCACGTATGGCTGTCGGTCTTGGCGGGGAGGTCACGATCATTGACCGTTCGTTGACGCGGCTGCGCCAGTTGGATGAGATGTTCGGCGGGCGGATACGCACGATCAGGGCCACTCTGGAGACGACCGAGACTGAGGTTCTGGGTGCTGATGTGGTTATTGGCGCGGTGCTCATTGCGGGGGCCAGCGCTCCAAAACTCGTCACACGGGAGATGCTGAAAAAGATGAAACCTGGCGCAGTTCTCGTCGATGTGGCGATCGACCAGGGAGGCTGTTTTGAGACGTCCCATCCGACGACGCATGCCGACCCAACTTTCGAGGTGGACGGCATCATTCACTACTGCGTTGCCAATATGCCGGGTTGCGTCCCGGCGACGTCGTCCCAGGCGTTGAATAACGCCACACTTCCATTTGTGATCAAGTTGGCCGATCAGGGCTTGCAGGCCCTGACCGACGACCGGCATCTTGCCGCTGGTGTCAACGTGCACGACGGGCATATCACGCATAGTGCCGTGGCCGCATCGCTCGGCTTTGACACTATTGCGTCGGCAGCAAACGTTGCGTGAGTTGAAAGGGTACGCGCCAATCGGCGCGTACCCTCCTTGAGTTCGCGGGAACAGCGTGGCGATCTCCCTGGCGAACCTCTTATCTGGCATCTTTCACTTTCAGCGCTGATCTCACGACGTCAATCAGCTCGTCGATCTCCATCTTGTTGATGATGAGCGGCGGTGCGAGCGCGATCGTGTCACCGGTGGCACGCACAAGGACGCCGCGCCGGAACGCCTCAACAAACCGAGCGTGCGCCCGCTTGCCGGGCTCGCCTTCAATTGGCTCAAGCTCGATCGCGCCGATGAGGCCGATATTGCGGATGTCGATGACGTGCGGAAGTTCCGTCAACGAGTGCATTGCGTCTTCCCAATAGTGGGCCAGATCGCTAGCCCGGGTCAGAAGCCCTTCCTCCGCCAGCGTATCGAGGGTCGCGATTGCTGCTGCGCAGGCCAGCGGGTGACCAGAGTAAGTGTAGCCGTGCGGCAGCTCGATTACTGATTCCGGCACCTGCATGAACGCCCCATGGACCTTCGAGCTCACGAGCACCGCGCCCATAGGGACGGAACCATTTGTGAGCGCCTTGGCTGTGGTAATGATGTCCGGGCTAAGGTCGAAGTAGTCCGCCGCGAATGGAGTGCCGATACGCCCGAATGCCGTGATCACCTCATCGAGGATGAGCAGGATGTCGTGTTTGGCGCAAATCTGGGCGAGACGCTTGAGATAGCCCTTGGGAGGTACGAGAACGCCGGTCGAGCATGCTACCGGCTCAACAATTACGGCGGCAATCGTTGAGGCGTGATGCAACGCGACGAGCCGCTCCAGGTCGTCGGCAAGCTCGGCGCCGTGGAGGGGAACGCCGCGACTGAATGAATTCAGCGAAAGGCTGTGCGTGTGCCGCAGGTGATCTACGCCGGCGACTAACGGGCCAAACATATAGCGATTGGCTCCAATGCCGCCGACGGCTGTCCCGCCAAAGTTGACACCGTGATAGCCGCGCTCTCGCCCGATCAGGCGGGTCTTCGTGCCGTTGCCCCTGGCCCGATGATAGGCGATGGCAATCTTCAGCGCCGTGTCGACCGATTCCGAGCCAGAGTTGGTGAAGAATACATGGTTGAAGCCGGTGGGGGCTATATCAATCAGGCGCGCAGCGCACTCGAAAGCCTTCGGGTGTCCCATCTGAAAGGTGGGCGCGAAGTCGAGTTCCGCAGCCTGTCTGCGGATTGCCTCTACGATCTTTGGGCGGCCGTGACCGGCGTTAACGCACCACAAGCCGGATGTGCCGTCCAGCACGCGACGGCCGTCGGGAGTGATGTAGCGTGTGCCTTCCGCTCCGCTGAACATGCGCGGGGCCTGTTTGAACTGTCGGTTGGACGTGAAGGGCATCCAAAAGGCATCGAGATCGCCTGTCTGGGCACTTGCTGTTCTAGAACGTGCCGCCATGTCGCTCATGAGCGTATTTCCATCGAGATGGTTCAGGAATTGTAACGAAGGATCCGACCTAGCCTGCGCTATTGAATGGCTCCGAGGCAGACGTATTTCGTCTCGAGGTACTCATCCAAGCCCTCGACCGCTCCCTCGCGGCCTAGGCCCGATTCCTTAACACCGCCAAATGGGACCACCTCATTGGAGATGATCCCTTCGTTGATACCGACCATCCCCGCATCCAATTTCTCAGCGACACGCCATGCCCGGCTGAGGTTCTGGCTGAACAAGTAGGCCGCTAGACCGAACGGCGTATCGTTGGCCATGCGTACTGCATCCGCTTCTGTGTCGAAGCGAATGAGTGATGCTACCGGTCCGAAGATCTCCTGACGCACGATATCCATATCGGTCGTGATGCCGGTCATCACCGTGGGCGGATAGAAGAGGGGACCATCAGGGACTGTACTGCCGCCGATAAGCACCTTGGCGCCGTCAGCTTTTGCCCGTTCAATCAGGCTGTCGATCTTGGCGATCGCCGGTTGATTAATCACCGGCCCAATTTTGGTCTGCTCGTTCCGCCCGGCTCCAACTTTCAATGTGGAGGTGGCTTCAGCCAAAGCAGCTGCAAAGCGGTCATAGATACCGGCTTGCACCAGAATGCGATTGGCCGACACGCAAGTTTGACCCGCATTGCGGAACTTGCAAGCGATCGTGCCGGCCACGGCCTGCTCCAGATGTGCATCGTCGAAAACGAGTATCGGAGCATTGCCGCCGAGCTCCAGGGTGAGCTTTTTGAGCGTATCGGCGCTCTGGCGGAAGAGCTGCTTGCCAACGGCGGTCGAGCCCGTGAAGGACAGCTTGCGTACCCTGTCGTCCCGACACCACACGTCGCCAACGGAGCGAGCATCCAACGTGGTGACAATATTGAGCACACCGGGCGGCAGCCCAGCCTCGATGCCTAGCTTGGCAAGCGCCAGCGCGCACAGTGGCGTCTCTTCCGAAGGCTTGACCACGACTGTGCAACCTGCCGCCAGAGCGGGGCCCACCTTGCGGGTTATCATGGCGATGGGGAAATTCCAGGGAGTAATAGCGGCAACGACGCCAATGGGCTGTTTGAGCGTGACGTAGCGCTTCGAGGCGACTGTGGTTGGGATCGTGCGCCCATAAGCGCGCTTTCCTTCCTCGGCGAACCACTCGATGAACGACGCACCATAGGCCACCTCCCCGCGCGCTTCGACGATGGGCTTGCCCTGCTCGGTCGTCATAAGGAGCGCGAGCCGTTCCGTCTGGGCCGTGATCAGGTCGAACCATCGCCTGAGGATGATCGCTCGCTCCTTGGCCGTCTTTGCAGCCCATTCTGGAAAAGCGCGGCTCGCCGCATCGACGGCCATCTTCGCTTCGCGAGCACCAAGATTCGGGACGGAGGCGACCGTGAGGCCGCTGGCGGGGTCGAGTACGGGAAAGACGTCATCGGACGTAATCCAATTCCCATCGATGAGCGCGGCAGTCGGGAAACCCTGGTCAACGATGTTCATGCGAGATCTCTAGCTATTGAGCCGATTCAGGCCCGCGTGCGCGGGCACGCGCGAGGGGCGTCGCGGTCGTTCGGACCTGCTCACTTGCAGCAAATTGGTTTTGGGCTGGTTCCGGGAGTCATTGCTACAAGTAGAGCGCCGGGGAACCGTTGCACGCCGAGGTGGCAAGTCAGACTGGGTCGCCAGCGAGACCCAATATAACCACGATAGTGAAATTAGACAATAAAAATTTCACAGTTACGAAATTTATGCTACAGCAAATTCAGAAAAACAGAGAACTAGTCAACTGAGCCACGATGGTCATTTACACCTGTGCGTCGTTTAGGATACTGAGCGGCGGGGTGCGATCGCAAGGGGCGGTTCGGCTCCAAACAACAGCTTAGCCAGCCCGGTGGGTGCGCCCTTGTGTGCCGCTCGAACTGTGCTTGTTCAGGTCCGTAACATCTATTGCGGCATGTATGCCGTCATTCACGAGGAGAGCGTTGCAGCTATGTCGAATGATTTTCCAGGCAGGGTTGACGTTCTGATTATCGGCGGCGGTGTTGCCGGCTGCTCGGTGGCCTATCATCTAACGAAGCTCGGCATAACCGACGTATTGCTGTGCGAGCGTCGTCAACTCACCTGCGGGACGACGTGGCACGCCGCTGGTCTGGTCACTCAGTTGCGCGCCACACGCAATATGACGGAGCTAGCAAAATACACGGGTGAGCTTTTCGACAGCCTTGAAGCGGAGACCGGCCAGGCGACAGGTTACAGGAAAGTCGGAGCGCTGCGTTTGGCACGCACGCAAGCCCGGCTTGAGGAGTTGGCACGCGGGGCCTCGATGGGCCGCAACTTCGGTCTTGTCGTTGAAGCTGTCTCTCCTGGCGAGATCAAGGAGCGTTGGGCTCCAGTCAACACGGATGGCATTGTCGGTGGCTTCTGGTTCCCAAACGACGGGCAGGTCAATCCGACAGACGTCACGATGGCGCTTGCCAAGGGAGCAAAAGCTGCTGGCGCACGGATTGCCGAGAACACGACCGTTGATCGCATTCTGGTTGAGAACGGGCGCGCAGTTGGTGCGCTGACGGAAAAGGGGGAGGTTCGCGCTAACAAGGTTGTAATCTGCGGCGGAATGTGGTCGCGAGAGCTCGCGGCCAAATCAGGGGTATCGTTGCCCTTGCATGCCGCCGAGCATTTCTATGCGGTTACGGAATCCATTCCCGACCTACCGAAGAACCTCCCTGTCATGTTTCTCTCCGATGAGGAGACCTACTACAAGGAGGATGCAGGCAAGCTGCTTATAGGCTGCTTCGAGAAGGTGGCAAAGCCGTGGGGCGCGGACGGCATTCCTGAGAACTTCTGCTTCGACAGCTTGCCCGAGGACTTCGATCATTTCGAACGGATACTCATGCAGGCGATCGAGCGCGTGCCAGTGCTGGCCAGTACCGGTATCCAGCTCTTCTTCAATGGACCAGAAAGTTTCACGCCAGATGATCGGTATTTGCTCGGCGAGACAGCGGAGGTGAAAGACCTTTTCTGCGCCTGCGGCTTCAACTCGGTCGGAATTCTCTCATCCGGTGGTGTTGGCAAATCGCTCGCCCAGTGGATTCGAGATGGGCTTCCGCCGGTCGAACTCGCGGACGTCGACGTGCGTCGCATGGTGCCGTTCCAGTCGAACCGCCGCTATCTGTTCGACCGGACAAAAGAGACGCTCGGTCTCAACTTTGACATGCACTGGCCCAACCGCCAATACGAGACTGCGAGGAACGTGCGGCGCAGCCCATTCCATGATCGATTGCTGGGAGCCGGTGCCTGCATGACGGAGGCTGCGGGCTACGAGCGTCCCGGATTCTTCATCTGCGATGGAATGGAGCCGTCAATCGAATACTCGTATGGCCAACAAAACTGGTTCGATGCTTGCGGGCAGGAGTGTCGCAACACCCGTGACAACGTCACTCTATTCGATCAGAGCTGCTTCGTTAAGATCGCGGTCGATGGGCCCGATGCATGCAACGTTCTCAATCAGGTCTGCGCCAACAATATCGACGTGCCCGTGGGGCGCCTCGTCTACACCCAGTGGCTCAATGAGCGCGGCGGCATTGAAGCTGACGTCACAGTGGTGCGCCTGAGCGAAACGTCGTTCCTGGTCGTGACTATCGCTGTCTCTCAGGCGCGCGATTTCAGCTGGTTGACACGTCATATTCCGGCGGACGCGCGGGTGTTCGCACGCGACATTACGTCTGGTACGGCGACGTTGGCACTCATGGGGCCGAAGGCGCGCGATCTGCTTAAGCGTCTGTCGCCCGACGATTTCTCGAATAGCGCCTTCCCGTTCGCTACCAGCCGGGAGATAGAGGTCGGCTACGGGCGGGCGTTGGCGAGCCGCGTAACGTTCGTCGGTGAGCTTGGTTGGGAGCTGGCCATCCCTGCGGAGTTTGCTACCCATGTGTTCGATGTCATCATGGAGGCCGGCGCCGAGTTTGGTTTGCGGCATGGCGGCTTCTTTGCCATCAACTCGATGCGCATGGAGAAGGGCTATCGCCATTGGGGGCATGACATAGGCGAAGAGGACAGCCCGATCGAAGCCGGCCTTTCATTCGCCGTTGCCTACGATAAGCCGGGGGGCTTCATCGGGCGCGACGCGCTGCTTCGTCTGCGAGAGATCGGTGCCCCGCGGCGCAGGCTTGTCCAGATTGCAGTGCCGGAGTTGAACGGAAAGCTGTTGCACCATGATGAGCCCATCTGGTGTGGCAACCGAATTGTTGGCTCGGTGACATCGGGAGCATACGGCCATCGGGTGGAGCAAGTGCTCGGTCTCGGGTATGTCTCCGCCGATGACGGCGTCACTGCTCAGTATCTTGCCGAGAATGACTTCGAGGTGGAGATAGCCTGGGAGCGCTATCCGGCTAAAGTTCAACTTGGTCCCTGGTATGATCCCAAGTCAGAGCGCGTGCGCAGCTGAGAGGGTGGCGAGCCCGGCGAGGTTCCGAGAGGGGGGTAGGTTCAGGATTTCTTCTCTCCATCCGAGCAAAGTGCGGTGTGTTCGACGTCGGTTTCACAATGGGAATGGACCAACGCGCGCGGTGGGGCGCCACGTGTTGTCGCACCTTATTTGAAGGATGGAACTCGCCTTCGGCAAACTTCTTGATGCGAATGGTCGGATCGTCAGTCCGCCAGCCATTGTCGATGGCGAAGTGGAGAAGCACCTTCAGTTTCTTCAGTAGCTGATTGGCAGCTCCCGGCGTTGCGGCCCGCTTGGCAATGATCTTCTGGACGTGTTGGCGGGTCATTTCGCGCACTTGCCGATGCCCGACGTTGTCTTCTGTCAAGAAACGCTCGATGACGCTGCGCTAGGTCATCTGCGTTTGCATGGCGAGACGCAGATAGTCCGGGCATTCCAAGTATTCCTGCACAAGCCGATCAAACGTGCCTGGCGCGCCACGCAACCTCTGCTCCGATAAGCGACGTTCGGCATTGAGCGCCTTTTCGTAGGCGGCCATGAACTCGGGTGTGCCGGGTACACTTGGTAGTGGCGTCCGCCGACCTTGGCGGCGTCGGAAGTAGTAACGAACGTGGCCATGGCGATCGATCAGACGATCGACGTGCTTCGGCTTCTTGGCGCCTATTCGAAATCCGCCCAGCTGTCAGTCCTTGTCTCAGCGAGGCCAGAGGAGGTCTCGCCGTCCTCGCGTGGAAGGCTCTTGAATGCGAGATCCAGCTCATCAACGTCCCAGATGCGCCGGCCCCCAGCAAGCCGCGGCTTCAGCATGACGCGAGACTGTACCAACTTGCGGAAAAAACTGGGTGAGAGCGACAGGTAGACTGCCGCCTTGCTTTCATCTAGACCGCGTCTCACCGGCAATCTTGAAGATATCGCTGCTTTCGATCGTGAGCTCACGTTTAGGTCCGTCGCGTTGTTTGATCGCAAAGTCCTTCGGCTTCACGAAGTAGTGGGCTGCCACCCGGGGCAACAAAGGCCGGGGGGTGGGTCTAGGGGCCGAGCCTGAACTTGACTGCCAAAACACGGAGCGCCTCGTCGGTCAGCGCTTCGGGGATCTTGCCGACCTGTCGGAAAAACTCGGGATGCAAGTGCGCCTGCATCCCGCGTTCGAACAACCGCGTCTCGTCGGATCGGTCATGGAAGCGGGAAGCGATGCGGAGGGCCGCGATCTGGTCGCCGCAACGCCAAGCTTCCCGGATCTGTTCGAGCTTGCTTTGCTGCATGGTGTTGTCCCCCCGCTCGGACACGTAGCGGGGAAAGCGGCGATTTCCCAGGACGCAAAGCCGTTGAAAAGCGGCGCGCGGGCGGCGGGGCGCTAGCCGTTCTCTAAATCGTTGAAATTAAATTAGCCGTTTGTCCCAGCCCTCCACCACCGGGTCCAACTCCCCCACTTACTACTTCGAGATCGGCGTCGCGGGCCGACCGCACACGAGGCGATCCATCGCTGAGCGTGCCGCCTTGATTGCCGCGAAGCCCTCGCCAAGTCGACGAATGTTACTGGCGGACAGCCTGATCCTCGATCTCGCCGCCGAGGCAAAGTGGCGAGAAGGGCGTTTGGCCCTTGCCACTGAGTTAGAAGAGCTGGTGACAGCGTTGGGTGCCTTCGGCAGAACCGCCTCCGACCAGATGGCTGCCACGACGGCAGCCATCGCAGGCAATGATGTCGCGACCATGAGGTCGCTCGCACGTGAGCCGCTGGCGGAGTGCCCGTCCATAACCGTTGCCGTCTTCTTCAGGGGGCCGCGGTCATTGTCGGTTTCAATCCGTAGTTGGAAAGAACCGCAGCGAGTTTGCCAGAGGCTTTCAATCGCTCAATGACTGAATTGAATTCCTTGATCGTAGCGGCATCGGCCTGGCGCAATCCGACAGCCATCGGGTAGCCGGTAACATCCTGCACGACCGAGGCGGAACGGGCCTCCAGGTCGGCATCGGGATGCCGCTTCAGATACCAGCCTAACGCGACGTTTGAGACGACGCCGACGTCGACATCTCCCTTCGCAACCGCATCGAGCACGTCCTCATCGTGGATGAGGCTCACGCGCACGTCGACCGGCCGCTTGAGCAGCGCCACATGGGCCAGGGAGCCGCTCTGCGTCGCAACGCGCAGCCCGTCGAGATCTTTGAGCTCTGCAAGTTTGCGCCCGCCTTTCGAAACAAGCACCGTTTCCAGCTGGAATAGGGGCTCGGTCGTCTTGAGATGTCCGGGCTCTGTCGTGGGGAAGATGCCGACCCCCATGATGGCATCGCAGTGCTTGTATTTGGCCTGGAAACGGAATTGCACCCAGTTGAACTCGGGCCTGACGCCGAGCTCCTGAGCAAACATGCGCGCTAGATCGATATGCAACCCCTGCTCGCCATCGAGCACGCTGGAAAAAGGCATCGCATCGGGGTTGACGCAGACCTTCAAGGTTCCGCGGCGCTCAATAAGAGAAAGCGGTGCTGCGCCGACACCGGTGCAGCTCGCGATAGTCATAAGGAACGTCACTGCCAGCATGGCACGAGAAAGAGTCCGTGATTCCATCATGACAATCTCCTGCGTGAGGGTCGCCTCGATCTATTCAGCGGCTGCCTCGACGATGCTAAGAAGCTCCGGCGTTTCAACGACGCGCGTCAGACGAAGGCCCGCCGCCCCAAAGAGCTGGGAAAACTCCTCCTCCGTCCTTTCGCGGCCCGGCAACGCCGACATCATCAAGATGTCGAGCACTTTGCCGCCATGAGGACCGTTGCCCGGTGGAATGACACAGTCGACAACGAGCACCTTCGCGTGCGGCTTCATCGCGGCGCGAATGTTGCGAAGGATGGTGACGCAGTCCTCGTCGGTCCAGTCGTGCAGAATCCGCTTCAGCAGATAGGCATCCCCCGTGGGCGCCGACACGAAGAAGTCGCCATCGAGGCATTCCCAGCGGCCGCGCAGCTCATCGGAGCGCGCCTCGCTCAGAACGTGCGCGTGATCATAGTTGATCCCGTATGAGCCCGGCGCACGCTTGAGCACCTCGATGAGAAAACCACCATGTCCGCCGCCGACGTCGACGATCGTCTCGAACGGAGTGAAATCGTAGCTTGCCGAAATCGGACCGTTTTCGATGTCTGACAGGCTCGCCATGCCCCGGTGAAAGGTGGCGCCGGCCGCGGCGTTTTGTTTGAAGTACTCGAAGAAGGGAGCGCCGAAGATCCGCTGCATTCCGTTTTGGCCGGAGCGGATGGTGTGCTCGAGCTGGCCGAGCGGCTGCCAGAAGATGTTCTGCGTCACCATGAGGATGGCATCGCGTAGAGAATCGGGCCCGTCCGCGCAGAGGAACTCGCCAGGCGGCAAGAGGTGAAAGCGGGACTGGTTGTCCTCGTGTACGACGCCGACGCTTGCCAGCGTCCGCAGCAGCCGGTGCAGCGACCGGCCGTCGAGCTGCATGTCGACCGCGAGCTCGTCCGCCGCGCGAGGCTCGGCCCTCAATGCATCCGCGATGCGCAGTTTTGCAGCTGTCGCGACCGAGCTCGACAGCACGAAGCCGAAGGCAAGATCAACGAGTGCGTGACGGGGATTAGCGTCGGTCGACATTGGAGCCCCGGCTAAAGATCGCAATAGGGGCTGAACGCGCGTATTCAGGCGCCGTTGGTCGGGCCGATGCGAAAGCCGCCGCGGTATGGGAGTGCAACGTCATTTGGTGCACGTCGGCAATTTGGCAAGGGACTCGATGTAGGCGACAAGCTGCCAACGTGTCTCCTCGTCCATTGCGTTCTTCCACGGCGGCATGATGAGCGAGCCCCGCTTCTTGCCGTTGCTGATCGTGGTGAAGAGATAGTCTGGAGTGAGGTCGCGGCATTGAAGCTTGCGGGCCTTGCCGCCGCTTCCTTTGCTTCCGTGGCAGTAAACGCAGTTCTGGTAGAAGGTCGTTTCGCCGATCGTTGCCGATTCTGGCGAGCTAAGAACCTTCTGCGCGATCGGCGAGGTGGCGGGATCGGCTGGCCCACTCACGGATTCAGAAAGGGTGCCTGTCGCGGCTATGATGCACAGTGCCAGTGCAGGCAACGAGACGTTACGGACACTCGTACGCGTCCACTTTCTCCAATGATTCACCAAGCGCTCCTTCTTCAATGGATGACCGGTGAGGGACGCGTGAAATCCCTCACCGGTCTTCGCAGACATCCAGCTTAGGGCAAGGCCTACTCGAGCGTTAGCGCAATCAAGGCAGCGCCCCCTGGGAGCCCCTTAACGTCTGGGAATGCGCTGGCCATGAACCCCGGCGCATGGGAGCCGAGACCGCTCGGAACTAGGATGTACTGCTTTCCGTTGACGGCGTAGCTGACCGGGCCTGAGCGAATGCCCGAGCCGGTGTTGAAGCTCCACAGGAGCTTGCCGTTGTCGGCGTCGTAAGCGTGGAAGCCGCCACGCACATCGCCGTTGAAGACGAGGCCGCCGGCCGTCGTCAGCACCGAGCCAAGACCTGGCATCTCATAGTCGACGGACCATTTCACCTTTCCTGTGATGGGATCGCGCGCGTCGAGACGGGCCGACGCCTTTGCTCCTGGCGGCGGTACGGCTTCGAGCTTGGAGATGCCGAGGTACAGACCCGCAATGCCAATCTTGTCGACTTCCTGCGGCTCCGCGATGACGACGTTGCATACTTCCATCGCGTTTGTGTACCAGAGCTTGGTCTTGGGATTGTAGGCGGCCGGGTTCCAGCTGCGCACGCCCAGAAGGTAGGGGCACATGATGCGCTCCTCGCCCTTCTTCGGCTCGTAGCGGTCCTTGATCTCGCCGGTCTTGGGATCGATGCCCTTGTTCCAGTTGATGTGTTTGGCCAGCGGCCAAATATTGTACGGCTTGCCGGTCGCCTTATCGAGAACGAAGACGTAGCCACCTTTGTTGAGGTGGACGAGAAGCTCCTTCCCGTCGTGCTCGATGGTCATGATCTCGTAGGCAGAGTCGTAGTCCCACGTGTCGTGCGGGACCTCCTGGTAGTGCCACTTCAGTTTTCCGGTCTTCGCGTCGAGCGCGAGGATCGTCGCCGTATAGAGGTTGTCACCGACGCGACCGTCGGGGAAGAAGTCCGGGGCCGCATTGCTGGTGCCGATCAAGATGGTGTCGGTCTTGGCGTCGTAGACGCCAGGCATCCATGCGCCACCGCCGCCGACCTTGCCGGAATCGCCAGGCCAGCTCTTGGGATCGTCCTTGATCGTGTTGAACGTCCACGCAGGCTCGCCGGTCAACGCATTGACCGCCCAGATTTTGCCCTGCTGAGGCTGGTCACCGCCGGTCGTACCTCCGTAGAGGATGTCGCCGGCAAGTTGCGGCGGAGCGGAGAACAAGCACCCGTAGCACTTCTTCAGATCGGTGATCTGACGCTCCCACTTCACCTCGCCCGTCTTCTGGTCGAGCGCGATATAGCGGCCGTCGAGCGTGCCGAGGTAGACCATGCCATGACCGACCGTCACGCCGCGGCTCGCTGCAACGTAGAATACGGTATCCACGATGGGGTCGAGTTCGGGCTGGTAGTGCCACAGCGTCTTGCCGGTTGTACCGTCGACAGCGAAAACGTTGTTGTTGGGGCCGACGTAGTAAATGGTGCCGTCGATGACGATGGGTGTCGCCTGCAGACCCATCTGGATATCGCCGGGCTGATGGATCCAGGCGACCTTGAGCTTCGAGACGTTGTCCTTGTTGATCTGGTCGAGCGGGCTGTAGCGCCACGCCTTATCCGTGCGGTAGTACTTCGGCCAATCGTTGGGATTGTCTTCCTGGGCGGCGGCCGTGGAAGCAATCAGCGCAACCAGAACCGAGCCCACCACGCTCCATTTGGCATGAGAGCCAAAACTCCTCATCCTATTAGTCCTCCCTGAAGTCGTATTTTTCTAAGCACGAGCCCCATTTTTGCGGTGCTCGGCCGCGCATTTGTTGAGGGCTGCAAGCGGCATGCCACGCAGCGATGACGTGTTTTCAAGCTCCAAACGTTGGGATGCGTCGCGCAACTGCTACAGGTGTATTAGGGAGGCCAAGCTCAGAGTTCGAAACGAAGCGATCGCGCTCAATCGTGCGCCAGGGAATCCGATGAGCCTCGGCGCGCATGGCTCGGCAGCAGCATTACTACTTTAGTCGGAATGGCATTCGGGCAGGTGCCAATGCTAGTGAGCCATTGCTGCTCGATTGACGACACTGTGAAGACAGTTCGACTTCGGTGTGCGCGATGCGCCAGTGCATGCCGGCAAGCGACTCTCGAGTGTTGTCGACGGGCAGGGCGTAGTTAAGACAAGCATCGACGCCTTGTGACATAGGCAGTGCTGGCTTGCGGGAAATTGATTGCGCAGAGCCAGAGGTCTTCTAGCGTAGCGTGTACGTTTCTAAAGCATTTTAGCAACTTAGGTGCTCAAAAACTTGTCAGGGTGCGGAGTTGCTGTCATCATAATTTTAACTTGGATCTCAGCAAATCGACATCAATGAATAAAAATCCTACTCGGCCCGGATCCGCTCTCACGACTGACATCTTGCGAGCATCCTGGCGCCGATGCATGGATGAGTACGGGCTCGATCAAGCGCTGAACAAGCCGGTCGCTCGCATCGGAGAAGCGACGGTGCGAGAACTCCATTGCGAGATGGAGGAAGTGCTGTCGGAGTCCTCGCCCGTGCTAGAGCGAGTGCGGCAGGTTGCTCGCGATGGCAACTACGCGGTTCTATTTTGCAATGCCGCTGGTGTCGCCATCGAGAGCTATGCAGATTCACCGGAAGGTGAGGAGCTGGCGCAAGCGGGACTGGACAAGGGTTCGGTCTGGCAGGAAGACCTCGTCGGCACCAACGGTATTGGCACGTGCCTGATGTCGCGCTTGCCGCTGACGGTGATGGGCCCGGCACACTTCAATGAAACGTTGCGCGCGTTCACATGCTGTGCAGCGCCCATATTTGCTCCCGACGGCAGCGTTATCGCGGTGTTGGATTTGTCCGGCAGAGCTATCGGCGATGCTTCAGCCCATAGCCTAGCCCAGTACTTCACGACCGAGGCCGCTTCGCAGATCGGCAATACCCTGTTCCGCCGCTTGCACAAGAACGACTGCATTGTCGCGTTGGCGCAAGCGCCCGATCCAATGCCGCTCTCCCTCAAGGAACTGCTGGCGACTGACGAAAACGGCAACATACTCGGCGCCACGCACGAGGCGTTGAGTCTGCTCGGAGTGGCAGATCTTTCGGAGCTCGCGGGCCGAACGATAACGGATCTTTGGCAGGTCTCTCTTGACGATCTGCAGCCTTTGAAGGCGCATAACGTACGCCTTGTTACGAACGACGGCTCGAATAGATATGTGACCGCGTTCCTGCCGAAGAAGCAGACGGTCAGCGGACAATTCCGCGCTTGCCGCAGCGAGCGCAAGAAGTTGCCGCCGCCGCCTGCCGCCGACACCAGGTCGTTGGATGAAGTGGCCGGGATGGATCCCGAGATGCGTCGCAATATCGAGCTCTGCCGCAAGATCATCGACAAGGATATTCCTTTGCTTATTCTGGGCGAGACCGGAGTGGGCAAGGATACGTTCGCCCGTGCCTTTCACGCTGAGAGCCAGCGTGCCGACAAGCCGTATGTCGCCGTCAACTGCGCCGCCATTCCCGATACGCTGCTTGCGAGCGAGCTTTTCGGCTACGCGCATGGAGCTTTTACGGGTGCTGCGAAGGGCGGGCGTATCGGAAAGATCGCCGCGAGTGATGGCGGCACACTATTCCTCGACGAGATTGGCGACATGCCGCTAGAGCTTCAGGCGCATCTGTTGCGCGTTCTGGAAGAGCGCACGGTTACTCCGCTTGGTAGCACCGACTCCATGCCGGTCGACATCAAGATTATCTGCGCCACTCATCGTAACTTGCCGGACCTTGTCGAGAAGGGATTGTTCCGCCGCGATCTCTATTACCGCATCAAGGGCGCGGAGATTTGTCTGCCGCGTCTTCGCGATCGCGCCGACATCAAAGAGCTGGTTGACCTGATTGCGAAGAAGGAGTTGGGGCCGGATGGGGGGGAAGTCGACTTCACAGAGGAGGTGATTGACACTTTCCGGAGGTATGACTGGCCAGGCAACATCCGCGAGCTTCGCAGCGTTATTCGGTTTGTGCTGTCGGTTCATTCCGAGCGTGTCATTACGCTCGACCAGCTGCCAGAAAGCATTTCCGGCTCTTGGAGTCGAGATCGAATGCGTTCTGCGATGCCGGCTGTTGGAGCGGTTTCAGACGTCCACATCGGGGAAGGCGCCACGCTCATCGAGACCAGTCAAGCCGCTGAGATGCGCCGGATCGAAGAGGTCTTGCGGATGAACAAGTGGAACGTGACCGAGGCTGCCAATCAGCTCGGGGTTAGCCGCGCGACGCTGCACAGAAAAATCCGCAGATACGGGATGATTTCGCCGAACAATCTGCCCTGAGCGAATTGCGCCGCAATCACAGCCTTCGCGATGAAAGATAGTCGGCAATTCTTGCGGCGATCTCGCTGGTTCTAGGACAACCTGTGCCGAGTGCTTCTTCGAGCGTGACGTGCTTGTCGACATCGACTGTCTTGGCTATCGCGCATCTTGCGTAGAACTCGTTGATGGTCGCCATCAGTGGCTCCAGATCCACTGAGCAGAGAATGGCAACGTGAGCAAGGACGCTGCAGGTTTCATCGTTGTCGCGGTGCAAGCGCCAGCGCTGAGCCGTTCCGCCCAGCTTGCGGCTCCCGGCGACGATATTGTAAGCACCGTCGCAAAACGAGCCCGGGACAGATGCCACGGTGGTGTCTAGGCCCATCTCGACACGTAAGAAGGTGGCAATCGGCTCGATAAGCCGATGGTAGCTCTGCTGGATGCTGCGAGTGGATTTCTCCGTTCGAAATGCCAAGGAGACATTTATGACGCCCGGCATTTGTGGCGTGACGTCACCGCCTGTGTCCCTCTCGTAAACCGGCCATCCCTGTTGGTTGAGCGCAGAGACAGCCTCTCCAAAAAAGGCGCGGTTCGGCATGCCGCAAGGCACGATGAGCGCGCGTTCGGTTCTCCATACGAGAAACTGCGCCCCAAAATTGTGCTCGCCAACATTCGCCAGCAGCTCGCGTTCTTGAGTTAGAGCGTCTTCGAACGAGATGACGTTGTCGCAATCGACGGGCGGCTCGGTATAGCGGGAGGTGGGCTCGCGCTTATCTGCGTCTCTCAGCACATCGCCTCTATGGTGCGGCAGAGATCGGTTAGGAAATCCGCGGCAGGAGAGCCGTTTACGGCCCGATGGTCAAAGGTGAGCGAAAGGCCAATCACCGAGCGGGCTTCGAGCCGTCCATCGACGATCCAGGGGCGCATGCTAGTTTCACCAATTCCCAGTATGGCGACCTGCGGGACATTCAATATCGGCGTAAAGAAACGGACTCGCGATAGTCCAATGTTCGAGATGGTGAATGTACCCGCGGTCATCTCCTTGACGGTGAGTGCGTTCGACTTTGCACGAGTGACCACGTCACGTCTCGCCTTGGCGCGGTCGACCAGCGACATTGCGCCAGCGTTCATAATCGCCGGCGCAACGAGCAGGTCTCCATCCAAGGCGACCGCCACAGCCAGATTGATATCCCGTTTCAAGTGCAGCTCATTGCCTTGGAGAAGGCCGTTCAATCCAGGATGTCGGCCAAGCGTCGTGACAACCGCGTCGACGAGAAGATCCTCGACAGAAATCTTCGTGCCGGACGCAGCGAGTCTTCCTTTCAGTGAAAGTAGGCTGGTGGCATCGCATTCGGCGTGATGGGTCAGCTGCGCCGTCGTGGTGACGCTCTCTAGCATCTTGGACGCGATCATACCCCGCATGCCATTCAGCGGCATGATCTTGTCGGCCAATTCGGCACCGGGTCGTTCTTGGAGATGGCTCATAACCCCGAGGGCCTCCTGCATTTCGACTATTCGATGGATGCGATCGTGGCGCCTTTGGCAACGACCGCTTCGGCGGGCTGTTCGATCTTTATGGTGCCGTTTGCAGGTGAGCGAATTTCGTACTGCACCTTTTCCACCATGATCTCTGCAATCAGCTGACCTTCGCTGACGGGACCTCCATCACTTACCAGCCACGTCGTAATTGCGGCCTCAGAGTCTTCCTCCCACAGGTCCATCGGAATCGTTACAGCCACCGCCATTTCGGCCTTCCTTTCATTTTTTTAAACACAGCGACGATCTTCTCAGGACTCGGGAGGGCAAACTGCTCCATTGGCCTGGTGAACGGGATCGGTATGTCGGGGTAGGCTACGCGTTGCGGGCTTGATTTCAGCACGGATACATCGCGCTCAATCACGCTGGCGATTATCTCTCCGGACATACCGTAGCTATGATAATCCTCGTCAACGACGATGAGCCGCCCTGTCCTTGCAACGGACTTGAAGACGGTGTCCCGATCAAGCGGAACAAGCGTGCGAAGATCTATTACCTCTGCGCTCACCCCCTCGGTGGCGAGCACGTCGGCGGCCTTCAAAGCGTTGTGGACACCCATTGCAACGCCGACGATGGTTACGTCCGTACCTTCGCGCAGAATTGCGGCCTTGCCGAACGGGATCGTGTACGGCTCCTCGGGCACGTTTACCGTGGCGCGTGGTTCGGTTCCCAGCCAGCCCATGCCCTGCAGGCCTTTGTGGTACATGTAGATGGTCGGGTTATCGTCGCGAATGGCCTCGATCATGAGCCCCTTGGCATCGTAGGCGTTGCTCGGGACGACGACCTTCATTCCAGGAAGATGCGCGAAGGTACCGTAAAGGCATTGGGAGTGCTGTCCCCCATCAGAGTAGCCGCCTCCCGTGGACGTCATGAGTACGACGGGAACTTTGACGTTGCCGCCGGAGAAGTAGGTGTTCTTCGCCATCGAATTGTAGATTGCGTTGAAACAGACGCCGAAGAAGTCGACAAACATGAGTTCGACGATGGGCCGCATGCCATCTGAGGCAGCGCCTACAGCGGCTCCCATGAAGGCCGTCTCGGAAATCGGCGTGTCGCGAACGCGCTCGGAGCCGAATTCGTCGGAGAGTCCCCTGGTATTGCCAAAGACGCCGCCCAGCTGAGCAATGTCCTCGCCCATCACAAAGACACGAGGATCAACTCGCATCTCTTGAGCTATGGCCTCTGCCATCGCACGTGCGATAGTTAGCCTTCGCTCGTTATGCTGAACAGCAGTGGCTGCTGTAGCGGTCGTCATAACGCGTTCTCCCGAAAGAAAGGTTGTTGATTGCGCCAACGTGCTGTGGAGAATGATTGTCCAGCGGTCCGAACACGCAACAGCTTGCGACTGTTAGGCCGTCGTTTAGACGAACACCTTGTCGAGGGCCTCTTCAGGGCTTGGGTAAGGGCTCTGCCTCGCGAAGTCGATTGCGTCGTCGACCCGGGCGCGCGCTCTGGCGACGAGTGAAACGTCGTCGGCGGGTGAGAGGTCGCCCTCGGAAATCAAGCGCGTCCGAAGTGCTGGTATGGGATCGCGCGCGCGCAATGCCTCAAGCTCGCCCTTTGGACGATAGCTCTCGGCATCCCCCATGAAGTGGCCGGCAAGTCGTGAAGTCTCTATCTCGATAAGCGAGGGGCCGTCGCCTCGGCGTGCTCGTGCGATCGCTTCGCCGGCGACTTGAAAGATCTCGATTGGGTCGTTGTTTCGGATTTGGTAACCTGGGATGCCATACGAATTGGCGCGCGCGGCGTTGTCAGCGACGGCTGTGGAGCAGGATTTCGCTACTGAGATGCCCCAGGCATTGTCCTCGATGACGGTGATGAACGGAAGCTTCCAGACGGCGGCCAGATTGAGCGCCTCGTGGAACGCACCCTGATTGGCGGCACCTTCGCCAATGTATGCGACTGCCACGCCCTCTTTCTTCTGCAGCATGCGCGATAGTGCGGCTCCTACGGCAGGTCCCATCCCCTCTGCAATAATGCCAGAGCAAGCAAAGTTCACATCTGGATCAAAGATGTGCATGTGGCCGCCCCTGCCGCCGCTCAAGCCGGCCTTCTTTCCGAAGATTTCGGCGGTCATCTCTCTGAGCCTCACGCCCTTAGCGATGGCGATGTGATGGGGCCGGTGCGTCGCTGTAACGACGTCGATAGGTGCGAGATGTGCGCAGACACCGACGGCGCATGGTTCTTGGCCGTTGGAGAGGTGCATTTCGCCGGGAATTGGCCCGGCGGCCATGTTGAAGACAGGCTTCTTCCCCTCGAGATAGATCGCTTCGATCGTCTCCTCAAAGAACCTGCTCACCAACATGTTTTCGTACATCCAGACTTTTTGCTCCCGCGTTGGTATCAGCAAATGTGAGCCTCCCGATTTATCGTTCTGACCCATATTGAGCATCTTGCATGCCAAGACCGATTGGTTTCGTGTGAGGAAAAAGAAAACAATAGATCAATGACTTGTCTGCGCAGGGCGTTCCTCCCAACCCCGCGACCTGTATCGCGCGTGCGACATATGTCTCAGGCGGGCAACGCAGAGCCTTTGCGGAGGGAAATCACATGCCGCCCAGGGTAAGTGTGTGCAAAGTCGCTGTATGAAGGAAATCACCCCAGCGGCACCGGTGGCAGTTCGTGGGTTATTTGCGACGCAGGGCGATCAAGCAACCCGTCGCTAGGAGTTCTATTGAGCGCTGGCGTCGTGAGAGCCACGCGATGCTTTCAACGGCCGCCGCCGGAGTTGCGCGACTTCTTTTAGTCTGGATCGGCGGACCTCAAGGAAGCAGCGGCGCCAAAGTATGCTGTGCGCAAGGAGAGAAGGGCCAGCTGCGTTCGATTTCGGCAACCCAATATCCTGAACAACTGGGTGACGTGGCATTTGACCGTAGAGTCGGAGATGTTGAGCGTGCGGGCGATCTCCTTGTTTGTCATCGCTTGTCCCAACAAAGAGAAGACGCGCCACTGCTGCAGCGAAAGTTTGGGGATGCTAATCGTTTCGTTCGGATCCGTCGTCGACCGGGACGCTTCGACAGTATTTTCGGCAGCACTGAGGTCTGGTTGCATGCTGGAACAAGGTCTGTCATCGGTCATTTGGATAGTCCTTCCAGCCCGCCTCACGGTCGCCGATCATCTCGTTTGAGAGCTGATGCTCTCAGCGTCGCAAGCGTCATGCCACCAAAGAAGGCGCGGGCGCTGCTTTGGATTTCAGGGGCTGTACGAGCAGAATTGCGACACTAGTCGCGCGGATGTGACGGCAGTCACGAGTTGACTGATTGCGACAGTTGTCGCGGCGGTGAACTGAAGGCTCACATGTTCTCTTCGGCATCGCGGAACTAGCGGCATGTTCATGCATCGAGTGTGCCTGAGCGGCCACAAACGAATGTGTCTTGGCGCCATTTCGTCCAGCGTTAACCAAAACCAAGCCGGCCATGAACACCGTTGTGGGGTGTCCCACAAGCCGTTGGTCCAACGCACGTAAATCTTTCGTCTCAAGGCCGGGCGGAACTCCAGTCATCTTCGACGGTGGACCTTGTTGCTCAGCTTCCAGGCTGAACTGGCACAGCGCTTGCTCAAGTCATTCCAACCCGCCGGCTACCAACTGTCGCATCGGAGCACAGGCGTGGATCCAAGGAGGAAAGGCCGAAACGGCATGCTTTATGATCTTGCTCAACTCATCAGAAAGAGCAGATGTGCGGTCGCCCCGACACGCAGGGGCCTGCTGAAGTCCGCAGCCTTCGTAGCACTGGCGGCGGGCTCGACATCGCATCCCCTGTCGCGCGTCGCGATCGCAGGAACTTCCTTCAGCGCGGAGCAGAAAGAGACTCTGCTCCGGATGGCGCGAGACATCTATCCGCACGAAACGCTTCTTGATGACCGTCCCTATCAGGCGGTGATCGACGCACTTCTTTCTGAAGCGGAAGCCGACTCGAAAGTCGAAGCGCTCGTAACGAGCGGTCTGGCCGAGCTGCAATCACACGCCAACGCAACATACAAGTGTGCCTACCTCGACGTCAAAGACGCCGATGAACGAGAGGCGCTTTTGCGCACGATCCAAATGACGGACTTCTTTCAGAAGGTGCGTGGCGCTCTTTTGATGGGAATTTACAACAACAAGTCCCTCTGGTCGCGATTTGGGTACGACGGGTCGTCCTGGGAGAAGGGCGGCTACATCGATCGCGGCTTCGACAAGATCGACTGGTTCTGAGGGGAAACAAGATGGCCGCTAAGATCGATTTGAATGACGACAGCGTCGTCGTGATCGTGGGATCCGGAGCGGGCGGTGGCACCATGGCCAATGAGCTCGCGAAGAAGGGAATAAAGTCCGTCGTTCTCGAGGCCGGAAGAACGCTCAGTGTCGACGATATTGAGAACGACGAATGGGCGATGTTCTCGAAGATTTCGTGGCTCGACAAGCGCTACTCCGCCGGCGGATGGCACGGCGCTCGCAACCACCCAAATTTGCCGGCTTGGATCGTCAAGGGGCTTGGCGGCTCGACCGTGCATTGGGCCGGCGTCTCGCTTCGCTATCAAGCGCACGAATTCAAGATGTACACGACCAACGGCGACGTCATAGGAGCAAACGTACTCGACTGGCCGATCACGCTCGAGGAGCTGACGCCGTATTACGACAAGGCCGAGCTAAAGATGGGCGTGACGGGCGACATCACGGGCATGCCACACCTGCCCTGGAGCGCCGACTTCAAAGTCCTTGCAGAGGGCGCTCGGCGAATTGGCTACAAGAAGATCGTTGCGGGGCCCATGGCAATCAACTCAGTCCCTCGCGACGACCGGCCGGCATGCCAGCAAATCGGGTTCTGCATGCAGGGCTGCAAGATCGCGGCTAAGTGGTCGACCCTCTACACGGAGCTGCCGCAAGCCGTTGACAGTGGCAATTGCGAAATTCGCACCAATTGCATGGTGCTGAAGATCGAGCACGACAAGGCCGGAAAGGTCACGGGCGTCGTCTACGCGGATGCGAATGGCAAGCAGCAACGTCAGAAGGCGCGGATCGTCTGCGTGGCTGGAAACTCCATCGAGTCCCCACGTCTTCTTCTGAATTCGGCCTCGAGCATGTTTCCCGATGGTCTCGCCAATTCCTCGGGCCAGGTCGGAAAGAACTACATGACGCACATGACTGCCGGCGTCTACGCCGTCATGCCCGGTGAGGTTCACATGAACCGTGGTACGGCCGTCGCCGGTATCGTTCGTGACGAGGCCCACAACGATACGAAGCGTGGCTTCGTTGGCGGCTACACGCTTGAGAAGCTTGCGCTCGGATTGCCGTTCCTTTCGGCGTTCCTCGAGCCCGGACCGACTGGTTGGGGCCGGAGGGTCGCCTCGGCAATGGAAAAGTACAAGTACATGTCGGGTGTTTGGATCTGCGGTGAAGACCTACCGCAGACGCAGAACCGTATCGAACTGCATGCCACGGAGAAGGATCAATACGGGCTGCCGGTTCCCATTGTCTACAAGACCGACCATCCGAACGATACGAATATGCGCGGCCATGCCTATCGGCAAATGGAGATGATCTACGACAGCCTCGGCTCGAGAGAGATTTACAATCTTCCAGCCTATCCGGCGAGCCACAACATGGGCACCAATCGCATGAGCGAGAAAGCTCGCGATGGCGTCGTGAATAAGTGGGGACAGTCGCACGACATCAAGAATCTGTTCGTGTCCGACGGAAGCCAATTCACTTCGAGTGGCTCGCCCAATCCGACTTTGACGATCGTGGCGCTCGCCATTCGACAGGCCGAGTATCTGTCGGACCAACTGAAGAAAGGAGAAATCTGACGACGTCCGCCGCCCCCGACGGGGTGCATGCGTAGTTGCGATCGGGGGGTCGCAAAGGCGTGCATGCAGTGTCCGCTGAGTTCCGTCGCAATGCGAAAGGAAAGAGACGGAAACAGAATCTGAAGAGCTGAAGCGGGCGTACGTGCACGGCGTTGGTTGAGAGTAGGTGGTCCTTCTGTTTGGCGTGGCCACGAGGAAGTAAGCGTAGGGGAGTACGTAAATGAAAGAGTATGTGTTGGGCGTACTGTCGGCAGCGGTGCTGCTGACGGGGGGGCTGTTCAGCGCCGCGTCTGCCTCTGACTTTGGGGGCGATTGCTGCGCAGATCTTGAAGAGCGGGTCGCCGAACTGGAAGCGACCGCCGCACGGAAGGGGAATCGGAAGGTTTCGATCGTGATTTCCGGCTGGGTTACCGAACAAATTATGGGCTGGGATGACGGAATTGACACGGACGCTTATGTCGGAACCAGCCTCAATGACCTTGGCAACCGGCTTCACTTCGACGGAAGCGCCCAAGTCAACAAGGATCTGTCGGCCGGTTTCAGTCTCCGGTTAGATATTGTTGGAGCCAATGGGTTCGTGCAGGACGCCAACAATGCTCAAGGTGGCGCGGGAGCGCCCGATGTTCTCAACTCGTATTGGTGGTTGAAGAGTGAAAGGTATGGTCGCCTGTCGCTCGGCCGGCAAAGCCAAGCGTCTGATGACGTGTGGGTCGACCTCTCCGGCGCGGGCAGCATCTTCGCTGCCAACCTCGTTATCTTCGACGGGCAGAACTTTCAACTTGTCCCCGAGGGAACCAATACACGCGCGAAGGCGCGTTGGGGTGACCTGGCAACGTGCTACACGGTCGGCATCGGCATCTTTGCCGACTGTTCCGGTGATCGGACCAACAGCGTTCGCTACGACACACCGACCTACGCCGGGTTTGTCGCGTCGACTTCGTGGGGGCAAGACGACTTCTGGGATGTCGCGCTACGTCACAGCGGCACGTTCGGAGACTTCAAGACCATGTTCGGCACCGCATTTACACGCAACGAGGATGTCCGTGTGAATGCGACCACCGACACCGACATATTCCAAGTGAACTTTGCGTTCCTGCATACGCCATCGGGACTGTTCGGCAGCGTGCACTATGGCCATGAGTGGCCGGACGGTGCCCAGCAAACGAACCAGCTCTACGTGAAAGGTGGTGTCCGCACTGCACTCAATCCGCTTGGCGCGACGGTGTTCTACGGCGAGTATGGCCAAGACGACGATATGTACAGTGGTTTGACCGGCGGTGCCGTGTTCAGCGACGTCACCGACATCTGCGATGGCTTTGCCGGCACGGGCGGAAGCATCGATATCGCCTGCGGTACTGCCGCATCGGTTAATCCCACTGGCTCGACCTTCCGGCGCTTCGGTTTCGGCGTCGTTCAGGAGATCGATGCTGCGTCGATGGCCGTCTGGTTGAAGTACAAGAATTACGATGCGGATCTGGACTTCGTTGCCGACGGTGCCGCTGGCAGCGAGGACTTCGAAGAGCTGCATATCTTCGCCTTTGGTGGCGCCGTGTTCTTCTAACGCACACCGCGGGGGGGGGGCATACTCAACATTCGTCCGGAAGCGACGTGAGCTGCCACGATTGGACGATCCCATGTTGAGTTGACGAGGAGAATCCTGGTTTGGCTTACCTATGGCCGGCCGGGGTTCTCCGCTGCGATTGCATGGGACAGACGACTGTTCCTGGAGCCACCAACAGCATTGCGCATACGGTGCGATAGCGGACCGGCGTTGTTTCGGGCCGTTCACCTTTTTGCTGCTCAGACGACGACAAGACGAGACGAGTAGAGAAACGATGTCCGATACCACGTACGACATAATCATTATTGGCGCTGGCCCAGGGGGGTATGTCGCATCCATTCGAGCTTCGCAGCTGGGTCTCCGCTGCGCCGTCGTCGAGCGGGAGCACTTGGGCGGCATTTGCCTAAACTGGGGTTGCATTCCGACCAAGGCGCTGCTGCGCAGTGTCGAGGTGTTTCGTTCCGCTTCGAATGCGGACGCTTATGGCTTCAGGGTCGACGGAACGGTCGAGCCCGATGTTGCGGCGCTCGTAAATCGATCGCGTGGCGTTTCTACGCTGCTCAACACCGGAGTCGGATACCTGCTCAAGAAGAACAAGGTAGATGTCATTTGGGGGGAGGCTGCGATTGCCAGCCCACCAAGCGATGAAGGCCCGGGAGAAATTGTCGTCCAGGAAAGCAGCAAGTCCGCAGCACAACCTCAGCAGCCGCTTCCGAAAGGGGTGTTGGGTTCGGGCACGTATCGCGCGCGGCACATTATAGTTGCAACGGGTGCGCGCCCGCGGGTGTTACCGGGAATCGAACCGGACGGACGACTTATCTGGAGCTACTTCGAGGCCATGGTGCCGCCATCGATTCCAAAATCCATGATTGTGCTGGGGTCCGGCGCAATAGGGATCGAGTTTGCGAGTTTCTATAATGCACTCGGAACCGAGGTGACCATTGTCGAGCTTCAGTCGCAGATCCTTCCGGCGGAGGATGCCGAGATCGCAGAGCTTGCTCGCCGTCAGTTTGAAAAGCAGGGCATGAAGATCCTGACGGAGGCGAAGACTGGCGCGGTCGTGAGAGATTCGGACAGCGTGACCATTTCAGTTCAACAGGGTGGGATGACACAGCTTCTGAAGGCGGAACGGTTGATATCGGCGGTCGGTGTTATTGGAAATACAGAAGGACTCGGTCTCGAGGCCCTCGGAGTGCGAGTGACCAACGGCTCGATAGTGACCGACGAATATGCGCGCACGAACGTGCCGGGCATATATGCCATCGGCGACGTCGCAGGGCCGCCGATGCTGGCGCACAAGGCCGAACACGAGGGCGTACTGTGCGCGGAAGGGATCGCGGGTCGTTCGACATTGCCGCTCAACAGGTTGCGAATCCCTGGATGCACATACTGCACGCCTCAAATTGCGAGTGTCGGCATGACGGAGGCAAAGGCGAGAGAGGCCGGCATCGAACTCATGATCGGTCGATTTCCTTTTCGAGGTAACGGCAAGGCAATTGCGCTCGGTGAGCCCGAGGGCTTGGTCAAAACGATCTTCGATGCAACGACGGGCCGGTTGATCGGGGCGCATATGATTGGGGCGGAGGTCACCGAGCTGATCCACGGGTTTGTGATTGCGCTCCAGGTCGAAGCTACGCAAGGCGACATCATTCATTCAATCTTTCCGCACCCGACGCTCTCCGAGATAATGCATGAGAGCGCCCTGTCCGCCTCCGGGCGTGCAATCCACATGTAGGCCAGGCAGTGGTGATGATGCGCCAATCGGGCGGCTCCTCGACTGGCCATACCACCCGCGGCTGCCTTGCCGGGTAGCGCCGCTGCGACACGTGTAGCGGAGCTACGTCAACCTCGGCAAACCGTGAAGCCCGGAGCTCCTGGCGGGGACCGGGGTGCGTGAAAACATCATGCAAAACAACTGCAATTCGGCACTTGTTGATTGTTTGCACGTCGCAGCGTGAATGGCATAGCGCTTGCACTTCTCCACCACCGTCAGCTGTCGCTCATTTTCTCCGCTAATCGTTGCGGTGAGCGGCAGCATTTGGGTGTGTTGGAGTCTGTCGCAATTCTTCAGGTTCGAGCCCGCCTCGGTGTGTTGGCCATAGCGTTCGTGTCGTTCGCCAAGCACCTCCATCCAAAGCGATCTGCGGCCGGCTTGCATGTCGGGCCGCCGATCAAATCCGACTGAACTGCGCAGGCGGCAGACGCTGCCTGCGAAGTAGTGCCCGCGTTCAAGGAAACGATGGGCCCCGTCTGATGCGGTCTCATCGGACGTGAGGCGGAGTGGAGCGCAAGACCGAGTGTTTCCCAGAAAGTCGTGTTTGAGCGTCGTGGTCGAAGTGGTGGCCAAGGTGACCTGAGCGTTGCGTTGACACTGCCTTTCCACGCGCAAGTGAAATCCAAAACAGTCAGTGCGTAACGAGGTGAAACATACGTCTAGAAACAGTGGGGGACAGAGCCAATGACACTGACAACAAACGTCTGGTCAGCAGGCAAAACAGGGGTGCGGGCGTCCATTTACTCGATCGTCATGGTCGCAGGGTTGATGCTGGGAACGCAGGCGAAGGCGCAGATCATCTTCGATGTGATCGGCCCGCAAGAGTACAACCTGCCTGTCAATTTCGATCCATTCAACGTGTTCGTACAGTACGGTATGGTCCAGAACGACTCCAAGTTTTGGGACGCCGATGGCAACAAAGTGACGGGCTCGGGGGCCCGCCGCACAATAGGCCTGTCCAAGTACGTGCACTTCTGGACGCCCGATTTCAATCGCAACATCGGGATGGCCTGGGAGGTCATCCAGCCGGAAGTCTCCGTGCGCGACCGGAGCGCAGCCGACCCGGACGCACGAAACTTGAGCGGGTTCGGCGACACGATCACGGGCTTTGCTACCTGGTTCAAGCCGACGCCGAAGTCGACGCTGGGCCTCCAGTCGTTCGTTCAGATCCCGTGGGGCGACAAGGACGTCAGCGATACCAACTGGAAGAATTATACGACTCTGCTCTGGTACACGCCGATCGGACCGTATTTCGACTGGACCGGAGACGCCGGTTTCCTGTGGCAGTCTCCAAAGGTGACTGGTGTTCAGCCCGGCACGTCCTACTTCACGAACAACCGTTTTGGCTGGCTCGCACTGAGCTGGCTCGAGCCGTTCGTCGCGCTCGACTACGAGCACACCGATTCCTACTATCTTGCGCCGGAGGCTTGGGCGTTCGACGGCGGCCTCGGCTTCATGATCAACACCTACAAGGGACAATCGATCACATTGCGCTACTCGACCAGCCTCAAGGCGCAAAACCACACCCATAACAACAGCTGGAACTTGAAGTACGTCTACACCTGGTGAGCGCCAACCGCCCGGCCGCGTGCGCAGGCTCCCGTCGAGCACGGGCCGGGCGGATACCTTCGTCAAATCGTGAGGAGTATCGCGTTGCGAAGTCAAACGACCAAGTCAAGAGAGCTGGTGGCGGAGACGGCGGCAGGAGAGTCAGATCGTAAGGATGCGGCGCTCCTCAAGAAGCCGCATTGGATTCGGGCGAAGCTGCTGAATTCGGATGGCTATCGGCAGACCCTGCAGACAATCCGCGAGCACGCGTTGCATACGGTCTGTGAGGAGGCGCGCTGCCCGAATGTCGGCGAGTGCTGGGAAAAGCAGCATGCGACGATGATGATCATGGGCAGCATCTGCACGCGCGCCTGCGCGTTCTGCAACGTGGCGACTGGCGTGCCCGGACATCTCGACCGACAAGAGCCTCAGCGTGTGGCGGACGCTGTTGGCAAGCTCGGGCTTCGTCACGTTGTCATAACGTCCGTCGATCGCGACGACCTCCCCGATGGTGGTGCCGGACACTTCGCGCAAACAATTGCAGCGATTAAGGCGCAATCGCCAGCGACGACGATTGAAGTGCTGACGCCTGACTTCCGAGGCAAGCCGAATGCGCTTGAGACGGTCATTGCGGCGAAACCGGACGTATTCAACCACAATATCGAGACGGTACCGGGGCTCTATCTGGAGATCCGGCCCGGGGCACGCTACTACTACTCGCTTCGCCTCCTGCAGCGGGCGAAGGAGCTCGACAGTGACATGTTTACGAAGTCCGGGTTGATGGTGGGGCTCGGTGAAACTTACCACCAAGTTCTGCAGCTGATGGATGACCTGCGAAGTGCAGACGTCGACTTCCTCACGATCGGCCAATACTTGCGGCCGACCGCCAAGCACGCCGAGGTCAAGTGCTTCCTAACGCCGGCGGAGTTCGAAATCTACGAGCGCATCGGCCGGGCCAAGGGTTTCGCCCTCGTCGCCGCCAGCCCGCTCACGCGGTCATCATATCACGCGGGCGCAGATTTCGAACGGCTGAGGGCGGCGCGTCTGGAGGCTCGGACGTCTCGCGATGCTGTCTCCGCACGCGCACCCCAGGTAACTTCGAACAAGCTTTGAGCTAGTTCGCGGCCTTGCTCTGCTCGAGGCCTTCCTGACGCAAATAAGAGATAATCTGCCAGATCTGATTTTCGCTGAACGTGCCTTCAAAGCCGCCCATGATGGTTCCGGGGCGGCCCTTCAGGATGATGTCGTAGATGATGGCGTCATCGGCACCGTCCACGGCCCGGAACAGACCCTCCACTAGGTTCGGCGCGCGCGCGCCTTTGCCTTTCGACCCGTGGCAGAAGAGGCAGGTGTTATTGTAGAGGCTCTGTCCCTGCTTGATCGCTTCGGGATCGCCTTCATACGGGTTCTTCGTCGCGTGCGCCTCCACCGTTTCCGCTGTCGAAGCGTCCTCGGCCGCTGTCGGACGCGCCGCCGCGAGGGCTACGCCGAAAAGAGCGAAAGCAAACGCTCCCCACTTGGTTGCCAAACTGAGCATATGACCTCTTGAGAGATGCGTGCGCCAGCCGGAGAGAACCCCGGCCGGCGCGTTCGTCATTCGAAGCGAATGGAGCGAGGACTACTTCCTCTTGTGCAGGGCAAAGACGAAGAGGCTTCCGCCCTGTTGGCGTGTCTTGAACCACTCGCCGTAGATGAGAGGCCAAATGCTGCCTCCACCCGGGCCGGCAAGTATGGCGACATACTGCGTGTCCCCAACCATGAAAGTCGTCGGGTTCGAGTGTACGCCCGTGCCGACGTTGAACTGCCAGACAGTTTCGCCCGTGTCGTCTTTTATTGCGCGGAAGATTCCTTCCGCGTCGCCGTTGAACACGAGACCACCGCCGGTGGCAAGCATGCCACCCGTCGCCGGCGTGTTCTGACGGCGCGACCACACCAAATCACCAGTCGTGGCATCGAAGGCCTTCACGTAGCCGCCGCCCGGATTGAGCCGCAGCACATCGGTGGCGAGGTACCATTCGCCGGGTTTGAACTCCTGCTTCTTGGCGGCGAGGTCCATCGACATATCGCGGCCGGGCACATAGACGTAGCCTGTGCGCTTGCTGTAGGCCGCAGGAACCCATTCCTTGCCGCCGCCGAGGATCGGAGCGATGTCTTTCGTCACCTTGCCGTAGGTGGGCACCTTGTCGGGATCGACGTTGGGACGGCAGTTGTCGCCGAAGCTCTTCACCCAGTTGACGCGCTGCATCGGCACGACCCAGTTGCACTTGTAGGTCGAGCGATCGATCGAGTAGAGGTGGCCGTTGCGATCGGCATGCACCCAGACCTTGCGGCCCTTCTTGTCATCGACGATGATCGCCTCGTTGGTGCCGTCGTAATCCCACATGTCGTGAGGCGTGTATTGGAAGTGCCCCTCGATTGTGCCCGTCTTGACGTCGATCGCGATCGTAGAGCCTGTGTAAAGGTTGTCACCGGGCCGGACGCTGCCATCGAAATCGGGGACGGGATTGCCCACGCCCCAAAGAAGCAGGCCCGTTTCCTTGTCGTATGAGCCAGGCAGCCACGGCGTGCCGCCGGCCGTCTTCCACGAATCGTTGCCCCACGTCTTGGCAATCTCCTCGGTTCCGGAGACGGGGACGGTGTACGTCTTCCAGACTTCCTTTCCGGTCTCGGCATCAATAGCATAGATCGTTCCGGCATTGGCACCGACATCGCCGCCAGAGTTGCCGACCATGACCTTGCCGTCGACGATGACGGGCATCGACGTGAATATCTCACCCGTCTTGTAGTCGCCAAGTTTGGTGTCCCACACGACCTTTCCGGTGTAGTTGTCAAGTGCGACGAGATGCGTGTCGAGAGTTGCCAGGTAGACCTTATCGCCATATGCGATGACGCCGCGGTTGACGTCGCCACAGCAAAGCTTCGGTCCGAGATCGGGCGGTAAGTGGCGGTCGTAGCGCCACAGGACCTGTCCAGTCTCGCCGTCGATCGCGAACACCTTGTTCTGACTTGACGTGACATAGAGGCGGCCACTTACTGCGGTGATCTGAGAGTCCTGACCGCCGAGAACGCCGAGAGACAGGCTCCATTTGGCGACAAGATCGCCAATGTTATCAGTGTTGATCTGGTCGAGCGGCGAGAAGCGCGTGCTTTGGTAGTCGCGCCCGTACATCAGCCAATTGTTGGGATCCTTGTCTGCGTTGAGGAGCATGTCATCGGTGACGTAGTACTGAACATGCTTGCCTTCCAACGTTCCAACGCCGAGACCGGCGAGCGTAGGCGATGCAGCAAGAGCTATGGCCGCGCCGAATGACAATCCGACGATTCTGCCCCTGTATCGGCTCTTCATTGGTTCCTCCCCTTGCGAAGCGTCTTTTTGGATTCGATCTTCGAGACTTGGCGCACCCGTTGAGGGATCGCTGACAAACTGTCGCAAGGAACGTGCCGTCAAAATTTCTGCATGCGTGCGAACGGGCTTGCGGGGAACGCATGCGTCAGGTGGTGCACTCGCGCGACACCTGTCGCCGAGCGCTCAGGGCGTGCTAGAATCCGAGCAGGCTTTTAGACCGCGCATTGGACCGCCTGTAGCGCGGAGGCAGTGCTGAATCCGGGATAGCAGTTGGGACCGGCGGCCTACTCGGTCAGCGCAAAGGCGATCACGGCGTCGCCCTGTGGGTATCCCCAAATCTTGCTTCCACCGGCTGCAACCGCAATGAATTGTCGTTTGCCGACCTTGTAGCTGATGGGGGGCGCATTGACGCCAGCGCCGCAATAAAAGTGCCAGAGGCGCTTGGCTGATGGGGCATCGAATGCGGCGAATTTGCCCGAGCCTTCGCCCGTGAAGACGAGGCCACCCGCGGTTGCAAGGGTCCCGCCGACAAGCGGCTCGTCCGTCTTCTGCTTCCAACGAATGCGGCCGCCGTTCTGTAGTTCGATCGCCGAAAGGACACCCCAGTTCGGCTCTTTCGAACGTTCGAACACGTGATACGCGACGGCGGGCTTGTCGTCCGTGGCCGGCAATACGTTCGTGCGGTGGACGACGCGTCAGCCTTTTCCGCTGCCGCGTCGCGGGGCAGTGGCACGCCATAGGCGGTTGCCGCAGCAAAGCGACCTTCCCAGCCTTGCTGCGTGGTATCAGACTGCCAGACTTTTTCGCCTGTCTGCGCTCGGTAGGCGGCAATGAAGCCTGGCCTGCCGTAGCGGCCGGCGATTCCCACCACCGCGCCAAGCGGTGCGCCGGGACGATCGCTTTCCAAGTGAAGGCTGTAGCCCACTCCAGTGATCCCGACGATAACGAGGCCTTTGTAAACTAGCGGTGCCATCACCGCGGCGACGCCGGTCGAGCCCGCGACCTCCACTTTGGCGAATGGGTCGTTGGGATCCAACGACTTCTGATCCTCGGTGATCGACGCGCCGGGCGCGGTGAGCTTGATGTCCCAGATTTTCTTGCCGTCCTGCCGATCGAGCGCGATGAGATGGGCGTCGATCGTTGCGACGAAGACCATGCCGTAGCCCAGTCCTACGCCGCGGTTGGCGGGGCCTCAGCATAGTCGCGCACTGCGATGGTGCTCATAGTGCCAGAGTCGCTTGCCGGTCGCGGCATCGATCGCGGTGACGTGAGAGAATGGCGAGGAGACGTACATGACGCCATCGGACACGAGCGGAGTCGTCTGAAACGTGGCTGCAATTCCTGTCTGGTGAATCCAAACCGGAACGAGTTTGCCGACATTATCGACAGTGACTTGCTGTAACGTGGAGAAGCGCTGGTTGGCATAGTCCCGCCCGGCAGGAGTCGGCGCGGCCGCTGGCTGCATCCCGTAAGCGGGCGTCGTCAATCGCGCTGGCGTGAACGCCGCAAGCCAACAGAACGCCGAGAGCTACGAGTGTGGCGGTTCCCCACTGCATGTCCACTTTCCATGGTTAAGTCGCGCGCGCCTATCCATAGCCGATACGCAGAGAAGAAATCGCCAGACTTTAGTCCTGCGCCGTGGCCGCTCCCCAAGGATAGCGGCCCACCCTGATGCTTTTCAAAGCCTTGAGGCGCCCGACGTCGATGACCGTGACGTCGTTGGAGGCACCATTTGTTGCGAACAACAGACGATCATTGGGAGTCAGTGCCAGGTGCCATGTACGCTGGCCGGTGAGGATGTACTTCTCCACTCGGCCCGTTTCCGTATTGATCATGGCTACGCGGTTGGCCGTACCAAGGGCGACGAACGCCTTCTTGCCGTCGCGGGTCAGACGGATGCCGACAGGCTGAATCTTGTCGGCGGTGACGCCGGAGACCTCAAACGCGATCGTCTTCTCGATGGCGTGGCTCTGCACATCTATGACGGTGACGACGCCGGCGATCTCTGAGGAGACCCAAAGCTTTTTGCCGTCGGGCGAGAACGCCACATGCCTCGGGCGCGACCCGACCAGAACATTGGCAATGATCTCGAGCCGGTCCGCATCGATGAAGTGGACCATGTTTGTGGTCTCCGACGTGACAGCGATGATCTTGTTGTCCGGCGAAGCCGCCACGCCCTCCGGCTCGACTCCGACTTCGACCTGGCCGATTTCCTTGCGGTTCTCAAGGTCGAGGGCAGTCAAAGTACCGGCATCCTCGTTGGCAACGTAGAGGCGCTTGCCGTCGGCCGAAAGGGCCAGTTGCTCCGGGTCATCGATGCCGGCGAATTGATAGAGCTTCTTGGAGCTTCGCGCATCCAGCACCTGCACGGAGTTGCTGTCGCTGGCGCAAACGAAAAGCGTGCTGCCATCGGATGAGATGCCGATTCCCCTCGGCCGCTGGCCGACCTTGATCGTGCGTACAACCTTCAGCTGCTCGGAGCTGATCACCGAGATCGTGTTGTCCTTCTCGTTGGTGACGAAGACTTCACTGGCGGTTGCAGACACTGCTGAAGCGGAGAGCAGCGGAGCGACGACAGAGGCAATTCCGAGAACAGCCCGGCGCTTGCATGCGTGGCGTGACAGCCATGCGCCGATAACACCAAAAGAGTTCATCAATCCCTCCGATCAGTCCTTCGGCAGCTGCTTTATGTATGCGCGGATCTGCATGATCTCTGTGTCGGACAGGATGCCCTTCCACGCCGGCATCGCCGTTCCGCTGCGTCCGTTGCGAACGAGATTGAGGAACTCTGCATCGGTGCCGGTGTATTTGCGCGCGTCCTTGATCGTGCCGCCCGACACACCTTCGGGGCCGTGGCACTTGTAGCAGGCCTGCCTGTAGAGGCCGCGCCCGGCGGCTATGTCTTTTGCCGAAGTCGGAGCTGAGATCGTGCCGGCCGACTGCGACGCCTCGCCAGGACTAGCTTGGGCATCGGAGGGGCTAGCGCTGTCCGCTTGTGCAGTCTTCGTGGTTTGCTTCTGGCCGTCTGCCTTTAGCTGCGGGACCCCATACCGCTCCAAGATTTGCTGAAGGCGGCCATCGGCGCGGATCGTGGTGATTGCTTTGTCGACGGCCGCCTTGAGGTCGGTGTCCTGCTTTCTCACCCCGACGCCCATGGGATAGACGAAATCCGCCCGCGTCTCAGGAGAAACGCGGACACCGGCGTTGGGGTTGTTCCTTGCCAGCCAGCCCGCCACCGGCGCAGTTATGACGCCTGCCTCGATCTCTCCCTTGGAAACCGCAGAAAAGACCTCCGCCGCCGTCCTGAAGAGCCGGCGCGAGTATCCTTCGTTGAACAGCACCACGTCGGGCACCGTCACCATTTGAACGCCGACATCCTTTGCCTCGAGATCGGCGATTGTCGCTGCTTTGGAGCCGGTCGGAAGAATCGGTGTGAAACCACCGGAATAGTATGGCTGCGACAGGAGTATGCGCGGATTTGAATCAGCGGCGTCTGGATCGGCAGGCAGCCCCATGAAGATGTCGCAATTGCCTTCACTGAGCTGCCGAAGCGCGCGCTTTCCGTGGTTTGTCGCATACCAGTAGTAGTCGAGCTTGACGTTCAGTTGTTTGGCGATCGCTTGCGCAACCTCAATGTCCAGACCGGGCGGATTGAGCTTGGAGCTTGAAAAGGGAAGGTTGTCGGGGTCGGCACACACCGTAACGACGCCTCGGCTCTTGATGAGGTCGAGCGTTGATTGGGCTGCTGCTGCCACTTGCGCATAGCAGCACAGCGCTGGGATCAGCGTGGAAAAACAGACTATGGGGCGCCACTTCACGTCGACGTTTCCTTTTTGGCCAAGAGGTCTTCGGCTCGATCGTTCGGCAGCGCCCACTGTGAGGGGGCGCTGCCGTGCGCGTCGGATCGACTTATTCACCCAGTTCGAACACGAACAGGGTTGCGCCCTTGTTGACCCTCTTGATGTTCTCCGGGACGCCTTTGCCGGCCCAGAGCGGGAATGCTCCGCCATAGCCCGATGCAACGGCCACATACTGCTTGCCGTCGACCGTGTAGGTGATGGGGCCGCCGATGATCGCGGAGGAGGTTCTGAACTTCCAAAGCTCCTTGCCCGTGGCCTGATCAAGAGCGACGAAGTCACCTTCGAAGGTGCCCACAAAGACGACGCCGCCAGCCGTTGCGAGAGCGCTTCCGGACTGCAGCGGAGACTGGTGGTCCCACTTCCACAGCATCTTGTTCGTTGCGACGTCGATGGCGGCCATGTGGCCCTTACCGGGAGCGACCATCACGCCCTCGGCTCCGAGATACATGGTGCCCTTTCTGTAGCTCGTCTCCTCGTGAGTTAGCTTCACGCACATATCGATCGACGGAATGAAGGCAATGTTGCTTTTGGGGTTGTAGGCAATGGCCGCCCAGCCCTTGCCGCCGAAGAATGAGGGACAGACTTCCGCGGTCTTGCCGACACCGGGACGCTTGTCGGGAAGCACGTTCATCTTGCCCGTCTTCTGGTCGACAGTGCCCCAAGTCACATCCGTGAAGGGAAGTGATTGGATGAATTTTCCATTGGTGCGGTCCAGCAGATAGAGGTGACCATCCTTGTTCGCCTGGATCAGCCCTTTAATGGGCTCGCCGTCGATCGTGACGTCAACGAGGACGGGCTCGTTCATCGCATCCCAATCCCATGAGTCGTGCGGAACGAACTGGAAGTACCACTTGCGCTCGCCGGTATCGGCGTCGAGGGCAAGCATTGAGTTGGTGTAGAGGTTGTCTCCTGGGCGCATTTCGGCATTCCAGGGCGCGGGGTTGCCAGTTCCCCAATAAACGAGATTGAGCTCAGGATCGTAAGAGGCCGTATTCCATGCGGCACCACCGCCGTACTTAAGCGAGTCCTTACCCCACGTCTCCGAGCCTGGACCACCGGGATCGGGAAGGGTCGACGCCTTCCAGACCTCGTTGCCGTTCTTTGTGTCCAGGGCGAGGATTTGTCCCCGGATGCCGAACTCACCGCCGGCAAATCCGACCATTACCTTGTCCTTAACGACCATCGGGGCCATCGTGAAGGTGTAGCCGGCCTTGTAGTCCGCCAGCGTCTTCTCCCAGACCAAGGTTCCCGTCTTGGCGTCGAGCGCGATGACACGCGCGTCAAGGGCGGCAACGAAGACCTTGTCCTCGTAGAGTGCAACGCCCTTCGTGACCGAGCCGCAGCACGCAAACTGCACGGCGTCGGCAGGAAGCTTCATTTCGTAGCGCCACAGACGATTTCCCGTCTTGGCGTCGATCGCGTCGACGTACTGCTGAGAGATCGCGACGATCATGACACCATCGTTGACCGACGGTGTGACCTGCTGGCCCTCAAGGGTGCCAAGAGAATAAGCGTAGGCGACCTTCAGCTTCTTGATGTTCGATTTGTCGATCTGTTCGAGCGGACTGTAGCGCGTCGAGCTATAGTTCCGACCGTAAATCAGCCAGCTGTTATTTTCCTTGTTGGCATTGAGCAGGCGTTCATTGGTGACGCTCTTCCATTGCACTTCGTCAGCAAGTGTCGTCGAAGCTGCCACCGTTCCGCATAGCGTCAGCGCACCCAGGAAGAGTGTTGCAGTCTTTTCGATCCTCATATGCGTTTCCTCAGAGTGTTTCTTGTTCGAATGCCGATGGTTTTTCGCCGGCTTTACGGATGCTCTCATCCCAACTGGTAGTCGCCTCGCGCCATTAGATAGCGACCTCAGTCATAAGCTGTTGCGGTTGCGTTCCTTCTTCTAGGGGCACGTCGAGGTAACGTTGGCGCGTGGTTAGACTGCCCTTGGTGCAAGAGTCCCCGTCAGCTTCTAATTTTGATGCGATGCCGGGACTCGTGAGGGGGCCTACCGTGGCGCATTTCCAATAGCCTGGCCGCATGACGATGCCCTCGAAGAGTCCGATTGCTGCGCAAGAGTCGTAGCAAGGCCTGTGCCAGAGCGACGGCCCGAAAACTGCGCAGAATGCTCTTCTTTCTGGTTCGGTGCGCACGCTTGTTGTCGCGTGAATGATACACCTGTAGCAGCGAGGTCGGCGGCCCCTGCATAGTTGTGCGCAGCCTTCGGATCGGCCAGTATGCACTGGCTATGACACAGGAGCTGGGCATGCGAGCGGCGCGATTGTTCTTCAGCTTCGTTTCGTTTGTCGCCCTGGCGGTTTTCATCGGAGCGCGGGCTGCTCCGGATGGTGATGCCGTCGAAACGGCTCTCATCATGGCCGTTGACGTTTCCGGGTCCATTGACGACCGCCGTTACCGGCTCCAGATGCAAGGCATTGCAGCGGCGCTTGAGGATCCTGCTGTGATCGAGGCCATGCTTGGCTATGACAAGAACGGCATTCTATTCACCTTGATAACTTGGGCAGACGACCCACAAATCGCGATTCCATGGAGCCGCATAGGAAACGTGTCTGACGCAAGGGCGATTGCAGCGCGCGTGCGCCGACTGCCGCAACAAGGTGGGGAGTTCACGTGCATTGCCGGCGCGCTGCGGTATATTCGCGAGCAGATCGTTCCGCAGGCCAAGCAGCGCGCACGCAATATCGTCCTGGACGTATCCGGCGACGGGACCGACAACTGCAATCCTCAGGTCCCTGTGGGTAGCTTGCGCGACCAGATCCTCAAACAAACCGTCGTCATCAATGGCCTGCCGATTATGCAAGGACCCGAGGGCAAGAGCCTTGTGGAGTGGTATCGGGACAACGTGATTGGCGGCCCAGGTGCATTCCTCCTAGCCGCCAATGGATACGAGGACTTTGGTCGCGCCATCCGCCAGAAGTTCGTTGTGGAAGTGAGCGGAGGCCTCGCAGGTGAACGACCCTTGCGCGGTTCGGAATGGCATCACCAGCTACTGGGGGCAGAATTTCCAGACGTACATGGGGGGGCAGCCGCGGCGTTGCATGAAGTCAAGGCGCATGTAACTGCTGAAGCTCGCGAATGAAGGCTATGCTGTCTCGTGATCCGTCGTTCGTCAAACGAGTGAGGGCATTCCGATAAGGGGTGTTGACGGCTCCGCCATATCGCGCGGAGCCATGGGATTGGCAAGGAATGCCATGCGCCCGGCTTCGATCGCGCGGGCAAAGGCGTCAGCCATTGTGACCGGATTTCCAGCTCTTGCCACGGCGGTGTTCAGCAGGATCGCATCGAAACCCATCTCCATCGCTGCGGCGGCATGGGAGGGCACACCGATGCCAGCGTCGACGATCAGTGGAATGGCAGGGAAGTGGTGGCGGAGAGTCCTCAGGCCAAAAGGATTGTTCAGGCCACGCGCTGACCCTATTGGCGCGCCGAGCGGCATCAGGACACGGCAGCCCCCCTCGATGAGCCGTTCGGCCGTAACGAGATCATCCGTCGTATAGGGGAAGACGTCGAAGCCATCCTCAACGAGGATGCGGGCTGCTTCAACCAAATCAAAGACATTAGGTTGGAGTGTGTCGGTATCGCCTATGACCTCGAGTTTGATCCAATTCGTCCCGAATACCTCTCTGGCCATGTGGGCCGTCGTGACGGCTTCCTTGACAGAGTAGCAGCCGGCCGTATTCGGCAGGACGCGTACGTTCAGGTCGCGTACCATCGACCAGAAGGTTTGCCCCCCACGGCCGCGGGCGCCCTCTCTTCTAAGCGAAACCGTTACGACCTCCGTATGCGATGTGCGCACAGCGTGCGCAAGGATTGCTGGCGACGGATATTGAGCTGTGCCGAGCAACAGTCTCGAGGAGAGCTCGATGCCGTAAAGCTCTATGTTTCGTGTCATCCCTCGATCTCCCGCGTTGATACTTGGAGCACGGCGCCTGCTTTGATTGCTAGAGTCCGCGAGGGCACGTTCGGGGACGTCCGCAACGTGCCCTAACACAGTGTCATGCAATGTACGTGCCTCGTTCGATTCGAGAGTCGAGGCGCGGTCAATCAAACACTCCGGGTGACAGTGGGCGAGACGGTCGTCGCATGCTTGCGACAGACGACGTGGATGCGATCAATCCTGTCGGGTGAGCAATTCCGTCGCGACGCGTGCAGAGTTAGGTAATAACGCCGTTATGCATATGGCATGGCTTTTGCAACTTTGCGCAATGCAAATTCCAACGCGCCAACAACGTGGCTGCGGGCGCGTTAGGAAGGGGAGGCCGGGTGAGCTGGTGCGGGATACGCGCGGTGCCTGTCACTCGGTGCTTACGGTAGCTCGGGCCGTGTCGTTCCTCCAACGTCCCGATACACACTACCGTTGCCGTTGACCAGCGGCCGGCCTCCCGTCGCCGGTCGCTGGTCTTCCCGTTCACCGTCGCCGAGTGCAAGGTGATGCACGACCATCGCTTTGCTCGTCGCTCTCGCCTGCCTGGAGTGGCACCACGCGTGCCAGCGCGCATCGGACCGTGATCCACTCTCGGAGACTCGACCTATGGGCATGCATTGAATTCGCGTGTTCGATTTTAGTCGGTGTTAAGGCAGGCGACTGAGCTTCTGGCGTGCGGCGTTGGAGCGTGGCAAGTGTCATGGAAAAGCAGTCTGGAGCGATCCAGTTCAACACGAATGTACCTGGCCTGCTTCTGCGTCCCAATGCTGGGGAGACGGGCCAGCAGTTGGAAGAGTTGGAAGTCTTGCGAAACGCCATCGATAGCGTTGAGCAGGGGATCGTTCTTATCAACGACGGGCAGTTGGTTCAGTTCGTCAACAAGAAGGCGCGTGGTATTTGGGGGCTCAGCTCCGAGCAGTGCCGAGGCAGGCTCTCCGTGGTCGACTATATCGGCCATGTAAGGAGCGCCGGCCTATATGACGTGCCAAATGACGAGATCGAAGCCTACGTTGCCAAGCGCGTGAGCTTGATTAAGGTGGGCGACCCGACACCCATCGACATTCCCGTTTCTGACGGACGAACGATCAGGGCACAATGCACGGCACTCACAGGCGGCGGCCGCATGCTGACTTATACAGATGTCACCGATCTTGTGCAGCGGGCGAAGCAGCAGGAGGTCTTGGCGACGACGGATGTCCTCACGGGGATTCACAACCGACGGCATTTCGTCAGGCTTGCCGAAGCCGCATGGACGCGTTCCCGGCGTCACGAGCACGACCTTTCGCTCTTGTACATTGACATCGACAACTTCAAGGCCATCAACGACGCCTTGGGACATGATGCCGGTGATCAGGCTATAATCCGCGTTGCCCAGGTGTGTCAGGCTCTAAAGAGCTCCACCGATATTGCTGGCCGAATGGGTGGGGACGAGTTCGTCGTTCTTATGCCTGGATCAGGCATCCTTGCCGCCCTGTCGTTCGCGGAGAGATTGCGTAGTGCCGTCGGTCGTGAGCGCTTTAGCTTCGACGGCATGCGGGCCCACCTAACCCTCAGCATTGGCATCGCGCAGGCGGCCGTTGGGCTCAATTGTGTGACGGAGTTGCTTAGGGTCGCGGACGCCAGGTTGCTCCAGGCCAAGCGGGCCGGCCGGAACTGTACCGCTTGGGGTGAGGCCTATTGCTATCCTCCGCTCAGAAGACACGGATTCCCATGTCGAGGCGTTGAAATCAGGCGTCGAAGTAGCCGAGACTGAGGAGTTCGTCGAAGCTTGCGACGACGTGATCCGCCTTCTGCGTCACCATCGGCCGGTTGACGTTTCCGGTGTAGGCGATGAACTTCGTCACGCGTCCTGTTTCGGTCATCTGGAAATCCGTGTAGCCGTCGCCAAGGACATAGACGTCGCCGACGAGCCCGAGCGCTAGTAGCTGCTTGGACTTTCCTCCCGCCTGCGCCAACAGGTTCTCCGCATCGTAACCGACGATGCGACCGCTCCGGTCGTAGATGAAGGTGTTGGCGAAGACGTGCGCACTGTCGATGGACAGCGCCGCGGCGACGGGGACGATATAGTCCGTGAAGCCGTTGGAGATGATGTGGATCCGCTCCCGGTTGCGCGCAAAGAATTCTGCATTCGCGCGAAACGAAGCGCTTATGCGCCGCTTCAGAAGCGCCACAACGGCATCGACGTCCGACCGGCCCGCATCCAGCAGCCGTAGCCTGCGTTTGAGTGATGCATCGATCGAGATCTTGCCTTCCATGCCGAGGTCGGTAATGCGCGCGATCTCTGCCGCGATCTCAACGCCATCCGGCCGGCGCGCCAATGCGATCTTGGCGAGCTCGTCCAGTCCCTCGACCTCGACGAGCGTGCTGTCAAAGTCGATGATGAGATGGTTCCGCGTCATATCCAAAACACCGGAGAAAGCGCTAGAAGGTCAGCCGCTTGGCCTCGGTCACATGCGGCAAGCTTTTGATCTTCTCCAACACGTCGTCGGGAATGGGCTCGTCCAGATCGACCAGTGCAATCGCCCTACCGCCCGGAAGGGAACGCCCCAGGTTGAAGGTGGCAATGTTCATCTGCGCCGCGCCGAGAGCCGTTCCGACAGCCCCGATATAACCCGGTTTGTCCTGGTTCTCGGTATAGAGCATGTGCGGGCCAATCTCGGCCTCCATGTCGATGTCCCTGATCTGGATGAGCCTCGGTCGCCCGTCCGAGAACACCGTCCCGGCGACAGATCGCTCCTGCCGCTCGGTGCGCACACACAGCTTGATATAGGTCTCATAAGGGCCCTCCTGGCCGCGGCTCACCTCCTCGACCCGGATGCCGCGCGCTTTGGCAAGTTCCGGTGCGGAGACCATGTTGACCTCCGCCAGAAGCGGTTTCAGAACACCGGCAAGCGCCGCTGACGTGAGTGCCTTGATGTTCATGTTCGCCACGGCACCGGTGTACTCCACACGCACGCCTTCCAGACCGGTCTCGACCAACTGACCGGCAAAGGAGCCGAGCTGCTCAGCCAGCTTAATGAATGGGAGCAGTTGCGGGCGCTCCTCGGCCGAGATCGAGGGGAAGTTGACGGCATTGATGACGGCGCCCGAAAGAAGGTAGTCGGACATCTGCTCGGCGATCTGGTTGGCGACATTCTCCTGCGCCTCCCGGGTAGACGCGCCGAGGTGCGGCGTGCAAATAACGTTCTCCGCGCCGAAAAGAATGTTCTCCTTGGCCGGCTCCACCTCGTAGACGTCTATGGCTGCGCCGGCGACCTTGCCCGCCTGCAATGCGTCGAAGAGCGCCTGCTCATCCACCAGTCCGCCTCGCGCGCAGTTGATCAGCCGCACGCCATCGCGCATCTGCGCGATAGCCTCGCGGCTGATGATGTTGCGCGTCTTCTCGGTCAAGGGTGTGTGCAAGGTGATGAAGTCGGCGCGTCGCAACAGCTCCTCGAGCTCGACCTTTTCCACGCCGAGCTCTGTGGCGCGCTCGGGCGACAGGAACGGATCGAAGGCGATTACCTTCATCCTCAGTCCGTGCGCACGGTCGGCGACGATGGCGCCAATGTTGCCGCAACCGATGATGCCGAGGCACTTGCCGGTGATCTCCACGCCGACCAGCTCGGATTTCGCCCATTTTCCGGCCCTGGTCGTGACGTCGGCGCGCGGAATTTGGCGGGCCAACGCCAGCATGAGCGAGATGGCGTGCTCCGCCGTCGTGATGGCATTGCCATACGGCGTATTCATGACGATGATGCCGCGCGCCGTAGCCGACTTGACGTCGACGTTATCCACGCCAATGCCGGCACGCCCGATGACTTTCAGCCGCGACGCCGCTCCGATTACCTTCTCGGTGGCCTTGGTGGCGGAGCGCACGGCGAGACCATCATAGTCGCCGATGATCTCGACCAGCTGGTCACGTGTCAGACCCGTGCGCACCTCGGTGTCGATGCCGCGCTCGGCGAACACCTTGAGCGCCGCCTCGCTCAGCGCATCGGCTACGAGAACCTTGGGAGCCATTGCTTTTCTTCCTTCCACGCTCTCGGACGAGCTGCCGGAGCGCCTTTGATTGGGAACGGGATGTGTTTACGCGGCGGCTGCCGACCGGCCGGAGACCGTGGCGAACGCCCAGTCCAGCCATGGCAGCAAGGCCTCTATGTCTGCGGCCTCGACGGTGGCGCCACACCAAATGCGCAATCCCGCCGGCGCGTCGCGATAGGCACCGATGTCGAAGGCGACACTTTCGCCCTCAAGCAACTTGACCAATTTGCCCGCGAACTCGGCCTGTTCTGGCCCAGGTCGCGATGCAAGCTCTGCATCGGCGATCCGAAGGCAAACAGAGGTGTTCGAGTGCGTCTGCGGCGTACCACCGAGAAAATCGACCCACGGCGTGCGCTCCACCCAATCGGCCACCAATTTGGCGTTCCGATCACAGCGCGTAAAAAGCGCCTCAATGCCGCCGATGCTCTGTGCCCAATCCAGTGCGTCGAGATAGTCTTCGACGCACAGCATAGACGGCGTGTTGATCGTGGCCCCCTCAAACAGAGCCGCGTCGAGCTTCCCCTTCTTGGTCATCCGGAACAGCTTCGGAAGTGGCCACGGCGGCGTGTATGTCTCCAGACGCTCGACGGCGCGCGGAGAAAAAATGAGCATGCCGTGTGCGGCTTCGCCGCCCAGCACCTTCTGCCAAGAGTAGGTGACCACATC
>Ga0209347_1000661_pt1 | contig 77194 bp, 63 predicted proteins | sample AutmiccommuBRH23_FD_187382 | JGI IMG/M metagenome (GOLD analysis project Ga0209347, IMG submission 187382) | Deep subsurface microbial communities from Mt. Terri, Switzerland - Autotrophic microbial communities BRH/23 (SPAdes) (version 2) | ecosystem: Environmental > Aquatic > Deep subsurface >...
TGGGCACTTTTCCGCCAACACTCGGCAAGCCGGTGTTGGGCACTTTTCCGCCAACACTCGGCAAGCCGGTGTTGGGCACTTTTCCGCCAACACTCGGCAAGCCGTGTTGGGCGCTTTTCCGCCAACACTCGGCAAGCCGTGTTGGGCGCTTTTCCGCCAACACTCGGCAAGCCGTGTTGGGCGCTTTTCCGCCAACACTCGGCAAGCCGGTGTTGGCACTTTTCCGCCAACACTCAGCAAGCCGGTGTTGGGCTGTTTCAAGGATCAACCAATACCACACGGAAGTCGTTGACGTTGGTCTGAGTGGGTCCCGGCATGACGAGATCGCCAATCCGCCGGAAGAACCCTGTAGAGTCGTTATCGTCCAGAAACGCGACGGCATCTACTCCCGATGCCTTCGCACGCGTTACTGTGTCCGGCAGCACGACGGCACCCGCCGGATCGTCGGCCTTGCCGATGCCACCGTCTGTTCCATCGGTGTCGCAAGCGATGCCGAAGATGCCTTTGGTCCCACCCAGCGCGATCGCCAGCCCGAGTGCGTATTCCTGGTTGGGCCCGCCCGAGCCCTCGCCGCGCACCGTTACCGTCAACTCGCCGCCCGACATCAGCGCGACGCGGTCGCCCCGACGCAATGCGTCCTTGGCCATGGCCGCGTGGAAAGCGGCAACATCGCGGGCCTCGCCCTCCAGGGAGTCGCCAAGAATATCAACGCGGTAGCCGTCCTTTCTGGCGAGGACAGCGGCGGCCTGCATCGACGCGAGGGGACGTGCGGCAAAGACAAATCGTGAGCGCGCGAAGGCCGGACTTCCCGGGAACGGTGTCTCGTTAGCGGGAGTCTCGAGAGCGCGGGCGACCTCAGGGGGCGGCGTAATGTTGTAGTGCGCCAGGATGGCGCGGGCCTCGGCAAGCGTTGTCGCGTCGCCGACGGTCGGACCAGAGCCGATGGCATCGGGCGAATCGTGGGGAACATCAGAAATTGCCAGCGTGAGCATTTCCTTGCCGGCGGCAGCGGCGGCAAGGCGTCCGCCCTTGATGCGGGACAGGTGCTTGCGGACGCAGTTCATCTCGGAAATTCGCGCGCCCGAGCGCAGAAGCGATTTGGTCAGGCCCTGATTCATGCCGAACGTCACGCCGTCGACTGGAGCCGACCACAACGCCGAAGCCCCGCCCGACATCAGGCATAATATCAAGTCATCCGGCCCGGCCGACGCCACCAGTTCAAGGGCACGGTGGGCACTCGATACGGAGTTTGCATCAGGAACGGGATGTCCGGCCTCGACGATCTCGATGATCTCGGTAGGCAGACCGAAGCCGTGGCGGGTCGTCACGAACCCTGAAATGTGGTCCCCTTCGCCGCGCGCGATGTAGTGGCGCTCGGTGGCCTGGGCCATGGCAGCTCCGGCCTTGCCGGCGCCAACAACGATGATGCGTCCCCCCTGAGGAACATCCGGAAGGTGCGGCGGCACGCAGGTCGAGGGATGGGCAGCCGAAACCGCTGCCTCAAAATATTTCATCAGTTTCGAGCGTTCTGCAGCGAATGCCGTCGTCATTCGTCCCTCGTACTTTGGTCGGATATTTTGTTCGGCCCTGATCTGCGTCGAATACGGGCAGTCCGTCAAGCCGTCGGGGACTTTGCGTTCTTCTTGGCCAACACTCCTTGACGTGACACTTCGCAAGCTCGTGGACTCGTCGTCGTGAAACTTCGCAAGGCTCGCGTCAGATACAGGCCGGTGTTGGGCTGCTGTTCCTCGGCCAACACTCGGCAGGCCGGTGTTGGGGGGGGCTGCAAGCGGGGTGACAGCCGCCGTGTGAGACAATGAGGCGGGCAGCACTGGCGCCGGTTGGCCCCGGGGCCTATCTGTGTGAGCAGGTAATAATTCAGAAAGGCCGGACAAATGACCGCATCATCACTTCCAGAGATCGACGAAAAGACGCGCACGGAACTCGAAGCCGCCGCGTTCCGCCGACTTGTTGCACATCTTCGCCAGCGCACGGACGTGCAGAATATCGATCTCATGAACCTCTCGGGATTTTGCCGCAACTGCTTGTCCCGCTGGTATCAAGAGGCGGCTGCCGAAAAAGGCTTCGAACTCAGTAAGGAAGGCTCCCGGGAAATCATCTACGGAGAACCCTACAAGGAATGGCTGTCGAAGTATCAAACCGACGCCGATGCCGCAAAACTGGCCAGTTTTGAAGTCAACCGCCCGAAAGATCACTGATATATGTCGCTTTCCTGCGCAATTTCTGGAGTGCGGTGTCGAAACACAGGTGATAACTGCGAGGAGTCCACTTCGTCCCTGTACCTTCGGATAGCGACGTACGTATATCTTGTCTCAGTGATTGGCGCTTTCTAAACGCTTAGTGGTGCCACCATGGTCTTGCTCGTAGCCCAGAACCGGACATTTCAACGCGATTTGCCCGCTTGGCTGTGTATCGCCGCCTGCCGAAACGCCGTCCTGCATTCGTTCGACCTTCGGACACATTCCCGATGGGTGACGTTTCAGCAACATAGGCGACACAGGCCCGCGTGGCCCGCTCAACCGTTGTGCTTTGCACGAAACGTGCTGGCAAGGCATGGATCTGACTTAGGATGAGTCTATCTCTCCGGAATTCGAAAGCAGGCAAATGACCTTCATGACCTTCCCGCTGACGGCGGCCCGCTCCATCGTCGCCAACAAGACAGAGGCCGAACTCGTCGAGATTGCGCTCCGACGCAACGAGGGCGCGCTCACCGCCAGCGGGGCCTTCGCAGCCGAGACGGGCCAGCACACGGGACGATCGCCGAACGACAAGTACATCGTCGTCGATGGCGAGACCGAGGGCGCGATTTGGTGGGACAATGCAAAACGGATGAGCCGCGAGCAGTTCGACCAACTGTTCCAGGATTTCTGCGCGTTCGCCGCCGACAAGGAACTGTTTGTCCAGGATCTGTTTGCCGGAGCGGATGCCGACTACCGCCTGCCGACGCGAATCGTGACGGAACTGGCCTGGCATTCGCTGTTCATCCGTCACATGCTGCGCCGCCCCAAAGGAGATGAACTCTCCGGATTCCAGCCGCAGTTCACCGTCGTCAATCTGCCAAGCTTCCGCGCCGCACCCGATTACCATGGCACCAGTTCCGAGACCGTGATTGCGTGCGACCTGTCGCGCCGAATCGTGCTCATCGGCGGCACCTCGTACGCTGGCGAGACCAAAAAGAGCGTCTTCTCGTTCCTCAACTACCTCCTGCCGGAACAGGGCATCATGCCGATGCACTGCTCGGCCAACGTTGGAGATGACGGCGACAGCGCAGTGTTTTTCGGTTTGTCGGGGACCGGCAAGACCACCCTTTCGGCGGAACCCTCACGCACGCTACTTGGCGATGACGAACACGGCTGGTCGCCGGACGGCATCTTCAACTTCGAGGGCGGCTGCTATGCCAAGACGATCCGGCTGTCGAAGGAAGCCGAGCCGGAAATCTATGCGGCTTCAAACCGGTTTGCGACGGTTCTCGAAAACGTCGTGCTGCGCGATGACCGAACGCCCGACTTCGACGACAGCAGCCTGACTGAGAATGCCCGCTCGGCTTATCCGCTCGAAGCGATTGCCAACGCCAGCCCGACCGGCACTGCGGGGCATCCCAAGAACATCGTGATGCTGACCGCGGATGCATTCGGCGTGATGCCGCCGATCGCGAAGCTGACGCCGGCGCAGGCGATGTATCACTTTCTGTCCGGTTACACCGCAAAGGTTGCGGGCACCGAGAAGGGCATGGGCAAGGAACCGCAGGCGACGTTCTCGACCTGCTTTGGCGCTCCCTTCATGCCGCGCCACCCTTCCGTCTACGGTAACCTGCTGCGCAAGCTGATCGCCGAACACGGCGTCGACTGCTGGCTCGTCAACACCGGCTGGACGGGCGGCAAGTATGGCGTCGGCAGCCGCATGCCGATCAAGGCGACGCGGGCACTTCTCAACGCCGCCCTGTCGGGCGCGCTGGCCAATGCCGGGATGCGCACCGACGAGAAGTTCGGCTTCCAGGTTCCGCTCGCCCTCGAAGGAGTCGACCCACAAATCCTCAATCCGCGTCAGACCTGGTCGGATACCGCCGCGTACGACGAAACGGCGCAGAAGCTGGCGGGGATGTTCGTGGCGAACTTTGAAAAATTCGCTGGGCACGTCGATGCCAATGTTCTTAGCGCCGCGCCGCTGTCGGGCCGCAGGGCGGCGGCCGAATAAGGTCGGTAGACCTCGAGACAACGTTGCCGCCGGATCGACTGGTCCGGCGGCTTTATTTTGGCCCGTGCTTTCCATGCCCACTCGGAATGATTCCGACACGGAGCATTCGCGAGGCCGAAGGGCATCTCCGGCGATGGAGCCCTATCGAGCTGGCCGCGTTTCGCGCTTCGATCGCTGTTTCACGGTGTGCCGGATAACCAACTTTCATATGGAACCATGCACACTTCGATGCGTTCGACTTGCAATCGCGCGCCTATTCAAGGCACGCGAAACACTAGCTGATGGAGTATTGAAAATGCTGAAGCACCTGAGTCTCTTCGCCGTCGTTGCCGCCGTTGCCGCTGGTCCGATGATTGCCACCACCGCGACGGCGCAGGACAAAAAGGCGGCGAATTACGGTAAAGATACGGTTGCAGGTTATCCGACTTTGCCCACCAAACTTGATGCGCTGCTTGAGATGCGCGAGACCTGGGGCGATGAACCGTCGAAGTCGTCAAGCTCGTCGGCTTCCAACTCGGCGGCATCCGGCTCGTCAGCATCGAAAAAGTAGCCACACGGGTTGGCACACTTTTTCTGCCTGTCTTGCTGGATTGGTTTTTGAAGGGGTTCCGCGCCACGCCGTCGCACCGGAGACAGGTCATATGATGACGTGAAATCCGCTGCTGCCGCTGACAGGCCGTGGAAGCCGCGGAGATTTGACTGGCGAGACAGGCACTAACCGGCGCCGACGACGTCTTCCCTGGTCATCAGTGAAAAGAACGGTACTCCCGCTTTTCTAAAGGCGGCTTCGGCGCCTTCCTGGCGGTCGAGAACAGTGATAACGGCAACGACTTCGCCACCTTCGGCGCGCACGACGTCGACGGCCTTGAGCGCCGAACCTCCTGTGGTCGTCACGTCTTCCAGTATTACAACACGGCGCTGTTCCATCGTTTCATCCTTGGCGAGTCCCTCGATCAGCGACTGTGTGCCATGGTCCTTTGCCTGCTTGCGCACGAAGAACGCGGATACAGGGTCGCCCTTGGCGGCGCTGACGGCTGCGACCGCTGTCGCAATCGGCACGGCTCCCATCTCGAGGCCGCCGACGAGGCTCACCTGCATCGAGTCCATTCTGTCCAGGATGAGGAGGCCGATGAGGAAGGCGCCGCGGGCATCCAGCATCGTTGGCTTCATATTGAAATAGTAAGTCGACGTCTTGCCCGAGGCGAGGCGCAGTTCCGAACCCGTTACATACGATAACGACGTAACGATACCGACGAGTTCGTCGCGGGCCTGTTGGGGAGTCGGGAAGGGAGGCAGCGGCATGTTCTCGTCCCTCGCAAATTGTGGACCGTCTCAGGCAGGCGTTTCGCTGCTTGCAATCCTTCTGTCAAGTCCGGTGCCTTATTCCGCGCCCGCGAATCAGGCAGCCTTCAAGCGGAGCAAGTCGAATCGCACCGAGGGGGGCGACGTTATGGCAGAGCGGGCGACACGCGGGCAGGGGGCGGAAGCAAGTAGCGGCGGGGCGACATCGGAGCGAAGGACGAAGGCCGCCGCAAAGAGCGGCGGCGCCAGAACGCAACCAGAGAAGTCATCGGGCTCAGCCAAGTTCGCTAAGAAAACCATAGCGCTCGTCTATGATTTCGACGGGACGCTATCGCCGCGTCCGATGCAGGAATATGCGTTCCTGCCGCAAATCGGCATCGATCCGGCGCAGTTCTGGGCGGAGTCGAACCGGGTCGCGAAGGAGCACAAGGCCGACCCGCTGATCACCTACATGCACCTTCTCTACAAGAAGGCGAAGGAAGCCGGGGTGCGGATCGACCGGGAGGATCTCGTAGCCCAGGGGCGCGATGTGGAACTGTTCCCCGGCGTCTTGGAATGGTTCGACACCATCGAGGACTACACCAGCATTCGCGCGCAGAGCCATGGCATCACGTTGCGCCATTATCTCATCTCATCTGGACTGACAGAGATCGTGGAAGGCACACCCATCTACCATCGCTTCCATAACGTCTTCGCTTCCGAATACTGGTTCGACGCTTATGACCTCCCCTATCCGAAGCGCGTGATCACCGACACGGGCAAGACGCAATTCCTGTTCCGCATCAACAAGGGCGTCGAAGATCTTGGCGAGACGATCAACGAGCACATGTCGGAAGCCGAACGCCCCATCCCATTCTCTAACATGATCTATTTCGGCGATGGCGATACCGACGTGCCTTCCATGGCGGTGACGCGCAAGAATGGCGGACATGCGATCGCCGTCCATCCGCCCGGCAAGGGGCGCAAGAAGTGCGTGGACCTGTTCAATGCCGGACGCATCGACTTCTTTGCGCCCGCCGATTACAGGCGCGGGTCGGACCTGTTCAATCGCACATGCCTCTTGATCGACCGCATCCTCGCAGACATCCGCGTCGCAGAGGAAAGGTGGAAAGTCGCAAAAAGCGCGAAGGCGTAGCTTGGCATTGGCGTGGCGAGATTGAAAGGTTTGTCGTTTTGCAGCCCCTACTATTTCGTACATAAAAGCCGGGAACCAAAGCTTTCCCGCGGATTCGTTCTTTATCTCTTTTTCGGAAAAAAAGTCCCTTGTCCCATTCTCACCGCAATTTTTCGTGAATAAGTCAACAGTCTGTATTCGTTGGTGATTCGCGGAAACTTAAAATCGGGGGTTGCCGTAATGGGGGCACCAATGAAAAATTCAAAGTCTCACATTGAGGAAATGCATGCGAAGCTCGCCGACGTTTCCAATAGGGAAGGCCTGCTGATTGCGGCTCTCGGCGAAGCGTTGAGCCTTGCCGACAAGAAACTCCTCGACGACGTGCGCAGCCTGACCATCGAACACGAAACGCGCCGGGGTCTCATTCTCTCCGAGCTGCAAAACCTTGCCGCCCGCATTGGTGCGTTCCCGATATCGGAGGATTGCGAGGACAGCATCAGCACACAGGGCCATCTCGATCTGCCCTACTATGAGACCGGCGAAGCACCACATGAGCCCGATGACGAGGCGTGCAAAGTCGATATGTCAGCCATGGACGGGCCGCGTGGCGGCGACTGGCGTCAGGCCGCCATGAACATCCGGGACGAACTCGGCTTCCACCTCAACGGGCGGAAAGTTTCGGCTGGTTGAGCCCCGGGGATCCGCCGCAAGTCCGCGGCCCGGCTCCCGAAGGAAGCTTGCTACCAGCCGCTCTGGACGACGAGCCGCGAGCCGCCATTTCCAGACTGCTTGCCAGTGTAGTTCAGGTTGCGGCCGAACTGGTAAAGGCCGAGCGAATTGTTCTTGCCGCTCTGATCGATTGTGGCCGAGTTGCCCCGGCCGTTCTGGCCGACCAGCAGTGAGTTGCCCGAACCGGACTGCCTGAGGGCAGCGCCGTTGCGCGACCCGGTTTGCGAGACGGCGGCGGAGTTGCCGGATTTTCTCTTGCTCGTCTTGCGCGCGTAGTTGCTCTGGGCTTGATAAAGTTTGTAGAGCTCGCGCCCCGAACCTTTGAGGCGGGCGGCCTGCTGCTTGGAATCCACTCGCAAGACAACCTGGCCAGCTTCAACTGGGGGAGAGCCTGCGGTCACAGCACCAGCGAGGGCGAGAGCGCATAAACCGATGCTCAACTTCCAGGACTTCGACATTCTCTCTTCTCCTCCAAAAAGCCGTCACCGATGTGGGCGTCGCCACGACGGGCCGGAGCCAAGGTGGATGGTAAGTGCCGGTAGGGCCGCAGCGATGCAGCAGCGCCCTGGTCCGGCACGCCTTGGTTTCGTTACGACCGTAGGCGCGGCCTACGGACAAATCATGAGTGCTGGCTGCACACGTAAGTTCTGCCGCCGGCGCGGACCTTCAGCTTCGCGGAATAGCCGCCGCCGACCGCTACCTGTCCGAGTTCTTCGGTCTGACCGCCAGAGGCGCTGAAGTCACCGCTCTGGACGATGTTGGAGGAGCCTCCCGAACCGGTACTCGTCACGACGAACTCATAGGTACCGGACACTGGCGAACTTGCGCGGGCAAGCCCGGTGAGCGCGGTCATGCCACCGTTGCGGGAAACCTGGATCGAGCAGCTTACGGAGCCGTCCGCGCTTGCGGGTATCGATGCACCAACGCATGAGACCGCGGCTGCGATCACGATTACTTGTTTGACATAGTTCGACATGCTGGCCTCCTGTGGGGCACTGCAGAATTTTCAACGAATAACGTCTGTTTCCTGCTCCACGCCGGGGAACCCGTTGCAGGGCTCCCCGGGATATGGAACGAGTAAAACGATCAGTCCTGTACGATTACAGCAACGTTTCCTGCACCGACCTGGCGGCTCGTTGCCGTATTGTTGCGACCGGCCTGGATGACGCCGACGGCATTTCCGCGGCCATCCTGCGAGGTCACGACTGTATGGCCGCGACCGAACTGGGCGATACCGACTATGTTGCCGGCTCCGCGCTGAGAGGCGTTAGCGGCATTGCGCGCACCGCGCTGGCCGATGACGGCGACGTTACTGCGACCGCGCTGGTTGGAGATCGCGCCGTTGCTGCGCCCGGCCTGGTAAACCGTGAGACGGTTGCGCTTGCCGCTCTGCGCTCCACCGACGCCGTTGCCGATGCCGTACTGTTCGATGCTCACTCTCGATCCGCCGGCGAATGCCTGCGTCATACCAACGCCCATTGCCAGAACGATCACGCCGGCTTTCAGAACTTTTCCCATCATCATAATCCGTCTCCTTGATTGCAGCCTCGACCTTCGAGGGTTGATCAGGTTTAGAGTGCTGCCAATGAACCGGCTCTGAATGTCAGCGTTAGCCGCCGTTCAGAATCCGGAAGCGTTATGTGGGTGAATGTCCATCGCAGCACTTCGGCACGCGCCGACGCGGTGCGGCATCGCTGAGTTGGTGGCAAAGTCTCGACGGTGCGTCAGCTTATCGACACCAGCGCCACACCGTCCGGTCGCCCCAGACAGTTGCGAGCCGGCAAGATTCCGATTACATACAAACATTCGACTATTTCGATTGTTTTCCAATGCGGAGAGCAGGCATTGGCGTTGCGCGGAATAGGGAAAAATCCATGAGGGTCGTTGAGCGTTTCGGTTTGGCCAATCTGCAGTCCGGACTCGCTTTTGCGGTCGCACTCGTTGCCGGATGCATGGCAATCGCCGGCAATGCGCACGCCCAATCCAGCGAAGCGACCGGGAAAGAGCACGACCGGCTCGTCAGCCGCGGCGTTGAAGTGTTCCAGCGCTGCTCGGCATGCCACCGCATCGGCGTCGAGGCAGAAAATCGCCTGGGTCCCCAGCTCAACAATCTCATCGGTCGAAAAGCGGGTTCTGTCAAAGGCGCGCGCTATTCTCCGGCGATGGTCAAGGCGGGAGCGGAGGGGCTGGTTTGGACACCGGAAACCATCGACGCCTTCCTTGCGGATCCAAAAGGCTTCATCGAGGAAACGACTATGGGATTGCGCGGCGTGGACGACGCTGACGACCGCAAGGCCCTCCTCGCCTATCTCGAATCCTTCTCCACCGGCCCGTCGAATATTCCTGAGACGCCGGTTCCGACACGTACTGGCATTGACGCGGGCTTGCCCGCCGAGATTCTGGCGCTGAAAGGCGACGCTGAATTCGGCGAATACCTCTCAGGCGAGTGCGTAACCTGCCATCAAGCATCTGGTGAAGACAAAGGTATCCCGTCTATCGTCGGCTGGCCGCCGGAAGATTTCGTCGTTGCAATGCATGGCTACAAAAGCAAAAAACGCGAACATCCTGTAATGCGCATGATCGCTGGCCGGTTGTCGGCCGAGGAGATCGCGGCGCTGGCTGCATATTTCAACAAGAATGGCCAATAAGGCCGAATTCCAAAAGGACGACTTGAGCAAAGAGAAACGAGCAACCAAGGAGACGGAAAATGCCCATTTCACGGCGCCGATTCATGATTAGCGCAGCACTCTCGACGTCGACGCTCGCAATGCCTTCGTTTCTGCGTGCTCAAGGCAAGCCCAAAGTTGTCGTGATCGGCGGCGGCGCTGGAGGTGGCACGGCCGCACGTTACCTGGCAAAGGATTCGAAGGGCGAAATCGACGTCACTTTGATCGAGCCGCAGCAAGCATTCACGACCTGCTTCTTCTCGAATCTCCATATTGGCGGTTTCAGAACGTTCGAATCCATTACGCACGACTACAAGACGCTCGAAAGCACTCACGGCATCAAAGTCGTTCACCAGATGGCAACAGCGGTGGACCGCGGCGCCAAGGTTGTGACTTTGGCCGACGGTTCAAAGGTGCCCTACGACAAGCTAATCGTGTCGCCAGGTATCTCACTCAAGTGGGACAGTGTAGCGGGCTATTCGCAAGAAGCCGCCGAAGTGATGCCGCATGCCTGGCAGGCCGGTCCGCAGACGCAGCTTCTGAAATCCAAGATCGAAGCGATGAAACAGGGCGGCACCTTCGTTATGATCGCCCCGCCAAATCCCTACCGTTGCCCGCCCGGCCCCTATGAGCGCATCTCGATGGTTGCGCACGTCTTCAAGCAGAAAAATCCGACGGCCAAGATCATCGTCCTCGATCCGAAGGAAAAGTTTTCCAAGCAGGCGCTGTTCCAGGAGGGTTGGCAAAAGCATTACCCCGGCATGGTCGAATGGATCCCGGGATCGATCCTCGGCAGCATCAAATCCGTGGATGCCAAGTCCGGAAAAATCGAAACGGAACTCGACGTCTTCAAGGCCGACGTCGCCAATGTCATTCCCGCACAATCCGCAGGGGGCATCGCGATCACAGCCGGACTGACCAACGACTCCGGGTTCTGCCCGATCGTTCCAGATAGCATGCAGAGCCAAATCGATGAAAACGTCTACGTTCTCGGCGACTCTTCAATTGCCGGCGACATGCCCAAGTCGGCCTTTTCGGCCAACAGCCAGGCGAAGGTCTGCGCCAACGCCGTACGAGGCGCGCTGACCGGAAGCCGCGTCTTCCCGGCCAAATTCTCCAATACGTGCTGGAGCCTCATCGCACCCGACGATGGCGTCAAGGTCGGGGCAAACTATGAAGGCGCGCCAGAAAAGATCACGAAGACAACCGGATTCATATCGAATACCGGCGAGGATAGCGCGCTGCGCAAGGCAACCTATGAGGAAAGCCTTGGCTGGTATTCCGGCATCACCCAAGACATATTCGGTGCGTGAGGAAAACGCGTGGCGCCCTTCACAGGCGCCACGCTTTCACCAGTTCAAATCGAGATGCCGCCGGTGCGGCCTTTAGTTTTGTTATTTCCCAGCCATCATGCACCCGACTGGCTCAGCGCATAGACATGCCAGGCCATGGCGGCAACCGCGAGCGGGATGCCGAGTGTGTGCACGAAGCCAAGCGACAGCTTCAGCCATTTGCGCGCGGCGACGTGCTTGTTGATACGGGCAATCGTGATGATGATCATCACGCTCACCATCAGGTAGTAGAAGAGGAATAACCGGTCGGACAGGGTGGCCGTATCCGAATCGAGCTGCGGCAGGGACAGATACAGCGCGACGGCCGAGAGGAGCGCCGTCACCTGGATGGTCACGATCGCCTCGAAGTGCGGGTGCGGTATGAAGATCGACACGTAGGCGACGATGAGAATGAACAACAGCGGGGCGATGACGCGCAGTACGTAGTCGTTCACCTCACGCTGCATCAGCCAGACGTATTGCGCCTTGTAGAAAGGAACGACGCTGGGTGCATGGGTGTAGGCATCGACGATCGGTATGAAATCCTCGCCGAGGCCGACATACTGGCCGGTTGCCTGCCAATCGTCTGAAGCGACGTCGCGGTCGCGGAGCGATTGAGGCGGCGGCTGCACGAGGAAGGCGGTGCCGGAGAGCGGCTTGATCTCGATAAAGAAGCGCTGGGTGTCGAAGGGATAGGCCTTGAGGTCCGGCTTGAACAGGAAACGGCCCGAAACTCGGTAGATCTTCATGCGGTCGGGGTAGGCTGCGTCCGGCGAACCGTCGTGGAGCTTTTCGATCGTGATCTGGCGGCCGTTGCTGCGCTGATCCACGTAGGCATTGGTGAAATCTAGTCGCTCGATGTCGGCGCCCTGGTTGGCGCGCATGGATAGATAGAATTCGGCTAGGAACGTCTTCTCGTTGTCGTCGGCACGGTGTGCGCGTACGAGGTCGATGTCGATGTAAAGCGTATCGATGCGCCGCAACGAGCCGTCGCGCAGGCGCAGGAACTGGAAGGGGGCGAGCTGCCGGCGGCGGTTCTTCGCACCGGTCGGCAGGATGATGAGGAGCAGCGGGCGCACGGCAACGCGGGTGCGCGCATCGAACGACCAGTTATTGAAGCGGCCGCGGAATGCGCCGCTGCCGCTGGCATACGTCGTCGTCAGGGCCTCGACGACCGCCATGCGCCGGGCGGCCGGATCGCTCCCCGGTTCCGCCGCGTTGGCGCCGGCGGCGACCAGGGCGATCATATCGGCGAACTGGGACGCACGTTCGATAGCCCGGCGGTTGTCGCCCTCCAGGGGATCGCGGTGCTGGATATTATCGCGCGGTTTACATGACCCATCGGTCCAGCCCGCTGCATTATCGCGTTTTGCCCCCTCGAAGATCCAGTCGCCGGGTTCCCCCTGGCGGACGAGTTCGCCCAGCATGGCGTTATGGACTTCCGGCAGGTCGCTCATCGTCAATTCGAAGAATGGGCCGGGATAACTATTGCGGACCTCTTCGGGGATGCGTTCGAGGATGCCGATAATGAAGACCGCCGCCGTCATCCCGGCGTCCTTCATCGCTGTGATGATCGGGGCGGTGCGCGCTGAGCCGACGGCGATTACAACGATGTCGGGGGCTTTCTCTTTCAGATCGGCAACAGCAATGCGGATCGCCTCCGGGTCCATCGAATTCTTGTCCTTTTCACCGACGCGGTGATCGGCAACGACCTTCTGCGTTCCAGCCCCGGCAGCTACCGCATCGGCGAGCGTTCTGGAGTAAAGCTTGTCATTGTTGACGATCAGCGCGACCTTCGAATAGCCGCTCTCCTTGATGAACTCGCTCACAATCGGGGCATTTCCCTCGTCCTGTGAGGGACGCGTCGAAAACACGTTGGCGTACTTGGCGAACGTGCCGGAGACCGACATGTCGGTTATGAACGGCACGCCGCTTTTCGCGATGTCCTCGCCGAGCCCGTCGATGCCGTCCTTTGGCGAACCGTTGAACAGGACCTTGCCGAGATCGGAACTGGTCAGGCCGACCATGGCAAGCAATTGCGGATCGGCAAGCGCTTGCTTCGCGTTGGCGACCGTCTGCCTGGGGTCACGCATGTCATCGTAGAAATTGATCTGCAGGGGCCTTCCGTCGACGCCGCCGCGCCGGTTCAGGCGTGCGACCTCGTGCTCGGTCAAAAAGCGGATCGCAGCATCATAGCCACTCTCGTAACAGGCTGCAGGGTCGGAACTCAGGAAAATGCCGACGTTGAGCGGCGGACCCTGGGCGGCCTGCGCTTCGGCTTGAGCGCGTGCCGGTGCCGAATGTCCTAGAAATGCGGCAATCCCCCAAACCACTGCAAAAAATGATACGATGCGCAACGCTTATGTCCCCCCGAAGGTCTTGCGAATTCTTTGAACTTTGCGCCCTCAATACCAGCTTTCCGGTTCCAGGGGACATGTGCTGGACCGCCGCGTTCGATTTCGATGGCAGGCGTGGGATTGTGGCCATCTCGTTCGGCGAATCGCCCAATAACGTACCGGTGGCGGCCTTGAGCGGCCGGCGGCCCCCGCCTCGCCATGCCGTCGCCCTTTTCGGCACTCACGTCTCCGTTGAAAGCAGACCGTACCATCGCCATTTCGCGTGGGTTGACACGACGCGCCGCGCAATCCGCGCTACATCCAAATGCAATAAGACTTGGCCGAATACGAAACCGAGGAAAAATGCATGGCTGAACAGCTGAAGCTCGGGCAGGCCCGCCTGGAAACGACAACGAAAGTGACGCTTGCCGTGCTGGCGCTCGCCAGCGGCGTCTACACCTACCTCGGCGTACGCGGCCTGCTCAACGGCGATCCTGCCGTCGTGTTCTTCGGGGCGGTAATCTATTCGGTCGCCGTTTCGGTCGGGATCTACGCGTTCTGGTCCTACCTGATGCGCTTCCTGCCGCATGTTGAAAGCGCCAGCGCGCGCGCCTGGCTATTCCTTGCGATGCTGATCGGCTCCTGCATGATCATCGCCATGTCGAGCTGGCTCAACGCGGCAGCACTTGCCGGGTCGGCGGCGCTCGAACAGCACATGGCAAACGCAACCGAAACCTACCAGCAGCAGCTTGACGAGTCGCACGCCAATGCGCTTGCCGCGCAAAGCCTGCTGCCGGATATCCAGCTGGCGTCGAAACGTTTTGCCGGGCTTGCGGAACAGGAAAAATCGACCGGGGCGCTGACCGGCACCTCGGGCTCGGGCACGGTCGTGCAACTGCTGGCGCAGATGTCCACGGAATTGAACCGGCTGGCGCTCGAGGTCGAGGAAAGCCGCGACGAGGTCAAGCGTCACTACGAAAGCGGCGGGCGCAATCTGGCGCGGATGCGCGAGCTGGTTTCGAGTTCCGGACCGATCGAGGCGCGCGCCAACGCCTTTGGAGAAGAGACGCTCAAGTTGATCGGGCAGATCACGGCGCTGCAGCAGACGTCGGTTGCACCATCGGTAAAGCGGGCGGCGGAGGACCTCGGCAAGACCTTCATAGCGCCGATTGCGGATGGCCGTGATGTCGGTCTGCAGGAACGACAGACGGAGGTCGTCAGCCGGGTGGAAGCATCCCTCAGGGCACAAAGCCGCGCACTGTCGAGTGCCGCCGACGAGATCCTGCAGCGCGAAGCCGTCAAGCCGGCGCGGTTTCAGCCGCTTTCGCCTCCGGAAGCCGTGCTGCTTTATGCCGGCGACTTCCTGCCGAGCTGGGCGGGCGCCATCTCCATCGACCTGCTGCCAGCCGTCCTCATCTTCATCATGATTATCGTCGAAGGCGCCATCCGCCGACATGGCGGCGTCGATCTCGATGCCGAGACGATGAGCGCGGCCGATGTCATGCGCGGGGCTGAAATCTACCGGCAGATGGAAGAGCGTTTCGGCCACCGTTCCACTGCACCGCCGCTGCCGCCATCGCCGTCGGGAACCGACGCGGACAGCGACAAGGTCACACCGATCACCATGCCGCCAGGGATGCGGCGCAAGGAATGACCCCCGTGGACGCCACCGAAACCTCAAGCCCGCGCACCGGAGAAGCCCGCGAGGAGCCGGTGCAGTCGGAGGCAGCCGCGGAGACGACCGCGCAGCAGCCGGCCCGCCGCGTCTGGACGCTGCCGAGCGAGCGCCTCGTTTTGAATTCGGTCTTCCGCATGTTGCTGGTCGTGACGGCGGTGTTCCTCGCCTACGATTACCGAACGATCTACGAAGCCGCCAACATGCCGCTTCCCGGCGAAACCGAGCGCGAAGAGCCGCTCGTCATGGACCCGCCGAAGGAGCGCGATCACGTGCGTCCCTACCTGCCGCGCGCAACGCCGCTGCGCCGGTCCAGCAAGGGGCCAAGCATGCCCGGATACGCGAAGCCACCGAGCCACGACTCGGTCGGCAAGAAGATGACGTTCGTGCGCGGCCCGAAGGGCACGGCGAGCGCGGTGGGGCGGATCGAGCCCGGTACGGCAGCCGAGTTCATGGACTTCATCGAGGGTCAGGGCGGAGAAGTGAAGAGCCTATACCTGCACTCGCCGGGCGGGTCGGTGCAGGACGCAATCGCCATGTCGAAACTGGTGCGAAAAAAAGAAATCGTCACGCAGGTGCCCGACGATGCCTATTGCGCGTCGTCCTGCCCGATCTTGTTGTCGGGCGGCAAGGAACGGACTGTCGGGCGCAACGCCTGGGTCGGAGTGCACCAGATTTACGCGGTGCAGAAGACGCCGGGCGATCTCGCCGACGGCATGTCTCAGGCCCAGACGATTACGGCGGAAGTCCAGCAGCACCTCGTCGACATGGGCATCGACACGCGCGCGTGGCTGCACGCCATGAAAACGCCGAGCGACCAACTCTACGTCTTCACGACGAAGGAACTGAAAGAGTACAATTTCGCGACGAAGGTTGCCGGCGGATAGGACTCGCCTCAGCGCAAGGTCATGCCGGCAACGCCGACGGCGATGTTGAGGCCGGTCTGACCCTGGACGCTGACCGGCTGGAGCACTACCGAATTCGACGACCCGCCAACCAGAACGTTGGCGCCGCCGCCGATCCCGACGGACGCGCCGGCTGCAGCACCGGCATAGCTGCCTGCCAGTATGCCCGGCCGTACATCACTTGTTGCCGCCAGTACGGTCCAAACCATGACCGTTTCGCCGGTAATGCCGATGTCGAGGCCGACCTTCGTCACGGTCGCGGTATAACTTTCTACCGGGCCGGCATTCGCCGAAAACGTGCAGCGATACGACTTCTGCGATCCGAGAATGAGGCCAACGCCCTGGCCGCCCGTGCAGGTCAAGGTGCCGACCGCGACGTTGTTTTGCGCGAGGGCCGGCGAGGACAACAAGGCGGCGGACAGAAGACTGGTGAAAAAGCGGGCGCGCATTAGTATTATCTCCGAAGCTGAAAGCGTACTGATTGGTTGTGCCGAAGTATGTCTTGATTGCGGCGACAGCGAGTGGGGATGTGCGGATCGCAGACAAATCCGGTGCGGCATGTCAGCCAGTCCGGCCGGGACGCCATCTGACATGCGGGCCACGTTAGCGTCGGACCACGTAAGCGGCGTCAAGCGCAGCAGACGACCTTCCGGTCGCCGCCGCCCGGTGCTGCCGGCCGCAGGTCAGGTAGCCGGTGCCATCGCCTGCGGGTTTTGATAGCGACGGGACTTGCCTTCGAACAATGCTTCGCGGTCGAGGATGAACTGCTCGTGGTAGGCGGCGCCTTCGACAGAGCAGCCGGCGTGCAGTTCGATGATGGGCACGTACATATCGGCGCTGACGTTCCCCCAGATCGCAGCCGAATCCGCGACCAGCATGCCTTCGAGTTCGCCTTCGCGATCGAGAACGAACCGCTTGCAGCGCAGCGATCCGCTGATGCGCCCGATCAGCATCACATCCCCGTCAATATAGACGTCGCCGTCAATGTCGACATGCGGACCCAGAACAGTCGTCGTCGGACCCGGTAGAGGAAGCGAATCCTCCAGCGTGATTTTTTCCGTCATGACTTCAGCCATTAAACCCTACTCGTACTTACTCGAAACCTGGAACGCGCGCGGCAGAATTTGCCCGACACGGAGCCGGGCACTTGCCGATGTGAAAGTCCGAAACAGGACGGAGCCGCCGCTATCCGGCCGCGAAGCAGCCGGTTCGGGCCCGATCCTTTCAACCCTGCGATGTCAGCGGGGCTGGTCCGGGTTGCGGTGGTGAATGTTCAAGCCGGCCTTCGGTTGCCGCGCGCACCAGATCGGGGATGAGTTCCTCGCGTTCCAGATAGCGGCGCGAACGGCCTTCGAAGTTGGCGCCGAGTTCGAGGCTGAGCGTGTTGTGATGAACTTCGGCCTCGACGTTCGCTCCGCTTTTGAGCGAGACGTCGACGGCGCGCACCATCCCCGAGACTTGGCCATGGATCGACACCGTCTCGCCGTGAACAAGTCCGTTGACCTGACCATGCTTGCCTATGACGACGTTGGCACCGAGCACATCTCCCTCGACGATACCGTCGACTGTGAGGTTGCCTTCCGAGATGAGACGGAGGCCGCCGCCGAGAATCTTCAAATCCTGGCCGATCACCGAATCCGCCGGCGGCGGCGCGGTTTCGATTAGGACGGGTGCGGCAGCGGGAATTGGCGGCGGTGGTTGCTCGTGCACCGCATTGGCGTGAATTGTATGATGGTCGGACTTAGGCGGCGTAGCTTGGCGTGAAAACATGTGGGGCTCCCCTGAAGGTCACCCCCTCCCCAGGGTCTTTGTTACACGCTTGCGACGTGTTGTCACCATCTGACTCGTCTTCGCTAAGCTCAATGTTTACACGGGTTTCAGCGCCTTCGTTAGGACTTTTTACCGCCTTCCTTCCGCCTGATTTCAGCCACCCGAGCAGCCACCTCGGTGTGTCAAAATTTCATCGCTGAGCTAGCAAACAATTTCCCGAAATCCATTGCATCTTGGTCCTGATGGCGGCTGGTATGCATAGTATCGGCTGGAATAATATTGCCGAGAGCCATCATGTGCCCTGCCTGGACGCCTCCCCGGAAATGCGCTGCCCGCCAAACTGAGTGCCGCCTGCTCGCAACGGCTTGCGCGCTGGCGCTCGTTGCGTTCGCGCCGCCGGTAAAGGCAGGGCCGGCGGTCGGGCAATTCGAGTTGAAGGATCTCGATGCCGAGCCCGGCAATCTGGAATTCCAAAGCCAGAACGCGCACTCTTTTGGACAGCCGCGCCGCCGCATAATGCGGGACACGGATGGGGATCTGCTGTTCGACGATAACTCCGTTGCGCGCCAGCGCCACGCCCTCGAGATGGAAGCGACGCTGACGACGTTCCTGCGCATGCGCGTCGGTATCGAATTCGAGAAGGAACGCTTCGAGGATGTCGACGACATTGCCTTCGCCAATGCCTTCGCCGATCTCAAACTTGACGAAATCGCCGTTGAGTTGGTGGCGATCTTGAACCCCGTGCCCGAAAACGGCGGCATCGGTTTCGGCGCGCTTGCGGAATTCGAGCATCCGATCCAGGCGGGCGACGATCTCAACTCAATTGTGTTCGGGCCAATCGTGGAGGCCAAGTACGGACCTTGGGGCGCGATCGGCAACCTGACGTTCGTGCATCACTTCGGCAACGGCGCGCGCGGCGGCCGACAGCCAGAACGGGACCAGAAATGGGACCTCGCTTATGCGGCGCAACTGTCCTATGCGGTGAGCGAGAGCTGGCTTTTGGCGCTCGAGGGCTACGGCACCTTTGACCGGCTCGGGAATAGCGGCACGCCGGGGGAAGAGCGCGCTGCCTTCGGCGATCACGACCTGCATCGCGCCGGGCCGCTCGTTTATTATACCTTCTCGACGGGTAAGCGCCATGGCGTATCTGAAGCGCGCGGCCTCACTGGCTCCGAAGACGACGAGAGCGGCAATGCAAAGGGTGACGACGATGACGGGATGGCCGTTACGCTCGGCGTCGGCATGCTGTTCAGCCTCAACGACAACACTCCCGATCAAACGCTCAAGTGGAGCGTGGAAGTGGAGTTTTGACGCGACCACGCGGGTTCACAAGACGATGAGCGTGTCGAACGTGTGACGCTCAGCCTGCAGGCGTGCTCGGATCGTCTGTGCCTTGAACCCGAGGCTGCCGAACTCATCGTGCCGGCTTCGCCTCGCCACTGACAGCATTGGAATCGCGCCACGGGACATCGGAATTTTGTACATCAGCCGGGTGTGGCTGAAATCCGGCGACATGATTCGTGATGCGATTCCGGACGATTATTGCGGGCAGCTCAAGTGCCCGTTTGAAAACTGTCTTGCGCTCGACATAATCAGTGATCATTATACTTCACGTGGCGTACTGCCGCATGAAATATATCGCCCGTCAGGTGTGGAGTTTTGCGTATGTCGGACGGTGAAATATCGGCAAGCGCCGGTAGCAGGATGCCCGTTTCCGGTCTTGTTCGCTGGCAAGAAAGAACCGGTACGATTTTTCTGTCGCGAGAGGAGATTGCGCGCCTTGCCGAGGGCGGGACGCACTATGTGATTGTGTCGCTGGGAAATGACGCCGACGATCCAGCTTCGCTAGCAGGCGCGGAGGCTGCTGACTGGAAGCAGCGGAGGATGCGGACAACGCTTCACGCCGTTGCGGTCGGGGCCTGCATAGGGGCGTCGACAGGTCTTTCGGTCGCCAGCACCTACCTGGTGATGACCCATAAAGCGCCGGTCAGTGTCGTCGCGTTTCTCGAGCGTGCGTTGACGCTGTTCGTCTAAACGGCCGCCGCCCTTGCGCCACCGGCGCAAATGACCGACCGTACCATCCATCGAGGCAAACTTGATGGAGGGCCCCGCCCGGCATGAGCGATCATACGCGGACCGACGACCAGACGCCGCCGTACGCCTACGACACCGACTACGAGATCGGACAGGACAACGTCGAAGTCTGGGGCTTCGACGTCCACAACCCGGTCTTCTTAGTCTCGGGCGTCATCATCGTCGCTTTCGTGGCTATGGCGCTGGCGTTACCAGACGGCACCAAGGAATTTTTCGAAAATCTCCGCGTCTGGGTGACATCGAACCTCGACTGGCTGTTCATCCTGGCCGGGAACGTCTTCGTCCTCTTCGCGCTCTATCTCATCGTTTCGCCATTCGGACACATCCGGCTTGGCGGACCCGACGCGAAACCGGAGTTCTCGTTCTCGGGATGGCTGGCGATGCTGTTTGCCGCCGGGATGGGCATCGGGCTGATGTTCTTTGGCGTCCTTGAGCCGGTCGCCCATTTCCAGAAACCGCCGCTGTTCGTTTCGCCTGCGAATGTCGAGCGCGCGCGCGACGCGGCGATGGCGGCGACGATCTATCACTGGGGGCTGCATCCGTGGGCGATTTATGCCGTCGTCGGGTTGTCGCTGGCTTTCTTCTCCTACAATCGCGGCCTGCCGCTGACGATCCGCTCGGTGTTTTATCCGCTGCTTGGCGACCGTGTCTGGGGCTGGCCCGGCCACGTGATCGACATCCTCGCCGTCTTCGCCACGCTGTTCGGGCTGGCGACATCGCTCGGCTTCGGCGCCGAGCAGGCACTGGCGGGGATGAACTACCTGTTCGGGATTCCGGCAACCGACGTCAACAAAGTCATTTTGATCGCGTGCATCACCGGCATGGCGACACTGTCGGTGGTCGCAGGGCTCGATGCCGGCGTGAAACGCTTGTCGGAAATCAACATGGTGCTGGCTTTCGGGCTGATGAGCTTCATTATCGTCGCGGGTCCGACGGCAGCGATCTTCACAGGTTTCTTCGACAATCTGGCGAGCTACGTCTGGCGGATAGTCCCGCTGTCGAACCCTGTCGGGCGCGACCAAGACTTCCTGCACAGCTGGACGACGTTCTACTGGGCATGGTGGATCTCATGGTCGCCATTCGTCGGCATGTTCATCGCCCGGGTCTCGCGGGGGCGCACGGTGCGGGAGTTCGTTATCTGCGTGCTGATCGTGCCGACGCTGGTCTCGGTGTTATGGATGACGACGTTCGGGGGCACGGCGCTGGTGCAGCTGATCGACGGCCATTACCAGGGCGTTGCCGAAACGGTCACCACGTGGCACCCGGAACTGTCGCTGTTCAAGATGCTGGAGGTGTTGCCAATGAGCGGCGTGTTATCTTTCCTCGGAATCGTGCTGGTGATCGTGTTCTTCGTGACTTCGTCGGATTCAGGCTCGCTCGTCATCGACACCATTACGTCGGGCGGCAAAATGGAGCCGCCGGTCGCCCAGCGCATCTTCTGGGCCGTCTTCGAGGGGCTTGTCGCCATCGCCCTGATGCTCGGCGGCGGGCTCGCCACTCTGCAGGCGGCCGCGATCGCGACGGGCTTTCCCTTCGCGCTTGTGCTGCTTGGCATGTGCGGGTGCCTGTACGCCGGCCTTCGCTCGGAGAGGCGGGCAATCGAGGCGCGGGCGCAGGAGACGGCATGAGCCTTACGCCTTACGTGTTGCGCCAGCCATCCCAGCGGCGGGCCATGGTGAACATCAGCGGCAACGCAAGCGCCCAGGCGAGGCCGATCACGAACAAGCTGCGGAAGTAGGGCTCTGACAGGATCATCACGCCAAGCTTTGCGCCGGCATAGTAGGCGACTGGAACGAAGACCCCGCCAAAGATTACCGCGGCGACAGTCCACTGCCGAATGCCGCGAAACGCCACGTTGAGCAGCGTGGCGAACGCCGGCCAAAGAGCCAGTAGCCAGATCGGCGCCAGCGTTGCGACCGGAGCAGATATCGGGCCGTTGTGGCGAAACGCGACCAAGCCGCCAGCCATCAGCGCGCTTTCGACGAAAACACCCAAAGCGAGGGCGAAAGTCATCAGCTTCAGTTCAGAACTCCAGTCGGGCGAACGCGCCAGATGCAGCAGCATCGCTGCCAACGCGACGGCCAGGCCGGCGAGGGCATAGCCGGTGGCCGCACCGAGCACCAGCGACAGCCATGCGGCCTGGAACGCCAAGAGATTGATCAGCACGTCTTTCGTGTCGGGGCGTGCATCCATCTTGTTCCGTCTCGCCTCGATACCGATGCTGCTCAGCGGGTCACACCGTTCCAGGCGAGTGCCCGGCAGGCATCAAACGACCTTCGGGCGCCCGGTTGAAGCCTTCGGGGAAGTTGCGAATATGCACATCCTGCTGCGGAAAAGGAATTGAAAGTCCTTCGGCTTCCAGCACCGCCTTCGCACGTTCGATTACGTCCCAGCGCGTTGCAACATAGTCCGAGGTCCTGGTCCACGCACGCACTTCGAGTGCCACAGCGCTATCGCCCAGCGCGGACACCTTCACTATAGGTTCTGGCGACGACTGGATACGATCGTCGGCATTCAACATTGTGAGCAACGTTTCCCGGGCCTTGCCGATATCGTCGTCGTAGGAAATCGTAAATATCTCGCGGACCATTCGGTTCGGGCGTTTGGAGTAGTTGACGATCTTCTTGTTCCAAAGTTCGGAATTGGGCACGAAAACAAACAAGCCTTCGAGCGTCGTCATTCGCGTTGCAAACAGACCGATATCTTCGACGGTGCCCATCGTGTCCTGCGACTCGATGAAGTCGCCTATGCTGAAAGGGCGGAGCCACAATAGCATGATACCGGCAGCGATGTTGGAGAGCGTGTTCTGAAGTGCGAGACCGACGGCGAGGCCGACGGCGCCGAGCGCAGCCAGAATGCTGGTCGTTTGGATGCCGAGTTGGCCAAGCGCTGCCACGGCGAACAGGATCAGCACGAGATAGCGAACCAGCTTGGTGATTACTGCCATCAGAGTCGTGTCGAAACGACCTTGTTTCGAGAGAACCGCGGAAACGGCGCGCTCCAGCCGGCCGGCGATCCACCAGCCGGCAATCAAAATCAGAAGAGTTGCGATCAGGTTCGGAAGGGCGACAATCCCCCAGGCGGTCAGTTGTTCGCCCAAGGTCCCCGCCTCATTGATGATTTGTGCAACATTCACGGTAAACACCTCGCTTTCTTATCGAAACTGACGGTTTTCATGTATGACTGGCCAACTGTGGCGGACTCATAGAGCGCGTTCACTTTCATGGACTCGCAGCCGCGCTCTAATTCTTTGTTTTCTCGCATGTTTGAAACGCTACTGTGCAGCTCGTCTTCGGCAAGACACCGCGTACACGTTTGCTGAACATGCTCCAACAACTGCAATCGTTCTATGCGCCGACGATTTCTACTGCTCCATAATCCAGTCGCGGGGCTGCGCCGGCATCGTCTGGTGCGCCGGGTCGTGCGCGAATTGGAAGAACGCGGGGCGGAGGTGGTGATGCTGCGGCTCTGGGGCCTCAGCCAGCATCTGTCGCAGGAGGCGCTGGAGCGCATCGTCAAGTTCGACCAGTTCGACGCGCTGATCGCAGCCGGCGGCGATGGCACGGTGCGGGCGCTGGCGAAGGCGCTCGGACCAGATGCGAGCGTGCCCATAGGCGTCATTCCGGCGGGGACAGGAAACGTACTCGCGCGCGAACTACCGCTGCCGTCGACACCGCATGAAGTCGCCGAAATGCTGCTCAACGGCCCGGTGGCTGAAATCCCGGGCGCGCTTGCGGGGGGCGAACCGTTCTTCCTGATGGCGGGCGTCGGTTTCGACGGCGAGATCATTGGCGGTCTGAACCTGGAACTGAAGCGACGCATCGGCAAGGCCGCCTACGCTTGGCCGGCGATGAAGGCGCTGGCGCGCAGGCCGAAGCTTTTTTCCGTTCTCGTCGACGACATTGCCTACAATGCAAACTGGGTCGTCGGCGCCAAGGCCCGGCGCTACGCGGGCGGCTTTACGATCGCCAACGACATTTCCGTCAGGGATGCGCGGCTGGTTGCGGTGCTGTTCAAGGCAACCTCCTACCGCGGGCGGCTGCTTGAACTGATCGCACTTGGATTTGGAGTACATCACCGACTGGCAAGCGTGAGCGTCGTAGCGTGCCAGACAATCGAAGTTGTGGATGCGGGACTGCCGGTGCAGATCGACGGCGATGAAGCTGGCTTCTCACCGGTGACGATCAGGATGGGCGGCGGTAATCTCAGAATGATTGTGCCAAACGACGCAAAATTGGAGCACTGAGGCGGTATCGTTACGCCTGCGACGGGCGGCGGCGGGCGAGTCTCACGCGGCGGCCGGGGGCTGTGCGGCCCTGGCGGGCGAAAAGCGCACTTTCGATGTTGGAAACGAACAGGCGGGCGGCGGCTTCCCAGCTGTATTCGAGGGCTTTATCGCGGACGCCGACGTGGCTGAGTTGTAAAGCTTCGCTCGCCGCCCTGGCAATATTATTGTCGAGTACGCCGGTTTCCCCTGGCGTGATGAGGTCGACTGGACCCGTTACCGGATAAGCTGCCACCGGCAGGCCGGAGGCCATTGCTTCCAGTATGACTATCCCGAACGTCTCAGTCTTGCTCGGCATCACGAAGACATCGGCCGACGCGTAGCATTCGGCGAGGTCTTCTCCGGTCTGTTTGCCGGTGAAGGTGACGCCGGGATAGCGCGCCTTCAGATCCTGAAGTTGGGGGCCATCGCCGACGACGACCTTGCTGCCAGGCAGATCGGCATCAAGGAAGGCGTCGATATTCTTCTCGATTGCGACACGGCCGACATAGAGGAAGACGGGGCCGTCGCCGAAGCGGCGGACGCTGCGCGGGCGGAACAGATCGGTGTCGACGCCGCGCGTCCAGGACAGGATCGACTGGAATCCGCGATCTTCGAGTTCGCGGCCGAGGCTGGGCGTTGCCACCATGATGCCGGCACCGGCGTTATGAAAGCCGCGCAGGAGCCACCAGATCCAGCTCTCGGGCAGGGAAAAGCGGCTCGAAATGTAGTCCGGGAAGCGCGTGTGGAAGCTCGTCGTGAAGGGGATGCCCTTGCGCAAGCAGTGCGAGCGAGTCATCCAGCCGAGCGGCCCCTCGGTGGCGATGTGGACAGCATCGGGTCCGATCTCGCGCATTCGCCGGCCGATATAGCCGTAGCCGGGAAGCGACAAGCGGATTTCCGGATAGGTCGGGCATGGAACGGTGGAGAATTCTCCCGGCGTCAGAAAGATGATTTCGGCGTCAAGGGGGGCTGCTTCCTCGCGCAGACGCTCGTACGTCCGCACGACCCCGTTGACTTGAGGTCGCCAGGCATCCGTGGCGACGAGAATTTTCATTCTACGCCGCCTCGAGGTTTGCGTTGCTGATCACCTTGCGGGAAGCTTCTCGCTGCCGAACGACGTCGAGCCATTTGATCAACTGGAACTCGCCGTCTTCCGTTTCGCCGATCGCGGTGCAGCTTTCCACCCAGTCGCCACAGTTGAGGTAGTGGATCTCTTCGATCTGGTTGGACGCGGCGTGGTGAATATGGCCGCATATGACGCCGTCGGCGTCCCTGAGCCTGGCTTCGGTCGACAACTTGCGCTCGAATTCGCCGATGAAGTTCACGGCGGACTTTACGCGCAGCTTCAGGTAGGCCGACAGCGACCAGTAACCGAGCCCGAAGCGGCGGCGGATGAAATTGACAGGCGCATTGGTCCACAGGGCAAGCTGATAGCTGCGGTCCCCCACGAACGCGAGCCATTTGGCGTAGCGGACTACGACGTCGAACTCGTCGCCGTGCATGACGATATAGCGCTTGCCGTCGGCCGTTTCGTGAACGGTCTGCAACTCGATCTCGATGCCGCCAAAGCGCTGCCCCGCATATTGACGCAGTCCGTCGTCGTGGTTGCCGGGAATGAATATGACGCGCGCGCCCTTGCGCACCTTGCGGAGGATCTTCTGCAGGACATCATTGTGGGACTGGGGCCAGACCGAGCCGCGGCGAATACGCCAGAAGTCGACGATGTCGCCGACAAGGTAGATCGTATCGGCGTCATGCTCACGCAGAAAATCGAGCAGCAGCTCCGCATTACAGGCAGATGTGCCGAGATGGACGTCCGATATAAACAGCGATCGATACTTGGTCATGGGTTTAGCTCCCCCTGCAAGCCCGGCCGGCGATTTCCGAAGTGCGTCCTGGCGCAGGTGTTCCGGATTCAAGTTGCAGGAGTGTGACACCTTTATGTGCGTATGGGTCATCCACAAGGGCTTTTTTACGGCATTTTCTTAACTTGGTGCGAGGCATGCCTGTCAAGCACCGGAGCGCAACCAGCATGAAAGCCGGGCCAGCGGTCTATTTTGCCTCCAGTTCCTGCCGATGCAAATTTCGGCATTTCAATAGAGGCGGTAGGGAAAATAACGGGTAACGAGTTCCGCAAACCTACCGCTTGAGCGCACCTCAGCCAATGCCGCATCGACGTCGGCTTTGAGTTGGGGGTCCGATTTGTTCAATGCAATGGCGATCCCGTCACCAAAATACTTCGGTTCCAGATAGGCGCCGCCCTTGAAGTCGCAACATTGCTCCGACCCCGTTCCGTTGACCCAGAACGACAGGCCAATCCCGTCGTCGAAAACCACATCGACCTCACCGGCCTTGAGAGCTTCGCGGGCGAGATCGGGGTTGTCGAAGGGCAAAATCCTGCTGCTGCGGAAGTATTCGCGCATAAAGGCTTCGTGGGCCGTTCCGGAGGCCACCGCGATGCGCTTGCCTTCAAGCCCTTCCGGAGTCGCCGTCGTGGAGGTGTCCGCCCTGCGGCCCGCGAAGCGTCCAGGGGTGTGAAAGTACCGGTCAGAAAAGGAGACTTTCAGAATGGAGTCGGCGGTCACCGCGTGGCCAGCGATGACGGCATCGGCCTCAGTGCGTTCAAGGGCAGGGATGAGATCGTTCCATTCGCGCTCGGAGACTTCGCACGTGACATCGAGCTGCAGGCAGATGGCGCGCGCGAGGTCGACGTTGAAGCCGGTCAGCACTCCGTCCTCGTCATAGAAGTTGAAGGGGGGGAAGTCATTCGTCGTGAGGAAGCGCAAAACGACGCGGCGGGCGGCGATGGCTCCGGCCGGCGCAGGGGCAGCGGCACCTTCACCCACACGCTGGGCCAGTGCCGGACCGACCGGCGAAAGGATGCCGGCCAGGGTTGCCAGAATAATTACCGCGAAGAGGTTTAAACGGGCCTTTTGCAGTCTCAAGCTGGTCTTCCTTCGCGATTCTGTTCGAGCCAGTTTCAACCCTTCATACGCTTTTGTGCGGGGCTCTCCAAGGTGGGCGAACTGACAAGTGCTGCCTTTTCTGGGCCGTTGACGGCGTAGAGTCTATTGACGTCATCTGTGGACGCCTAAAGGGGCGCGAATTGGGCTGTATTTTCTCACCATTCCCACTCATCATTGGTTGTTGCGTGGTCCCACGGTCCAACTGCCTCCCCGCCAAGAAGCCTCGATGTCCCTCGAACCTGCCGAGCAAAACCAGACAGCGACGCAAGCCGCCTGCCACGGCTTGAGTGCCGACGATTGCATCAACGCAGCGTCCGTCGAGGACGGCCGAGGCGCGCGACCCTCGCTTGAGACGCGATTCCCGGAGATGTCGGCTCGTGACCTCAAGACGTCGACGCTGGTTCGTTGGGCAATCGTGCTGAGTGTGCTCACTGTCATGACCGCTGTCCTGGCGCCCCCTCTCCTGAGGGAAGCCTTGGCGATTGCCGTCGCCTTTGCGTTTCTATCGATCGCGCTCTTGCGATTTGCCGGGATCTGCGAAGTTCTGATACCGGCCGACGGCGCTGAAGTTGGGCGGGCGCGGGTTCGTGCCGGCGACGTAGCAACAGATCCCCTGCCTCGATATGCGGTACTGGTGGCGCTCTACGATGAAGCGCCCGTCATCGGGCAGGTTCTCAAGGCACTAAACGGTCTCGACTACCCAAAGGACCGGCTGCAGATTTCGCTGATTGTCGAGGCCGACGATCACTCGACGCGACGCGCGCTGGCGCGCCATGCGCTTAAAAGCCACATGCGCGTCGTCGTGGTGCCCGAAGGCACACCACGGACCAAGCCTCGGGCGCTCAATTATGCGCTCGCCACCACGGTCGGCGACTACGTCGTCGTCTACGATGCAGAAGACGTTCCCGAACCCGACCAGTTGCGCCGGGCGCTCGCAATCATGGAAGCCGACCCCGAGCGGACCGGCTGTGTACAATCGCGTCTCGACATCTACAATCCGCGGGCAAGTTTTTTCACCCGCCAGTTCACCATCGAATACGGCGCGCTGTTCAGGGCCATCCTGCCGGTTCTCGAACGCTTCGGGCTGCCGGTTCCGCTCGGCGGAACGTCGAACCATTTTCCCCGCCGGGTGCTTGAAAGTGCCGGCGGCTGGGACGCGTTCAACGTCACCGAGGATGCCGACCTCGGAATCCGTCTCGCGCGGCTCGGCTACCGTGTGCGAATGCTTGCTTCGACGACATGGGAAGAAGCACCGCCAACATTTCGCATCTGGCTGCACCAGCGCACCCGCTGGTTGAAGGGTTGGATGCAGACGTATCTTGTCCACATGCGCCGCCCGGCAAGCCTGTGGCGCGACCTTGGTCCATTCCGTTTTCTCGGTTTCCAGGTCCTGATGGGCGGAATGATCCTGTCGGCGCTGGTTCACCCGTGGTTCTACCTCGGACTCTGTTATGCCGTCGCAACCGATGGCCGATTGCCGTTCGCGGATCCAGCGCAGGCGACCAACTGGCTGATGACGCTTGCCGGCATCAATCTTCTGGCGGGGTATTTCTCAGCGATGCTGCTCGGGGCGCTTGCCGTCGGCGGCCAGCATGGCCGGCTCTTGCTGGCCTGCAATGCGCTTGCCATGCCGGTCTATTGGCTGATGATCTCGTTAGCTGCCTATCGCGCCTTGTGGCAACTGGCTGCGTCGCCATTCGTTTGGGAGAAAACTCCGCACAAGGGGCGGGGCGAGGGCTGAGCCTTGAAAGCATCAACCGCCGCGTGCACCAGTTCAGCGACGGCGATTTCCGCCGGGACCGCCAGGTCCGCCGGGACCGCCACCGGGTGGGCCCGAACGCTGGTCCTTGTGGCGAAAATTGATACGTCCCTTGGTGAGGTCGTAAGGCGTCATTTCAACGGTGACGCGGTCACCGGCCAGAATACGAATACGGTTTTTCTTCATGCGGCCGGACGTATAGGCGACGACCTCGTGTCCATTGTCCAGCTTCACCCGACAGCGGGCGTCGGGGAGGACTTCGTCGACAACGCCTTCGAACTCCAGCACTTCTTCTTTTGCCATCCAAGCTCCTTAGTGGCTTCTACCGCGGCAAATTTGCTCGTTTGAGAGGCCTGCGGTTTGCAAAATACGAATGCGTCCCGGGCAGGGCCCCTCGGCTCTCCCCGGACGCTGATTGCGATTGACGGCTACGGATTACTCGGCCTTCAAATCCACGGCAGCGAATTTGCCGTTGCGGCCCTTCTCGAGTTCGTAGCTGATCTTCTGGCCCTCGTTCAGCGACATCATACCGGCGCGCTCGACCGCCGAAATGTGAACGAATACGTCGTTGCCGCCATCATCCGGCTGGATAAAGCCATAGCCCTTCTGCGTGTTGAACCATTTCACGGTCCCGGTAGCCATTCTGTAGTCTCCAACAGCCTCGTCCCTGTAGAAGCCGTCCAGTCGGTTGTCATCAGGACGGATCAAATTCCGCGTTGGAGACGTCTAGTCCCGGCACAGTCCTACCGGCATTGTAGCGTGTACCAATGCGTCATCGATCGCCACTATATGGCGCGACGGCTCCTGAAAGGCAAGCTTAGCGGCCATTCCAGAAGGCGATATCATGCCGGCATCGGTGGAATGAAGACCTCAGCATCCGTGTACGTTTGGCGCAAGCGCTTGTAACAGTGCTGCCCGCTGACGCCAAATCTTGATGCGCAAAATTTGCGCAGGTGCGATGAAGATAGGCCACAAATGACCGCACGATATGAAGCGCGATAATTATGCCGCTTATAATTTCAGTGACTTAGCTAATGGCACACAGCTTGCCGATAGATGACCGGAAGAGGGATCTGGGATGGCGAGGAACGACATGTTCAGCTGGCTGTTGGGCAAGAAGAAGAGGGCTGCTGCTGTCAGTGCCGCAGCGGACGCATCCGAACCCGCAGCTGATGTTGGCGAGGCGGTTGGCGCATCGATACGAGAGCCGGTCGTGGAGGCCGCGCCCGTGGAGCCCGGGGCCATGCCGGAGCCGGTCGTGGAGGCCGCGCCCGTGGAGCCCGATGCCGTGCCGGAGCCGGAATCCTCCGCTGTTCCAGCGTGGCGCCGGCTCACTGGACTTACGATTCTGTGCAAAATCGATAGGAGGATACTTCGACCAGCCCCCGGGATGACTGTCGCACTTTGCAGCGGTCGCCGCCTTCTGCCAGCCACGATCGACGACGTCAGCGCCAATGGCCGCCGGATACTCGTCGCGCTTCCGGGTGCCGGCCTGCGCCGCCCATATACGCTCCGCCAGGACGGCTGTTACCGCCTTGAAGGTGCGCCAGAGAATTCCCAGCCCGTAGTCGATATCCGCGATGCGGAATCGAGCGAAAGTATTGGGCGCGGTAGGATTCAGCGCTGCAAACCCTTGCGGTACGTAAAGCGGCGACGCTCGCCGAGCGTCAATTTCTTGCATGATGGACGCCGGGCGGCGAGAGCGCGGGACAAAGCCGCCGACTTCGGGCATGGCTCCAGGACGGGTCGGCGGCCGGTAACGACAGCGCCGATCAGGACCCCCAAACGCTCAAAGGTGCGCTCACGGATGCCAAGTTCCTCCAGGTGAGCCCAGGTATTCACGAGATAGGCGACGTTCTGCCCGGAGAGCCCGCTGGAGGTGGCGATGAGGCGTGCCTGTTCGGAAAGCGGCATTCGTGAAACATAACTCGGGTGCGCACGCTCGGCGACATAGGTCAGGCCAAAAACCTGGCGCTTCTCACCCTCGACCAGCGAGATCGTCAGCCGCGTCTCCCGGTAGACGCCGTTGACCTGTTCGCGGGCCCGCAGATAGCGCAGCGTCTCGGCGGCGTGTTCGGCGGCGACCCGGTAGGCGATGCCGGTGCATGAGCCCCCTCGGTCCAGTCCCAAAACGAGTCCCGGCTTCCCCTCAACTCCGCGATGATGGACCGAGCGGATGCAGAACGCGCGCGAATAACCGGCAACCTCACCGCGGCATTTCTCTGCGTAAGGAAAACCGGGCTGCCACATCAGCGACCCGTAGCCGAAGACCCATAGATCGTGTGCGCTATTCTGGCTCATATGCCATTCGGTTTGTCACCGCGCGCGCCTGACATCGACCAGAGCAGCGGATCGCGGGGCGGTGTATCGACCGGTTCAATCCTTGTCGTTGCCCGTCTTGCCCGGCGGCGCGGAGGTGACGCGGCGGCCGAAGTCGGGTGCGTCGGTGTCCTGGCCGGCTTCGATGATGCCGCGACGCAGCGCACGCGCTTCGGAGAACAGGCGGTGCAAGGTCTCGCCCTCATCATAGCGGATGGCACGCTGCAATGCAGTCAAATCCTCGGAAAACCGCTGCAGCATCTCAAGCACGGCCTCCTTGTTGTTGAGGAAAACGTCGCGCCACATGATCGGGTCGGAAGCGGCGATGCGGGTGAAGTCGCGGAAACCGCCGGCGGAGAACTTGATGACTTCGCGGTCGGTGACGCGTTCGAGGTGGCCGGCAGTATTGACGATGTTGAAGGCGATAAGGTGCGGCACGTGGCTGGTGATGGCGAGTATCCGGTCGTGGTGGTCCGGGCTCATGATCTCCACCTGGCTGCCGAGTGCCTCCCAGAACGCCTTCAGCCTGGCGACTGCGGCAGCATCGCAGTCGTGTTGCGGAGTGAGGATGCACCAGCGGTTGTCGAAGAGCTCGGCGAAGCCCGATTCCGGACCGGATTGCTCGGTGCCGGCAATGGGGTGGCCGGGGACGAAGTGGACGTTAGCGGGCACATGCGGGGCAACGTCGCGGACGATGGCGCCCTTGACGGAACCGACGTCGGTCAGGATCGCGCCTTCGCGGAAGGCGCCGGCGTCGGCGATCTCCCTGGCGGCAACTCCGCAGATGCCGACAGGCGTGCACAAGACGATGAGATCGGAACCGCGTGCGGCCTCGGCGGCGGTTGGGAAACCCTCGTCGACGATGCCGAGTTGCAGCGCCCTTTCCACAGTTGCGGCCGTGCGCGCGGAGCCGACGATGCGATCGGCCAGTCCGGCGCGGCGGACGGCGTGCGCGATCGAGGAGCCGATCAGGCCGATGCCTATAAGCGCAATCTGTTCGAAGCGGGCGGTGCTCATGGAGCGCTGGCCTTGCCGCGAGCGTTCGAGGCAGCGTGTGGCTCGAACAAGATCTCGTTCAGCGCGGCTATGACTTCGCGGTTCTCCTCCTTTGTGCCGACCGTCAGGCGCAGGGCGTTCGGAAGGTTGTAGGACGCAACGCGGCGCAGATAGATGCCGCGTTCTTTCAGCGCCTCGTCGGCCGCGGCGGCGCAGATGGCAGAATCGTCAAAGTGCATCAGCAGAAAATTGGCGACGCTGGGCGTCACCTTCAGGCCGAGCGCTTGGAGTTCGCTCGTGAGCCACGGCAGCCAATGGTCATTGTGGGCGACGGCTTTGGCGGTGTGATCGCAATCGCGGATGGCTGCAACGCCTGCGGCAATCGCCTGAGTCGACAGATTAAACGGCCCGCGGATGCGGTTCAGGACGTCGGCGATCGCAGGCGGGCAGTAGGCCCAGCCGATGCGCAGGCCGGCCAGCCCGTAGATCTTCGAGAACGTGCGCGTCATCACCGTGTTGTCGGTTTCCGCAACGAGCGCCTGTCCAGCTTCATAGCCGGGCGCGTGGACGTATTCGGCATAGGCGCCGTCGAGCACGAGCAGAATATCGTCGCGCAGCCCGGCACGGAGGCGGCGGACTTCGGAATCGGCAATGAAAGTGCCGGTCGGATTATTCGGGTTGGCCAGGAAGACGACGCGGGTCTTCGTCGTCACCTTCGCCAGTATGGCGTCCACGTCGGTGACAAGATCGCGTTCGGGGGCCACAACCGGGGTACCGCCGTTGGTCAGTATGGCGATGGGGTAGACGAGGAAACCATGCTCGGTGAGGATGCCTTCGTCGCCTGGACCGATATAGGCCTGGGCGAGCAGGTTGAGCAGTTCGTCGGACCCGGCGCCGCAGACGATGCGGCCGGACTCAAGGCCGTGGACCTCGGCTATGGCTTGGCGCAGCGCCGTCGCCTGGCCGTCAGGATAACGCTCAAGAGACCCGGCAACCAAGCGATAGGCTTCGATCGCCGCGGGGCTCGGCCCCAGCGGGGTTTCGTTCGAGGAGAGCTTGATCTGTCTGCCCGACGCGCTTTTACCGCTCTCGCCGGGAACGTAGGGCGCGATGTCGAGGATGCCGGGATTAGGTCGCGGAGTGGCCATGATGTGCCTGGGATAAGGTTTGCTGGAGTTTTCAGGAGAAATACGGTGCGCCGCCATCGGGTGCAAAGAAAAGTTACGTTTTTCGCGATTCCGTCACATGCTTAGGTTTAGGCTGCATTCGATTTCTTGAAAACCGCGCTGCCGCTCGCTCACGGCTGAGGCGGCGAGACTTCTTGCCTAGCAACACAGCGTCGGCCTCAGCCAGAGGGGCTCGACTTGACGGAGGTGCGCCGTGGCCCTATTTACAGCCCTCTCGTGGTGATTTGGCCGGCCGGCTTGCAGCCACGTAAAACAACTCGCTAAAAAGGCCGCGCCTCCTGAAAAGGATCGAGCCGGCCAGTTTTGAGGTTGCGCTCGACGATGACGGCAAAGACGACTGTTTCTCCAATCGACAATGCGCAGGACGACATCGATGGCGATGGCGTTAGCCCGGTCATGGACACGGTTGTGTTCACCGATGCGCTCGATCTCGACAACGGCAAGACGCTTAAGCCTTTTACCATCGCCTACAATACTTACGGCACGCTCAACGCCGACAGATCAAATGCCATCCTCATCTGCCACGCCTTGACCGGCGACCAGCATGTCGCCAACCGGAACCCGATGACCGGCAAACCGGGTTGGTGGTCGCTGCTTGTCGGTCCCGGCAAGCCGGTCGACACGGACCGCTTCTTCGTCATCTGTTCGAATATACTGGGGGGATGCCTTGGATCAACGGGTCCGGCTTCAATCAACCCGGCAACGGGTGAAGCCTACGGGCTGACATTCCCGGTCATCACGATTGGCGACATGGTCGATGCACAGGCGCGCCTCGTCGATCACCTCGGTATCGATCAGCTGTTCGCGGTGATCGGCGGATCGATGGGCGGCATGCAGGTGCTTGAATGGGCCGCACGGCACAAGGAGCGCGTGTTCGCTGCCGTGCCTATCGCCGCGGCGGCTTGGCACTCCTCGCAGAATATCGCCTTCCACGAAGTCGGCAGGCAGGCGGTGATGGCCGATCCGAACTGGTTGCGCGGCGATTACCTGAAACACGGTGTCGTGCCTCGCAATGGCCTCGCGGTGGCGCGCATGGCGGCCCACATCACGTATCTGTCGGAAGATGCGCTGCACGAGAAGTTCGGCCGCAACCTGCAGAACCGAACCGACCGGACGTTTTCGTTCGACGCCGACTTCCAGGTCGAGAGCTATTTGCGCCACCAGGGCTCGACCTTTGTCGACCGGTTCGACGCCAACAGCTACCTCTATATCACGCGGGCGATGGACTATTTCGACATGGCCGCCGAACACGGCGACGTGCTGGCGGAAGCCTTCCGGGGAACCCAATCGCGCTTCTGTGTCGTCTCGTTCACCTCCGACTGGCTTTATCCGACGCGCGAAAGCCGCGAGATCGTACAGGCGCTGAACGCGGTAGCCGCCAACGTCTCGTTCGTCGAGATCGAGAGCAACGCGGGCCATGACGCCTTCCTGTTGGACGAATCGAAGTTTTTCGCAACGATGACCGGCTTCATAAATTCGTGCGCGCAAAAGCGCGGCCTTCCGGCGGCCTGAGGAGACGCGCGCGATGCTCGACAAAACCAAGACGGCCGCCGTTGCCGGGCTGCACCAGAGCCATCGCGTCGACCACCTGCTGATTGCCGAAATGGTCGCGCCGGGGAGCCGCGTCCTCGATGTCGGGTGCGGGGACGGAGCCTTGCTGCAACTGCTGGCCGATACCAAGGCGGTCGACGGGCGGGGCATGGAGTTGTCGCGCGAGCGGGTGAACGCCTGCGTGGCGCGCGGTCTTTCCGTCATCCAGGGCAATGCGGATAACGACCTAGACGATTATCCCGACCAGGCGTTCGACTATGCTGTGCTGTCGCTGACGATACAAGCAACGCTGAAGCCGAGGGACGTGCTGGTGAACCTCTTGCGAATCGGGCGGCGGGCCATCGTTTCGTTTCCGAATTTCGGCCACTGGAAAATCCGCACCGACCTGCTTCTCAACGGTCGCATGCCGCGCACGCCGAACCTTCCCGAGCCCTGGTATTCGAGCCCGGATTCACATCTGTGCACGATCCGCGATTTCGTCGAACTCTGCGATGTCCTCGACACCGTCGTAGAAGAGGCCGTTGCCTTCAACAGTGCCGGGCGGCGCCTGCCGATCAAGAAGTCGGTGATGCTGCACAACCTGTTCGGCGAGAAGGCGGTGTTCCGTCTGCGCCGCCGGCATCCGCTGAAGGACGTGTGAAGTTTCCTTGAACGAATTAGCCGCGCCCCGGAGAGGAGCGCGGCTCGTAAGTTCTTCAAATTTGCGTGCGCGTCAGGCGACCGAGGAAGTCAGCCACTTCTCAAGGGAAGCGCGCTGCGTCATGGCGCCGACGTGCTGGGCGACCACCTTACCGCCGCTGAAAATCATCAGGGTCGGCATGGCGCGCACGTTGTAGGTCTGGGCGATGCCGGGGCTCTGGTCGACGTCCACCTTGACGACCTTGACGCTGTCTTTCAGAGCGTCTGCGACCTGTTCGAGAGCCGGTGCCATGGCCTTGCAGGGGCCGCACCATTCCGCGAAAAAATCGACCAGCACGGGCTTGTCGGACTTCAAAACGACGGATTCAAAATCACCATCCGTTACTGTGGTCGCCATGATCCGTTCTCCTCTGTTTTTTCTGGCCCGGATGTCTTGTCCAGGCTCAATCCGCCCGATTCCGGGCCGGACAAGTTGCCCGTAAGTAAGGTCGGCATGAGGACGCGTCAAGGTAAGGCTGTCGACAGTACCCACAATTGCTGCTCGGCCTCATCGAGCTTTGCTGCCGGAACCTCGATAAGCCGCGGCACCCGCGTCCAAAGCAAGGCGGCGCGGACCTCCCGGTCCGGCTCTATCGCCTTCAGTGCCAGCCGGTAGGCGGCAAGCTGGAGAAGGTAGGCCTCGGCTATGGTGTCCGGGCCGGAAGGCACATCGCGGTTCGTTTTGTAATCGACGATGAGATATGCTCCCTCAACTTCGGCGAGGCGGTCGATCGATCCGGCGAGGCTCAGGGGCGGGCCCTTGCCGTCGGGCCGCTCCAGCTTCGCGGCGATGGCGACTTCGGCGCGGCTGCGCGGACCGAACAGCGCGGCGAAGTCGGGATGCTGGAGAACCGCGCCGACCTCGCTGGCGATGGCGCTGCGGACGTGGGCGGAAAGCGCCTTACCGCGAGCAGCGAGAAATGCCTTAGCCGCGTTGTCGCGGCGCTCGGCCGGGATGCCGGGCAGATGTTCGAACAGCGCGTGCGTCAGCGTTCCGCGCAGGAAGCGATCCCGATCGCCAGCGGCGTCAGCCGGCGACGTTGCGGAGGGTTCCTCGGGGACGCCGCTTGAAGCCGGCCGGGTGGGGCCGGCGACGGGTTCGCCTTCAGGATCAGATTCGTAGGGTACCAGCTGCGAAGGGGCCAGCGGCAATATCACAGAGGGCGCACGCGGGGCTTTACGGCGCGCCCAGTCCGGCGGCGGCAACGGCGCGCCGGAAACCGAGCCATGGGCGCGGGCGTCAACGGGGGGTGCGGCCTGCGGGCATTCGAGACGCAGAATCTCGCGACCATCCGGCCGGGCGACAACCTGCATCGACTCTTCCAGCCCGCCGCGCACCTTGTCATACCAGCAGTCTCCGGGGCGGGCGTTCCTGCCTTCGAAGCCGGTGACGTAGAGGCGGTCTTCGGCCCGGGTCATGGCGACATAGAGAAGACGGTTCAGCTCCTCCTCATCCTTCAGCTTCCTCGCATCGCGGGCATCCTTGATGGCCGTGATGGCGCTCGCTCCGTTGATGGTCCAGATGCGCGGCGGGGCGGCTTCACCACCATGTGGAGCGTCGACGAGTTTGGTCAACGGATTGCTGGCGCCGCCGGCAGAGGCTGTGGTGCAGGTGTCCGGCAGGAAGACGATCGGCGCTTCGAGCCCCTTGGAAGCGTGCACGGTCATGACGCGAACCTCGTTGGCGCCCTGCTCCATGTCGCGCTTGATCTCGCGGTCGGCTTCGCGCAGCCAGGACAGGAAGCCGGTCAGCGACGGCGCCTCGCGTTCGTCGTAGGCGATGGCCAGATTCAAGAACTCGTCGATGGGGTCGGCGGCTTCATGCCCCAACCGCGACAACAGGCGACGCCGCAGGCCGTCCTCGTCGAGCGCCTTGGCGTAGAATTCGAAGGGCGGCAGGAAGTCGGCGCGCTGGCGCAGATCGACCAGCCGCTTGGCGGCCTCGGCGTACGCCGGGCTGTCGTTGCGCTTCTCCATGAGCGATTTCCACAAGGCGCCCTTGCGCTTATAGGCGAGATCGAAGAGGGCCTCTTCGTCGAGGCCGATGATGGGGCTTTTCAAGAGCGCCGCAAGCGTCAGGTCATCCTCGGGCAGCGTCGTGAAATCGCCGAGCGCGACGAGGTCCTGGACGACGAGCTGCTGGGTGAGGACGAGGCGGTCGGCGCCGGCGACCGGAATGCCGCGCGCCTTCAGGGCGGCGACCATCGGAGCGGCGAACGGGCGCCGCTTGCGGCACAGGATGAGGACGTCCCCGGGGCGGATCGGACGGCCCTTGGCGGGCAGCATTTCGCCAGTTTCGATCCAGTCGTGAATCGTGGCGGCGATGCGCGCGGCAAGGCGCTCGACCGGGGTTGCGGCCGGGCGTTCGCCAAGCGGCTCGAAGGCTTCGGTCGCCACTTGTTCGTCAGGACGTTCGGTCGGCCAGATCTCGACAAGACCGGCTTCTCCCAATCGCTTGACGGCGTGATGGATGGCGCGGCCGGAACCGCTCAAGCCCGGCGTGCGGTTCGCATTGGCGAACACCCTGTCAACCGACTGCAGGACCGGGGCGACAGTGCGGAACGACAAATCGAGCGGCACCTCTTTCAAAGTCTGACCGCTGCCTTTGGCAAGCTTCTCGAAGGCCTTGCCTATCTGTGCGAACCTCTCGGGCGCTGCGCCCTGGAACGAATAGATTGACTGCTTCTCGTCGCCGACTGCAAACATCGTGCGGCGGGTTTCGTTGGCCCCCTCTCCGGAAAAGAATTCGGAGGCGAGCGATTGGACGATTCTCCACTGCTCGGGGCTCGTGTCCTGGGATTCGTCGACGAGGATGTGATCGATGCCGCCGTCGAGCTTGTAGAGAACCCAGTCGGTGGCGCCGGTTTCGTCCAAATCCAGCAGCGTGACCGACTTCTCAATCAGGTCGTCGAAGTCGAGCGCGGCGCGGCGCTCCTTGGCGACGGTGAAGTGCTTGAGGACGCGGCTGGCAAGTATGACGAGTGCCAGTGTTGCCTCGACGCACTTCAAGGCAATCTCTTCGCGCAGAAGCTCGGCAAGCCTGATGGCGCTATCGGCGAGCTTATCGCAGAGACCGGTCTCGGATGCGCGAATGGCGTTCGTGGCGACGTTTGCCCGGGGTATGCCTTTCTGCGTCAGAAGCGCAGCCTTCAAGCACTCGATCCTTTTGCGCGCAGAGCCTGCGGCTTTTGCCAGCGCCAGATGGCCGGCGATTTTCTGATCGGTTACTAAGCCGGCTCCGAGCACGCGGACCGCATGATCGATGACTGCATCGCCAAGAACCCCTGCCATATCGCGGCTGAGGTCGCCGAGGACAACTTGCGGACGGACGCCGAGAACTTTGCGCAGCATCGCCTCATGGGCGGCCAGCTTGTCGTTGCCAAGCGATGTCTCGCGGGCGGCTTGTGCGATGCCGCCGAGCCAGCGGCGGTCCGAGATGGCCTCACTCAGCACATCCTCGAAACGCTGTTCAGCAGCATAGGCGACCGCCCGATTCAATGCGTTGCCGAGCGGGCTCTCGGGATCGGCGAGCGCTTCGGAAATCGTCCGGTCGATGGATTCGCGCTTCAGCGTGCGCCCGAGATCATCGTCGAGCGTTGCGAAACCCGGCGCGACGCCTGCCTCTATCGGGAAGCGCTGCAGCAGACGCTCGCAAAAGGCGTGGATGGTCTGCACCTTCAGCCCGCCCGGCGTCTCGATGGCGCGAGTGAAGAGCGTGCGCGCGGTAGAACGCTCCTGCGGGCCGGGCGCGCGGCCCAGAAGCTTCGTCAACTCTTCGTCGAGCACCGAGTCGGGCTCGGTGACCCAGCCGGCGAGACGATTGAAGACACGAGTCGACATCTCTGCGGCAGCCGCCTTGGTGTAGGTGAGGCAGAGGATGCGTTCGGGCGGCGTGCCGGCGAGAAGCAGGCGCAGGGTCCGCGACGTCAGGACGTGCGTCTTGCCGGTGCCGGCGTTGGCGCTGACCCAAGCGGAAGACAGCGGATCGGAGGCTTCGCGCTGCCGACGGGTGGTATCATCGAGGGCGGCGAGAATCCTGACGGCCGAGTGGTCGGTCATCGGCCTTCGCCCCCTTCACCGGTTGCAGTCCCATCGTTGGCCTGCGCCCATTCGGCGACGCGGGCGAGGTGGGCATAGTCATCATAATCGTAGTTGTAGCCGTCGCGGCGGACGGCGGCATATGGCGTCTCCGGTCTATCGTAGCGGGCGACGAGTTCCTTGAGCGCGGCAAGCGCGGCCTCGGCGAGTGCGGCTTCCCCCTCGCTGGTCTTGACGACGCGTTCAGTCCCTGGCGGCTCGCCGCCGGAGGCCTTAATGTAGCGCAGTCCGGAAACTTTCGTTTCCGATATCGTCGCGAATCCGCCGGCGGCGAGAATCGCGGCTTCGAGTGGCAGCTGGGGGTGCCGAAGGCTGTTGACCGACGGGTCCTTTGGCGGTTCGCCGGTCTTGTAATCGGTGATGATCATCCCGGCTTTCGAGACGTCGAGACGGTCGGCACGGGCGGTCAACGTGAAATTGCCGCCAGGCGCTGGAAACGTCATCTCGCCTGCGACTTCTGTCAGTATCTGTTCGACGCCATCACGACGGCTAAGCTCGGTTTCTGCGAACCACTCGGCGAAACGCGCGAAGCGCGGAAGCCAGAACGCGGCGATTCGCGGGTGGCTCGAATAGGCGCACAGGATATCTGCTGCAATTGCAGTCAAGACCTTATCGGAGTCGGCCGGCATCGAATCTGCGTGCTCGGTCGTGAATGTGGACATTGCCTTGTGCAAAATTGTCCCCCTGAGGGCTGCGTCGGGTTCGGTGCCAAGCTGCGGCAGCACTTTCAGTTTCAGGATCTCGCCGGCGTAAATCGCGTAAGGGTTGGCAATCCAGCGCTCGACCCCGGAGACGGACATGCGGCGCGGACGGGCGGCAAGCGGCGGGCGCGGCTCGGGCCGGGCTGCAGGCGGTCGCAAATCGGCGAAATCGCGGAAGCGGGCCCATTGCAGCCAGTCGACTTTCGGTTTCAGCGCATCCTTCAAATCAAGGCCGCCGAAGAGCGCATTCATTCGCATGAGCCAGCGGGACGGTACGCTCGGCACGCCGTCGATCTTCTTGGCCCGCGTCAGGAATACCTCGCCAGCGCCCATCAGTGCTGTGAAATCGCGCGCCTCGCGGCCGGTTTCTTCTTCCGGCGACGGCAGGCCCATCTCGATCCGCATCGGGCGATTGAGCCAGGGGCCGGGGTCGGTCGCATCGGGCCAGGTGGTTTCATTGAGAGACCCGAGAATGACGACATCGGCTGTGAGGAGTTGCGATTCCATCGGTCCCCAGATCGACAGGCGGGGGTGTTTGGGAACGCGCGGAATGACGGGCGGCAAGGTCGCGATGAGGGCGCGATAGAGATCGGGGTAGTCCCTTGCCGTGATGTCGGGTGAGGCGTCGGCGCAGGCGAGGAGATCGGTGAAAAACCCGGACGCGGCTTCTCCTGCCTCTTTGGAATAAAGTTCGGGTTCGGCGCCGGCCGCTATCTCTTCATCCGTGAGGCGGCTTGCCAGTTCGGCGACCCTGGCATGGCGTGCCGCCAAATCGCTGAGCGGGCGTCCATTCTTGTCGGAGAAGGCCTCAATCAGCGGCGCGCAGGCTTCCCGCAGGTGATCGAGCAGAGCATGAGCGCGCTCCCAATCCTCGTCCCAGAGCCGCTCAGCGGCCATATCGCGGCGCTCGCGGGCGCCGATCTCGGCGCGGGCGCGATGGAGGGCACTTTCGATGCCGTCGATGCCGCCGCCGATATACGCGGTGCGGAAGGCGGCAAGTTCGAGGGCGCGGGCCGCAAAGCGGACCTCGCGGGCGGACATGCCGAAGCGGGCGAGCGGGTGCTTCAACAGCGCCATCGTCGCCACCGGCGAGAAGTCCCTGGCGATGGCGTCGATGACCAATTCGAGGAAGGCTCCCGGCACGGTCTTAGGGAACGGACGGCCGGCGCTGTCATCGACGCGGACACCCCAGGCTTCAAGTCGAATCGCGACGCGGCGCGCGAGCAGACGATCAGGGGTAACGAGCGCCGCCGTCTTGTCGGGGTGTTCGGCTGCTTCGCGCATGATTAATGCAATCGCCTCAGCTTCTTCCTGCGGATTGGCCGCCTCGATCAGAGCGACGGATTCGAAACCCTTCGCGACGGCGTCCCGATCCGCGGATTCCACCCACTCGGACCACTTACCCGTCGTCTGGGTCGGGCGCATCGCCTCACCTATGAAGCCAGCGCGAAGCTTGAGAGGTTCGCAAGCTTCGGCGGCGGGCAGTATCTCGACATCGGCGCGCGTAACCTCCAGCGCTTCCAACAGCTTCTTCAGTCCGAACTCTGGGTGTTCCGGGTGGCCGGGGGCAATCTTCTCCCAGCTATCCTCATCGAGACCGACGTCGAGGCCGGCGAGCACGATGGCGCCTTGTTCCAAACTGGCGACCGCGCGCATCAACTCGACCGTGGCGGGAATGGAGCCTGACACACCTGCAACAATCACCGGGCCTTCCGGCGGCGTGGCGCGAAGGCGTTCGGCTTCGGCGGCGAACAGCTTGTTCTGGCGGGCCCAGGGCGACAGGCAGCCGCGCTCAGCCAGGACGTGAGGCCAGAACTCGGTGATGATCCTGAGAAAGTCGAGGCTCTTTTGCCAATGCGCGGAAAGGTTGTCTGGTACAAGAGAAGCGATGCCGTCGAGGCTCCGGCCCTCGCGTTCGACGAGATCCATCAGGTCGGCTAGCTCGCGGGCCATGGCGGCGGCCTGAGCGGGCGTGCGTGCGCCGGCTTCGGCACTGGTCTCACCGTCCGCACCGCCGGCGGGCCGACGCAGGGCCGTTGACCATTGCAGCACCAGGCGGGTCAACAGCAACAACCGTTCGGTCTTGTCGATGGCGGGCGGCAATTCCAAAGCGGACAGGGTGCCGGCACCGACACTGGAAGCTGCCGCGGCTGCGCCGATCAACAGGCTGTCTTCGTCAGGGCCGGCAATGGTGCGAATGCGTGGCAACAGCATCGCGCTTCGGCCGGAGACCGAAAGGCAGGCTTCGGCAGTGGCCCGCTCGGCGCGCCTGGTCGGCAGGATCAGGGTGAAGCTTGAGAGGTCGAGCGCGTCTGGCTTCGGCCCCCTCGGGCGCGGCAGGTCGCCGTTGAGAATCGCGCGCACGAGCGCGGGCAGAAACGGCGTGCCCGTCGGCACCGTGTAGATCTTTGCGCGCATGTCAGATGGCATTCTGGTCCCCCCCCTGCGCGTCGAGTTTGGTAATAAATCTTTCGGCCTCGATAAGTGCCGGCGGCGTGCCGATGTGCATCCACCAGCCGTCGAGGGCGATGCCGTGAAGCCGGCCGCCGCTTATGGCGCGGTCCCAAAGGACGTTGAGCGAAAAAGCGCCGCTGGGGGCGTCCTCGAAGAGGCGCGGGTGGGCGATGGAGACGCCGGCAAACACAAGTGGGCTCACTTCTCCGGCGGCGCGGCGGGTGAGCTTGCCGTCTGCGGCCATGTGGAAATCGCCGTCGCCAGCGTAGCCAAGGCTGCGGTCCTTCTGAGCCAGCAGGAGGAGGCCGTCCATGACCTCCTCGTTCCAGGCTTCGCTGAGTTGCGAAAGGTTACGCGTTTCCTGCTCGACCCAGGTCGTATCGGAATTGCAGATGAGGAACGGGCGGGACCCCAACAGCGGCAAGGCCTTGGCAACGCCGCCCCCTGTCTCGAGCAGCAGCCCGCGCTCGTTCGAGACGATGACGAAGGGGCCGCGCCGCGCACGCGTACGAGCGGAAATATGCGCTTCGAGGATGTCGGCCTTGTAGTGCACGTTGACGATGGCGCGCTTGATGCCCGCCTCTTCCAGCCGGTTGAGTACGTGATCGATCAGCGGGCGGCCGGCGAGCGGCACCATCGGCTTAGGCATTGTGTCGGTGAGGGGACGCATGCGTTTGCCGAGGCCGGCGGCCAGCACCATCGCGGTCTCGATTTCAACGCTCATGATGTTATGCCTGTTGTTGCGGGCCTATTATTGCGGGTCTGATGTTGCCGGTCGGGGGAACATCTTTGATTCGCAGCGCCGCATTAGGGCGAGCAGGGGCTTACCTCGTGGCAATCAGTCCGCCGGGGAACATCCGCGAACGTGAAGCGGGAAGTGCTCTTCATACCACCCGGCGAGGTCCTGCAGGGACGGATGGGTGAGGTTGCGTTCGAGATATCCCCAGATGCGCGGCATGTGCGCGACATAGCGCGGCTTGTTATCACGCTTTGCCAGGCGGGTGAAAATCCCAAGGATCTTGGTGGCGCGCTGTGCGCCAAGCAGCGCGTAGGTGCGCCGGAAGCGGGCTTCGTCGAAGGTCGTGTCGGCGGCCGCAGCCTTCGCGCAATAGCCAGCCAGGAGTTCGACTTCGAGAGCGGCCGGGACGTCGAGGCGTGCGTCTTGGAGAAGGGAAACGAGATCGTAGGCGGGCGGGCCCTGCAGGGCGTCCTGGAAATCGAGGATGCCCACCCGCTGCGGGCCTTCGCGGTCTTCGAGCAGGATCAGGTTGGGCGAATGATAATCACGCAGCATCCACCCTGTCTGCTGATCGAGGATCTCATCGAAGATCGGTGAGCAGATCGACTCATAGGCGGCGCGTTGGGTGGCATCGGGCGCAGATCCATGAATCGCCGGCCACAGCCAGTCGGGGACCAACGCCATTTCGATTTCGAGGATCGTGCGGTCGAGCTTCGGCAGCTCGTGATGCTCGCCGTCATAGAACTGCAGCGGCTGATCGGCGGGAACATCCCGAAGGATCAATAGCGCTTCGACTGCATCACTCCATAGCGCCTTCTGATCGCGACCGGCGGCAAGGGCTGCCTTGTAGTCGAGGTCACCCAGATCCTCGATCATCATGAAGCCGTGATCGATGTCGACGCAATCAATTTCCGGAACGCTGAGGCCAGCGCGATGCAACGCGGTGGCGATGGCCAGGAACGGCACGACATCCTCAGCGAGCTTGGCGATCTGACTGTAAGACTTGCCGTCGTGTAAAATCGGGCCGTCTGGCTGCCGGGGCGAATCCATCAGCAGTTTGGTTTGAGTAATTTCGGGCTTGCCAGGCTCCCAGGCCACGCGTGCGTAGGTTCGAGCGGACGCATCCCCGGGCAACGCCGTGACGGTGACGGTGTCGCCTGCAAACCCAGCTTCGCAGATGAGATTGTGCATGGCTTCCAAGCGTTCGGCCTTCTGAGCAGCGAGGCCGCGGCCGGTGACGACGACATCTCGGGCTTCGGCTGCGACATCCTCCTTGTCAAGCGGCGGGACGCTAGCGTCGGTATCGCTCAGCGCAATATCGAGGAGGTCGCCGGGCAGGCGGCCGTCGGCGCGTTGGGGCCATTCAATAAGCGCGGTGCCGGTGCGCAGAACATGATCCAGGCCCAGTTCGTCGAGTTCTTCTGGAGCCGCCAGGCGGTAGAGATCGAAGTGGGCAACATCGAGCCGCTCGGTCCTGTAAGTCTGGAGGAGCGTGAAGGTCGGGCTTGGGACCTCGTGCTCGCAATCGCGGGCGAGCGCACGGATCAAAGCGCGGGCAAACGTCGTTTTTCCGGCGCCAAGATCGCCGGTAAGCGTGACGATATCGCCGGCGCGCAACAGGAATGCCAGTTCTTCGGCAAGCCGGCGAAGGTGGGCTTCGTTGACCCGCTTGAGTTCGAAGACGTGCCGAGGTGGGTGGTCCATGTCGCGTCGGTCTCGCATTTAGAGCGGCTCAGCCAATACCAGCTGCTAGCGTTCGGTTTTAGACCTTCACTTCCCTCGGCAGCACGGTGCAGAGCAAATGTGCGAACCAGGAACACTAGCAACACCTTGATTCTAGTGCAGATCTTTCATCCAACTTTCGGTTGCGAAGGCCGGCCGCGAGCGGGTACCGAACGTCAGATGCGCTACACTAGTGGCCCGTCGCGCCAAAATCGCATCATAGCCGCAACCTCGTTCGATTTAGGCGCGACATGAGGGCCACTAGCAACATCAATGACTTAATGAGGCGTTTTTCACGCGTAAATTGACACCGGCCTCGCCGCACCGCCGGTCAATTAAGGCGCGACGCCTCACTAGAGCAACATCCGATCTGACGGAATCGCCGAAGGTGACGCCGTAATCGGATAAAGTTGCTCTAGAATCATAACGTTAGAGCATCTTTATCCGACCATCCAATCGCTCTTTGCGGTCGCGTATGGTTGGATGATGCTCTAGCAACGTCGTCGGCTAGCAGGCCATCCAACGCCTTCTCAGGCTCAAGGCACATCGTGTCCGGCCCTCTTCGAAGATCGAAGGTGGCGCGCGCTTCAGGCGCCGGTATCGCGCAACGCAGAAGGCAGGGCGGCGAGGGTTTCGCCTTCGATATCCGCAACACTTCGCGAATGGTCGGCGACCGGGGCCTTTTCGGGCAGGAAAACGGTGACGCGGGTGCCGGCGCCGGGGGCGGACACGAGGCGCATGGTGCCGCCGTGCAATTCGACGAGGCTCTTGACGATGGACAGCCCGAGACCTGCGCCTCGGTGCTTGAGGCCGCGGCTGTTGCTCTCGAAGCGCTCGAACATCCGCTCCTGGTCCTCATGGGGTATGCCGACGCCAGTGTCCTCGATGCGGAACACCATCCGACCCATTTCGCGCCAGCAGGACACGAAAACCGTGCCGCCCTCGTTGGAAAACCCGACGGCATTCGATAACAGGTTATAGAGCCCCTGACGGAGGCGGGCCTTGTCGGCGGAGAAAAACGTGACGTCGTCGGCTATGGCCACATCTAGTGTCAGATCGGCGCGGGCGGCGCGATCCTCAACGGCGCTGATCGCCGAACTGATGACTTCGCGGACGTCGACATCCTCGCGATGAAGCTCGAGAGCGCCCGCGTCAATCGTGGCGAGGTCGAGAATACCGTCGATGATCCACAGCAGTTCATTCGATGAGGACGCTATGTGCCGCAGATATTCGCGCTGTTTCTCATTCAAGTCGCCCATGTGCGGGCTGCCGAGAAGTTCGGTGAAGCCGATGATGTTGGTGAGCGGCGTTCTCAACTCGTAGGAGACGTGCCCTATGAACTGGTTCTTCAATCGGTCGGCGGCTACCAAAGCTTCGTTGCGCTCGACGAGGGCGCGTTCGTAACGCCTCGAAGCGGTCACGTCGGCAAATGTGAGGAGAGTTGCGCCGTCGGGCAGCGGCATCACGGAGAAGTCGACGACGCTCGAGTCGCGGCGCAGCATCTGCCCTTCGATCGGCACGCGCTGGTCGGACAGCGCGGTCGCCGCCTGTTTGAGGCGCGACCAGACATCGGCCTCGTCGAACAGTGGGCGAGCCATGTCGACGATGTCGTCGATATGGGGCCCGGTCGCCAGCCGTTCGGTGTCGATGCACCAGATGGCGGCGAACGCGGAGTTGAAAAGCTTCAAGCGGCCGTCGGTAGCGACCACCGCGACGCCTTCCTTGAGGCTGTCGATCGTTTCGCTTTGGACGCGCAACATTGCGTTGAATTCGCTTTCCAGCGCCAACCGCTCGGTTTCGTCGATATAGAGGTGCGTGACGCCGCCGTCGGGTCGCTGCTCGGCGATGAGCTGGACGATGCGCCCGTCGGGCAGGTGCCACCAGCGGTCGCCCTCGTCGATCGGTTCATTGGAGTCGAGGATGGTGGTGCGCCACTGGCGGTAGTTGACGACTTCGGGCAGCCGACCCAGTTCGCGCAACCGGTCGAACAGCTCGGTGTCCTTGGGCTGTCCGCGGAGCCACTGCTGGTCGAGATCCCAAAGCCGGACAAAAGCCTCGTTGGCGAAAACAAGACGCTGCTCGGCGTTAAAGACCGCAATCGCTGTCGACACGTGATCGAGCGTGCGGTCGAAGGCGGCCGACTGGCGGTCGAGCTCGTGCTGGGCGACCTCGAGGTCGGTGACGTCGATGGCAGCGGCGACAACGGTATTCTGCAGACGCACTGCGAGGAGGTTGTGGACGCGACGCTCGTTTCCCGACAGCAGGCCGATGCGGCGTCTGAGGCGCGACGTCGTCTGCAGCGTTTTGGAGAGTTCTTCGCGCTGGCGTTGCTCGAGAAGTTCAATCTGGCGCTCGATCACCTGGTCGAGATTTTCGGCCTCGACGGCGGCGATGTAGGCTTGATTGACCCAGCTCAGGCGGGTGGCGTTGTCCCGGAACCAGACAGGCATCGGCAGGGCGTTGAGGATTGCGCGGCTCGACCGGATGTCACGCGCCAGGCCCTCGTGCCCGTCAATGATGCGCGAGATTTCCCGCTTATAGCCGGCGACGTCGCGCATGCGCAGGACGGCACGACCACCGGATGCACGGCCGTCGGTCTCAACGTGTGCGCCTGCGGCCGTCTTGAGGATCATGTTGAAGGGGCGGCCGACGCGTAGAAGGCCGTCCAGGGCTTCCTTGAAGCGGGCGGCGCTGCCGGCATCGAGCCAGCTCGAGAACGAAACGATCTCTGCATCCTCGCACGGCAGGCCTGCGACTTCGCGCAGGGAATTGTTGACGATGTGGGGTTGCAGACCCGTATCCCACAAGATGAGAATCTGCGGCTCGCCGCCGATCACCGCCTCGGCGATCGCGAGCTGCCGTTTCAGCGCAGCGGCTTCGTCCTGGGCGGCGCGCACCTGGCGGCGCATTTCGCTGGCAGCCTTGAAGACGAGCATGGCGGCGACGAGACCGCCGACGGTGGTGAGAACGATGACGGCGAGCTGAGAAACGCTCAGCCCGGCCAGCGTACTCCCCTGGCCCTTGACGATGCCTGCGGTCAAAACCAGTGCGCAGGCGAGGCTCGCAACCAGCAAAAGCATGAGTTCGCGGCCGGTCGTGGCATACGAGGACCCGTATCTGGGCTGACCGGTTTTCGTTGGCATCGCGGTTCCTTGGCCTTTCTGCGGTCGGGTCCGCGCGGAACGCGATGCTCTTTGCCAAAAGGGCGCGGACGGAGAGATGCGGCTTACGAATCGCTCAAATTATGGAGGGGGGAGAGCGGGCTGACCAGCCCGCACGAAGCACAATCACAGCCGAATACAACAAAACGGCGCCGGATTCGCCCGGCGCCGATCGGCATTTTCAAAAGGTACCGCTTGACGAGGCGGCGAATCGCTTCACGCCACCCCGTCGCAAGTCATCGTGCCGCGTGTCAGTAGCGGTAATGGTCGGGCTTGAAGGGGCCGGCTTTCGGAACGCCGATGTAATCGGCCTGTTCTTCAGACATCTCGGTCAGCGTCACGCCGATCTTCATGAGGTGCAGACGCGCAACCTTTTCGTCAAGGTGCTTGGGCAGCGTGTAGACTTGGTTCTCGTAAACGCCGGCGTCGCGCTTGGTCCAAAGCTCGATCTGGGCGAGCGTTTGGTTGGTGAAGGATGCCGACATCACGAACGAGGGGTGACCCATCGCGTTGCCGAGGTTGACGAGGCGGCCCTCGGACAGGAGTACGATCTTCTTGCCGTCCGGGAACTCGATCTGGTCGACCTGCGGCTTGATGTTGTCCCACTTCATGTTCTTGAGGCCTGCAACGTCGATCTCGTTGTCGAAGTGACCGATGTTGCAGACGATCGCGCCATCCTTCATCCCACGCATATGGTCGATGGTGATGATGTCCTTGTTGCCGGTGGCCGTGCAGAAGATGTCGGCCTGGGGAACGGCCTGTTCCATGGTGACGACTTCATAGCCTTCCATGGCGGCCTGCAGCGCGCAGATCGGATCGATCTCGGAAACCATGACGCGGCAGCCGGCGTTTTTGAGCGAAGCGGCCGAACCCTTGCCGACGTCGCCAAAGCCGGCAACCATCGCGACCTTGCCCGACATCATGATATCGGTGCCGCGGCGGATGCCGTCGACCAGCGATTCACGGCAGCCATAGAGGTTGTCGAACTTCGATTTGGTCACCGAGTCGTTGACGTTGATTGCCGGGAACAGGAGCTTGCCCTGCTTGGCGAGCTGGTACAGGCGGTTGACGCCGGTGGTCGTTTCCTCGGAAACGCCACGGATGTTCTTGGCGAGTTCTGCAAACCAGCCGGACTTCTCGCCAATCGTGCGGCGGATGAGAGCGAACAAAATCTCTTCTTCTTCCGAGCCCGGCTTGTCGAGGAACGCGGTGTCACCTTTCTCAGCGCGAAGACCAAGGTGGACCAGCATGGTGGCATCGCCGCCGTCGTCGAGGATGAGGTTGGGCGTGCCGCCGTCGCTCCACTCGAGAATCTTGCGGGTATACTCCCAGTAATCCTTCAGCGATTCGCCCTTTACCGCGAACACGGGCACCCCGGTTGCGGCAATCGCGGCGGCGGCGTGATCCTGGGTCGAGTAGATGTTGCAGGAGGCCCAGCGGACATCGGCGCCCAGCGCGGTGAGTGTTTCGATCAGGACCGCGGTCTGAATGGTCATGTGAAGGGAGCCGGCGATGCGTGCGCCCTTCAGCGGCTGGGCGGCGCCGTATTCTTCGCGCGTAGCCATCAGGCCGGGCATTTCACCTTCGGCGAGGCGGATTTCCTTGCGGCCAAAATCGGCAAGCTTGATGTCGGCAATCACATAGTCATTGGCAGCCATATGCTGTTCATCCTTTTTTGGTTGCAACCCTACTTACCGGCACGCGGCGGTGTCCCAGGTGCGAACGTTCGACTCGAATAGATCCCGCAGCCGGCGCGTCACGGTGGCCGCCGTCGGGGTATTTGCTGGCAATCGCGCGCCTCGCTCGCGCGGGGCGCAGAGTTCTCCCCGTCGTATAGCTGTCTACGGACACAACCGCAATAACATATAAACAAGTCTTTATGTCGCTGCCCTGGGATGGATGCCGCTGCATTCCGGTATGCGGCTCGTGATTAGGTATCAATTTTATTCAACTTTTCCCGCCTGTTTGAGGCATTTTTTATCTGAAATCTGCTCGACTTTCCGGCCTTCACATCCCGTAAATTTATTGCTGCGTAATTTTTCTGACTACAGACCTCCAGTATCGGATTTGGTGCAATGCGTATTACTTCGTGCAACATGCCAGTACCTTCGACAGCTGGGAGGCGGGCATTCGCTGATCACCGCGAGGGCAGCGTCACGATCCTTTTTGGGCTAATGTCACTGGTCCTGCTGCTGGTCATTGGCGCTTCCGTCGACATGGCGCGGTGGCTGCACGCACGCACCGAAACGATCAGCGCAGTTGACTCTGCCGTTCTAGCAGGCGCGCGCAACCTTCAGGTCAACGGCCTCGATGGCGCTGCCGCGGTCGCCCTGGCGCAGAGCTATTATGAAGCCAACGTGCTCGACCGGCCGGCGCTTGCGCAAGATACGATCAGTTTCAAGGTCGAGGAGGATGGCACCGCCATCACCGCGGAAGGCACAGCCCTTCTCGATACCACGTTCCTGAAGCTTGCCGGAATCAACTCCCTGCCGCTGCTGAAGCTCGCCGGTTCCGAATATTCCAAGGCGGTCCTCTCGGTGAACGGCAACGCCGAGTTCAGCCTCGAAGTCTCGCTGATGCTCGATGTCACTGGTTCGATGTGCAACAGCGGCACATCCAGCTGCACGAGCGGCGAGAAAATTAGTGCCATGAAGGAAGCGGCCAAGGATCTCGTCAACATCGTCGTCTGGGACAGCCAGGGAAGCTATTCTTCCCGCGTGGCGCTGGTGCCGTTCTCGGCGGCAGTGAATTTCGGGACGCTCGATACATCCATCTTGCATCCCGGCCCGGTCAGCCTGAAGTTGCAGAACGCATCCGGCGGTAGCGTGTGGTGGACCAGAGCTTCGACGTGCGCAGCAGAGCGCATCGGATCCAACGCCTATTCCGATGCCGCGCCGACAGACTCCGACCGCCTGACCGCTGTCTACACCCTCGATGGTCTTTGCCAGCCGGACAGCCAGAACGCCGTCGTGCCGTTGACGAGCGACAAGTCGCTGCTCAACGCAAAAATCGACGGCCTGAAAGCCGCGGGCGCGACGGCCGGTCATCTGGGAACCGCGTGGGCCTGGTACATGTTGTCGCCGGACTGGGGCAATGTCCTGCCGGCGGCCAGCAGTCCGCAGTCGTACTCGCTGGTGTCCCAGGTTTCGAGTTCCGGGCGCCCGCTGTTGCAAAAGATCGCCGTGCTGATGACCGACGGTGAGTACAACATGCAGTATTGCGATACTGGCGTGCGCGACAAGTATGCCAACGGAAGCAACTACAGCAAGGGGAACTGCGAATCATCGAATGGCGCTTCAGCCAGTCAGGCGCGCGCGATGTGCGCGGGCATGAAAGCCAAAGGCATCACGATCTACTCCGTCGGGTTCCAGCTTGCAGAAGGCGGCGGTTCGGAAGAGACGCTGTCGCAGTGCGCCACCTCGCAGGACCATGTGTTCCTCGCCAACAATGCAGCCGAGCTAAAGCAATCGTTCCGCAATATCGCACTGAAGATTTCGGATCTGCGCCTGTCGAAATAGCTGCTCAGCCTTCTTCGCAGAAGTCTTCACCGAAACCGTTGTCGACGAGGGCAACCAGAGCTTCTATGGCTTCGGGACCTTCCGGCCCCTTGGCCAAAATGTGCAACGTGACGCCGGGTCCCGCGGCAAGCATCATCAAGCCGAGGATTGACGTACCGATTACGGTCTGTCCATCGCGGGTGACGCTGATGTCTGCTGTGAAGCGCTCAGCGCACTTTACGAACTGCGCAGACGCCCTGGCATGCAGCCCCTTGCGATTGCGGATCGTGACTATGGCTTCGGGGTGCTGGCTATCGTTGAGTTCTGGCATGAAGCGGTGTGTAAATCGGGCTGGTTGTCGATTGCGGGAGAAATAGAGATCGCAGCGGCGTTCAGTCTAGTTGCCCAGCTTAGCCGTCGCCGGAAAGCTCTTCGCTGGCAACCTTGATGTACTTGCGCCCGGCTTCGGCCGCCGTAGCAACCGAGTCCTTCAGGCTCATCTCCTGGCGGATGCTGGCAAGCTTGACGAGAATTGGGAGGTTGATGCCTGCCAGAACCTCGACATTTGCCTCGTCGATCACTGAAATCGCAAGATTGGAGGGCGTGCCGCCGAACATGTCGGTCAGCAGAATCGCGCCCTTGCCCTTGTCGGTTTCTGCAATGGCGTCGAGAATCGCCTGACGGCGATCGATCATGTCGTCGTCAGCGCGGATGGCGACCGTTGCCAGCTGCCGCTGCGGCCCGACGATATGCTCAAGTGCCGACCTGAACGCGTCAGCAAGTCCGTCGTGAGCGACGATGACAAGTCCGATCATGACGGCGTGATCCTATTCCGGTACGGTCCTAGTGTAGCGCACCCGACGTTTGGTACCCGCTTGCGGCTGACTCGAAACCAAACGTCAGGTGCAAAAGCTACACTAGAATCATAGAGTTGTTAGTGTTCCTTACGGTTCTGACATTTGCTCGTAACCCGCATGCGATGGCAAGCAAATGTCAGAACCGGAACACTAGCGGTACCGTTTCATTGCAGCGGCGTCCCATGCCCACTCGTTTTCCTACACCGACACCTGATTGCCAAGCGTCAGCCCGGATCTAGTTCAGGCCACTCGCAAATCTGGGTCCTATCGAAAACCGACGCCCTATGATTTGGCAAGTGTCCTGGCATGCTTCAAGGCAATTTGCAGGCGCGCTGTCCCTTTTTTGCGAGCCCCGCACCTCGCTTTGCTATTCGATTGTCGGCAAGCGACCATGCCGGCGGACGAAATCAAGCGCAAGCAGGAGCTTCGCGGGAGCGGAGGATTCTGCAGCGTGTAAGCGCAGCGCTGGAAAGGTGCGGCCAGCCACGCCGACCTGCATCGCCTGCCCGGGCATTCTTTCGATGGACGAGGCCTCGGCAAGGTCGACGACAAGAGTCACCCTGGCGCTGGCGACGGCCTTGATCTCGACGATGCCGAGCCCGCGCACCTCCAGCAGATTGGCGATCTCGGCGGGGGGCCTTGCGAAAACAGCGTTATCTTGAAGGAATAATTCGGTGTAGTCGTCGGAGACGAATTCCGCGCCGCATGAAACCAACGCGTTAGGCGCCATCATCAGGCACCGCAGCGCGAGATCGGATTTGCCCGCGCCTGACGCCCCCCGAATGACAGCGGCGGCGCCGGCCAGCGCAATGGTCGTTGCGTGAATGCGCGCGGGGAGTTCAACGGTCACGGATTGCGGCCTCCAGTAGTTGCGCAAATGCAGGGTGAGCGGACCCTGGGAGCCCGCCCAGATAGCCGCTGAGGCGGGCCGTGTTCTTCACGATACCCGGCTCAGACGGCTCTGGCGAGCCTGACGAGTTTGTGGGCGATGTATCAACGGGAGGCAGACGGTGAAACGGGAACCGATCGGAGCCTCGTCGCGGCCTTTGGATCCGTAACGGTTTTCCGCCCAGATGCGTCCGCCATGGGATTGAATGATCTCGCGCGAGATGCTGAGACCGAGGCCGGAATTGTTACCGCGGCTTGAGAATTCCGTAGGGCGGTAAGTGTAAAAACGCGAGAAGATCGTGTCGAGCTTATCGTCCTGGATGCCCGGCCCCTCATCCTCGACCGAGATGACAGCATCACCTCCCTCGATCCTGGCGTTGATGGCGACGCGGCCGCCTTCGGGAGAAAACGACAGTGCGTTGTCGATGAGGTTCGTCAGCACCTGACCGAGACGGCCGTCGTTGCCTGCGACGACAAAGTCGGAGGGATTGCCCTTAAGCTGGTACTCGATCCGATTCCCGCTACCTTCGGACTTTTCCGCAAAAATCGAAACCACGTCACGGATCACGGTCTCAAGTTCCACGGGCTTGGGCGTCTCGCGCTGCAACTGCGCGTTCAGCATCGAGGCACGCGAGACGTCGCTGATGAGCCGGTTAAGGCGTTTCAGTTCTTGCTGGATCTGGTGGACGACCTGTTGGCGGTCCTCTTCGGTGCGCGCGTATTCCAGCGACTGGGCCATGGAACTCGCAGCCGTCAACGGGTTCTTGAGCTCGTGAGCAACGTCGGCTGCGAATTTCTCACTGGCCTCGATGCGCTCGTAGAGCGATTTCGTCATGGCCGAGAAGGCCTGCGCCATCTGCCCAACCTCGTCTGCGCGATCGGAATAGTCTGGCAGCGTCGTGCGGGCGGTGATGTCGCGGCTGACGTGCTCGGCGGTGGCGGAAAGCCGCTGCATCGGGCCGGCGACCGTGCGCGCCAGGAACAGGCCCATGACAATGCTAGCGAGCCCGGCGACGAACGCCAGTGGCCACAGGTCGCTGCGCGATTCCGAGAGGACCGTGTCGATATCCCCCGGCAGCGTCGACAACAGCAGTACGCCAATTACTTTTTTGAAGCGCGTGATGGGGACGGCGACGGAGACGATCTGCTCACCCTTCTTGTTGAGCAGCAGCATCGCGGCATCCTCCCCGTTGAGTGCTTCGCGCACCTCTGGATAGGCTTGGCCGTTGGCGTTGCCAATCTCCTTGTAGACCTGAACCTCCTTGCCGATCAGCAAGTGCTGGAGCCTGGTCCAGAAATCCTTTGTGTTCGGCCGCTCCTCTTTCTCGCGGGCTGCCGTGTTGTCGTTGTCGTTAGCTGTGCCTGCCGACGGCCGGGATGCGCCAGTCGCCGTCTTGTCGGCTTTGTCTCCCGCACGGTCCTTGATGAACCGGGCACGGAATTGACCGCGGCGCAGGAGATCGCTGGAATCGACCACGAGGTTGCCCTTGCGGTCATAGATGCGAGCGCGCGTGTTCGTCGGCTCAATGAGACGGCGAAAGATCGGTGCCACCTTCTCTGGACGGATCGAGAGCTGTAGAGCGGCAAAGCCGTCGTCGCGGAACGGGATGCGCGCATTTTGCTTCGTTGGTAGCCTGTCAGTATCGACGAGGATTTCTCCGCGCTTGACCATCGCGTTGCCGGCAATCGCGGCGGCTATGATCTGGCCCTGCGTGCGCAACGCGTCGCGCTTGGCAGCGATAATCCAGCTCGAATCAAGGCTGAGGTAGAGAATTCCGATGAACAGGATCAGGAAGCCGATGAGGTTGGAGGCGAGGATGCGCCGAGCCAGGCTTGCGGAAATGAAGCGCACCAGCGGCTGGCGATAGAACCATGCCAGGCATGCCTCGCGCCAAACCCCGCCGCGACCAAACTTGCCGGCGTAACGGCGAACAGGTTCGGGTACCGGGATTTTTTCGAGGCCGAGGCGGGAGAAGGCTTGCGAGCCTAGCGCCTGCGCCTTGGTGCCGGCAGTGATCAAGGACCGCCACGCGGCATCGCGCAAGCCGAGAAGCCTCGACCCACCGCCGGGGTAGCGTTCGCTGTCGAGCGCCATGTCGCCTCGCTCTTTTTAAGGCGCTAATAGACCAACAGTCGGCAAGCCGGTGCGTGTCTTTACTGCCCAACACGCGGCAAGCCGGTGTGTGTCTTTAGTGCCCACACGCCGGCCTCAGGCTTCCTTGAACCGGTAGCCGACGCCGTAAAGCGTCTCGATGACATCGAAGTTGTCGTCGACCTGCTTGAACTTCTTGCGCAGCCGCTTGATGTGGCTGTCAATGGTGCGGTCGTCGACGTAAACCTGATCGTCATAGGCCGCGTCCATCAGCGCGTCGCGCGTCTTAACCACGCCCGGACGCGCCGCCAGCGCCTGCAGGATGAGAAACTCCGTTACGGTCAGGGTCACCGGCTTTTCGTCCCAGTGGCAGGTGTGGCGCTCAGGGTCCAGCTTCAGCATGCCGCGCTCGAGAACCTTGGCGGCTTCGGTTGGAACGGCACCGGGTTCACGCGCACCGGCGCGGCGCAGGACTGCCTTGACGCGCTCGACGACGAGGCGCTGGGAGAACGGTTTTGCTATATAGTCGTCGGCGCCCATCTTGAGGCCGAACAACTCGTCGATTTCCTCGTCCTTCGACGTCAGGAAGATTACCGGCATGTCGGAAATCTGGCGCACGCGGCGCAACAGTTCCATCCCGTCCATGCGCGGCATCTTGATATCGAAGATGCCGAGATCGACGGGCTCCTCGGTCAAGGCCTCCAGTGCGGCGGCCCCGTCAGAGTAGGTGCGCACCTTGAAGCCTTCGGCCTCCAGCGCCATGCGAAGCGAATTCAGGATATTGCGCTCGTCATCGACCAGCGCGATGGTGCTCTTCTCTTTCATGACCAGTCGCCCCTCGTCTTTCCTTGATCGTGCCGCGTCAGCGGCGCTGTATGGCGGATTGTTGTACCAATTGTGGCGTTCTGGAAAGTGCGGGCTTTCTTTTGAACACAAGCTGAATAAGCCGTGGGGCGGTTTCGGGCAAGGCCACAGTGCAAGCGCTTTTTTGTCAGGGATAAGAAATAAAGGTCTGGAAGAAAGCCGCTAACGCCTTGAAGCGCTTACTTGGCGCAGCTAGCCTCATGACCGGTGAGCACCGGAGAGAAGGCAATCTTCGGCGTTCCGGCTGGGCTCGTGGCGCGTGCGCGGCCCTTGCCTGATCCATCGCGTTTTGCGTTTCCAAGAAAAAATCAGTTCCCAACACGTAAAGAAAAGGGTGGCCCATGACCACGCTCCAGGCCTCGACGCAGGCGCAGCTTCGTCAGTACATCGAACAGATCGAGCGGCTCGAAGAGGAAAAGAAGGCCATCGCTTCCGACATCAAGGACAAGTTCGCGGAAGCCAAAGCGATCGGCTTCGACACCAAGGCGATGCGCAAGATCATCCAGCTGCGTAAGAAGTCCGACGTCGAGCGCCAGGAAGAAGAAGGCATCCTTGAAGTCTACATGCACGCACTCGGCATGCTTAACGAGGCGCCAAGCGAAGCCTCCGTCAACGCCTTCCTCGAAGCTGCGGAATAAGTACGGCGATTGCTGCGCTGCATTGGGCTGTCCATCGGGATCAGCGCCCTATCTGTGCGTTTTTCCAGCCTCGTTGGGTAAGGCGATCGACGAGGATCTTGTCTTGTTCCTGAGGCCATTCGCGACACGGGGGCAATGCCCAAGCTTGGGCCGAGCATGACCAGGCAACTCGCATTGCAGGTTCAAGGATCGAAAGCGGCGAATTTCCCTCAGATCTTCTGATTGTACGCGCCGACCTCCGGCTGCTGTGAAAGCAAGCCGTCGATGTCCTCGAATATCGCGCGCATGTTGGCTTCCGACGTCGGGCTTTCGACGACGATGACGAGTTCGGGCTTGTTGGAGGATGCCCGGACCAAGCCCCACGTGCCGTCTTCGAGCATGACGCGGACGCCGTTGACCGTAATCAGCTCGCGCACGTTCTGGCCGGCGATCTTTTCGCCTGCCTCTGTACGCCGCTTATAGATGTCGATGATGCGCTCGACGACGCCGTATTTGACTTCGTCGCCGCACTTCGGGCTCATGGTCGGCGACTGCCAAGTCTTCGGCAGCGCGTTCTTGAGGTCGGCCATCGACTTATCGGGATTGCGGTCGAGCATGTCGCAGATCGCGAGTGCCGCTACGAGGCCGTCGTCGTAGCCGCGGCCAAGAGGCGGATTGAAGAAGAAGTGGCCGGATTTCTCGAACCCGACAAGCGCACCGGTTTCATGGCTGAAGCGCTTGATGTAGGAGTGGCCGGTCTTCCAGTAGGTCGTCGTGGCGCCGTTTTCGACCAGCACCGGGTCGGTGGTGAAGAGGCCGGTCGATTTTACGTCAACAACGAACTTGGCGTTCTCGTGCAGGGAGGAAATATCGCGGGCAAGCATGACGCCAACCTTGTCGGCGAATATTTCGTCACCGGTGTCGTCGACGACGCCGCAGCGGTCGCCGTCGCCGTCGAAGCCGAGGCCAACGTCGGCACCATGCTCTTTTACCGCATCGGCGATGGCGTGCAGCATTTTCAAGTCTTCGGGGTTCGGGTTGTAGCGCGGAAAAGAATAATCGAGTTCCACGTCGAGCGGGATTACCTCGCAGCCGACGGCCTGAAGAACCTGGGGAGCAAACGCGCCAGCAGTCCCGTTGCCGCATGCGGCGACGACCTTGAGCCGGCGATTCAGCTTGGGGCGATCGATCAACTGCGCGATATAGCGCTCGGCCATGTCAGGCACGAAGATATATTTGCCGCCGCCGATCATTTTGTAATCGCCTGACAGGACGATCTCCTTCAGTTCGCTCATCTCGTCGGGACCAAGCGTCAGCGGGCGGCCGAGGCCCATCTTGATGCCGGTCCAGCCGTTGTCGTTATGACTCGCCGTCACCATCGCGACGCCCTCAACGTCGAGGTCGAACTGGGCGTAGTAGGCCATAGGCGAAAGTGCCAGGCCGATGTCGTGGACTTCGCAGCCGCCGGCGAGCAATCCGGTCATGAGGGCCTGTTTTACCTGTGCCGAGTACGAGCGGTAGTCATGGCCGACGACGATGCGCTTCCTGATGCCGCGGTTCTCGAAAAGCCTGGCGAGCCCCAGCCCGACGGCGTTTAGCCCCATAAGGTTAATTTCTTCGGGGAAAAGCCAGCGCGCGTCATATTCCCGGAATCCCGTCGGCTTGACCTGGGATAAGCGCTCGAAATCGGCCGTGTTGGGTTTCAGGTCGGCACGCGGTTTCGGCAGCATGGGGAGCGCTCCTAGCTAAATATCGGTCGATCGACCGGGATTTCGCGGCTGATTCGCCGCGAGTCCGTTTGTTGCTGGCCATCCCTATTGCAGCGAGGGGGGCGCGATCAAGTCATGGCGTGCGGTTTCCCGTCGCAATCTGAGCTTGCCTTGACGATTCCACAGACGCCGACGTGCGAACTCACGGAAGCAATGGTAAGAGCGTATGCCCACTATTCAGGAGATCTTTGTGACGGCTCGCTTCGAAGACAATCATAATCGCAGCGAAGCCGATATTCCCTGGATTGCGGCGGTGCTCGTCTATTTGGGCTGTACCCTGGTATTCTACTGGCCGTGGATTGCAGGCTCGGTGTCGATTCCATGGGATGCCAAGGCGCACTGGCTGCCGCAACTGCAATTCCTCGCCGGATCGCTGGCGCGCGGCGACAGTCCGTTCTGGAACCCTTACATTTTTTCCGGGCATCCGCAGGTCGCGGATCCGCAGTCCCTGATTTTTTCCCCGCCGTTCTTTCTCCTGGCCCTGCTCAACAGGGCGCCAAGTCCATGGGCGGCGGACATGCTCTCAATCTTCCTGGTTGCAGCCGGAGGCCTCGCCGTCATGACCTGGTTCCGAGACCGGGACTGGCACCCCGGCGGGGGGCTGATCGCTGCTTTTGCCTTCTCGTTCGGCCCGACGGCCTGGAGACTGCAGCACACCGGCCAGCTGGCGAGCCTCGTCTATCTGGCGATCGCGCTGGTGCTGCTCGATCGAGCTTTGCGGCGAGGATCGTGGGGCTACGGCCTGGGCGCTGGCGCGGTTGCCGCGTGCATGGTGCTCGGCCGCGATCAGATCGGGCTTATCGGTGTCTACCTGCTGATCGGTTACGTCGTCTGGAATTGGTTCGAAGGCCAGGGGGAACAGCGCTTCCGGAGGTCGCTTCTGCCGCTCGGTGCCGGTGGGATTGCCGGAGCGGCCCTGATTTTCCTGCCGCTGGCGATGACGGTACTGACGGCGGAAATCTCAAACCGGCCACAGATCACGTTCGAGGGGGCGGGGGCTGGTTCGCTGCATCCCGCGCTGCTGCTGACTTGGCTGCTGCCGGATCTTTATGGCGCATCGGGCGAAATGCGCAACTACTGGGGCCCGCCCAGTTTCACCTGGCAGGGAACGGGGCTATTCATCGCGCAGAACGTCGGCGTTCTTTATGCTGGCGCGGTCGCCTTTCTGCTGCTCGTCTGGTGTTTCATCAGCGGGGAAGCCTTTCGCCGCGAGATCAACTTCTTCACGGGCGCGTTGATCGTCACGCTCTTGTTCGCTCTGGGCTGGTACACGCCCGCATTTTCGGCATTCTATCATCTCCTGCCGGGCGTCGACTTTTTCCGGCGGCCCGCCGACGGCGTGCCGGTGATCGCTTTCCTGGCAGCCGTCCTGTCCGGCTATGCAGCACACCGCGTGCTGAGGGGGGAACTCATCAGCATGCCGCGGCTGCCTTGGATAATCGTCGGGTGCATTGTCGCGGGGGTGTTCGCTGCGGGAGGCGGGCTCGCATGGCATTTCGACCGTCTCGAAGCAGCCGCCCGGCCGCTCGCCATGTCCGCCGCACTCACGGGCAGTGCCTTCGGCGCGATTATCGTTGCGCGCTGGCTGCAGCCAATCCGTCCGATCCTCGCGCCCGCCCTTCTCACCGTATTCGCATTTAGCGATGTTGCCGTCACAAACGGTCCCAATACGTCCAACGCGCTGCCGCCGGAGACCTACGACGTGCTGCGCGCGGATACGGAAAACGAAACGATCCGCGAGATCAAGCGGCGCGTCGCCGAGGCTGTCAGCCGGACACGGCGCGACCGAGTCGAACTGATCGGGCTCGGGTTTCACTGGCCAAACGCCAGCATGACGCACGAACTCGACAACACTCTCGGCTACAATCCGCTGCGCCTGAAAATATACGAAGAGGCGACCGGTGCGGGGGACACATCCGGGGGCACCGACAGCCGCCGCTTCTCCAGCCTCATGGCGTCCTACAAATCCAAGATGGCCGATTGGCTCGGGCTTCGCTACATCGCAGCCGGCGTCGAAATCGAGAAAATCGATCCGAGCCTGAAGACCGGGGATCTCATCCTCATTGCAAAGACCAAAGACGCCTACATCTATGAAAATCCGCGCGCGCTGCCGCGGGTGCTCTATGCGAGCGAAGCGTATTTCGATGATTTCGAAAAATGGCCGGCGTTGGTCGCCAATTCCGCCGACCTTGGATTTCATCTCTCGGGGCTCGAGTTTCGCCGCACGGTTCTTCTGCACAAGCCAGGAACCGTGAGAGCGTGGCCGATGCACCCGCCAACGCTACCGGGTCCGCCCAGAAGCGCGATGATTGTCAGTTACGCAAACACGGAGGTGGTCATTGAAGCCGACGGGCCGGGGGGGTACGTCGTCTTGAACGACGTCTGGCATCCCTGGTGGGTTGCAAGCGTCGATGGTCAACTTGCCGCGGTCGAGCGGGCCAATTTCATGTTCCGTGCGGTTCGCGTGCCACCTGGACGCCACACGGTTCGGTTCACGTTCGCCCCCATTGCGGGGGCCATCGATCAACTCCGCACCCGTCTTAACTCTGGAACGGCACAACCTTGAGCGAACCCATCAGCCGCCCGCTTCACCTCGGCAGGACCTATCTGCGCGCCGTCTCCATGCTGGGCAGCGAACGAGGGCTGGCGTCGGCACTGGCCGGCTCAAGTCTGGTTATCGCCGGGGTGCAATTGAGTGAACCGGTGCTGTTCGGCTGGGTCGTCGATGCGGTAGCGCGCGGGGAATCGGCCGGCTGGTTGATCGCAATGTGGGCGGCGATCGGGTTTCTTGGCATCCTGGCCGGCGTCGTCGTCGCCGTGTTTGCCGACAGGCTGGCCCACCGAAGGCGGCTCGCAGCCCTTGCCGACGCGTTCGAGCAGGCGATCACCCTGCCGCTCAGCTATCACGCCAAGCGCGGCTCGGGTGCGGTCGTCGGTGCTGTCCTGCGCGGTACGGACGAACTGTTCTGGATTTGGCTTGGCGCGCTGCGCGAACAGCTGACCGCACTTGTTACAATCGTTCTTCTGGTGCCCGTGGCCCTGTTGATCGATTGGCGGATGGCGTCGATCCTCGCCGTGCTGGCGATCTGCTACACGGTACTCAACCTGCACGTCATCTCGAAAACCCACACTGGTCAGCGCAAGGCGGAGGAGCACAGGTACGGGGTCAGCGGCCGTGTCGGCGACGTCATCAGTAATGTTACGGTGGTACAGAGTTTCACGCGGCTGGCCGCGGAAGCCGACGCGTTGCGCGGCATGACCGGCCAGTTGCTGAACGCACAGTATCCAGTGCTGACCTGGTGGGGGATCCTGACCGTTCTGCAGAGGGCGGCGGCTTCGCTCGCCATGGTGGCTATCTTCGCGGTCGGGTCGGTACTGGCGGCGCATGGCGAAGTGTCGATCGGCGAGATCGTATCGTTCGTGGCGCTCGCCAACGTCCTGATCGGCAAGCTCGACCAGCTCTCCTCGTTTTCCGTACGCGTGCAGCAGGCTGCTCCCGCGCTCGACAACTATTTCGCGCTCGTCGATGAGCGCGCGGCCATCATGGATGCGCCCGATGCCAAAGCGTTGGGAAGACCCGGGGGCCGGGTCTCCTATGAAAACGTGACGTTCCGCTTTGCTGGTAGCGAGCAGGGCGTATTCGGGCTGTCGTTCGAGGCCGACGCCGGACGGACGGTCGCCATTGTCGGCCCGACAGGATCGGGAAAGACGACGACCCTTGCGCTTCTACAAAGGCTGCGGGCGCCCGACCAGGGCCGCATCGCGATCGACGGCGAGGACATCGCAGGGCTGACCCTGGCCTCGCTGCGCCACGCCATCTCGGTGGTGTTCCAGGACGCGGGGCTGTTCAACAGGTCGATCGGCGAGAACATCCGCATCGGCAGGCCGGAAGCCAGCGCCGAGGAAGTTGCCGAAGCCGCACGCCTCGCGCAGGCGCACGCCTTCATCATGGACAAGCCCGGCGGCTACGACTTCGTCATCGGCGAGCGAGGGGGGTTTCTATCGGGCGGCGAGCGCCAGCGGATCGCGATCGCGCGCGCGATCCTGAAAGATGCGCCGATCCTGATCCTCGACGAAGCCACCAGCGCACTCGATTCGGAAACAGAAGCGCGCATCAAGCGGGCGCTCGATCAGCTGCGCAAGGGGCGCACCACCTTTGTCATCGCGCACCGGCTCTCGACCGTGACGGATGCCGACGAGATCCTCGTCATGGACAAGGGCCGCATTGTCGAGCGCGGGCGGTTCAACGCACTGGTGGCCGCGGGCGGACTGTTCTCGCGGATGGTGAAAGAAGGCGGCTTTTCCGAGCCGACGCCGGTGGAGTGAGGGGGAGCATTCGCCCTAAGCAGCCAAGGCCCGTTCGAGGGCACCGCGTTATTTTCTTCGGCGCAGCGTCGGCTTCTCCTCAAAGACGACCGCCGTTACGACCTGCCGGCGTTTGGGCTCATGATTCGAGGGAGGCGCGAGAAACCGAACTCCTATCTCAGCGTTTTTCCGCCAGACAGCTTCGCACTTCACCTTTATGCCATCCAGTTCGACAACCAGCTCAAACTGGTCTGGAATGCTGGCGCTGTGCTTTGACTTGATACGGGCACCCGATGTGGAAATGTCGCGCACCATACAGGGGATCGAGCAATGGCCATTCATGAATACAGCTTGAGCGCCCTTAAGGACGCGGCGCCGGGGTGCGAGGCGACGATCAGGCTTGCCTTCCAATTCGGCATCGACTTGAGCGTCCGTCGGAAAGACCGGGACAATCGCTCTTTTTACGCCTGCCTCGCTCATGACATCCCCGATTCGGTAAAATTCCAGCCCTGCCCGCCAGAACGCGAATTCGCCGATTATTGACCAAGAAGACTTGCGCGGGGCTGATCCGCCGGCACGCTTGATGCGCGTACACGGAATGCGACGGTTTCGACCGGAAATGCTAAGCTTGAGGAAACCACTCTCAGCGCTGCACATTTCAGGATGCTCTATTGTCGGCTATCGTCTGACGAAGTTCATGCATGTGGCCGCTCGGCTGCGCGCTTTTCAGTTTCGGCAACGGGCGGCACCAAATTATTTCATGGCATTTCGGCGTAAGTACAACCTCGCACTCTATGTCAAGGCATCGATTGGGGCGGGCACAGTGGCGCGGCCGGTTATTCGGGCGAATGTCGTGCTCAAACTGGCATGGGACAATTCCGGGCGGCAGCTTTGGGAATGCGAAGGCTGGCAACTTCCCGGCCAACGGGAAATCGTGCATTGGGACGACCGGACGAACCCCATGACCGCCGCGATTCATGCCCTGGCGTGCGCCTACCTGACTGCGGAAGTGATTGCGGAGATCATTGCCACTCTCTCGCAGGACGTGGGCAATGTGATCGACCTTGAAGCCCAGCGCGAACTCAGAGGGATTGAGCGCCCGCTATCGGTTCGGACAGGCAACCGCATCCGCGCTCATGATTCGTTCATTGCATTGCCGGCCCATGATTGAACGGAGCGTTTACTGCAATGAAAAGGCCGCCGATCTTGCGATGCGGCGGCCATTGTTCGTGTCAGTGCGAGAATCGCGACCAGCCCAGCCTCAGAGCTTGTGGGCCATGCGGTGGCGCTTGGTCTCGAGATAGCGCCTGTTATGGTCGCAGGGCTCGGTAACCACCGAAACCTGCTCGACCACCTTGATGCCACGGGCCCGCAGAGCTTCGATCTTCGCTGGGTTATTGGTCAGAAGCTTGATCTCGGGAAAGCCGAGGTCAAATAGGATGTCGGCAGCCAGCGTGTAATCGCGAGCGTCAATCGGGGAGCCGATCTGCACGTTGGCATCGACTGTGTCGACACCCTTGTCCTGCAGCGCGTAAGCACGGATCTTATTTACAAGCCCGATACCCCGGCCCTCGTGCGAGGGCAGGTAGATTAGGATGCCGTTCGGCGCGTCGACGATGTGTTCCAGCGCCGCTTGCAACTGCTTGTAGCAATCGCAGCGCAGCGAATGGAAAATATCGCCCGTTACGCAGCCGGAGTGAACCCGTACGATGGGTGTCACGGAGCTTTGCCCGTTGGTGGCCCGATTAATCAGTGCCATGGCCTGATCATGCGGATCCTTACCCTGATATGCGCGTGCTTCAAGTTGTAGCTCACGGCCGCGAAATTCAATCGGCAGGACGGTTTGAGCCGCCCAGTCGATATCTAGAACCGCGGATTCGACCGCATTCGATCTCATTCTCATCTCCAACGGATGTACGGAAACATCCCAACCTTTTCAGTCATTTATCATTCACGACCAAAGAGGTGGCTGTCCTTGCCGCGTCGATTAAACGCCACAACCGCCCTATTGGTTTCATTGCCCCAGGAATGGGTCAGCACCATGACAAACGTCTGCGACCTTTGCGGCTTGAACGGGTGAAGTATAACTCCGCCGTCTGGACCGGTTCATCAAACCTTCCATCATGATATGGCGAGTGCCGAGTTTTCTTCCAACCAAGATGAACGCCAGATGACTGAACCTCGCTTGCAGCTCGCGAACGAGAAATTCTCCGGCGCCGAATGCTGCAGCGCAACAGATCATATGATCATCCGCAAGCGTTCAACAAGAGTTGCGTCGTCGCATCCCGCCTGAGCAGCTATTCAGCATGAAGGTTAAATACGATCAGTCAAAGCGCAATGAGGGAACCGATCGCTGCCCCCCTTGAAACGGAAAACGGCCGGCCGATGCTGCTTGCGGCGGCATTCTTGCTGGCGTTGATGACCGCGCAAGCGGCCGTCTTCGTGGAGCACGGCCAACGCGGCGACTTCGCGGCCGCCTGGCTCTTGCACGGCGTCGTCTATTTTGCCGCAGTCGCCGCGGTGATGCGCCATCCCGGCGGATGGGGCGCGCTTTGGATCATACTGGTCATAGCAGTTCTTCTGCGAATGCTGGCAATGACCGCGCCGCTCAACCTGTCGACTGACGCCTTCCGGTACGTCTGGGACGGGCGCCTCGGCTGGCAGGATATCAGCCCCTACCTCCACGTGCCGGCCGATGAGAGCCTCGCCAGCCTTCGCGATGCGGAGATCTATCCACACATCAATCAGAAGGAGCACGCGGTCACAATCTACCCGCCGGCGGCGCAGCTGATCTTCATGGCCGGGGTCGCAATTGGCGAGGGAATCGGCGGCATGAGAGCCGTCATGCTGATCTGCGAAGTGGTGACGGTGATTGCGCTGATCGGTTGGCTGCACTCGGAAGGACTGCCGCTCTCGCGCGTCCTGATCTATGCGTGGCACCCGCTGCCGGTCTGGGAGTTTGCCAGCCAGGCTCACATCGACGCGGCGGCGACGGCGTTTCTGACGCTCGGCATCTGGGCCGCCGTCCAGCGCCGTCAAGGCCTAACGGGGGCCCTTTTCGCGGTCGCCGCGCTCGTCAAGTATTTCCCGCTGGTTTTGCTTGCGGCGCTATGGCGGCGCTGGGACTGGAAGCTGCCGGTCATTCTGTTTGCGGTGATGGCCGCCCTATACGTTCCCTATCTGGGTGAATTGGGTCCAGGTGCGCTCGGCTTCCTCGGGCAGCATCTGGGCAATGAAGGCTACCGGGCGGGCTGGGGTTTCCACGTCATCTGGTACCTGCGCCATTTCCAAATCGCCGATCCGCCGGGCTGGCTCTATGCGGGGATCGCTCTTGCCGCGGTCCTGGCGCTGGCTGCGTGGGCCGTGTTTCGCAGGGGAAAAAGCGAATTCCGGCCGGAGCGCCTGGTGCTGCTCGGCGCGGCTTTCGTGTTCCTGACGTCGCCGCATTATCCCTGGTACTTCGGCTTCCTGTGCGCGCTCGCCGTACGCTTTCCCCACCCGGCGCTGCTGACCATGACGATTGCGAGCGTTGTCCTCTACCTCAACGTCCACAACGGGCTGACATGGACGCATCTATATGCGCTGGCGTACGTGGCGCCGCTCGCGGTATGGGGGGTGTGGGAGGCAGGGGTGCGGCTGAGCCCGCGGCTGCGTCGGTTGAACGACCGGTGGCTGCGGCCCGGATTGAAAACGACGCTTTGAGGGTGACGCGGGTGCGGGTAGGGTCTGGCGGGTCTGGAGCTCGATCGGGTTCGAACATAGTATCTATAACAGGGAGACGTCCCGGTGATTTCCGTCCTCACCGTGCTGTTGGCGTTTGTCGCCAGTGTCGTGGCTACCCACGTTTTCATCAGAGTTGCTGACCGGCAGGGGGTCGTGGCGGAGGCGAACGAGCGCTCGATGCACAAGGGCGCGACGGTGACGGGCGGGGGTCTGGCGCTGCTGGCTACCGCATTCGCCGTATTTCTGGCGCTGTGGCCGGTCCACAGGGTGCATGAGTTCGTGCTTCCGGCGGCGGCGCTGCTGGCTGTCGTGTCGTTCTTCGACGACCTCAAGCCGGTGTCGCGATGGCTGCGATTTGGCGCGCACATCGCTGCGGCCATCGCGGCCGTCTCAAGCGTACACTACGCGCAGATGATCTTCCATGGCTGGCTGCCATTCTGGCTCGACCGGGCGATCGCCCTGTTCGCACTGGTGTGGTTCATCAACCTGTTCAATTTCATGGACGGCATCGACGGCATCGCCGGGGTCGAGACGGTCGCAATCGCGGGGGGCTATGCGGTCGTGATCGTGGCGGCCGAAATGGTTTCGCCGTTGACGGGACTGGCGCTTGCCCTGTCCGGTGCCGCCGGTGGCTTCCTGTTCTGGAACTGGCATCCGGCCCGCGTCTTTCTCGGTGATGTCGGCTCGGTGCCGCTCGGCTTCCTCACCGGCACCTTGATGATCTGGCTTGCCGTTCAGTACTCGCTTGCCGCCGCGCTGATCCTGCCGCTCTACTTTGTCGCCGATGCCACCATTACGATCCTGATGCGGCTGAGGCGCGGAGAGAAAATCTGGGAGCCGCACCGCACCCACTTTTACCAGCGGGCAGCCCGTGCGGTCGGGTCGCATGCGGCGGTCGTGCGGCGGGTCGCCCTGTGCAACGTAATTCTTGTCGGGCTGGCGGTGCTGGCGTTGTCGATGCCGGTGACGGCATTCGCGCTCGCCTTAGCAACCGTTGGCGCACTGCTGTTTTGGATGGAAATTGCCTCCGGCACGGTGATCGCCAGCGAAGCCGGGGCGCAATAACCGCATGGATTTTGCCAGCTACGCGCAATCGGTGGTCCAATTCGTCGAGGAGAACAGGGGGTGGGCGTTTCCGATCATCTTCACGCTCGCGTTTGGCGAGAGCCTGGCGTTCGTCTCGCTTCTCTTACCGTTCTGGGCGATGCTGGTCGGCATCGGCACAGTCATCGGCGCCAGCGGAACAACCCACGAATTTCTCGTCGTGTGGGTCGCAGCCAGCCTTGGGGCGGCGTTCGGCGACTGGGTTTCTTACTGGCTGGGCAAGCACTACCACGTCGAGATCGCGGGGATGTGGCCATTGTCGCGGCACCCGGACCTTATTCCGAAGGGTCATCAATTCTTCGAGCGCTACGGAGTGTGGGCGATTGTGATCGGGCGCTTCTTCGGCCCCTTGCGCGCCGCCGTGCCGCTGGTGGCGGGCATCGTGGAAATGCCGATCCGGACATTCCAAATCGCCAACTTCGCCTCGGCGTTTTTATGGGCGGGCGTGCTGCTTGCGCCCGGCGGACTGGGCCTGAAGTGGCTGCTCGAGTGGATTGGGTAAGCATAGGCGGCTAAGCTGGACAGCCCAAGGAAGAATGCGGGCGTCACTTCGCGAACAGCATGGCGTCGTCGGCGAAGGCTTTGAACTCCAACGCGTTGCCGGAAGGGTCGAGGAGGAACATTGTAGCCTGTTCGCCGGGCTGGCCTTTGAAGCGAACGCGGGGCGTGATGACCCAGCGGGTGTCGTCATCGGAGTTGAGGCGGTCGCGCAGCTTTTCCCAATCCTCCATTGTCAGAACAACGCCGAAGTGTGGGACGGGCACGTCGGCGCCGTCGACGGCGTTCCTCACCTGGACGGCATCTTTCAGCGCCGGGTCGAGGTGGGCGACGATCTGGTGGCCGTAGAGGTCGAAGTCGATCCAGTGGCTATCCTCGCGCCCTGTGCCGCAGCCGAGCTTGCCGGCATAGAAGACGCGGCTTTCTTCGAGATCGCGAACGGGAAAGGCGAGGTGGAATGGACGGGTCATTTCGATGGCTCCGGCATGCGGTTTCAATAATCGGGTCGCGGCATAGCTTAGGGCGCGGGCCTAGTCGCTCTTTACGAGTGTGTCTGAAATCCAGCGCGCCAATCCCTCCTCCTCGATCTCACCGGCGGCGAGGCCAAGGATCATGACGGCGGCCTCCGGCTCCCGCTATCTCCAAACCCATCGGTTTATCACCCCACCTGCTCCATGCCCTCCAACTCGTCGATCATGCCTTCGATGACCTTCAGGCCCTTGTTCCAGAATTCCGGGTCGCGGGCATCGAGGCCGAAGGGCTCAAGCATTTCGGAGTGGTGCTTGGAGCCGCCAGCCTTCAACAGGTCGAAATACTTCTCGACGAAGCCGGGGTGGGATTCCTGGTAGAGGCCGTAGAGCGAGTTCACGAGGCAGTCGCCGAACGCATATGCGTAGACGTAGAAGGGTGAGTGGATGAAGTGAGGGACGTAGGTCCAGAACACTTCGTAGCCGTCGTGAAACTTGATCGCCGGGCCGAGGCTTTCGGCCTGCACGCTCATCCAGAGTTCGTTGATCTGATCGGCTGTGAGTTCGCCTTCGCGGCGGGTTTCATGGACCTTGCGCTCGAAGGTGTAGAAGGCAATCTGGCGCACGACCGTGTTGAGCATGTCTTCGGTCTTTCCGGCGAGAAGGGCCTTTCGCTCCTTCGGCTCGGTGGTCTCGGCCAAGAGCTTGCGGAAAGTCAACATTTCGCCGAACACGCTGGCGGTTTCGGCGAGCGTCAGCGGCGTCGGGGCGAGGAGTGCGCCCTGGTCGCGGGCCAGCCACTGGTGGACGCCGTGACCGAGTTCATGAGCGAGCGTCATGACATCGCGCGGCTTGCCGAGGTAGTTCATCAACACATAGGGGTGGGCGGAAGGAACCGTCGAAGCGGAGAAAGCGCCGGGCGCCTTGCCGGCCCGGACCGGGGCATCGATCCAGCCGTTGTCGAAGAACTTCTTGGCGATGCCGGCCATCTCGGGGGCGAAGCCACCGTAGGCAGACAGCACCATTTCCTGGGCCTGCGGCCAGTCGATGATACGTTCGGGCTTGTCGGGAAGTGGCGCGTTGCGGTCCCAGTGGTTGAGTTGCTCCATGCCGAGCCACTTCGCCTTCAGCTTGTAGTAGCGATGCGACAAGCGCGGGTAAGCGTCGTGCACGGACCTGACCAGTGCATCGACGACCGGAGCCTCGACGCGGTTGGCGAGGTGGCGGCTGTCGGCAACGTCCTTGAAGCCGCGCCAGCGATCGGAGATTTCCTTGTCCTTGGCAAGTGTGTTGGTAATCAGCGTAAAAAGGCGGAGGTTGTCCTTAAAAGTCTTCGCCAAGCCTTCGGCGCCGGCCTGCCGCTTCTTGCCATCAGGATTCGACATCAGGTTGAGGGTGGCCTCCAGGCCGAGCGGTTCCTTCTCGCCTTCGACGTCGAACTTCAGCGACGACATCGTTTCGTCGAACAGGCGGTTGAAGGCGCCGCGTCCGGTCTGGCCCTTCTCGGTAAAGAGACGTTCGATATCTTCGGATAGCTGGTGGGGCTTTTCCTTTCGCAGGTCGGCAAACCAGGGACGGTAGCGGGAGAGCTCCGGGTCTTGCAGCGCTTTGTCCAGAGCCGCTTCGTCGATCTGGTTCAACTCCAGCTCAAGGAAGATGAGGTCGGTCCACATGGCCGTCAGTTTCTCGGATACGTCACCGTAGAATTTGGCGCGCGCCGGGTCTGACTGGTTGGCCGCGTAACGCAATCCGGCATAAGAGCCGAGGCGGCCGAGCCGGTCGGCGAGCGCTTCGTAGTCCTTCACCAGTTTGGCGAGCGCGGCACCGTCATTGGCGATTTCGACGACATTGCCCTGGTAGGTTGCCTTGATGCGCCTGGCTTCGGCTGCGCCTTCTTCAAGGTCGCGCTTTACTTCAGGTGCATCGGGGGCGGCATAGAGGTCGCCCAGATCCCACTGCGGCAGATCACCGAACTCGGTTGCCAGGGTCGAGCGTTGCGCGTCTGCCGGGGCGGAAACCATCGTTTCGTCGTCAGAAAAAGGCGCGCGCGGGGAAACCGTCATGGGATGCTCCGTCATATGCGTGGGAATGCGCCGAAATCAGGCGACTTACCCAATGTGAAGGCCCGGCGCTCGGACATCAAGGTTCGAATTCGAACACTTCTCCTCACGATGGGTCTTTTGGGAACGAGTTGTTTACCCTTCTAGGGCACTGTTTGTCTCAAGTTGAGTTGCCGCGCAACGGATGTCCGGAGTTCGGGTTCCCCGTAATGCTTCGTTTAGCATCGCGTGTTCCGTTTGGCGGCGTGTGTTAGTTGTGAGTTGAGTACGAGTCCCAGATGGCCCAACGCGTTCTTATCGTCGATGACGATCCTGCCCAGCGCCGCATCCTCGAAGAGGTGATCAAGCGGTTCGGCTACGACACCAAAACGGCGGGCTCCGGCGAGCAAGCCCTTTCGATCCTCCAGGGCGATGGCCCGGCGATCTCCCTCGTTCTCCTTGATCTCGTCATGCCCGGCGTCGGCGGCATGGAGGTCCTCACCACACTCAACGGCAAGCCGGACGTGCCGCCGATTATCGTGCAGACTGCGCACGGCTCGATCGACTCGGCGATCAATGCGATGCGCGAAGGCGCGATCGACTTCGTCGTGAAGCCGGTCAGCCCCGAGCGGCTCGAAGTCACAATCAAAAGCGCGCTGCGCCTCGAAGAACTGACCGGCGAAATCAAGCGCATCAAGAAGAAGGCCGAAGGCAAGCTGACCTTCGACGACCTGATCCTGCGTGGCGAGGCCATGCACCGGGTCGTCCAGCTCGGACGGCGCGGCGCCAATTCCAACATACCCGTCCTCATCGAAGGCGAATCGGGGGTCGGCAAGGAGCTGATCGCACGTGCCATCCAGGGCGAATCCGACCGGGCCGGCAAACCGTTCATCACGGTCAATTGCGGCGCCATTCCCGAAAATCTCGTCGAGTCGATCCTGTTCGGCCACGAAAAAGGTTCCTTCACGGGGGCCATAGACAAACGGCTCGGCAAGTTCCAGGAAGCCGACGGGGGCACGCTGTTCCTCGACGAAATCGGAGAACTGCCGCTTGACCTGCAAGTCAAGCTCCTGCGCGCGCTGCAGGAAGGCGAGGTCGACTCGGTGGGTTCGAAAAAGCCGACCAAGGTCGATTTCCGCCTGATCTCGGCGACGAACAAGGACATGATTCAGCTCGTCAAGGAAGGCAAGTTCCGCGAAGACCTGTATTACCGCCTCAACGTGTTCCCCATCTGGGTGCCGCCGCTGCGCGAACGTATCGAGGATGTTCCGGATCTCGCCACCCACTTCCTCGCCCGCTTTGCGGCGGAAGAGGGCAAGCGCATCGTCGGTCTTTCAAACGAAGCCTCGCGGCTGTTGTCTGCCTACTCGTGGCCCGGCAACGTCCGCCAGCTCGAAAATGCGGTATTCCGCGCTGTCGTGCTGGCCGACGGGCCGGAATTGACGGTCAACGAATTCCCGCAGATCGCAGCCCACGTCGAAGGCTTCAAGGTCGAACTGCCGGCCGCCCCCTCGCAATTGCAAAAGCAGCCGGCCTATACCGGTCCAGCCCTGCTCGGCGCCGAGGCCACCGTGCCGCGCACTGTCGAAATCAAGGCCGGATCGCTCGGGATTCCGGCAATCGACACGGAGGGTGACATCCGCCCGCTCGATGAAATCGAAGCCGACATGATCCGGTTGGCGCTCGGTCGCTATCGCGGCCACATGACGGAAGTCGCCAAACGGCTGAAGATCGGCCGCTCGACGCTCTACCGGAAAATGCAGGAATACGGACTCGAGCCGCGCGCGAACTAGAAGTCGTTTTGGCCACACTCGCTAAACCGGTGTTGGGCTGAATTACCCCCGAAAGACGCCTCCTCTTTCGGTTTGCCAGAAGGGTCCGGTGCCGATGTGCCGGACCCTTTTGGCGTCTAACGCGATCGACCATAGGGCCGTCCGCTGCGAGAAGTCAGGCTAGCAATCCGACTCCGGCACTTCGTTGCCGAAGATTCACCGCCGGAAAACCAGCCAAGTTTCTGTTTGGGTTATGGAATCGTAGCTGCTTGACGATCCAGGTCCTGTTATCAATCGAATAATGCAAAATACCAGACTTTTTTTTTCGCTATCCTATGGCTATTGTCCCGTCGTGCTCGACTTCGAGATTTCAGCACGTCGCCCAATTCTATTGGATATTGCAGAGGGGAACTTACTTGGCATGGCAACTGCCTATCTTCATATTGGCTCTCACAAGACTGGAACCAGCGCTCTTCAATGCTTTATCGGCAAGCATCGAGACTGGTTAGGGGAGCACGGCCTCTATGTCCCAAAGTCGGGCCAGGTGAAAAACGGAGCCCACCACCAACTTGCGCGCGCGCTGTCGGGCCTGCCTGCCCCTGCGATCTTTTCAACTATTGCCGACCAGTTCTCCCAGGAGTTGCGGACGTGCGGGGGCCAGGATCTCCTCATATCCTCCGAGAGTTTTTCCATGTTGCTTCGGTCCCCGGATGTCCTCGATACGATCGTCGAAAACTTTTCCGTGCTCGGATATTCCATCACCATCATTTACTACCTGCGGAACATGCCGCAGTATTACAACAGCGCTTATGCGCAAAAGGCGAAGGCGATAAGGCAGCGCTTGTCGTTCCAAGACGAAATAAACTACCGCATCAACCAGCAGCAGAAGGCCCCGCCGTTGCCGCTTTTTCTCGTGGATCCGCGTCTGGAAAAGATTGTCCGGCCCTATAACACGAACGTGCGCCGGGCAGGAATTGTCACCGCGGTCATGAACGATCTCGGCCTGCCGCCTCCCCCCAGGGCACGGGCTGCGAAGATCAATAAAAGCCCTGGCCCGGTCACAGTCGATTTGGGCCGCTGGCTGACACGTCAACTTCACGATGAGAACATCGGACTCACACCTCTCCAGCTGCAAGCCTGTGTCAAAGCCGTCAGAGAGCTGGCAGAGGAACAGGAGGAAGCAGACGCCCGTTATGTAGGCCTGACGACCGAGACGGCCCGAATGATTGAAGTGGCGTTACAGGAAAAGTGCGAAATGATCGCCGAAATCATCTGGGGCGAGTCCTGGGAGTCCTGTTTCCCAGGAGAGCTGGACCGCGAATACGTATGCAACGACCTGGAACTCGTGGATGCCGAGCACGTGAAAGTGAGCAATTTACGTGCAGAACTGTCCATGCGCGTAGAAGCAATTCGCAACGACGAAATTCTGTCGCGCGCCCCGGCAGCGCCGCCGACGATCGCAAGCCTTCTACGTGGTGACGCCCCGGATAGCCCTTCGAACTAGAGTGCCGATGAACGAGTGCCGCAAAGGTCGGCAATTCGGATACGGGACAATAGTGTTCCATCTGCGGGGCCGAATGCATTTTTGCCACATCGATCGTCAACTTTAAGCTGCGGCGCCCCGTAACGCTCCGTTGGCTGGTAATGCGGACACTGGTTGACTACGTTATCCGCGAAGATTTGGCGACCGGTCTTGATCATCCAGGGAGACTTCCTGTTTGATATCGGATCGCGTGCCCGACTGAGAAGCACGGATGCCGGACATGCTGTTGGAGGTGACGATGCGCGGATTTCGCGGACTCTGTGCGGTGCTTGGCCTTGCGCTGGCGATGCCCATCGGACAGGCGGTTGCGATCGAGCCTGACGCGCCCGAACGGCTGATCACGGCGGAAGAAGCTGTGGGCATCCAGGCTCGCCGGCTGCTCGTCGAGAGCGAAGGACCGGCGAGGAAAGCCGATAAGAACGATCTCGAAGCGCTCGTGAGCTTTTATGCGGGGCGCGACAGCAAGCCGCTGTGGATCAATGGCAACAAGCTCAACCTGAAGGCTGAGGCTGTTGCAGCCGAGATCGAACGCGCCGGCGACTGGGGGCTTGACGCGCAGGCTTTCGACCTCTCCGGAACGCACGTGAATGGCGGTGCTTCGCCGGGAGATTTGGCCCGGGCCGAGATAGAGCTGTCGCTTGCCGTCCTGAAGTATGCCAGCCACGCGCGCGGTGGGCGAATCACCGACCCGGCGGCACAGCTCAGCACCTATCTCGACCGCAAGCCGCAGCTGAAAGAGCCATCGGTGGTGATGAGTGAAATCGCCAGCACCGATGATGCCGATGCCTACCTGCGCGGGTTGCACCCGCAGCATCCGCAGTTCTTGGCGTTGCGCAAGGCATTGTTGAAGTTGCGCGATCCAGCCGTCAACAGCGAGGGCGAGAAGATCGTGCGCCTGCCGACACCGGGGCCGCTGCTCAGCCTCGGCAAGAAGCATCCCGACGTCGCCTTGCTGCGTAAGCGGCTCAATGTCGTATCGCAGCCGCGCGAGGATGGGGACAGCTACGACGTCGAAGTGTTCGACGAAGCCGTGCTTGAGGCCGTGAAGGAATTCCAGCGGAGCGAAGGACTTTCGGTGGACGGGGTCGTCGGCAGCAACACGCGCGCAACGCTCAACGGCGATTCGGCGGAAGTCTCCGAAGACATGCTGATCGCCAACATGGAACAGTGGCGCTGGATGCCGGGAAGCCTCGGCGAATTCTTCGTCGATGCCAACATTCCAGAATACAAGGTCCGCGTCTTCCGCGACGGCCGCGTCGTCCATGAAGAGCGGATCATCATAGGCGAAATCGCCAAGCAGACCCCCGTCTTCTCCGACAATATGGAGACTGTCGTCTTCCACCCGTTCTGGGGCGTGCCGGATTCGATCAAGGTCAACGAACTGCTGCCTTCAATTGCACGCGGCGGGAGCGCGCTGCAGAAGCATAATCTGAAGCTTCAGTACAACGGCCGCACCGTCGATCCGAACTCGGTCGACTGGAGTACGGCCGATATCCGCCGGTTCCACGTCTACCAGCCGCCTGGCGGGGGCAATGTGCTTGGCGAGGTGAAGTTCCTCTTCCCCAACAAGCACCAAGTCTACATGCACGATACGCCGACAAAGCACCTGTTCTCGCAGCAGCAGCGCACGTTCTCGCACGGCTGCATGCGCGTCAGGAACCCGCTCAAGCTTGCCGAAGCCGTCCTGAACTATGACAAGGGCTGGGACTTGGAACGGGTGCAGCGCACCGTTAAAGGCGGCCCGGAAAACAATAACGTGGCACTGGAGAGAACAGTGCCGGTGCATGTCACGTACTTCACCGCGGTGGCCGACGAAAATGGCGAGGTCTCGGCTTTTCCTGACGTCTACGGACACGAGAAACGTATCAAGCTGGCGCTGGCTGGACGCTGGAACCAGATCGACAAGGGCCGGGATCATCTGGCACCGGTGCGCATCGACAGATCGCGAATCGTCGTGAAGCAACAATACGACAATCCGATCTCCGATCTGTTCAAACAGGCGTTCGGTTTCTAACTGTCATAGCCGACAAGCGGCAGAGTAAAACTTTCAGGCGGGCGGATGCGATTCCCGCCGACGATGACGCATGATCTGGCGCAACATCCTGGCAGCGGAATCGTGGCATCGTTTTTTTGTAGTCCGTTAAGCAGTCGCCGGGAGTGCGCTAGAGCATCATCCGACCATACACGATCGCAAAGAGCGATCGGATGGTCGGATAAAGATGCTCTAACATTATGATTCTAGAGCAACTTTATCCGATCCAGGAATCGCCTTCGGCGGTTCCGTCAGATCGGATGTTGCTCTAGCCTGGCTTTCTCACGGGGCGCCATATGAACGGCGTTTCGCCTGAAGTTGGCGGCAGGGTTTTTGGTGTCGGAGGACAGGCCGAGCGCCATCGTTGCCGCCCATCTGGCGGCCCGTCCGGT
>Ga0209347_1000662_pt1 | contig 77117 bp, 67 predicted proteins | sample AutmiccommuBRH23_FD_187382 | JGI IMG/M metagenome (GOLD analysis project Ga0209347, IMG submission 187382) | Deep subsurface microbial communities from Mt. Terri, Switzerland - Autotrophic microbial communities BRH/23 (SPAdes) (version 2) | ecosystem: Environmental > Aquatic > Deep subsurface >...
GTTTAGAAAAATTTGCCCAGTGTACTCTTTCCGGTATCCAAGGAGAATTTCCATTAATGTGGTTTTTCCGGAACCATTCATTCCGACAAAGGCAACTTTTTCCCCCTTCTTTATTTCAAGATTAATCTCTTTCAATACAGCTTTTTCTTTATTTGTTAAATATGCATAAGCCACATTTAAAAACTGAATAGGGGTGATATCACCTGTATACGATTCAATTAAGTTATGATTCTGTTCAGGCATGGTACTTACCTCCAAAATTCTTTTACTGGATGAGTTAATGTCACTATAGAGATATGAAGCCGCTGGTAAAGATGAAATCGCTTCAAAACTCGTTAAAAGCATCAAAGAAATCACTCCCATCATCATCGCTTCTAATCTGCCTGCCTGAACCATCGCCCCACTAATAACCAATGTAGTTAAGAAAATACCTTGAACAGAAAATAAACTCAACAGTTTCCAAAATGATTGCCAAATTCCATTTTCTTTCTGTGTTTGATCTAGTTTCTTTTCACTCTCTCTAAGTTTTGATATAAGTCTGGATTCAACTTGAAAAAAAATTGCCTCATGCATGAATTGATAAAAATCTATCACTGCTGATTGGTATTCCATTCTGCAGGATTCTAATTTTCCACCGGATAAATTGCTCACTTTGAAAGATAAGAAAGGAATTGCAATTCCCACCAATAAAAATCCAAACAAATAGATAAAAACGATCTCAACTGCATATAAACCAAAAAAGACACCGATAAAACCACTTATAAAAAAGGCGACAAATAATGGAGACATTAATTTCACATAAAGGTTCTCCATCATATTAATATCATTAATAATGATCGATAAGATTTCTGAGCCTGAATATCGATCAATGATGGGAATAAACCTCGTTGATATTTTTTTAAAGACTTGTAATCGGATTTTTCCTAAAATCTGGAAATTCACTTGATGTGTGGTTAGTCGCTCGAGATATCTAAATATTCCTCTGGAAATTCCAAAAAACCGAACACCAACAATCGAAGTTTGCAAAAAAGCGATGGAAGGATGAAATCCAGCCAAAATAATTAAATATGCAGAGACGCCCATCAACCCAACAGCGCTTAGGACAGTAAGACAACTTAGTAAAATTGAAAATCCTACTTTATATCGATATTCTTGAGCGTAATTTAGGAAAAACTTAATCATCAATTAGTTTCTCCATAGTATATATTTATGAAATTACGAAAATTCAGATTTTCTTTTTTCAAATTTTCATAGGAGCCAGAATAAATTGGATAACCTTTCTGAAAGAATAAGATTGAATCCGCTTTTTCAATAGTTTTGAGTTTGTGAGCTATGGAAATCAAAATATTTTCTTTACGGATATTATCTAAGGTCTCAACAACTAATCTTTCCGTAATTGGATCCAAAGATGAAGTTGGCTCATCACACAGAATTAAGGAATGCTCTCGCATGAGAATTCTGGCAAGTCCAATTTTTTGTCTTTGACCACTGCTTATGGTTGACCCATGCTCCTGGATTTCTGTATGGATATTTTCTGGTAAATCATTAATAAAATCTAGGAGTTTTACTTTTTCTAAAATGTTGTTTATTTCCTCTATTGCAAAAAATGGATTGGCGATTTTTAAATTATCAAGGATTGATCCTTTAAAAATCACAGGATTTTGAGGTAACCAGGCGATAAGCGAATACAAATCTCTTTGCAGAAAATCATTTAGATGAATCCCATCAATTAAAATTCTCCCCTTTTCTGGTTGTACAAATCGCAATAAAACCCGAAATAAAGTGGTCTTTCCAGATCCATTAGGCCCTACAATTGCGTAATGTTTTCCAGTTTCAAATATGAAAGAAAAATCTTTGAGAATTAATGGTTCAGAATCAGAATATCTGACAGAAAGATCTTCAAATTCAATTTGTTTTATACTAATAAGGGAATTGTTATTTCTTTTCGGGCTTCTTCCTGATTCGTTTTGTGAAATAATTGAATGTATTTCTTTATAAGCCTCGACACCACTCATTGCAGCGTGAAAACGAAGTCCTAAATTCCTCAATGGAAGATAAAATTCTGGGGCGATCAATAATATAAAAAAAGCTTGATCAAAAGTAATTCGAAAATAGAGTAATCTAAGTCCTATTTCTACTGCTACAACTGCAATTGATAATGTACTTAACAATTCCAATACGAATGCAGATAAAAAGGTGATTTTGAGAACCGACATTGATTTTTTAATATAATCATCATTCGCTTTTTTTATTCTTTCGATTTGTTTTTCTTTTTGGTTAAACAAGATAATTGTCTTAAGACCTCGAATAGAATCAAGGAAAAATGTTGAGAGTTGACTAAGCGATTCCCATTGTTTTTGAGTTACTTTGTTACTATATTTTCCAATTAAGATCATAAAAAATGGAATAAGAGGAGCGGTAAACAAAAATACCACACCGGAAAGCAAATCCAGAGGAAATATAAAAATTAAGATACTGATTGGAATGATTATTGATAATACAACTTGAGGCAAATATTGACTGAAATAATCTTCTATAGCTTCAACCCGATCAAAAAAAATTGTTACAACATTTCCAGAATGGAAATTATGAGCTTTATTAAAATGAATAAAGCTTAACGCTAATTGCTCACGTATTTGGCTTTTTATCTGTAAAGCCACCTTCTTCGAAGATAACTCACCGATAAAAATGGAAATTCCTCTAAGGAATATCAAACCGACAACCAGTAATAAAATTTCAGGATTTTGGTCAACCCCTTGATTTTGGAATATTATTCCATCAACAAATTTTGAAATAAAATCTAATTGAAAAATTATTGAAATTGCACCAATTCCGAAAAAAAGGATTGATAGTACAAAATATAAAGGTGATTTCCTTACCCAGACAATCAAATTTTGGTTCAATTCTCTCGTGCTCCTGAAAAAGGCAATTTTCGAGGTTTTGTTTTAAGAAATATTTTCAAAATTTAAATAATTTAAAATGTCAAGGTAGGAAGCGTAGAAAATTTCGTTCATGATCGAATCATCGACTTCATAAGGGCCTCCAAAGGACCCATCCAGAAATACTTTTCTTGTATCTTCAGCAGATAATAATCCTTGATAATGTGGTGGATTTTTTTCTTTATCAGGAAATTCAGTAACTTTTGTAAATGGAAATGCTTCTAACCAATTCGCGTGGGCTGGCTTGATATCATTTTCTATAGCAATGTTTTCAATGCTATGGGACAACCACCATGAATACCAAATAATTCTCAAATCAGAGAATTTATTCAGAAGCTCATTAAGTCTCCCCTTTACGGGGTCATTTCCTCCGTGGCCATTTAGGATTAAGATTTTTCTAAATCCATGCTTATAAAGGCTTGTGATCATATCTTCTACTAAATCTAATAAAGTAGTGGTTCTAAGACTAATTGTGCCAGGATAACTCAGAAAATAAGGAGATATTCCATAATTAATAACAGGAGCGACTAAAACTCCGGTTTCCTGGGCAGCAGCATCAGCCAATGCTAAAGGAATTCTAGTATCCGTCAGTAGGCTTAAATACGCATGTTGTTCACAAGCTCCAATGACACACATAATTCGATCATCGTTTTTTAGATAAGTTTCAACATCCATCCAATTACACTCTTCAAAACGCATGTGAATCTCCTGATCTTAATTATTTCTGGAAAGTATTTGACAATTTGGGTAATTGCTTGATAAAAAAAACACCTCTGATGATAGTAATATTATCATCTTTGGTGTGTTCGAAGCTAAAGTGGACCCAGAGGGATTCGAACCCTCGGCCTTCTCAATGCCATTGAGACGCGCTCCCAACTGCGCTATGGGCCCATGTAAACTTAATTGTTAAACCTATCAAAACTTCTCGAGGTTGCACCTCAGTGGACCTGGAGGGATTCGAACCCTCGGCCTCTTCAGTGCGATTGAAGCGCGCTCCCAACTGCGCTACAGGCCCTTTTTTAGGGTGACTGAAATTCTACTCCGAAGAAAGCCTTGTGTCAAGAGAAATTAATGCGTACTAAAATGGTGAAGTTTAGAATATTTATTCCTTTTGAACCTACGGATTGGGATATAATCACCAAACATTTTTTAGTAATTTTAATTTGTTTTAATTTCATGGATCAATAAAATTTGAGGATATTTAATGAATAATTCAGTGGCAATTGAGACAACAAATCTGGGTCGAATTTATAAAATTCGAAATAATAAAAAAGAAAAATTTAAAGAACTTTTAGCATTAACAAATGTTGATCTCAAAATAAATAAAGGGGAATTATTCGGGTTACTTGGTCCAAATGGTGCAGGAAAAACAACACTAATAAAAATTTTAACAACTTTGTTGTCTCCTACAAAAGGAAATGCACTAGTTGCCGGATTTGATGTCGAAAAATATCCCGATGAGGTTAGAAAAAGAATCAATATGGTGTCTGGTGGAGAAACATCAGGTTACGGACTATTAACTGTTCGTGAAAATTTATGGATGTTTGCACAATTTTATGGAATCGAAAGTCAAGAAGCAAATACACGAATAAAGCATTTAGCTGAAATTGTTGGAATCTCGGACAGATTGAATACAAAATCCTCGGATTTATCCACTGGATTACGTCAAAAAATGAATATTGTACGAGGTTTTCTCACCGATCCACAGGTGTTATTTCTGGATGAACCAACCCTTGGATTGGATGTAGGTGCATCTCGCGATGTTCGCACATTCATTAAAAGTTGGATGGATAACGGAAATGACCGGACACTATTACTGACGACCCATTATATGGTGGAAGCTGAGGTGTTATGTGATAGAGTTGCGATTATTAATCAAGGAAAAGTCCTGGCTTGTGACACACCAGCTAACCTTAAAAAAACACTTCAAAAAGAAGCAATTTTTCATATCAACTTAAATGCACCTTCAAGGTTAGAGCTGAAATCATTTGAGGATTTACCCGGTGTTAAGAGTTGTGTCATAACCCAAAAACAGGATGAAACATTTCTGGATATGATTTTGGAAGATGACTCAATACTGTCAGATGTAATTTCTGAAACCAGTCGTCAATCATTAAGAATAAATCGCCTGGAAAAGAGAGAACCATCCCTGGAAGATGTGTTCATCAAATTGGTTGGACAAAGAATTGAACAGGTCTGATATGTTACCACCAATACAATTGACCCAAAAACATTCAGGTATCAGATTGTTTATTATGACTGTATTTGGAAGGGCTTATCCCCGTGTAATTGGTATGCAACGGGAAAAGTCCTGGCTTTTTTTTGACATTTTTGTCCCATTATTAAGCGTTTCTGCATATGTTTTCGTTTATCGGGCAATAGGAGCTCCTGAAGATTATGTTGGGTTTGTTGTAGTCGGTGGTGCAATGACAGCTTTCTGGATGAACATTTTATGGAGTATGTCCAGTCAATTATATTGGGAAAAAGAACAAGGAAATCTTGCTTTATACATAATCTCACCAGCATCCATGATGGCAATTCTTCTAGGAATGGCATTAGGCGGATTGTTCGCCACTTTACTAAGGGCGATCACCATTATGGTTTTTGGATCTTTAATTTTCAATGTTTCGTATCATCTGGTAAGTTTCTGGCAATTAATTGCCATTTTTTCATTAAGTATGATCGCCCTTTATGGTATGGGAATGATGAGTGCATCAATTTTCTTATTATTGAGTCGAGAAGCCTGGCATATTTCAAATCTTGCTACTGAACCAGTATATTTAATATCCGGTATGTATTTTCCAGTAAAGAATTTAGGATTTTGGGGTTCAGCTTTCGGTTCAATTATTCCCCTCACCCTCGGTTTGGATGCAATTCGGCAACTCATCTTTGAGAGTGGACCAAGTTTAGGCTTCTTAAGTGTAAACATAGAAATTTTTATATTGATATTATTATCTGTTTTCTATGTCTCTGCAGCAAAATTTCTTCTGGCATATATTGAGAAATTGGCTGTGCGAGAAGGTCGATTAACTGAGAACAGGAGATAAAACATGAGAAATTCTATTTCTCTCCGATCGTTCTTATCTGCCTCCTGGTTAGGATGGAAAATTGAGTCCAATTGGACTGATCCATTTTTATTCGCAACTTATTCAATCATAAAACCTCTTGCCAGTGCAGGAATTCTGGTTCTGATGTACTCAATTATCACTAATGGTAATTTTGATAATCCAATGTTTGCTTACTTGTACCTGGGTAATGCCTTTTATCAATATGTTCCTGCAGTTCTTTCAGGTATATCCTGGACAATCATTGATGACAGAGAGCACTATCGAACATTAAAATATATTTACATAGCCCCGGTTAATATTCCCCTATACTTGTTTGGCCGAGGTGTAGCAAAATTTATTACCGGATCTTTTGCCGTATTGATTACATTACTTGCTGGATTTATTTTTTTGAAAGTCCCAATAGATATTAATCAGATAAATTGGCCTTTATTCATACTTTCATTGATCTTGGGTATTATCATGCTGGCTTTGTTAGGGTTACTCCTGGCTGGAATTACACTTATTACTGCTCGACACTCTTATTACATTGGGGATGTTGTTGCCAGTGGATTGTTTCTTTTTACCGGGGCAATATTTCCACTTGAGGTTCTCCCAGTTTGGCTTCGTCCAATCGGTTATGCATTACCAATAACATATTGGCTAGAATTGTTAAGGAGATCTTTGGTTGGAAATGTAGCTCAGGCATTTCCAACGTTTACACAATTATCAAATCTTGACCTTGTTTTAATCTTGTTCCTGACATCAGTGATTGCAGGATTAATCGCCATTTATTTTTTCAAGAAATGTAATCATTCAGCAAGAGAAAGAGGACTGATTGATATGTCCACAAATTACTAATTTTTGTCTCATTTCATCAATTTGATCAGGGTGATTACCTTTTTGAGCCACCGACTATAACTTCTGCCATTAGCTTTTAATTAGTCAAAAAACAAAAGAATTGTAAAGGGCATTTTGAAATATTCATTTCATTATGCTGATAGAATGTTAGTGGAATTAAATTATGGAGGGTAGATGAACCATCAACGTTTTGAAAAACTAATCCAGCTCATAAAGACAGCAAATATGGATGCAATTGCTTTAAACCCGGGATATAGCTTAAGATACCTCACAAACCTTGATTTCCATTTGATGGAACGTCCAACAGTGTTGGTAATTCGTAACGATGGAAAATTGGTATTCATTCTTCCAAAACTAGAATCGACCAGAGCAGAGAAAGTCTTTTCTAAGGATCAAATTTTTACTTTCTCAGATAATCCTTCAACCTGGAATGAAGTTTTTACTTCGGCATTAAGGTTTTTAAATTTATCTAAAAATACAATTGGTGTTGAATCAACCCGCCTCCGCTTTTTGGAATATCAATTTCTTAAAAATGCATTACCAGATTCAACAGTAATTGGAGCAGATGCTGTTTTTGCCAATTTTCGCATAATCAAAGATGATTCTGAAGTAAAAAAGATGAAAAGAGCAGCAATAATTGCGCAAACCGCATTACTAGAAACTATAAAAGAACCTGTTGTTGGAAAAACTGAAAAAGAATTAGCATCCTTACTAACGATCAATTTACTCAAACAGGGATCTGGTGAGTTCCCGTTTCCTCCTATCGTTGCTTCTGGTACAAACAGTGCAGATCCACATGCTACTCCCACCGACCGGATCATAAATTCTGGTGAATTATTATTGTTCGACTGGGGAGCAAGTTATGAAGGTTATGCTTCCGATATCACCAGAACTTTTGCTGTAGATGAAGTTGATCCTGCACTTAAACAAATTGCTGAAATTGTTCATAAAGCCAACCAGGCAGGTATCCATTCCGGAAAACCTGGTGTTACAGCAGGATCTGTTGATCGATCAACACGCGAAATCATCAATAAATTTGGATATGGGGAATATTTTATTCATCGAACAGGGCATGGGCTGGGTTTAGAGGCGCACGAAAGCCCATATATTTTTGCAGAAAATAACCAACTTTTGGAATCAGGAATGGTATTTACAATTGAACCTGGCATATATTTACCCGGAAAAGGCGGGGTACGAATTGAAGACAATGTAGTTATTACTGAAGACGGTGCTATTTCACTAACCGATCTTCCAAGAGAATTGATCAAGATCAGATAACTGGGTTATCATGAATTTATATCCAAATACAATCCCATCTGCAGAACCATTTTTTATGCCAGGCAATCAAACTGGTTGTATTCTTCTTCATGGATTTACTGGTACCCCAAAAGAAATGCGATGGTTGGGTGAATATCTAAATAATAAATCCATCACAATTATTGCTCCAAGATTGACAGGTCATGCAACAAATCCTGAGGATATGCAAAGAAGTAGCTGGCGAGATTGGATCTCAAGCGTAGAAGATGCCTATCATTATATTCGCCCAAATGTAGATCGCCTTTTTGTCATCGGACTTTCGATGGGAGGTATGTTAGCCTGTATCACTGCTTCCTATTTACAATTTGAAGGTCTGGCAACCATTTCAACCCCCTATGAAATTCCACAAAAAGATTGGCGTTTGAGATTTGTCAGGCAATTATCCATACTTCAGCCAAAAGTAGGTAAAGGTTCTGGTGACTGGCATAATCTGGATGCTGAAAAAGACCATGTTGATTACCCTTATCATCCAACCCGTTCCATTGCTGAACTTCTTGATCTTTTTGTTGAGTTACGACATGCGCTACCAAGATTAAAAATACCCAGTCTCCATATTCATTCAACAGAAGATCAAAGTGTTCCCTATTTCCATTTACAGAAAATATATCAGGATAATGGTTCACCAAACAAACAATTACTGACAGTACAAAACAGTGGTCATGTCATAATCAGGGAACCGGATCGATATCAAGTTTTTGATAAAATTTTAGAATTTATCCTGGAAGCTTATCCACAAACAATTCCATGAATCGAAACCTCAAATTAGTAACCATTTCATTATTTATATGGGGCGTCGGCGAAGGTATGTTTTTGCTTTTCCAACCCATTTACCTCCTCAAATTAGGGGCTGATCCAATTGCTATTGGAGCTATTTTAGGGGGAATGGGTTTCATGACCACCATTTCTCAAATTCCATCGGGTTATCTTTCTGATCGATTTGGTCCGCGACCATTAATGTGGTTTTCATGGATATGGGGAACAATATCTGCCTTTTTGATGGCTCTTGCCGGTTCACTTGAATTATTTATTGTGGCATTATTATTATTTGGTTTTACAGGTTCAGTGTTAGCACCGATGAACGCATATATAACCTCAGAACGCGGAAATTGGAGTGCTGAAAGATCATTGACATTCACATCAGCAGCTTATCATTTAGGAGCGGTTTTAGGTCCGACAATTGGTGGTTTTATTGGCCAACAATATGATCTGAGAATTCTTTATTTTATATCTGCGTTTATTTTTGTTATTTCCACTATCTTTGTTCTGTTTATTAAAAAACCTCAAATTGAAATTCATCATGATATCGAAACAAGCAATAATATATTTAAGAATGCTGCTTTCATGCGAATAGCTTTGTTGGGATTTATTGCTTTGTTTTTTATGGTATTTACTCAAAACTTTGCCACAGTTTTTCTCACTGATCTTCGACAAATAAACTTGCAACAAATCGGTTATTTAGGAACGATAGGAAGTATTGGTAACGTTGTTCTTGCGCTAACCCTTGGTCATCTGCCATCCAAAATTGGTTATCTGATCAGTTTCCCTTTTTCAATTCTCTTTCCTTTGTTAATTCTTAATGGAAAAGGGTTTTTTGGGTATGGTGTTGGTTTTTTTGCATTCGGAGGATACAGATTGGCTCGCAGTATGCTGCTTGCCATGAGTCGAGAATTTATTCATGCTAAAGATACGGGGTTAACTTATGGGGTTATTGAAACAACCAACGGGGTGGCCATAATTATTGCTCCCTTCCTTTGTGGAATTGTATATAATCAAAATCCACAATCAATTTTTTGGATTTCAATAATTGGATTAGGTGTTGTAGCAGTGTTAAATTTGATTCTCTTACCAAAACATAAAAATAAGGAAATTTAAAGATGACTTTACAGATAATTCCTTTTGTTTTAGGGCCAATTGATAATAATTCATTCTTAATTATTGATCCTGAAACAAAAAAAGCAGCAATTGTTGATCCATCATTTGACAGCCTGAAAATCATTGATGTAGCCAAAACGAAACACTTGGAAATTTCTCAAATATGGTGTACACATGCTCATTTTGATCATATCGCTGGAATTAATGAAATTATCCCGCTGCTTTCCCAATCTCCGGATATTTTTTTACACAAGGATGAACTTGCTTTATGGAATGCACACGGGGGAGCCAAACTTTTTGGATTCCCATTTGAAATTAATCACCAACCCACTCACTTATTAGAAAATACTGAAACTTTTAATTTTGGTGATTTTAGAATAGAAACCAAATTTACTCCTGGGCACACACCCGGACATATCATATATTACTTGCCAAATGATGATGTTGTTTTTTGTGGTGACTTGATTTTTCGTAATAGTGTTGGTCGAACTGATTTGCCTGGAGGAAATCATCTACAACTATTACAAAGTATTGAAAAGGTTATCAAACCGCTTCCCGATCAAACCAGGCTGTTGTCTGGACATGGCCCGGAGACAACAGTTGGTTTAGAGAAGAAACACAATCCATTTTTATGAAACTTTTCCACTCAAATAACCCCACTGATAATAAAATCAATCCGATTACTATGCTTCCTGTTGTATTTTTTGCGGGACGATTGTTGTTGTACTTAGCATTAATGCCAAATGATATTCGTGGGTTAGGAGATTATTATAATTATTTTAGTGTTTCGAACCTACCCGGAATTCCATTCTTAGACTTTTGGACGGAATATCCCCCCATATTTTCTTTCTTTCTTGAATTCCTGAACATCATATCAAACAGCAATCAATATTTATTTGATTTTTTCCTTTATCTCTTTGTCACATTCTGTGGATCAATCAGTATCTGGTTGTTTTCAAAAATTGCTCTTGATCTGAAGATGAATGAAAATGACACTATTATGGTAAGTTTTTGTTATTTTGGATTTTTAGCTTTTATTTCATATACCTGGTGGTATTTTGATTTAATTATTGTATGTCTCATGCTAAGTTTTATTTATTCACTTATCCATAACAAAACAAATCTCTCTGGTCTTTGGTTGGGATTGGGAATATTAACAAAATGGTTTCCTGTTATTCTTTTACCAGCAATATATAAATATAAACCGAGAAAAACATTCTTAAAGATTTCAATCATAGGTATTGCTATCACTGTAGCTGTCTGGGCTATTCTATTTATTAAATCCCCACAGTTGACGTTGGAGTCATTACAATCTCAACCCTCAAGATCCTCCTGGCAGACAATTTGGGCATTAATAGATGGAAACATGGTGACAGGTGCATATATTCCAATAGAAGAGCGATTTGACCCTTCTTCAACAAATCTGAAGTTGGGAAATCCAGCTGTTATTCCAGTTTGGATAACATTTCTTTTTTTTGCTGGGATTGGCGTCATCGTGATGAACAGGATCAAATTAAAGACAGATCTTATTTTGATTTCATTTATTGGGATTACTTGGATTTTATTCCTCCTATGGTCACCAGGATGGAGTCCACAATGGATTCTTTACCTGATTCCAATTATTTTATTGACATTACCAATCAACAAAGGATTTTTAATTTCATTTTTATTATCTTTACTGACATTAATTGAGTGGCCCATTTTATTGGGAAGACAATTGTTTATTGGATTATGGGCCATTGTTCCATTAAGAATGATAATTTTTTGTTATCTACTCTTCTTTTGGATTCGAATTACATCAAAAATCCAAGATATTGATGTCGCACCAAAAATTGATTGAAAATTTATAAAATGGTGGAATCCTCGCTTGATCCTTCTGGTTTGATTTAAATGATCAATCATTTCACATTCAATAGATATTGAGGTTCACAACCGTTTATAATCATTAATAAGTCGTCATTTCATTATCGTGGTCATAGTGTTGTTGATGGGGTTCTCCACCAAAAACACCAACCTGCCTCAAGATTATTGAGATAAGCAAGAAATTTTTACGGGAGTATTTTTGAAGTCTAATAATATATTATTAATCATTCTTATAGCATTATTTATCATAATCTGTTGTTTATGCATCGTTATGATTACTTCAGGAATATTTCTGATTGCAAATTCTGATTCTTCATCATATGCTCCGAGTTCGATATTTTCAAACAAGAATGAAAATCCTCCTATAGAAAATTTTCCTTTTGGAAATAATAATACTGATAATAATTTTCCCAATGATTCTGGTTTAGTGCCATCTATTATTTCTCCAAACCTCGATCAAGCACATGAAACATTAAATACACTAAAAAATACTTATATTCCTGAGAATGATCCTCACGATTTAGCCAGAAGATTAAAAGGAATTGAATTCATTCCAAAATCTGTACCTAACAATATTAACTATCAGATTGGTGATAAGAAAGATTTTTGGGTCACAAATGTTGACACAAATGAAAATCGAAAAGTTAATGCAAAATTAGGCTTCAAAACGGATAATGTATATTTTTGGATTGAGGAAAATGTCTCTTATGATAGAAACGAACTAGAAAATCTTGTAACAACATTTGAGAACGAAATATTACCTACCAATCGTGAATTCTTTGGAACTGAGTGGATTCCAGGAATTGATGAAAATGAGAGACTATTTATTCTATATGCGACCAGTTTAGGCTCAAGTTTAGCTGGATATTTCTCTTCTGCAGATGCATTGCCACCTCAGGTCCATGAATTTTCAAATGCACATGAAATGTTTATGCTCAATGCAGATACAATTCGATTAAGTCAAAAATTTACATATGGTGTGTTAGCACACGAATATCAGCACATGATCCACTGGTATCAGGATCGTAATGAAACTTCATGGCTTAACGAAGGATTTTCGGAATTAGCAGCATTTCTAAATGGTTACTACGAATCAGGTTTTGACACAATTTTTATGACTGATACCGATATTCAGTTAAATGATTGGCCAAACTCATCATTTAACACTACACCGCATTATGGAGCTTCATTTTTATTTGTTAATTATTTCCTGAACCGTTTTGGAGAAGATGCTACAAAAGCTCTGGTTAAAAACACCAATAATGGATTAGATAGCATTGATAAAGTATTAACAGAGATAAATGCAATTGATTATTTATCAGGTGAAATTTTTACAGCTGATGATATTTTTAAAGATTGGATTATCACAAATTTTGTCATGGATAAACGGGTTAATGATGGAAGATACTATTATGAAAATTATACAAATTCTCCAAAAGCAGCATTAACAGAAAAAATCGATGAGTGTGAATTTAATTGGAAAGAACGATCAGTCTCTCAATATGGTGCAGATTATATTGAACTAAAATGCAATCGTGATTTCAATTTCCAATTTCAAGGAATTACAACAACAAATGTGATTCCTGAATCTGCATTTTCAGGTGATTATGCATTTTGGTCAAATAAAGGAGATGAATCGAACATGACCCTCTCTCAAACGTTTGATTTTTCTGATATTCAAAAACCAATCTCAATGTCCTTTATGATGTGGTATGACATTGAAAGTGATTATGATTATTTATACCTGACTGCTTCGACTGATGGGGAAAATTGGCAAATTCTGGAAACGCCCTCATGCGTTAAGAATAATCCTACAGGAAATAGTTTCGGTTGTGGTTTTAACGGAAAGAGTGATGGATGGGTAAAGGAAAATGTTGATCTTTCACTTTTTTCGGGAGAAACGGTCGAATTAAGGTTTGAATATGTAACGGATGCAGCAGTATATGGTGAAGGATTTCTCCTTGATGACATTCAAATTCCTGTAATTGATTATTTTTCAGATTTTGAATTCGATAACGGAGGATGGTCTGAAGAAGGCTGGGCAAGAATTCATAACCAATTACCTCAAACGTATCGAGTTATACTTCTTGAATATAAATCAGGAAAAGTAAACATTAATGAAATAGAATTATCCGACCTGCAAAATGCAGAAATTCAAATAAACGGAAAAACCAATAATAAAACGATACTCATCGTAAGCGGTACAACTCGATATACTCGACAGCCAGCTTATTATAAAATTCAATCAACACAATAAATGTTGATCAGAACAAATTTATAAAATCAGATTTATCCCTGACGCAATTTATTTAATTCTGCTTCTAATTCCTCACGTTTTTGTTGAGCTGCAGAGGAAATTTCATTTTTGGTTTGAATCACTGCATCTTTCAATGATTCCCTAATTCCAGCACCTGAATCTGGGGCAAATAACAGGGTGATAGTTCCAACAACAACAGCTCCCGTAAAGAAACCAATGGCAAAAGACAAGAATTTTTTCAAAACAACCTCCAAAAATTTTATTTATTAAATTTAATGATCTTCTTCAAATTTTTCAAATTAAATATTTATACGTCTAAATATTAAAGGTGCTCCAGCAGAAATCCATATCCCAATTAAAAAATACCGTAGAAATCGTAAAAATTCACTCAAAAATGGAATCCCGGAAGGAAATACCAATCTCAATCCAGCCCATAGTACCATTACACCTATTAATCCAATAATAAATCGTACAATTTTATTCGTTGTTGTAGCAGTAATCTTTCCTAACGGCAGACTTTCAGACACAAATATCACACCGATAACCAATCCCAACCATGCTCCACTGGCTGTTAGAACACCATCAATGGAGAAAGGATTTATCTTCTCGTCCTCAAAAACCCGATTAACATTTGTTAGTTCTGATGGTGAAAATTGCCAATTTTGATTTACCTGAACTAGGAAAATCGCAGTCAATATGAAAAAAACACTGACAAGAATGGCTGTAGATATTTTTTTATTTTTCTTCCATAATACAATTTGTGTTCCATACCTTTTTTCAACAAAAATAAACAAGAATACAAGGATTCCACCAATCACCCAACCGATCACTACGTCCAGGACAAAATGAGCTCCAAGATAAATTCTTGATAACCCAATAAAAATAAACATAGCAATGAACATCCATCTAAGCCATAATTTTTTTGTTAATGTGGCAAAATAACCCCAGATTGATACTGCATTTTGAGCATGCCCTGAGGGAACACCAAAAGATGACTCATGGATATAAGCAATAACCTTATCATTAACCCAAAACGGTCTGGGACCATGAAGCAAAAACTTAAATATTCCATTGAAACCATTGGACAGCATCAAGAGCATACCCAATCTAAAACCCAACCTTGAATCAAAACACCAAAATATGGCTGGCATAATGAAAAGATAAAACTCTTCATCACCAAGAAATGAAAACAATCTCATTGGATAAAACAACCATCCACCCAAACTTTGGAAGAGAATATTAATTTGAGACATATTTTCCCAAAACATGATCACAACTCCGTATTGTAGATTGATGAACTTTTTTCTTTATTGTACACTTGAAATATGAAATCCCGTTTTGATCGTTGGTGGAATATTTTTGCAGCCTTTATGTTAGGCGCATTATTTTTGATGACTTCATTAAAAATTCAGTCTACAGAATGGACTGATGATTTGCATATCATTAATTGGTTGACATTTATTGGATTTCTACTTGGATTAGGATTGGGATATAGTGTTTTTCGTAGGTACATTCTTGGGTTATTTTTCTTTTTATTTTCTGTCCTAATTGTTCCTTATTCCATAGCAACAACCTATGAATCAGGGATTATTTGGATAACTCGTTATGAAAGTATTTACAGAAGAATTAGTTTTTCGATTGGTCAATTGGTAAGCAATACGCGATTAGAAGATCCAATTCTCTTTTTTACATTTTTATCAATTTTGGTATGGTTTACCTCTTTATTTGGTGGATTTCAATTTACGAGAAAATCTCAACCCTGGTTTCCAATTTTAATATCCGGTGTTACTATTTTTGCGTCTGAGTTTTATGATCAATCAGGTAGCAGCACCTATACTGCTTTCTTTATTTTCTTTGTGCTCTTATTTCTTGCGCAGACTTTTTTCCTCGAATCAAACCGAAATTGGCGCAATAAAGGCATTCCCGTTGATTTTGAAACAGAATCCTTAATAAGGAGGACTGCAATTTTTGTTTCATTATTTATCGTTTTTTTTGCCTGGAACGTGACAATTATTGCCTCAGCCTTCCAAAAGGAAAGTGTTCAACAAAAAAAAGTTGCTGGTATCATCGTGGAAATTCAAAATCAATTTTCAAAGCTTACAGCACCATTGCAAGGCACAGCTTATCTTCAATCTGAGTTTTATGGAGATTCCGTTAACTTAGGGACAGGGAGCAATCTTAGTGACGAGGTTGTTTTTGAAATTAAAGTGAATGATGACAAACCTCCTGGTACAAAATATTATTGGCGTGCAAGATCCTATGATCAATTTTTGGATGGAATTTGGACGTCCTCTGTTGATTCTTCGCAAATGGTTGAAGCAAACACTGATCTTCAATTCTTCAATGAAAATCTAAACTACCCTTTACGAACATTTTCCATTCAGACGAAAACAAACCTTGGTTTGCTTTATACACCTTCAAATCCACGCTCTGCTAATCGGCCTGTAAAAGCATTCCTGACAATATTACCAGAAGATCAAGCTGATATTATCGCCCTTGCACTTGAAGAAATCGCTTTCTCTGGTGAGACCTATGAAATTACAAATCGAGTTTTAAATCCAACAATTTCTCAATTGAGGAAAACCTCGGAAGAATATCCAGGTTGGGTGACCGATCTTTATTTACAATTACCACAGGATTTCTCTGAAAAAATTTCAGATTTAGCGCTGGAAATCACCCAGGAATACACAAATCCATTTGATAAAACTATTGCAATTACGAGGTACCTTAGAACTACTATTAATTACAATGAACAAATTCCGGACCCGCCAGAAGAATCCGATTTGATTGAATGGTTTTTATTTGAGCATAAAGAAGGTTTCTGTAATTACTATGCCACGGCTGAAGTACTCATGTTGCGTTCAATAGGCATTCCAGCGAGAATTGTTTTCGGGTATGCCCAGGGGGAACCTCAAAATGAAGAAGAGACAAATTTTATCGTCAGACGAGAACAGTCACATGCCTGGCCGGAAGTCTATTTTGAAGGAATTGGTTGGATTGAATTTGAACCAACAACCATTCAACCATCCATTGATCGATTATTGGGAGAAACTTCTTCATCCAATAATAATGATTCCTTTTTTCTCGATCCAAACAGACTGGATATACCGGTTATGGATGGTGGCGAGAGTGTTGGGGTCGGTGGAAATATCGATGGTATTGCATTACCCACAGAAGTTCTACCTAAAATTCCAGTTGAGACCCCGGCAACAACCTTCATTCCTTTCCTGATTATTGGTTTATTGATTTTTATCAATTTATTCATTTTTGCAAGGTCCAAAAAATCGAATTTGAAACAAGCGCCGGTGGTTATTGAAACATTTTTAGTAGACCGTGGATGGAAAGTACCAGTCTGGCTAAAACGATGGGCGGAATATTCAAAAACTTCTTCAGAAGCAAAAGCATTCAAAAGAATTAAATGGTCATTATTCATTTTTAATCAAGAAATCCCAATCTCATATACACCTGCTGAATTGGTAAGTGAATATAAATCCTTGTTTCCTGAGATGGCAATCAAAGCAGATGAAATATTAATTGAATATCAGAAAGCAATTTACTCACCTCATCCAGTAGATCTTAAATTAATTCAGGAGAATGCGAATCTAATTTTTAAATATTCCATCTACCAAAAAATTAAGGAATTATTTACTGTTCAATAAACGTTATTCGTGAGAATTTATTAATTGATTCTCCAATAACCCATCCGTATCTGATCTGTTGAATTTATTAAGAAATGGATAACCTATAAATGGGATTTGATCGAAAGGATTAGATTTCTACTACCGATGAAGACAAAGACGCTAATCTTGCCTCCACTAAAGGGGGTAATGAATCAAGGCAATAGAATGGATCTACACCTTCAGCAGTAAACGATGCAGAGATGCTGCCTTGCAATGTTGCCCTTAATGGGTTTTGATACGACCTCAACCCTGATAGAAATCCCCCACAAAATGATTCTACAATGCCTGTTGGATCAATAATTGATGATGGATACATTGGTATTTCTTTTTTTTTCTTTGAGGTTCGATCCCATAATAAAAACTTATTCTTTTTCGTCAGGATTACAATATTCTCACACCCATAAACATCCAAATCTGAAACCATCTCCCAAATATCTGATGTCTTCCCATAGAATAGATTCCGGATTTGTGATTCGGTACAGATGAAGGCATTGATATCTTTTAGAATCGTCGGCACCAGATCTCCATACATTGAATTCATATAATCATTTGAAGCCTGAAGGGTGATTGTTGTAGCGTGCCCTTGACGAAAAAATGAAGGTAGTCTGGATTGAGATGAATAATCCATCGAACTTATATGAATCGCGGTGACGTCTAAATAATCAAAAGGAATATCTTTTATCTTAATGGTTTGATCTGAAATGTTGTTTTTCGGATTTTGTGTTTCACTTCCAGAGTAGCCTAACAACGTCTTAGGAAATGGCTGCCCAATCCTTGAAAAATGGGAAATTGGATTTTTGGTGTCCGGACCTTCAATAGTTGGATAGGCAATAAAATTTCTTTGATCAAAAAATGTTGAGAGTATCTGAACTCCTCTCACATCCATTCCTCTTTTTTCAAACTCCAGCAACCACTCCAAAGGATATTCTTCATTAACAATTCCAATTATCCCAATATGGTCATCCCACAATCCGAGACCAGCCGCTGAATAAAATGCACTTCCTCCTTTTACATCAATTGAGTTTTGACCATTCGGTAAAATCAAATAATCTCGTGTGAATTTTCCAGCAACAACATAACGTAAAAAAGGTGTAGAAGAATCCATTCTTCCCCCTGACTCATTTAATTGGGAAATTTTTTTGAGGATTAATTTCTTTCTCCAAGGTCAGAAATTAATTTTAGTAAGCCAAGAACACCTAAACCAACTTTTACTCCATCTCCCGGACTAATACTCATGTTTTTTTCACTCTGCTGTGACTTCTGTATTAACAAAAAAGCTGCTAATAACCCGCTGATAAGTCCGAGAATTCCCCCCATTAATAATGTTTTTGTTTTCCAAGAGTCTGATTGGTTCATATTATTTTATTCTCTCATTCTTCCAAATAGATTTTAAAGAATATATTCGTGCTTTGCTTTTTATTATTGGATTTGTAATTTTATTTGATCCATTTACAATAAATAGCGCAATTTTTAAAATAAAAACATAAATTTTGGATACATTAATAGGTAACCATTTAATAAATTTTGCCTGACCTATAATGATAAGAATTAAAATTGCCAGAATTAGGAGAACTGTAAATAATAATGGAACAAAAATAAAAACAACAGATATATTTACCCAATGAGATACAGTCTGAATTCCTGATTCGGAAATTTGAATTACAAAAACAGATGCTACAACGACCAACAAAAAGAAAAAAGATAAAGGAAGATAAATTTGAAGAAAATGTTCTTTTTTAGACTTTTCTTTGGATGATGCAGTTCTAATCTGATTATTCATTTTTTTATTTTAGCATGGAATGTTAAGTTTAGATGTGAAAATGATAATCTTAAAAATTATTAGAGTTATCCTACTTGATTTCGAAAAATATCTTCCTTTGAAATCGAACCGACACGTAAAATCTTGATTTCCTCTTCCCTAGAATCAACAACAGTGGATGGAATTCCGCCTGAACATTCTCCTCCATCAATTATCAAGTCAACAAAATTTCCAATTTGATCGATTACTTCAAAAATGTTTTTTGTGTTTGGAAACCCGGATAGATTAGCAGACGTCGTTGCTAGTGGTCCGATATTATTCGATAATGCACGAACAAAATTATCATTAGGAATCCGAATACCAATAGAATTATCCGTAGATAAAGGTGATTTTAAGTCCAACCTTTTTTGTACGACAATTGTTAATGCACCAGGCCAAAATTTTTTCATTAATTTTGAGGCTGTTTTTGAAATACTTTCAGCGATTAATTCTGCTTGGTCAGAGTTTCCAATGAGAACCGCTAATGCTTTGGTTTGATCTCTTCCTTTTACCTGATAAATTCGTTGTATGGCTTCAGTTTCATCATATTTTGACGCTAATCCATAAACAGTATCCGTAGGAAAAACGATTAACCCGCCTTTATTTAAAACCTCGATTGATCTTTCAATGGCTAACTCATATGAATTAAATAAATTAACTATTTCAGGCATTTTATAACTCAATTCGTAAGACACGGTCATGTCCTGAATAATCTTTGATGACGGAAAAATTTGCTTCAGGTAATACTTCGCTCACTTTACCAAAAAGTCTTAATGTTTGATCATTTTGAATTTCTAACAGTGCCAAGCCAGGTGAATTGATCCGGGTTGAGATTTGCTCCAATAAAACATCAATTATCTCCAGTCCATCCACCCCACCAGCGAGCGCTATTCTTGGTTCATATTTTGTTACTTTTAATCCATCAAGTTCTCCATCCGGAATGTAGGGCAGATTGGCACAAATAAGGTCAAACTTTTCAGAGAAACCGCTCAAACAATCCATTTGGACCAGATCCAAATTTATGATTTCATTCAAATGTTTATTTTTTAAAGCAATTTCCAAAGCATTGCGAGAAATATCGACCCCTATTCCATTTATTTCTGGAAATTGTTTCAAAATACTGATAATAATAGCCCCAGAACCCGTTCCAACGTCAATGATTTTCCTAATTAAAGGATGGTGTGAAATCCAATCATTTGCCAATTCAACGAGGATCTCTGTTTCTGGTCTTGGGATTAAAACATCCGAATTGACATAAAACTTCAAGCCAAAAAATTCAATTTCATCATTAACGTATGCCAGAGGCATACCTTCCCCCAACAAATTCAGTTTTTGGCGAAGTATAGACTCAATTTCATCATCCAGATTAAATTCAGAATGAGCCAGGACCCAGGCGAGATCTTTATTTAATACAAAACAAAGAATAGCGTTGATCTCAATATCAGCAGTATCACTGATTTCTTGCAGGAATTTTAATGATTGATATCGCCATTCAGCGATACTAATCGTCATCCTCACCTACAGCAGACAAACGTTCTGACTCACTTTTCATTGAAAGCTCATCGATAAAAATATCAATTTCACCATCTAAAATGGCAGGCAAATTATAAGAAGATACATTTATTCGATGATCCGTAACCCTGTTTTGAGGATAATTATATGTGCGAATCTTTTCAGCACGGTCGCCACTACCCACCTGAGATTTTCTGTCAGCGTCTAATTCGCTGCTTCGTTTATTTTCTTCAATTTCATAAAGTCTCGCTCTGAGAATACTCATCGCTCTTAACTTATTCTGTAATTGTGAGCGTTCATCCTGACAGGCAATCACCATTCCACTCGGGAAATGGGTAATTCTGACAGCTGTAGAGTTCTTCTGAACATTTTGTCCACCAGCTCCAGCTGATTTAAATACATCTATACGAATATCACCTGCAGGAATTTCAATATCAAATTCTTCGACTTCTGCGAGCACTGCTACAGTAACTGTAGAAGTATGAATTCTTCCGGACGATTCTGTCGATGGAATTCTCTGAACACGATGAACCCCTGATTCAAATTTTAGTCTCGAGTAAGCCCCAGAACCTTTTACGCTAAAGGAAATTTCTTTTATTCCCCCAATTCCTATTTCGCTCAAACTTAAGGTTTCAATTTTCCAATTTCTCTTTTCAGCATACCTTGAATAAATTCTAAACAAATCGTATGCAAATAAAGCGGCTTCATCTCCTCCAGCTCCAGCACGTATTTCCATGATTACATTTTTCTTATCTCTTGGATCTGTCGGAACCAACATTGATTTTAATTCTGATTCAAGCAAATTAAATCTCGGTTCCAGGCTATCCAGATCCATTTGAGCTAATTCTCGTAACTCTTCGTCTTCTTCGTCCAGTAAATTTCTAGCTTCTTCAAGTTGTTCCCAAACAATCCGATATTCGCGAGATTTCTTATAAACCTCCTCCATATCAGATCGTTCTTTTGATATCTGTGCAGCTTTTTGATAATCATCACCGATATTTTCTAAAGCCAGTGATAATTCATTATATTTTTCTTCTATTGATTTGACCTTATCTAACATTTTAACATTCACTCTTCACATAAGAATTGGCAACAGGATATTATACCAGCGCCAATCATTTATTGCGAAAAACAAATGGAGAAGGAATACCTTATCCAAACCTACCTGAAATATAATCTTCTGTTTCTTTCAATTTGGGTCGTGTAAAAAGCCTAGTTGTTTCATCAAATTCAATTAAAACACCAATTCTGGCGTCAATTTGTTCCCGATCAAGACTCATAAATGCAGTGTAATCAGATACCCGGCTGGCTTGTTGCATATTGTGAGTAACCACAACAATTGTATATTTTTCTTTCAATTCCCACATTAATTCTTCAATTTTCAACGTAGCAATAGGGTCAAGCGCTGAAGCCGGCTCATCCATCAACAAAATGTCTGGAGATACCGCAATCGCTCTGGCAATACATAATCTTTGCTGTTGCCCACCGGACAAAGCATAAGCACTCTCATTCAATTTATCTTTGACTTCATCCCAAAGCGCAGCTTGAATAAGGCTATATTCAACAAGATCACTTAAATTACCTTGATAATTGTTAATCTTTGCTCCAAATGCTACATTTTCAAAAATACTTTTAGGGAAAGGGTTCGGCTTTTGAAAAACCATACCTATTTGACGTCTAATTTTTACTGGATCCTCAAAGCTCGAATATATGTTCTTTCCTTTATAAACAATTTCACCATCAAGTTTAAAACCAGAGATAATATCATTCATTCGGTTGAATGATCTGATGATCGTACTCTTTCCACAACCCGAAGGTCCAATTAATGCTGTGATTTTATTTTTAGGAATCTTTAAATTGAAATCCTCGACAACCAATTTTCCACTATAAGAAATATTTAATTGTTTTGCATCCAGAATAGTCACGTCTTCATTGAAATTGATTGAATATGATTGGATATTTGATGTAAAAGTCATGTTATTTACCATTTGATCTCAAACTTTTTTCGAAGATAAATTGCAATTCCATTCAAAAAAAATAGAATCAGTAATAAGACGATAATACCTGCAGCTGCTAGATGAACTCGGTATTCAGTTTGTGGAAGAGTTATCCAGTTATAAATTTGTATAGGAATCACAGTAAATTGATCCCAGACTGAATTTGGCAAAAATGGTACATAGGTAAAAGCACCCATTATTATTAGCGGAGCTGTTTCACCAATCGCCCGACTGAGCGATAAAATCATTCCTGTTAAAATCCCAGGAAACGCAATCGGTAAAACCAGTGTTTTAATTACATGCCATTTTGTTGTTCCTAAAGCATATCCACCCTCCCGAATGGAAGGGGGAACAGCTCGGATGGCTTCACGGGCCGCAATAATCACTACCGGTAAAATTAATAAAGTCATCGTAAGTGCACCAGCAACCATACTTCTTCCAAAAGGTATTTGCATTTCCAGCCAGGGAATACCTAATAAATTGAATTTTAAACCTCCAGTCGTTCCACTTTGAATTGGTAAATTTAAAAATTCAACTAACCAGCTGCCTTCCCGGAAGATTCCAAACATCCTTCCAAAGACAACCAGGCCTAACATTCCATATACAATTGAAGGTACACCAGCAAGGTTGTTTATATTCAGGTTGATAAAGGCAGTTAATTTATTTTGAGATGCGTATTCTTCCAAATAAATTGCTGCGCCAACACCTATCGGAAAACTAAACAATCCAGTTAATCCAATAACAATCAGGCTGCCTGCTATAGCAGATTTCATGCCAGCGTTTTCAGGTTTTCGTGAATGATAATTTTCGAACAATTCTGGTCTTACCCAGGAGAATCCTTCCACCGCAATGTCAATTAATAAAACTGTCAACATCAATAAACCAAAAAGTACCGAAAACAAAAGCAAAATGTTAAATATTTTTTCTGCTCGATTTCGACTAGAAATATTATCTTTGTAAATTTCTTTGCTTTTAGAAAGTGTATATTGTTTTTGCATCAGTCATAGACCTCTCTAAACCTTTTTAGGATAACCGCACTGACGACATTCATAACAAAGGTCATAACAAATAAGGTTGCTCCTACTGCAAAAATGGATTGACCATTAATCGAGCCTGCAGGAGCATCTCCAAAACTTACCTGAACAATAAAAGAAGTCATTGTTTGCACACTATCCAATGGATTCAAAGTCATTCTCGGGGTAGCTCCAGCTGCAATTGTTACTGCCATTGTCTCACCAACTGCTCTCGATATTCCAATTATGAAGGCTGAAATAATTCCACTTAAAGCAGCAGGAACAACAACTTTTGTTGAGACTTCAAACCTTGTTGCACCTAACGCATATGCTCCTTCTCGTAAAGATCGAGGAACAGCTCGCATGGCATCTTCACTTATGGATGCGACGATAGGAATTATCATAATACCGACCACTACAGCGGCACTAAATGCATTAAAAAAGCTTACTTTAATGCCTAACCCATCTTCCAAAACTTGTTTCAGAATTGGAGTTATGAATGAAAGCGCAAAATAACCATAAACAACTGTTGGAATTCCAGCCAATAATTCGAGTAAAGGTTTTAAAACACTCCGTAATTTATCCGAGGCATATTCACTCAAAAAAATCGCACTGCCTAATCCAAGCGGAATTGCGATTGCTCCAGATATAACTGCAATCAACATTGTACCCCGAATTAGGGGACGAACCCCAAAATTTTCCGGACTTATTTTTGAAGCCAATGGACGCCAATTTGTTCCTGTAAAAAATGTTACAATGTCAACTTCTGGTCGGAAGAAAAATGCTATAGCTTCGGTAAACAATGTAACGATAATACCAATGGTTACTAAAATCGAGAAAACTCCACACGCAAAAAGAGAAATTGCGATAATTCGTTCCCGAAAATTCCTGATTTTAATTTGATTGGGAATAGAATTAAATGTTGCCAAATTGCTTTGTTGATTTTTCATAAAACTAACCTTTTTCGATAGTTTCACAAATTGAGAGACATGTGATTTCACCTGCCTCTCAATTTCATTTTTTTTAAATTCTTTACTATTTCAGTGAATTAGCTAACAATTCCAAATTTGCTTCATAAGTGCCAGTTGGTGGCATACTGTAGCCAACATCACTCATAATGGCTGGACCACCATCTGCGCTGAAGAAGAAGCGTATGAATTCTACCAATTGTGGCTTTTCCAGAATACTGGATTGTTTGACATATATGAACAGTGGGCGGGACAATGGATTGTAGGTGCCGTTTTGAACTGTCTCGTCACTGGGCAATACTGCATTGCCAGCTTTGTTAACAATCGGAACTGCTTTTACATTATCTTTGTTATTGATATAGTATGCGTAGCCAAAGAACCCAAAGGCATATTTTTCATTTGCAATTCCATCCAACAACACATTATCATCACTAGAGAAAGTCGTGTTTTCATCCTGGCGCAAATCTTTGTCACCGGTTACTTTTTCCACTACTTCTTCCATGTAATCGCGTGTTCCGGAGTCTGGATCAGGAATGAAGAACAGTATATCTTCAGCAGGGTAATTTGGATCCAGATCAGACCATTTTTTGATCGTGCTGCTGTCACCTAATAATGCAGCTAATTGATCAGCAGATAATTCTTTCACCCAATCATTTTCCGGATTGATCATTACCGTCAAACCATCTAGAGCTACCAGGAATTCAACATATTCAATATTGTTAGACTGACACACTTCTGCTTCCTCACCTTTGATTGGTCGAGAAGCATTACTGATATCGGTTTCGCCAATACAGAATTTTTTGAAACCACCACCAGTGCCGGACAAACCAACTGATGCACGCACATTCGGGGCTACCATAGCAAATTCTTCTGCTACTGCTGTTGTGATCGGAAATACGGTGCTTGATCCATCTGCTATCACATCTCCTGCTAAAGCAGCTAATGCTGAACTACTAACAGGTTCAGGTTCTGAAGCCTTTGTAGGTTCAACTTGGGTAGTCTCCGGTTGACTGGGTGCTGGAGTTACTTTAGATCCGCTACATGCAGCCAGTACTAATGACGAAATTACTAAAACCAACAATAATGAAACAATATTCTTACGAAACATTCTTTTTCTCCTTTTTTTCTTTTGCGTTTTCTCAATATTGCAAATATAACTTACACAACTTAACTGCAATTTAAGAGGAGGTTAAGGTTTGTTGAAAGAAATCTATCAGTTTGTTAATAATTGTTAATTTTTATCCTATGAAAAAATTTACTTTTGCTCTAAAACTATTCTTTTTAGATATGGCAATGATCTTAAAAATTATTTACATTCTATTAACATGAATTTGAACTCTTATTAATGGAGGGGCGGTAAAATCGTATGATGTGGATTATGAGTGCTTTTAAATTCTTTTTTATTTTATTTTTCCAGTTAAGATAAAATAACAATGTAAAAGGAAAAATAATGGTTTCGGATTTAATGAAAATTCAAATATCAGTAAAAAACTTTAATTTTTTTTATGGTAAATTCCAGGCACTGAGGGATATCAATTTTGAAATACCAGAACGGCAAATTACAGCCATTATTGGGCCATCAGGTTGTGGTAAGAGTACATTCATTCGAGCCTTTAATCGAATGAATGATTTAATTGCATCTGTAACCGCACAAGGTGAAATAATCCTGGATGGTGAGAATATCCTGAAACTTGATCCAGTTACATTAAGAAAAAAAATAGGAATGGTCTTTCAACGCCCCAACCCTTTTCCTAAGTCTATTTATGAAAACGTCGCTTACGGGCCTCGAGCGCATGGAATAAAAAATAAAAATCAGTTAGATGAAATTGTTGAGAAAAGTTTAAAAGATTCTTTTTTATGGGATGAAGTGAAAGATGATTTAACAAAATCAGGATTGGCTCTTTCCGGTGGTCAACAACAAAGGTTGTGTATTGCCAGAGCCTTAGCAGTAGAACCAGAGATAATTCTTATGGATGAACCTGCTTCAGCCTTGGATCCTATTGCTACATTAAGAATAGAAGAATTAATGCAAGAATTAAAACTTAACTATACTATTGTAATTGTTACCCATAATATGCAACAGGCTGCTCGGGCTTCGGATTACACAGCCTTTTTTAACATGATGCCTGATCGAGCTGGCTATTTGGTTGAACACGATTTTACTCAAAAAATATTCACCAATCCTAAAGAAAAATTAACGGAAGATTACATTACCGGAAGATTTGGATAAGAATGTAACTCGAAAGGTCAATATGTCCAGAAAATTATTCGCACAAAAAATACAAAATATAAAAGATGAGGTTTTATTACTTGGCAGCATGGTGGAAGATGCTGTCATTAAATCAGTTCAATCCCTCAAAACCCGAGATGTTAAACAAGCCAAACAAATCTATCAACATGATATTGAATTAAATGATAAACGGTTTTCGATTGAAAATGCAATTTTAATTGTGATTGCAACTCAACAACCGATGGCTCGTGATCTCAGACAATTAGCTTCCATGCTGGATGTTATCAGTGAGTTGGAACGTATGGGCGATTATGCAAAAGGAATTGCAAAAGTTGCGATTAAACTAGAGAATGTTGATCTACGAATCCCAATGAATGACATCGAAAAAATGGCTGACCTGGCAGTGGGAATGTTGCACAAAGCACTTACGGCCTTTATTAATGAAGATTCCCAAACCGCATCCCAAATTCCATACGAAGATGATCCTGTTGATCGACTCTATGAAGATATTTATCACCAGGCTGTAGAATTGATGATGTCCGATCCTCATAATATTGATAATGCCAATTTAATCATGTGGGTAGGACATAATCTCGAACGATTGGCTGATCGGGTTACCAATATTTGTGAGAGAACGGTCTTCATCGCCACAGGTGAATTAATGGAACTTGAGGTTGATGAAGAAGATGATGAAATGGATTTCGAATAGATATATCAACAAAATTGTTCAAATCAAAACGCGCTTCAAAAATGAAGCGCGTTTTGATTTGAAAATATGACCTCTTTTATGGATAATAGATCTTAGATTGGAAAGGAGAAAATTTTGGATAACCAGGAAAAACTAATCATCAGGTCATATATATCTGATTTATTAAAAAATCAGGTATCTTATTTAGAAAACCAGGTAGAAGGAATTGTTTACGATGGAAACATCGAATTTTTACATCATACGAGGGTTATGAGCCGTAGAATACGCAACACGATTTCTGTTTTCTCTCCCTATATTGGGAAGAAGGCATCCAAAAAATGGTTTTCCTCTCTGAAAAAACTAACAAAATCCTTAACCCGTGTTCGGGATTTAGATGTTCAAATCAATTTTCTTGAATCTGAGTTAGAAAAAATTACTGAACAAAAACATCTGACTGGATTACAGCGTTTGCTTCTCAGAAAACAGCAAAAAAGAGCAAAAAAACAAAATAACGTTCGGGAAGCCATATTGAATTTTGAAAAGGAAAAAACATTATCGGGTATTCATGATTTCATTGCAAATAATTCATACGACCCGGAAAATTTTTCAACCCCTGATACTTTACGACAAATTGGTTTGGATGAAATTGATAAACTGACAAAAATTTGTTTTTCTTATGTTCCGTTTATTACCAGCCCTGATCAAATCGAGGCTCTACATAGTCTTCGAATTGCCATTAAAAATTTAAGATACACATCAGAATTATTCCTTCCCCTTTTTCCAACCCTGGATGCTTACATTTCTATATTAAAGAAATTTCAGGATGATTTAGGCGAAATCCATGATTGCGATGTATGGGTATTAGACCTTGAGAAATTCATGGAAGAAGAAAAACAAAGAATTACTGATTTTTATGGACAATCAGGTCCATTTAACTTTATAAAACCTGGGATTGTCTTCCTGATTGAAGATATCAAAAGACGGAAACGTGATGTTCATGAAAAATTTATAACCAGATGGAATGAGCAATTTCAAAATCAATTTTGGTCAAATCTACGTCTGGTTTTTGAGAATGATCTAAATCATGCTTAAACTCAAATAAAAAAGAGGAATCGATGAGCCAGACACCAGCCCCAATTTCACCTGTCGAACAACACAAGAAAGATCTTGCATCAATTCAAAGAGAAATCAATGATCTTCAATCGAAAGTAAATTTATCGTCTATCCAAGATAAAATCGAAGATATTCAAAGTAAAGTAAATGGATTGAGTAAAAGAATAGCAGATCTTCGTCAAAAAAATTACATTTTTGATACGAATCTGGAAGTAAATGCGAAGGAATTTGTAAAAAAATGGCTACCCATTCAAACTAATGTAAGGGTGAAATTAAACCAGGAGTTAATCCACCTAAAAGCTGAAATTAAACCCATTGAGCAACAACTTTCCAAGGCTTCATCCAACCTGAATAATCTTGCTTTCTCTCGTCAAATTGGAGATCCACTAAAAGTAAATGTAACAACGCTCTCAAAAAAAGTTTCAGCATCCGAGAGTATGCTAAGAGGATTGTACAACTCCTTTGAAAGCGACTTAAATAAATTTAATAAATACCTTTTTAACATTGAATTTAGTATAAAAGAATTCGAGACATCGAATATAAAATTACTTGCACATGAATTTCTTATCATGGGGGTAAAATGCGTCTGGACAAAGGATGGTAAAAAAGACAAGGACGATCCGGAAGGAATTTTATTCCTAACTGATCAAAGATTGATTTTCGAGCAAAAACAAGAAGTTGCCACTAAAAAAATTCTCTTCTTCACAAAAGAAAGAGAACTGCGGCAAGAAATACTTGTTGATATTCCAATCCGTCTGGTTGAAAGTAAAAAAACATCAAAACAAGGTATTTTTAAAAACCAGGATTATTTGGATCTGATTTTCGCTTCTGGCGCTCAATACGCCAATGCTCAATTCCACTTACAAAATCAAGATTGTGAAGATTGGAAGGCATTGATTAATAAAGTTCAATCAGGTGATTTTGATAAAAATCGAATTGCACAAGTCGATCAGGAAATATTGGACAAAGTAAAAAACGCACCAACTATTTGCCCTCAATGTGGTGCGACTATAAATGTTCCAATATTACGAGGGATGGATCAGATTTCCTGTGAATTTTGTGGTGCGATTATCAAACTATAGTAATTTGGTACCCTTTCATCAAAGTTGTCTTTGTTTTTTTGGAAGCTATCACAGCCAAAAAAACACCTTTAACCCGGATTGTTGAGATGGGATAATTTGGAAAAGAATTCATTGCAGGTCATTTTGTCATAAAAGATTCTTACCATTTGTTAATTTTAAGTTGATAAAAAAAAATTACAATAATAGAGAAGAAAAGAAATCAGGGTCCTATATGAATTTAGAAAAATTAACGCAAAAAGCACAACAAGCAATTCTTAACTCACAGGAAATTGCGCAAGAAAAAAATCATCAAACAATCGAAAATATCCATATCCTTGATGCATTAATTAAACAGGAAGATAGCATCGTGCGTGTAATTGTTACAAAAATTGCAGGCAGTCTTGTCGCGCTTGAAGAAGAAATCGAAAAATCATTAGAAAGCCGGACAAAAGTATATGGTGGTTCATTACAGGTAAGCCTTTCAAAACCGGCAAGTGACACCATTTTTAACGCAGAAAAATTTGCAAAAGGGATGAAAGATGATTATGTGTCTACTGAGCATATTCTTCTGGCATTAACGGAGAGTTCTGAATCAAAATTATTAAAACAATTTGGTATTATAAAAGATTCAGTTTTAAAAACATTGGTTGATGTCAGGGGAAGCCAAAGGGTTACCACTCAGAATCCAGAGGATACTTACCAGGCACTTGAAAAATACGGACGGGACCTTACATCCATGGCACGCCAGGGAAAATTAGATCCGGTTATCGGAAGAGACGAAGAAATCCGTCGTATCATCCAAATTTTATCCCGCCGCAGTAAAAACAACCCGGCATTGATTGGAGATCCTGGGGTCGGAAAGACAGCTGTGGTTGAAGGTCTTGCACAAAGGATCATCAATGGTGATGTCCCAGAAGGATTAAAAAACAAAACCTTGTTCCAATTGGATATGGGGGCTTTGGTTGCTGGCGCAAAATACCGGGGTGAGTTTGAGGAAAGACTAAAGGCAGTCCTCAAAGAAATTCAGAATGCTGAGGGTCAAATCATTCTATTTATCGATGAAATGCACACAGTGATTGGTGCTGGTGCAGCTGAAGGGGCTATGGACGCTGGAAATATGCTGAAACCAATGCTTGCCAGGGGTGAATTACATATGATTGGTGCAACAACCCTGGATGAATACAGAAAACATGTGGAAAAAGATGCCGCGTTGGAAAGAAGGTTTCAACCTGTAGTCATCAAAGAACCATCTGTGGAAGATACAATCAGTATTCTTAGAGGTTTGAAAGATCGATATGAAGTTCATCATGGTGTCCGAATAACAGATGCAGCCGTTATTGCAGCAGCAACTCTTTCAAGTAGATATCTTACCGACAGGAAATTACCGGATAAAGCAATCGATCTAATCGATGAAGCTGCTGCAAGATTAAGAACAGAAATTGATTCAAAGCCTCAGGCACTCGATGAAATTGATCGGGACATTATGCAATTAGAGATAGAACGGCAGGCATTAACGAAAGAAACTGATCCTGCAAGCAAAGAAAGACTACACAAAATTGAACAGGATCTTGCTGATTTTCGGGAAGAGTCACGCCAGCTTAGTGCTCGATGGAATTTAGAAAAAACAGCCATTTCAGAATTGAGAGAAATTAAAGAAAAGATAGAGCAAACCAATCTTGAAATTGAAAAAGCAGAAAGGGTGTCTGACTTAGAAACCGCAGCCAGACTCCGTTATGGTACTCTCAGAGATTTATCAGAAAAGAGAATATCAGCCGAACAGAACATTCAACAACTTCAAGCACAAACTGCTTTACTGAAAGAAGAAGTTGATGCTGAAGAAATTGCCGGCGTTGTTTCCAGATGGTCTGGTATACCTGTTACCCGATTGCTGGAAGCAGAAATGCAGCGTTTGGTTCATATGGAAGACGAACTCCATAAACGAGTAATTGGTCAAAACGATGCAATCAATATAGTATCCAATACTGTTAGAAGAGCCAGAGCTGGATTGCAGGATCCAAATCGCCCCATTGGATCATTTATATTTCTGGGGCCAACAGGTGTAGGAAAAACAGAACTTGCCCGCGCTTTAGCTGAATTTTTATTCAATGACGAACGGTCAATGGTTCGTATTGATATGAGTGAATATCAAGAAAAACATACAGTTTCACGATTGGTTGGTGCTCCTCCAGGTTACGTCGGATATGACGAGGGAGGTCAATTAACAGAAGCTGTTAGAAGACGTCCTTATAGTGTTGTCTTATTTGACGAAATCGAAAAAGCACATCCTGAAGTTTTCAATGTTCTCTTACAACTACTCGATGATGGCCGCCTGACCGATGGACATGGAAGAACTGTCGATTTTAAAAACACAGTTATCATCATGACCAGTAATTTAGGTGGAGAAGTCTGGTATCAGGAGAACCATATTAGCCGGGATAAAGTTCAGGAGATTTTACAAAAACAATTCCGGCCAGAATTTCTCAATCGAATTGATGAAATCATTATTTTTCATCGTTTGAGTGTAGAAGATCTTCATCAAATAATCGAAATTCAGTTGAAATTAATGGTTGATAGAATAAGAGATCGTGGACTCTCGATCCAGCTAGAACCAGCTGTTATCGAATATTTAGCTGAAGTTGGTTATGATCCAAATTTCGGTGCCAGACCATTAAAACGCACGATTCAAAGAGAAATAATGGATCCTCTGGCAATGAAATTACTGACATCAGAGATAAAAGATGGACAAAATATTGTTGTAAAAAGAGAGGATGATCACCTTATTTTTATCGTAATATAATTCCAAATTTTCGAACCATCTCAATAATCCGGGGTGTGCAGGTGTTTTTCCTGGATAACACTACCAAAAACACCCAGACCACTAAAAAATGTCAATTTTTCAAACTTTAGGTCAGAATGGAACCGATAAGTCCCATTCTGATTTTTTTAAATTCCTTGAAAAAGGTCTCGTTCAATTTTTTCTCCAGGTAAAGGATCAGGGTAAGCCCTCATAAACCGGTCTTTGCTTCCGAGAATTCTTTGTAACCAACCCATTAGTCCGCCACTTGCCCGGCTTCCCCCTTGACTGGAATGACAGGCGGAGGCTTCATTTCGAAGATTTACAACATTTCCATAATGAATAATCGCGTGGGTTGGGAAATGTACCTCAGCAATTGATACCAGATCAATATCCTTATTCTTTCCAAATTTTCTTGGATCTTTTCCAATTATTTTTATTATGCGAACTGTCCATCTTAAGAAATCTTTTGGAATACTATGATAATAAAGTTTCTTTATCTGAAATGGTGGTTGATTCAATTGATCCTGATACGATGGATCTGATGCTAATTTAAATGCCTTTATTGTAGCTTCATGGATCTTTATGTGATCAGGATGTCTATATCCACCGATTGGATCGAATGTAATCACAACAGATGGTTGAAGTCTTCTGATATTCTGTACCACATCTTCAGCAACCTGTTCTAAATTAGCGGAAAATAAAGAATCTGGGTGATCATTATGTACTGAACCCACCATCCCCGAATCACGATAATCTAAGAAAATTACTTCCTTGATTCCAAGGCTTTTTGCTGCACACCTTAATTCGTATTCCCGTCTTTCAGCTATTGAATTAAATCCACGTAGAAATTCTTCATCCATTTCTCCCACCTCTCCACGGGTTGCACAAATCAAAAATACATCTACCCCTTCCTTAGCATACCTGGCTAAGGTGCCACCCATACCAAAGGTTTCATCGTCTGGATGTGCCAATACAGCCAATAATGATAAATTTTTTCTCATTTCCATAATTGTTCTTTCTTCTTAATACTTGTAAGAATCTGGATCAACATTTCGAGCCCAGGCATTTGTACCACCAGCAAGATTAAAAACATTCTCGAATCCTGAATTACGAAGTTTAGTTACAACTCTTCCTGACCTGGTTCCATTGCGACAATAAAAAACGACTGGATCCTTAGCATTATTGACTGTATCGTTATTAATTTGCTCGTATGGCAAATTTTCACTGGAGGGAATAATGACAACCTCACGCTCCACAGGATCGCGAACATCTACAATTCTAATTTTTTTTCCAGTGTCAATAGCGTTTTTTAACTCTTGCGCAGTCCATTCCCATTCCGGTAATGGGAGATTGTCCTGATCATGGAGACTACAGAAATACTCCGTGTCCTCTAACGTGATAATGTCAGGATTGCCACCGCAAATTTTACAATTGGGATTTTTCTTCAATTGAATGGATTGGATTGACATATCAACCGCATCATATAAGTACAATTTTCCGTATAGATTTTCACCCAATCCAAGGATCAGCTTGATTACTTCTGTTGCTTGGATTGTTCCTACAGTTCCTGGCAATACTCCAAACACTCCACCTTCTCCACAACTTGGAACTATTCCAGGCGGTGGTGGTGTCGGAAAAACACATCGATAACAAGGTCCATGTTGTGCATCAAATACGCTGATTTGCCCTTCAAACCGGAAAATCGATCCATACACGTATGGTTTTTGATTGAATACACAATAATCATTCAAAAGATATCTTGTACTGAAATTATCACTTCCATCAATAATTATTTGATAATTATTGGCTATTCGATCAATATTTTCTGCTGTTAACATTTCCATATATGCTTCAACTTCAATAAATGGATTCAATTCTTCAAGATATTGTTTTGCAGAATCTACTTTGGGAATGCCGAGTTTCTTAGTTGAATGAATCACCTGCCTCTGAAGATTTGAATCTTCAACAACGTCATAATCCACCAATCCTATTTTTCCCACACCAGCGGCTGCAAGGTACAGAGAAATTGGTGACCCCAGACCTCCGGTTCCAACGATGAGAACACTAGCGTCCTTTAATTTCTCCTGACCGGATAATCCCACTTGAGGGATTAGCAAATGCCGTGAATACCTTAATATTTCTTCTTGACTTAGTTTTGATTTCATCAATTAAATCTCCAATGTGTATCATACCAAAAGAATAGTTATTTTCCACTAAGACATAAGGTGTTTATGACGGTTAAATTCCTTTTAGGCGAGAATAACCGTTGAATTGCCCGCTAAACCCAACTCATGAAGCGGATACGATGTTTTCGAATATAGAAAATGATAAAATGAAAATATGCACATAATCATGACTCACGAACAAGCTGATTTTGATGCGATTGCATCCTTAACGGCAGCAGAACTTATTGAAGAAGACGCCATTGCAATTTTACCAAATCGGGTAAATAGAAATGTCCGTTCTTTTCTAGATTTGTGTGGAAATGAACTCCCGCTACATAGTCATAAAGATGTAACACCAATAAAAATTGACCGGATAACTTTGGTGGACACTCAGGCTTTGGTAACCTTAAAAGGGATGGACAAGAACACAAAAGTTCATGTAATTGATCATCACCAAAAAAAGAAAGATTTCCCAGATAACTGGACAAGTGTTTTTGATTCCACCGGAAGTTGTACTACGATTCTGGTTGATGAATTAAAAAAAAGGAATGGAAAATTTTCAATTCTTCAGGCGACTCTTTTTTTGCTTGGCATCTATGAAGATACAGGGGCGTTATCGTATGCGAATACAACCCCAAAAGACTTACAAGCTGCAGCTTATCTTTTAGAAAATGGTGCAAGCCTGGCGATTGCCAATCAATATCTAAATCCTCCATTATCAGATCAACAAAGAAGTGTTTATGACCGATTATTGTTAAAAACCGAACATTTCGATATTCATGGAAATCGGATAGTCACCTCAATGGCTGATGCAAGTGACCTGGATGAAGAAATTTCCAGCATTGCACATAAAATTCGTGATTTGCTTGATCCTGATGCACTTCTGTTAGTTGTAAGAACCCAGGAAGGAATCAGGTTAGTCGCCAGATCAACAACCGATCAAATTCATGTTGGGAAAATAGCCCAACAATTTGGTGGAGGTGGCCACCCGAGAGCAGCTGCCGCTTTAATTCAAGTTGAAAATGGAGAACCTTCCTTAGCATTTGTTTATAAACAAATACTTGAGAAACTAGATCAAATGGTCGAACCAGCGATTTCCGCATCTCAAATTATGTCAAAGCATCCTTTGTTGATTACACCTCAAACCAGTGCAGAGGAAGCTTCGAATCTCATGCAACGGTATGGATTTGAAGGTTACCCAGTTGTTGCTAATGGAAAAATTGTAGGATTGCTTAATCGAAGAAGTGTGGAGAGATCAATCTCTCATAAGTTAAATTTACCTGCATCAAGCTTAATGGATTCAGGCGAAATTTTTGTTTATCTTCACGATTCACTGGAAAAAGTGCAGCAAATTATGACCGAATCTGGTTGGGGTCAGATTCCAGTTTTAGACCAGAAAAATCAAGCAATCGTTGGGATTATTACCAGAACTGATTTATTGAAAGCATTGGGAAAACCAAAAGGTCTCTCGACCAATCAACGCAACCTTTCTGCAAAACTGAATTCTGCTCTACCAAAAGCTCACAGAACTTTATTAAGGCTAATTGCAAATCACGCTCAAAGTCAAAAAACACCTATCTATATTGTAGGTGGATTTGTTCGAGATTTGGTACTTAATCGCCCTTCTCTGGATTTTGATATTGTTGTAGAAGGTGATGCAATCCAATTCACGAAAAGTTTGGAAAATCAATTTGGTGGCAAAGTTAATACTCATAAACGGTTTGGGACTGCAAAATGGCAAATCTCAGAAATTCACAATTCGCTGATCGAACAAAATCTGGATTTTAACGGGTTAGATCTCAACCTCTTGCCAGAAACACTTGATCTGATCAGTGCCCGAACTGAATTTTATGATTTCCCAACAGCTCTACCTCACGTAGAACAGGGCAGTATAAAATTAGATTTACACCGGCGAGATTTTACCATAAACACTCTTGCACTCAGGTTGGATGGAAATCATTATGGAGAACTCTATGATTATTGGGGTGGATATGATGACCTTCAGTCTGGGCATATAAAAGTATTGCATTCACTTTCCTTTGTAGATGATCCGACCAGACTCATACGCGCAATACGTTTTGAACAAAGATTTAATTTCACGATAGAAGAAAGAACCTTTCAACTTCTTGAGGAAGCAAGAGATCTAATTAATCAAGTTTCTGGAGACAGACTCAGACACGAGTTGAATTTAATCCTTTCTGAACCAGACCCAAAACCAGCTTTATTAAGATTACAGGAATTAAATTTATTAAGCCAGATTCATCCTTCCTTAATAATCAATTCAGATGTAATCGATTTGATGGTAAAAATCTTCCGGTTACCTATCGATCCAATTTGGCAAATTTCAGAATTTAATGGCACATCTAAAATCAACATGTTACTGGCATACATAACCTGGTTTATGTATTTAGAATCCAGTCCCAAACCCGTTTGTAAAAGATTACGAACCCCAGCAATCGTCACCGAATCTAGTATAAAAGCACAACAAGCATTGAAAATAATAACGAAATATATCGATAAAAAACCCAGTGAAATCACTGAATATTTAGATACCCTTCAATCTCCTGTGATTTATATTCTTTACACAACGATTGAAAATAAGCATGTTATTGAATTAATTCATAAATATATGACGCATTGGAAGAAAGTAAAACCTTTTACGAGTGGTGATGATTTAAGGAAATCAGGCATTCCTACCGGACCAATCTACCGGAAAATATTATCAAGATTACGAAAAGCGTGGTTGGATGGTGAGATACTCACCATTGAACATGAAAATATACTTCTTGATGAAGTTATAGAATTTTTTACCAAGCATGAAGATTGAAAAAAATGTAAGACCTGACAGTCAATCTCAGGTGTGGATAAACAATGTAATCATCCGCCATCTGATTTTTTCCGATTTGCCTCAATTAGAATGGGATGGTGAATATAGCCATTTACGTCAGGTTTATCTCAGTGCTTACAAGAAACGCAATGAAGGAAAAAATATCTTATGGGTGGCTGATCTTCCCAAATCCGGGATTATTGGACAGGTTTTTATTCAATTAAATTCAACCAGAAAAGATCTTGCAGATGGAAACTATTGCGCATATTTATTTGCATTTCGAATTAGGCCAGATTTTCGAAAAGCTGGTTTGGGGACCAGAATGCTTTCTGTTGTTGAAACAGATCTTTTAAAAAGAAATTATTGGGAGATCACCTTAAATGTTGCCAAAACAAATTTTAATGCAATTCGTTTTTATAATAGATTGGGATTCGAAATAATTGGATCAGAACCAGGAGAATGGTCTTTTCGTGATCAAAACAATAAACTTCAACATGTGAAAGAACCAGCATGGAAAATGAATAAATTGATTAATAACATTCATTAAAACAAATTCAGTATCTTTTCACCTTTGCAGTCAGGGTGTTTTTTGCGAGTATCACTGACAAAAACACCTAGCTACCCCGGTTTATTGAAATGAAACATATTTTTGAACAAAAGTTACTCGAAGAATTTTGGTATCACTGATATAATAATGACGCTTTTAGTATCTACTTTGACTATATGCCTTTCATTAATAATAATTATTGATCTGAAAGGTTAGTGAGAATAATCAAAAAGAAGGGTCAGGTTCATGAAAGAATATAAAACCGAGTCAATTCGTAACATTACATTTGCATCTCATAGTGGTGCTGGAAAAACAATGCTGGCTGAAGCATTATTGTATTATTCCGGTGCGATCAATCGCATGGGGAAAATTGAAGACGGTTCAACCATCTCGGATTTTGATGAAGAAGAACAACGTCGAAGTATTTCAATATACACCTCTGTGTTACCTATTGAATACAATGATTTTAAAATCAATATTCTGGACACACCAGGCTACACCGATTTCCTGGGGGAAGAAATATCAGCATTACGCGTCTCAGACGGTGCAGTGATTTTGGTAGATGCTGTAGCTGGGATTGAAGTTGGAACAGAATTGGCATGGAATTATAGCGAAGAAAAAAACGTTCCTCGTTTCGTCTTAATCAACAAAATGGATCGTGAGAATGCTAACTTTAAGAAAATGGTTGACGCTTTTCAGGAGATCTCAGATGTAAGATTGCTTCCTTTACAACTCCCCTGGGGAGAACAAGCTGATTTCAAAGGCGTGATCGATCTGGTCAATATGAAAGCTCACAAAGGGGTTGGAACTGAAAGTGTGGAAATTCCTGCTGATTTGAAAAACGCTGCAGAAGAAGCCCATGCCGCAATTATCGAAGCAGCGGCTGAAGGCGCAGATGATCTTATGGAGAAATTCTTTGAAGAAGGTTCACTTTCCCCAGATGAAATCCTGCGTGGGTTAAAATCAGTGATTAACCAGGGAACTTTTGCTCCCGTATTTGTCGCTTCCGCCACCAATCAAATTGGGTTGGTGCCTTTACTAAATGCTTTCATTAATTTATTTCCATCACCTCTGGAAGCAGGTCCTTACAAAGCAGTAAATAAAGATAAAGAAATCGAGATTAATTCCTCGGATTCAGGGCCACTCGTCGCTTATGTTTGGAAAACTACCGCGGATCCATTCGTTGGAAAACAGACATATTTCCGTGTTTATTCAGGGGTAATCAACTCGGATTCACGAGTTTGGAACCATGATAAAAGTGTAGAAGAAAGACTGGGAACCGTAAGTATTCCACGTGGCAAAGAAAATATTCCTGTAAAAACTGTTCATGCAGGTGATATTGCTATTGTGCCGAAATTATCCGATACTGTAACAGGCAATACCCTGGGTGATAAAAGTACACCAATAATATTACCCTCAGCAAAATATCCAAATGCATTATTCCGAGTTGCTGTAACTCCAAAAACACAGGCTGACTCAGCAAAAATCAGTACGGTTTTAACCCGATTATGTGAAGAAGACATGACCTTGTCCTGGTCAATGGAATCATCTACCCGTCAGACTGTTCTTCAGGGTATGGGAGACCAGCATATTGAAGTCGCTGTCAGAAGAGCATCATCTAAATTCCAATTAAACATCAATACGAATGAACCAAAGGTAGCTTATAAAGAAACCATAACCAAAGATGGTGTTGGTGTCTATCGCCACAAAAAACAAACTGGTGGTGCAGGCCAATTTGGTGAGGTCCATTTAAAAACGTTGCCATCTGATGGTGAATTTGAAATGACCTGGGATGTCTTCGGTGGTGCGATTTCTCAATCATATTTTACATCCATCCAAAAAGGCATTCTCTCTACCATGAAAGATGGTATCATCGCTGGCTATCCGGTTTATGGTGTCCGTGTTTCCGTATTTGATGGTAAAGAACATGCAGTGGACTCTAAACCAGTTGCCTTTGAAATCGCTGGCCGTGAAGCTTTCAAAATTGCTTTCCAGGATGCAGGTCCAGTATTGATGGAACCAATAATGAACGTCAAAATTACCGTTCCTGAAAATAACATGGGGGATATTCTCGGCGATTTGAACACAAGACGGGCACGTGTCCAGGGTATGGATACCGATAAAGGTCGCTCTGTTGTAACTGCCCAGGTCCCTATGGCAGAATTACTCCGCTACACGACTCAATTGCGATCCTTAACTGGCGGACGCGGAATTTTCGATATGGAATTTGATCATTTCGAACGAGTTCCTTCCCATTTGCAACAGGAAATCATCAACGCACATAAACGAGAATTAGAAGAAAAAGAATAAGTACGAAAAATCGTAAAGAGGTATTTTTGAAAATTAAATACCTCTTTTTTTATACTTGTATATATAGAACTAATGTGCTATATTATAGATTATGAGTTATTTTCAACATAAAATTGGAGCGTGATTGTATGAATCCTTTTATAAGAATATTTTTAGGAGTAATTACCGGATCATTTTTCATTATTTTTATTGCTACACGACTTTTAATACCAATAAATGATGTGTCTGCTTCGGCTGAAAATAACGATGAGATCAATTTGCTGGATGAAAAGCCCGAAATTACGCAAAAACAAAATTGCTCACTACCCTCCTCCTACCCTGAGAATATTCAAAGATGGTGTCAATTAATTGAAGATAATGCTTCCAAATATTCTATTGAACCAAAAATGTTAGCAGCGATCATGTTACAAGAATCAGGTGGTAATCCGGATGCTTATAGCAAATCAGGTGCTGTCGGGTTAATGCAGGTGATGCCTAGAGATGGAATTGCCGAAAGCTTTATGTGCATCAATGGACCATGTTTCACAAACAGACCTGCTATGGATGAATTATTTGATCCACAATTTAATTTGGAATTTAGCAGCAGAATGCTGTCAAATTTGTTCGAGAAACATGGGAATTGGCGGGATGCGCTTAGATCTTATGGTCCTATGGATATGGGTTATGGTTATGCTGATATCGTATTAAGTATTTATCAAAATTATCAATAGGATTTAGTTGTATCTTTTCATCTTAGTTATCACCCCAATTTATTGAGATGAACAATTTTATTCGTGTAAAATTAACATATGAGATATCGATTTGTTATGATTCTGCTTTTTTTAATGTCATTACTAATTTCATCCTGTTCCATCAAAGAAGATCCACGAGTAATGGCATCTACTCAGATTTCTCTCACTTATGATGGGGATAGATGCCAACCTTACGAATCTTTTGTTCCCATGGGTGAAGAAATAGAAATAACCTTAATAAATACCAGCGATTATGATTTCACCTGGTACTTAATTTTTTACCCAATTGAAGGAAAATTCGAAGATCAGGATCCCAACAACATCTTAGCGTCTACTAGTGCAAAAGCAAGGGAAAATTCAACAACCACATTCATTGCCCCATATCTGCCAGCACAATATGACAGCTTGTGTATACGCGATAATGATACCGGAAAGAGAGCGTTAACATACCTGCTTGTAGTTCAACCCTACGACGATTAACAGATAAATTTTCTACTTCGGCAGCCTTCACAAGGATTTCAACAGTGGTATAATAGCCAACATTATGCGGGAGTCGCCAAGTGGTAAGGCATTAGCCTTCCAAGCTAACATTCGCGGGTTCGAATCCCGTCTCCCGCTCTTCTAAAGCCGATTTGCAAAGATCGGCTTTTGCTTATCATTTACGTAATATCCAGTTTACCGAACCACTGGTACCAAAATTGTATAAACCGCCTGATAAACCAATGACTGGTCGGAAAAACCATCCAAACCTAATCCTCCGAAGACATAAAGTCGTGTCTCATATGGTAATACTGCGGGTGAAAAACCAATCTTTATTGGCGGGTTGTCAATTTCAACCCAGGAATCTTTTGGCGGAAGATATTGAATGAGGGGTAATGATTCCCCGTTTAAGTCATTTCCTCCAACCATGTATATCATATCCGCCAGAACTATCGAATTCATGCCAAATCTTCCCTGTGGCAATTCAGCTGCTTTCTCCCAGGCATTCTCTCCTAATAATTCTCGTTGGGGAAAATATATATTATGGTTTACCAAAATATCATTATCGTTCTTACCACCCATGACATGGATCTGTCCACCAAGCACAACGGCGGATGAGAAAGCTTTTGCTTCAGGCATATGACCTGATAATGTCCATTCATCCAAAACAGGATCATAAACAAAAACAGTATCCAGATAATCTTGTCCATCAAATCCCCCAAATAAAAACAATTTACCCTCAAATGGCACTAATGAATATGCGCTTATTGGGTGGGGAACTTCTGCTCCAGATATCCATGAATCTTCTCGTGGGTTATAAATCCATAATTCTGATCTTGTAATGTTTGAGTTATCAACACCTCCAGGCAGAAAAATCTTTTCACCCACCATGGCCATTTGGAACTCTTTTAAAGCGAGTGGTATTTTTGATCCTTCTTTCCAAATATCATTATCAATATCATAAATCCATAATGAATCAGAATTACCTTCTATCATTGCCCCACCAAAAATCAAAAACTGATTTTCATAACGACCGTAACCCATAGCAGATAAACCAGTCGGCATATTTTGAATAGATGTCCACCGTTTTGAACTTAGTTCTTCAATTTCTGCGGCAGAAATTGCTTGTTGGTTCGATTCGGTAAGTACTCGATTAAGAAGGTAGCCCATGAGAACCAATACAATAATCCCAAGCGCGATAGCAAAAAATAAATATCGCTTATTAATCACTGGGTGCAGAATATCTTGCTCTTGAACTGGCCAGCTTCCATCAATATTTGAGGATATTTCGACGGAATTTGTAGCCTGATTGCCTGGAGAATCTACCAGACCCAAGCGAATTGCTGTCATTGTTGCTTCGGTTCTTGATAAAACCCCTAATTTACTGAAAATATTTCGTAAATGAACTTTGACTGTATTCGGACTGATAAACAATGTATTCGCGATTTCTTTATTACTGGCACCAGTCGCTACCAGACGAATAATCTCAATTTCTCGATCACTCAGCTCATTTTCTTCGATCATCTAATAATTATATCCCAGGTACTTATCCAATTTTTAATTGGTGAAGGTTTCAATCCCAATGTAATCAATAATTACATTAATCACCCTAATTTGTCAGACAAATTACATATATTCTCATTAACACCTTGATTTTTCTTCGAAAAGTTTATAAACTTATACTGAATTAAATTCCATAGAAATTAATTTTTACAAAATTTAGTTAATTTTTTCTGGAAGATGCAAATTCTGTACGCAAATTTGTTAAGTTGTGTTTAAACTGAGTCAATTCACTTATTATCAAAGGAGGTGTATTTCACGAAACAAAAATTGTCATTCAATTTCTATCGTTAATAAATAATATAATATATAAAAAACCTAAGGAGTAGTTCCAAAATGAAGCAACTAAAAGTTATTCTCGTGTTCGCCCTATTACTTACCGTTTTGCTTTCGGCCTGTAAACCTGCTGCAACAGAACCAGAAGGAACCACCAGCGATGTTCCATTGTTTTTTGGTGCATTTGCCACAGCCATTGAAGAGCCATGGGATGGTGTCATCCACGTAGCTCTCAAAAAAGCAGAATCTGAAGGAAAAATCAGGTATGAGTACACTGATGATATTGGTTACTCAGGTGACATGGAAAGAATCCTTCGCGAAGTATCTGAAAGCAAGAAACCCGCTGCAATTTTCGGTGATGCATTTGGAAATGAAGAAGCAGTTCGCCGTGTAGCAATGGATTATCCTGAAATCGCTTACGTCTTTGGCTCCGGTCTTGGACCGACTGAACCTAATGTTGCAGTATTTGATAACTGGATTCATGAACCTGCCTACCTTTGTGGATTAATGGCTGGTGGTTTATCTAAGAGTGGTGTCATTGGTGTTGTCGGTGGCCATCCTGTACCAGAAGTAAATCGTATCACAAACGCTTTTATTGACGGTGTCAAAGAAGTCAATCCTGACGCAACAGTCCTTGTGACCTTCATCAATAGCTGGTTTGATCCTGCTGCTGCAAAAGAAGCTGCATTAGCTCAGATTGACAATGGAGCTGATGTACTCTTCGCTGAACGATTTGGTGTGATTGAAGCTGCCGTAGAAAATGGTTTATATGCTTTTGGTAACATGAGTGACCAATATGAATTAGGTCCAAATGTTGTAGTAAACAGCGCAGTGTGGAATATGACCCCAACGGTTGATTACATTATCAATCAAGTTAAAGCTGGTTCTTTCACAGCCCAGGATCTCAAAGACTTCAGCATGGTTGGTAAAGGCGGTGCATTCCTTGCTCCATTCCATGGTATGGACGCAAAATTACCAGCTGATGTGTTGGCTTTAGTGAAACAACGTGAACAGGAAATCAAAAACGGACTCTTCCGAGTGAATATCGCCGAAGAAATCCCCGCAGGATCCAACTAATGAATTAATATGCCAGGGCTTACCACTTTTCACCTGGTATTTTTTCATTTTATTATTTACCATTATCTCTCCCCTCTCAATGGAGGGGAGAGATATGTCGGAGACAAAATGTACATCGTAGATATGCAAAAGGTCACAAAAATATTTGGTGAACTGGTAGCAAATGACCATGTCGATTTTCAGCTTCGCAAAGGGGAAATTCATGCATTACTGGGAGAGAATGGCGCTGGAAAAACAACTTTGATGAGGATCCTTTATGGTCTTTATCAACAGACATCCGGCGATATCCTGATTAATGGTGAAAAAGTTATCATCCACTCACCCAAAGATGCGATCAAAAACGGGATTGGAATGGTAACGCAACACTTTGCTCTTGTTCCACCAATGACTGTAGCTGAAAATGTTGTACTTGGTTATACAGACAGCTTCTTACTTGATCGAACTGCAATTGAGAAAAAGGTGGGTGAAGCTGCTAGCCAGTTCGGATTGGATATAAATCCTAAATCTATTGTGCGACATTTGTCAGTTGGTCAACGACAAAGAGTCGAAATCCTTAAAGCTTTATATAGAAATGCAAAAGTTTTAATTTTAGATGAGCCTACCGCGGTTCTCATTCCCCAAGAAGTCGACAGTTTGTTTGAAACGCTGGATCGTCTTCGTAAGGATGGCTTATCAGTGATTTTCATCAGTCATAAATTAGATGAAGTGACAAAAATTACTGATCGCGTTACTGTGTTACGTGATGGAAAATCTATTGGTACAGTTGATACTGTTGATGTCACACAAAAAAAGTTAGCTGCCATGATGGTTGGCCGGGATAATTTTGGTGTTACACGCCAGAATGAGGTTAATCCAGATAACAAGAATATTTTAGAAATTGATGATCTTTGTGCAATCGATGACAAAGGTCTTGCTGCTTTGAAAAACATTAAGTTATCCATTAAATCCGGTGAAATTTTAGGAATTGCTGGAGTTGGTGGTAATGGTCAGAAAGAGTTAGCAGAGACATTGAGTGGCGTGAAAGTTCCGACTAGTGGAGCAATAAAAATAAATGGAAAAAATTTGGTCGGGCTTGAGCCTTCTGAATTTTCAAAATTTGGTATGGGAAGGATTCCAGAAGATCGACATGAAGGTGTCGTTGGCGATTTAACGGTTTATGAAAACCTTGCATTAGAACATCTAGATGAATATTCGCAAAAAGGATTCTTAAATCGCAAAGCTATTCGCGAAAACGCAGAATTATTGATCAAAAATTTCCAAATTAAAGCAAAACCAACAGACAAAATTCGAACGCTTTCCGGTGGAAATATGCAAAAAGTATTATTGGCGAGAGTATTATCAAGACAACCTGAAGTTGTTATCGCTCCCCAACCCACCAGAGGTCTGGATGTTGGAGCTACTGATTATGTCCGCCAACAATTGTTGGAACAAAGATCTAGAGGTGCTGCTGTCCTTTTAATCTCAGAAGATCTTGATGAGATATTTAGCATTTCTGATCGAATTGCGGTTATTTATGAAGGGGAAATCGTTGGTATTGTAAAAGCACAAGATGCTACACCTGAAAGATTGGGTTTAATGATGTCTGGTGCGCTAAGAGAGGAGGTATGATGGAAATCAATGAAAAACCTCGCTGGCGACTCATCAAAACGGATAATCCTCCTTTTTGGGTGAAACCGCTTATTCCTGTATTGGCTTTAATCGGAACTTTTATACTCACATCTGGTTTGATTCTTCTTGCTAATGCCAATCCTTTTGATGCTTATTATTACTTTTTATTTGCACCATTAGAAAGTCGTGTTTCCCTGTTGGAAATCCTGGTTAAAGCAACACCTTTAATAATCTGTGGAGTTGCTGTAACCTACGCCTTTGCCACAGGTTATTATAATATTGGTGCTGAAGGTCAATTGTATGCCGGTGCAATGGCAGCTACTGGTCTGGGAATGGCTTTGGTTGGTGTACCACCGATTATTGCTATTCCAGTTATGATTGCTGGTGGATTCCTGGCAGGAATGGCATGGGCGCTCATCCCTGCTCTTCTGAAAGTTAAATTAGCTGTTGATGAGGTTGTAACAACCTTATTAATGAATTCAATTATGGCTTATATCGTCAGTGCAGTTTTAAATGGTCCATGGCGTGATCCGAATTCCGGATGGCCACAATCGCCGGATATTTCTCCGACAGCAGTATTTTTCAAACTTGTTCCTCGTTCCCGGCTGAACTTTGGTTTTGTTGTGGCTGTTGTCTTAATCATCATCTTGTGGATCGTTATGACGCGTACATCCTTTGGTTTAAAGATGAGAGCTGTTGGCCTGGGGAAACCAGCCGCAAGATTTGCCGGGATAAACGTCAATAAAACCATTCTTACCGCTGCATTAATCAGTGGTGGCATCGCTGGAATTGCTGGTGTAGCAGAAGTTGCCGGTATCCATTTCCATTTGATCGGAGAACTATCCCCAGGGTACGGTTATACAGGCGTCATTATCGCCACATTGGGTTCCCTGAATGCATTTGGTGTGGGACTCGCTGCATTATTCTTTGGACTGGTAGATACAGGTGCACAGACTCTAAGTCGGGCAATGGGTGTTCCAGTTTATTTAGGCGAAGTGACACAAGCCATTATGTTATTGGTTGCCTTAGGAATGTTGCTTCTACAAAGATATTGGATCAGGAGGATGTAATGGAAATATTTCTAGTAAATTTAATTGCAGCAACACTTCGCGTTTCCACACCCATCCTGTTAGCAGCGATCGGAGAAACTTACTCAGAACGCGCAGGTATTCTTAATTTGGGAATTGAAGGAATCATGTTTTTTGGTGCCTTCGTAGGATTTTTTGTAGCAGATCAAAGCGGATCTTTATGGCTGGGGTTAATCATGGCAATTCTTAGCGGTATTATCGCTGGTTTATTAATGGGATTGCTGACTGTAACTTTAGGGGTTAATCAACATGTTTCCGGACTTGGAATTACTTTACTATTAACTGGTTTATCATTGTACGGATTCAGATTGGTGTACGGTGGCCGATCAACTCCGCCTTACATCCCTTCCTTTCAAGCAATAACCCCATTCAAAGATGTTCCGATTTTAGGAACGATATCCTCACAATATTTATTGACTTACATAACTTTTTTGGTAATCGTTCCACTTGCCTGGTTTATCCTTTACCGTACACGATTTGGACTGAATATTCGTGCAGTTGGTGAGAATCCTGAAGCCGTTGATGCTGCAGGTGTCAATGTTTATATGGTTCGTTACTCTGTTTTAGCCATTGGTGGAGCATTAATGGCAGCAGGTGGTGCTTTCCTTTCCCTTGCTCAATTAGGCGCATTTACCCATGGTATCGTCGCAGGGCGAGGCTGGGTCGCGATTGCTATCGTGATCTTTGGAAACTGGTCTCCTGTTAAGGTGATGGGTGGTGCGTTAATATTTGGAGGAACATTCGCATTGCAACTGCGATTGCAAGCGATGGGACTCCAATTACCAATCCCATATGAGACTTTCCTGGCTTTGCCCTATGTTGTTACTATTATTGCCCTTGTTCTGGCAGGAAGGAACGCAAGCTATCCAGCAGCATTACTCAAACCTTACCGCAGGGAAGGATGATAATTATTTTATGTATCTTTTCATCTAACGGGCCAGAAAGTTTTTGACGGGTATCATCGCCAAAAACTCCCAATCACCCAAATATTTTAAGAAGATTCATAATTTTTTAGAAAGGAAAATGTGATATGAGTTACAAATATATTGGTAAATCTTATATCAGACCTGACGCAATCAATAAAGTAACTGGAAAAGCGTTATACCTAGATGATATTCGCTTACCCGGAATGCTGCATGCAGCTATTCTTCGTCCAGATTATGCACATGCTATGATTATTTCAATCGATACTTCAGTAGCAGAGAAAATGCCTGGAGTAGTCAAAGTCATTACCGGCAAAGATTGCAAATTACATTATGGGGACAATATAAAAGATTTACAGCCAATGGCGGTTGAAAAAGTAAGATATATTGGTGAGCCCGTGGCTGCAGTTGTTGCAGATACAAGTTTTAATGCACAGAAAGCACTTGAGAAAATCAGCGTTGTTTATGATCCATTGCCCGTTTATGTAGATGCTCGTGATTCAATAAGTGATGATGCTGTCTTAATTCATAACGAAAATGGAGATCATTGGCATCTTCCGACGCTTAAACCACAACGAGGGACAAACATTGCTAATCTTTATCAATTGACAAAAGGCAAAGGGAAAAATGGATTTGAAGAAGCTGAGATCGTTGTTGAAGGAGATTTCTTGTATCCCTTTGGCTCATGCTCAGCCATCGAACCCCATGGATCCATAGTATGGTTTAAAGAAGACAACACAATCGAGGCATGGTCATCATCAATCTGCCCATTCATCATTCGTCAGGATTTGGCTCATGCTTATGGGCTTCCAGAATCTGATGTCCGTGTTCATATCCCCGATATCGGTGGTTGTTTTGGCTATAAATCAGATATTACTGTTGAACAAACCGTTGCTTATATAGCCAGTTTCGTACCGGGATATCCAGTTAAATGGGTCGCCTCCCGTAAAGAGGATTTCACCAGCACCTTGCTTGGCCATGGAATTCGAATGATCATGAAGATCGGTGCAAAAAAGAATGGTAAATTGGTCGCAATAGAAACGAAAGTCTTACATTCTGGTGGTGCCTATGCAGACACTGCGGTCAATGTGACGATTGCTTCAACGCATAACTGTACCGGTCCCTATGAATTTGATCATTGTGACTTAACAGGCTACACCGTTTATACCAATACCCCGCCAGTCGGAGCATATCGGGGATATGGTCATCAGGAAGCACAATTTGCTACCGAAAGATTAATCGAGATTCTTGCACGAAAATTGGATATTGATCCATTTGAGTTGCGTGAAATGAATTACTTATGCGAAGGAAAAATAAATTCTCTTGGCGAGACCATGTGGAAATCAAATGGAGACGTTAAAGCGTGCGCAGAAAAAGTCCAGAATTTGGTTTTTAATAAAGAAAAACTGACCGAAGATGAAAATTTCTATTATGGTCGTGGATTTGCAGCAGTAATGAAATCACCGAAAGGTGCTCCCTTTTCAACCAAAGGCTGCTATATCAAAATGAACATCGATGGAAGTATTTCGATTAATATGGGTGGTGCTGAAGTTGGTCAAGGATTACGCACGATTGTTCAACAAATCGCTGGTGAAGCATTAAAAATTCCTCCGGAAAGAATTCGTGTCTACAATGACATTGATACGCAGTATTCACCTTATGAATGGCAAACGATAGGGTCCATGTTTACCACCCAAGGTGGACGAGCAATTATTCGTGCAGCCGATAAACTGATTCTGGTTCTTAAACAGACAGCAGCGCAAGTTCTCAAAACAGATGTGGATTATCTCGATTATGATGGGGAATTTGTTTTCTTGAAGAACGATCCCGGCATCAGGGTTGCAGTTCCAGAACTCAGTCGAGGTTACATTACAAGTGATGGTATTACGATCGGAGAAGTTGCCCAAGCAGTATCCGATGCCCGCCTTCCTCGTTATTCCAATCCTGATCATAATGGTCAGGGAAGTCTGGGTGTTGAGTATACATTTGGCGCACAGGCGGCTGAGATTCGAATTGAGAAAAAATCCGGGAAAGTTTTCGTCGATCACTTTGCCTCTGTATTTGATGTCGGTCAAGTTATTAATCCTTTACAAATTCGTGGGTCAGTATTGGGTGGTGTATTAATGGCAATCGGGGCTACTTTGTATGAAAAGGTAGAATTCGATAAAGATGGAAAGATCTTGAATCCCCATTTTTTCAAATATCACCTTCCGACCTATAAGGAAGCACCAAACCAAACGATTGAATTTATTGAAAACCCTGGTTCAGTCGGTCCCTTCGGTGCTCGTGGAATAGGTGAACATCCAGTAATTGGACCAGCTCCTGCAATTTTGAATGCAATCTATGATGCCATTGGAGTTGATTTCTTCGAAATACCTGTGACTCCCGAAATTCTCAAGCAGGCAATTGCTGAAAAACAAAAAAAGGAGTATGTATAATGGTTGAAAAAATTAGTTTTACCATCAACGGACAACTCCGGGTTGTGGAAGTTGATCCTGAAATGATGTTGATTGATGTAATCCGCGAAATCCTAAACCTTACAGGGACAAAAAGAGGGTGTGATAATGCAACTTGCGGAACCTGTACAGTCACTGTTAACGGAAAAGCGATTAAAAGCTGCAATACTCCGGTAAGCAAAGTTGCTGGAGCAGAAATTCTCACAATTGAAGGGTTGGTAAAAGGAAAAGAATTGCATCCAATCCAAAAATCTATTGCAGAATCCGGCGCAATACAATGTGGTTTTTGCACCCCAGGCATCGTTATGGAGTTATACGGTTTGTTAGAAAATAAACCAGAAGCCTCAGAATTAGAAATTTCCAATTCATTAAACAAACATTTATGCCGTTGTACTGGTTATGAACCAATCAAAGATGGTGCAATGATGGCACAAAAATTAGTATTAGATAGAAATAAGATTTTAGATAATTAAAGATTCCAGGAGGTAAGATTCAATGAATTACGATTTAATAATTAAGAATGCAAAAACAAGATTTTCTCAAGACGATTTGATCCAAATTGCCATAGTAGATGGTAAGATTGCAAAAATTGCTGCTCAAGTAGATGGTGATACCAAAAATGTTATTGATGCTGGTGGAAAATTAGTCACCGAATCATTTGTTAATGGTCATCTCCATTTATGCAAAGTCTACACTTTATCCATGATGGATGAAGCTGCCATGGGTGCCTATACAGATGGATCTATGGGGGGTGCCATGACAGCTATTGAGTTGGCTGCACAGGTCAAGGAACAATATGATGAAAGCTGGATTATCGTAAATGTGCGCAAAGCGCTTGATTTGGCTGTGAAATTTGGAAATACCCATATCCGGGCTTTTGCTGATACGGATACAAAAGCAAAATTAGAAGGTGTGAAAGCCTTAATTCGCGCCAGAGAAGAATACAAAGATCGAATTAAGTTAGAAGTTGTGGCATTCCCACAGGATGGCATTGTAAGAGACCCTGGTGCTGAAGAATATATTGAAGAAGCTTTAAAATTAGGTGCTGATGTTGTCGGTGGTATTCCCTGGATAGAATATACCGATGCAGATGCTCAGGAACACATCGATCGGATGTTTGCTTTAGCCAAAAAATACGATAAACCCATATCGATGCTGATTGACGATGCTGGTGATCCAACGTTAAAAACATTGGAAATGCTGGCAGTAACAACAATCAAAAACGGTTGGGAGGGTAGAGTAACTGCCCAACACAGCCGGGCTATGGCTTTATATCCGGAACCCTATTATCGAAAAATTGAATATTTGTTGAAACGTGCCAAAATAGGTGTCGTGTCTGACCCTCAAACCGGTCCCCTTTATGCACGCGTAAAAGACTTATACAAAGCTGGCGTCCGGATTGCTTTAGGACAGGATGACATTGCTGATGCCTATTATCCATTTGGTCGTAACAACATGCTGGAAGTTGCATTTCTTGCAGCACACCTCATGTGGATGAACAGCCGACAGGAAATGGAAATTCTTTATGATTTGATCACAACCAATGCAGCTGAAGCATTAGGGGAAGAAGGTCACAATCTGGTAGAAGGTGGAACCGCCGATCTTGTGGTTCTGAACGCAGAATCGATTTGGGAAGCTATCTGGAATCATGAAGCTCCTTTGTACGTAATTAAATCAGGTCAAGACATAACCAAAAAATTATAGATACCGGCTCTCTGGTAAACGCTGCTCCAGAGGCGATAAACCCTCACAGAAAATCGTGAGGGTTTTTTGACTGATTTTTTATTCCACAGTGTATCTGTTTGTGATATAATTTCGGCACTTGAGGGGGCCCGTAGCTCAGCGGCAGAGCGCGCGGCTCATAACCGCTTGGTCGAAGGTTCGAATCCTTCCGGGCCCACTTCTGAATGAAAGTAATTATTTGTTAAAAATCAGTAATCAAACTGATTTTTTAATTAAGGTACCCACTGTCCCAGATCATCCCAGGCATATTCCAAGTGAGCAAAAATATCTTTTCCTAATTTCTTTTTTACTCGCCGTAGAGAATACTCCATCAATTTTTCACCCCCGATTTCGTTTAATCTTTTACCAATTCCAATCGAACGAACATGACGGCATTGAACGTTAAAAGATCCACCAGGTCTTTCGGAAAGGAAATCTTCTGTCTTACCTATACGCAATAATTCATCGATAAGACGATCAACTTCTTGCCTGGCGTGCGCTGGACACGGGACTTTTCCAATTAAATCTGCAAGGAAACTCATTTTTCTCTCCCTGAAAAACATTCTGATTTGTATTTATCGTATCATCACAATAAACCTGGGCTGGTGGATGTTTTTGTCAGTGACGCCTATCAAAAACAACCTGACCACTGAGTTGAAAAGATACCATTTATCGTTAAAATTATTTTATCATGGAACAATTACAGAATAAATTATGAGATATATATTTCTATCACCACACCTTGATGATATTTCTTTATCTTGTGGCGGTATTGTCAACCACCTATCTGGAAATAACATCAAAACTCAAATATGGTCTATTTTCGCAGGTTCGCCAATTGAATCCAACCTTTCTCCTTTCGCTTTATCATTACACAATCGATGGAGATTGCCCTTGAATGCCCCAAAAAAACGCCGTTTAGAGGATATTGTCGCTTGCAAGATACTTGGGGCTGATTTCAGACATTTCAATTTCCTGGACTGTATTTATCGTAAAGATAATTATGGAGATCCAATTATCAAAGAAGAAGAAGATTTATACCAACCAATTCCAGACTCTCAGGAATCGCTGATTGAAGAAATTTCATTTATTTTCAAAACTCATATTTTGGCTGAAGATATTGTAGTTGCTCCATTGGCAATTGGTAATCATCTGGATCATCAGATCATATTCAAATCGATCTCTTTCCAGCAATTTCGCTCCTTACTTTTTTATGAGGATTATCCATACGTAATAAAATCTCAAAATCCCCAAACAAATACAGCAAACTTACTTCCTATTCAATTTCTACTGACAGGTGAAAACATAAGAAATTGGCATGATTCAATTGCTGCATATAAATCCCAAATTAGTACTTTCTGGACAGACATTGCCCAAATGACATCTGATATCTCGCATTATTTTGATATTGGTGGCGGAAAAAATCTTTGGAAATCATAACAAACCTTAATGGTATCTTTTCATATTTTTGGTATAAGTGTTTTTTGTGGTTAAACGCACCAAAAACACCCGACAACCCCGAATTATTTAGATGTTACTAATAAAATATTATTCTTTGCTATACTTAATTTATGCAGGCTAATCAGTATACTTGGAACCAATGGGCTCAATACTTGCAACAATATCACTTGATGGGTTTATTTTGTTTTTTATTAGATGCAGCTGGTCCAGTCAGGGTAATTGCCGCCCAATCATTGTACTTAACACAACCGTTTATCAGAAATTCAATCATTGCCCAATTGGCCGAAGTATTAGAAGATTCAGAAAAATCAAAGGCATTTCTCGAATTTGTAAACAATAAGGAATTTAATGGATAACACAAATCTTCTTTTATTTCTTTTCTTCATTATTTTTATCCTTATTTCAGGTATGATTTTTTATTTCACACCATTAAAGAATTGGTTAGAGATAAAAAAAATATCCTCAATAATTAATTTAAAGAAATCCATAGGATTATCAATTGAACATGGAAAAGGGCTTCATATTTCACTTGGAAAATCAAATCTCAATAATATCCATGGTGCTGCATCACTCATCGGAATCAATACTCTATCAAAAATCCTGGATCAAAGTATATTAAGTGATAATCCCCCAGTAGCTACCTCAGGTAGTGGTGATGTAACATTACTGGCTCAAACTACATTTCAGAATTTTGGAAAAGAAAAAGCAGGTTTTTCTTCTACAGAACAATCCAATGTGTTTTTATCTGGACCAACCAATATGAGCTATATAGCAGGTGCAATACCATCATCATCGAAACAGGATTTGTCTACTCAGGTTTTAGTTGGTAATCTTGGCTCTGAAATAGGATTATTACTCAATGCAGGCAATCGAGCGGGAAATTATTCTCTTTCCGCAACCGATAATCTGGAAGGACAGGCAGTCAGTTACGTTTATTCAGATGAAACGTTGATTGGTGAACAGATCTTTTCCATTCCTGCACAATTGGACAATAATAAAATTCATGCTCTTTCACTTATCGTCCATGATTTTCTTAGATGGGTAATAATAATCGCGATAATTTTTGTTGCATTTTTAAAAATAATTGGCATCTTATGAAAAAAATTTTTCTTATCTTAATTTCCTCCATTTCTGGTTTTTTAATAATTCTCGGTCTTTTTTCCCCTGGTTCGATCCTGGAATATATTCGAGCAAACCTTCTTAATTGGGCAGTTATCCTTAGTGGAATTGCATTATTGATCGCGATATTAAATCTCTTAGCTGTTCATTGGAACAAGGTTTTCACTGACACCAATCGAGATATTGCCAGCTCATTTTTTATTGTTGGTTTTATTACTGTTTTATTAATTGGAATTTTACTCGGACCAGCAGATCATTTTTTTATAAATTTGAACAGAACTATTATTTTAAGCGTTGAAGCAAGTATGATGGCTGTACTGGCATTAACTTTAGCCTTAGCCTGTTTTCGCTTTTTTACAAGAAAACAAAACTTATTATCGCTAATTTTTGGAATCTCTACAATTGTCTTCCTTTTATTATTCAGTGGAATACTTTCATTGGGTGAAAATATACCATTAATGAAACCGATCATTACTGGATTGAAATCACTTCCTATAGCAGGAAGTACTGGAATTTTGATCGGAATTTCTCTGGGAGCAACCATTACAAGTTTAAGAATTCTTTTTGGTACTGATCGTCCTTATGACAGGTAATAATGACAGGTATAAATGACAGATAAAAAAAATTGCCCACAATGTAAAAAAGATAATAAACCATCAGCCAAATTTTGTTTAAATTGTGGGTTTGAATTTCCTATGGATAAATCTAACTCCTCCTCCAATTCAGATTGGTTGTCATTCCTTCGACAATCCGATGAGGAATCAGGTTTAAATTTGATTTCATTGGAAGGTGTTGATAAAGAAATAATCAAAAACGATGATGATACCAAAGAAGTACCAGATTGGTTAAATAGAATTCGTGAAATCAAACAAAACGAAGATGAGTTCACAAAAATCCAATCTGGTGAATTGTCATATACTGAAATAGAGAATGCTGATTTGATTAACACGCTGCGTGAAGAAGAAAAATCTACAGAAAAAAATTCAGATGATTGGATCACCAAATTTAGAGATATATCCCCGACTCAGGAAAATGATCAAATTGATGAAGCAGAGCCCGAACCGAACTCAATTGACGAATCCTCTCCGATTTCTTCATCGCTGGATGAGATAAAAAATGTATGGCAAAAAGAATTTCCTGCACTTCATGAAAATATTGAAAATTCCGAAATCGAACCCGCCGATGAATTACCGGAATGGTTAAACAAAACCATATTTGATAATCCGGAAAAATCTGAAAAAGCAGATGATTTTGAAATGCCAAACTGGTTAACTCCTGATCAAGAACCTGCTGCAGAAGAAATTCTCAAATCAGATGAATCAATAAACATACCGGATTGGTTATCACAATCAAATTTTCTCATAGAGGATGCTTCAGAGCATGATACATCTGATGAACTATCTGAATCCCTTCCTGAATGGATTAAGGAAATCGATAAACACAAAACAAATCAAAAACTTGAAGGAGATATAGAGGATTCAGAGATAAGTTCAAATTCTAACGATGAGTTTGATTCAGTTTTACTTTTTAACAAATTAGATATTTTCCCAGAAGATTCAGAAGAAGAAAATGAAAAACAAGATGATCATCAATATTTATCTGAATCTGCTAGCAAAGAAATCAATATTGAAGCAGCTTTCATTTTTGATGATAAAGAACTTAATAATATACCCACACAACCTTTTATTGGGTTTGATGCATCATCAGAATGGTTCGATCAAAATATTCTCGAAAACGAGGATGATAAAAACGAAGAAGTCGAAACAGAGGATGAAAATTCACCTAAAAAATCTCCTTTTGTTTTTGATAACATCCCGGATTGGCTTGAAAATGTCGATTTAAACTTTGATGACATAGAACCAACAGAAGCAACAAATGATGAAATAATTTCAGATTCAAACCTCTCTGAAAACATTATTAAAGCCGAACTACCAGAATGGTTGAGATCTATACGTCCAATCGAGGTTGTTACACCTGAAATATCCAGATTACAGCCGCAAAAAATTATTGAGAAATCTGGTCCTTTGGCTGGTCTCCAGGGTGCTTTATCTTCTGAAAAAGCAACGAAATTATACTCAGCACCGCCTGCTTACTCTGTTAGCATTAATATAACAGATAAACAACGTACTCATATAAAAATTTTAGAAGATATCATTTCTCCATCTAAAATTAAAGATTCTTCTGGAAAAACAAAAAACACATTAATTCAAAGATTTACAACACAATTAATACCAATTTTCTTATTAATAATTGTCCTGTCTTCATTATTTCTCGACCATTCAGGTCAGAAATTTCCCGAATTATTATCCGCGGATACTGTCAGATTTTTTAACTTATCAACTGGCTATTTGAATCGCAATCAGACACCTGGTAATGTTCTGGTGGTTTTTGAAACCGATGCCAGTACTTTCCCTGAAATGAGTTTGATTAGCAGTGGTTTCTTTGATAATTTATTTATGAACAACCATTGGATAACTTTGATTTCCACGAATCCAAATGGTGTTTTGGTTGCCGATGAAATCCTCAATAATAGTAGACTTAAAGTGCCTTCATACAATTATTCTGAAAGAATCATCAATTTAGGTTATTTACCCGGTAATGCTATTGGGATTCAGTCATTTCTGACAAATCCCAAAGCAACAATACCAGAAGGTTTATCTAATCCAAATATTTGGAATGAACCACCCTTATCGGATATAAACTCAATGCTTGATTTTGATTTGATAGTTTTGGTATCAGATAACTCAGACAACGCAAAATTATGGATCGAGCAAGTAGATTTTCTCATACCAGATATTGGGTTTTTACTGATATCAACAACCCAGGCTTCTCCCCTTTTACAGCCTTATCTTCGTTCAAACCAGATTGATGGAATGATTAATGGTATATCAGGAGGAATATCATATAATCTGCTGTCAAATTCAGAATCAAATGTTCTTGACCGCTATTGGGCAATCATTCAAGTTGTTGCTATAACATTTATTGTCTTTTTATTAGCAGGTGGTGTCATATCAATATTTAAAAATACGCTTTCTGCAAATTCATCAGGGGATAAAAAATGATTCAAAATCAATTTTTTTGGCTTCTCCTAAGTTTCATACTGACCGTCATGGTTTTTTCTTATATTTTTGGAGATAATCCATTATTCAGGATTGCAACCTATTTGTTTGTAGGCGTATCTTCAGCTTACGTTTTGGTTTTGATATTCTACCAGATTCTGATTCCAAAATTATTCATGCCATTAGTTTCAGGTGATCCAAATCAAAGAATCATTCAATTAATTCCGATTGTATTATCGGTATTACTTTTTTTCAAATTATCAAAGAAAACCAGTCAAATAGGCGATCTTTCTTTAGCTTTCCTGGTGGGCAGTGGAGCTGCAATTATCTTAACCAGTGCTTTTACAGGAACTCTATTACCGATGATTGATATGATTACCGAGCCTTTCTCCATTGATACTATAAGTTTTCAGAATTTTTTTGGTGGTATTTTTATACTAATTGGAACAATCTCGTCTCTCCTCTATTTTCAATTTACGAAACGCTCTTCCACAAAAGATAGTACTGGGGTTTCAAAAATTCTCCAATATATCAGCCAAATTGGAATTGTTTTTATAGGAATTACGCTTGGATCCGTTTTTGCTGGTGTAATCATTTCTTCTGTGATTGCCTTAATTGAAAGGCTAAATTTCATCATTACCTTCATCTACAATTTAGTTATTGGATAAATGATCATGAGTGAACTCATAGAAACCTCCTCAGTGTTGGGTATAAAAATAGACACGCATACAACGAAATTATTTTTGTTTGATATTGTAAATGGTAAATACCATTTGCTTGCAACAAGCGAATCTGATTCGACCCATAAAGAACCTTATAACGACTTAAGGGAAGGCTTATTTAAAGCAATCGATCAACTTCAACGCATAACAGGAAGATTTCTCCTGGATAACGAAATGAATTTGATTATTCCAAGTCAAACAGATGGGAATGGAGTGGATCAAATTGCTATCTCATTTGGTTTCTTAGATTCTGTTTCAATTATTACTGCTGGGTTATTGGATAGTGTATCGATTGAAAGTTTGTCAAAAATCACTCAATCTACCCATTTTAAACATGTAGATCAAATCAGTTTGAATGACTCAAGAAAAATGGATGAGATCTTAACTTCAGTAATAAACAATAATCCTGATATGATACTGATCTCTGGAGGAACAGAAAACGGTGCGAACAAATCCGTTTTAAGGATGGTTGAAATAATCCTGTTTTGTATTAAACATCTGCCAAAAGAAAAATTTCCAGAGTTGATTTATGCAGGAAACTCGTCAATTTCAAATAAAGTTCAAGAGATGGTGTCAAATCTCACCAATTTGACAATTTCAGAAAACATCAGACCAGCTATCGAGAATGAAAACCTCAGACCAGCTTTAAATTCATTAAATGAAATAAATAATCAAATCCTACAAAAAAAAATCCCGGGGTTTGAATTTATCACATCTGTTGCTCGCTCAACTCCAGTGCCTTATAGTCAGTCTATTGGAACCATGACAAATTTTCTCAGTAAATTAAGCTCAGAAAAAAATTCAAATATTTTAGTAATTGATTTAAATCAAGAAACAATAATAATAGCTGGAACCAACCAGGGGAATCTAAAATTAAATGTAGAGAAAAATTTCTTCCATAATGATCCAGATAAATATTTAGCTGAAACAAACATCAAGAACATTGTTAAATGGCTTTATAAAGAAATCGATTTCGAAGAGGTAAATAATTATCTTTGGGCGAAATCTATACGCCCAGACACAATCCCTGTTGATGACAAAGCACTCGCGATAGAATTAAGTATGTTGAATGCCTTAGTCAGAAGGAGTTTTCAGAATTTTCAGAGAGAATCAGGATTTTCACAGGAAAATTTTAATCAAATCGTAATAAATGGAGATTATTTTTCTAAATATGAAAACCCATCGGAATTAACATTAATTCTCCTGGATACAATTCAACCAAAGGGTATAACTAATTTATTTCTGGATCAACATGGAATTTTACCAATTTTGGGAAGTATTGCTGTTGATAATCCCCTGTTACCGATACAAATTCTTGAAGGGCAGGCAATCACATTATTAGCAAAAGTTTTTTATGTACAGAGCAAAGCAAAATATGATACTCCAATACTTAAAATAAAAATTGAATATAAAGATGGAACATTTTTAGAGGAACAAATATTAAAAGAATCAATTACCAAGCTTCCGGTTACACCTGGACAATTTGTAAAAATATTCTTTGAGCCAATGGGAAATATTCACCTTTCTCAATTTGGAAAGAATATTGAGAAAGGTTTGATTGTCCAGGGCGGTTTGTGTGGAGTTATCTTTGATACACGAACAAGACCAATTCAACTCCCAAAAAAGAGCGCAGAAAGAATTGAGTTAATAAAAAAATGGCGAAAAAATATGGATTTATAATTTTGGCATAACTCTTGCATCAAAATTTGATAACGATGGAAACTTTAACTTATCACACATTAGGATTAGCAAAAATACAGAGAACAAGAATTTTTCCAGGAAGAGGAGATGTTCTGGTCCGTGTTGGACAAAAAGTAGATGCGTCAGAGCCTATTGCACAATTCATCCCGGAAGAAAAGTTCTCCATTCTAAATATCCGCAAAGAATTAAATCTAAAAAATATTGAAGATTCCCGCAGAGCAATTAATATAAAAATTGGAGATAAATTAAAAAAAGGGGATTTGATTGCTCAATCTGCTGGTACCTTTTCAAAATCTGTTAACGCTCAATTTGATTCTGAAGTGATTAACATCATTGGTAGTCAGGTCATTCTGCGTTTGTCTCAAAATCCAAAACCAATAATTGCTGGTTTTGAATCTATTGTTACAGAAATTCTTCCATTTCGGGGAGTGGTTGTCGAGACAAATGGCGCATTAATTCAAGGGGTTTGGGGAAATCAAAAAGCAATTTCTGGCCCGATAATTTCTAATATGAACGACGTTTTTGAAGAACTCACACCGGATAAAATTGATGTTACATTCAGAGGATCGATCGTGTTTGGAGGATATTGTTCTGCTATTGAAGTTCTCAAAGCAGCAATTGATCTCAACATTAAAGGATTGATTTTATCAAGTATGAGTGCATCACTCGCAACTGCTGCAATGAATTGTGGTATTCCAATCATCTTACTTGAGGGTTTTGGTCCTTTACCGGTGAATGAAAGAGCTTTTGAGTTGATTAAGACCAATGAAACAAAAGTTGCATCAATTAATGCAATTTATGATGTCAAAAAATTTGAAAAACCAGAAATCATTATCCAATTACCTGTTGAAGCAAACTCTCCATCGGAAGGATTAGAATTGAAAACTGGATTAGTTGTCCGAATAAATTCTGGACAATACCAGGGAAGAGCTGCGATCGTTCGAAAAATTAACGATACAAAATCAAAATTGCCAAACGGGGTACGCTCAACTTGTGCAATCGTTGAGTTCAATGATGAAGATTTGGTCTCTATACCACTTGCGAATTTAGATATCCTGGAGTAAAGTAATAATATTAATTAAGGAGAATGAAATGGAACCTAATCAATTAGAAGACAATGAATTATTTGAAGAGAATGCTTCAATCGAAAAACCAGAGCAAAATGGTTCCAGCAATAAACCATTCCTTATCGGCGTTGGAATCTTAGGTGCAATTGTTGTTTTTTCAATTTTGGCGATTATTGCTTATGTCATTCTATTTCGTCCAAAGACAACATCTGATTTACAAAATCAAGCAGCACAAATTAATGCTCAAAATACAGCGATTTCTCTCATAGCCTCCCAAACCGCTGAATTTGAACAGAAGCAATCGACTCAGAAAGCAGCTCCTTCCATGACATTGGTTGTACCCACTGCTACTGCAGTAGTTGCAATGCCAAGCGCAACATCCGTTGCTGGGTCTCAGTCAACATCAGTTGCTGGTCAAGACCCTGCTGTTCGTACAGCAACTGTTGCAGCTTTTCAAACACAGGCTGCTGCCAATCTCCTGGGCACACCGGTTGGAGAAGGCACCCTTGCTCCACAACAGACTCCAACAACTTTGCCAACAGCTGGTTTTATGGATGAAGTAGGACTACCAGCATTGTTGGGCACAGCTTTAGGTTTGCTTATTCTTATTGTTCTTGTTAGAAAATTACGTTTCTCTTCGAATTAGTTTTTTTAAAAATATTACAAAAAATCCCCTTCAACCGGGGATTTTTTGATTCAGGATCGATAGTGTTTTGGTTACCGAACACTTTCAGCAATTTGTTCACCAAACTTAATCATTGCCTTTACCATCTCTTTTGTTCTTCCTTCTGCATATACCCTCAGTACCGGTTCGGTCCCAGAAGGACGAATTAATAACCATGAATCATCTGTAAATATGTATTTGACGCCATCTGTTGTTGACATAGTTTCAAGTGATTCACCACCAATTGTTTTTGGGGCATCCTCAGTCAATCGTTCTACCATTTTCTGTTTTGAAACTGGTAATTTAAGACGCAGATCTTTTCGTTCATATTCTGCGGGGCCAACTTCAGCTAATAAGTTCTCAACCAATTCGTATAAGGTAACACCAGATTCAGCAACAATTTCCAGCAACAACAACCCCATTCCGGGTCCATCCCCTTCTGGAATGTGGCCTTTAAATGAGATACCACCCGATTCCTCACCACCAATCAAGACATCTCCCTTTAGCATATAATCTGCAATATGATTAAATCCAACCGGTGTTTCATAAACTGTGAGACCATGTTTTTTTGCTAAGCGGTCAATCATTCTTGTCGTCGAAACAGTTCTGACGACAGAACCGGATAATTTTTTCTTTTCAACCAGATATTTGAGTGCCAGAGCCATTATTTTGTGCGGATCAACAAAATTGCCACGTTCATCCATCGCGCCTATCCGATCAGCATCACCATCAGTTGCGATTCCAAAGCTACCCAATCCAGTGCTGATTGCACCTGCTAAAGCACCTAAATAACGTGCGATAGGTTCGGGGTGGATGCCGCCAAAGCCAGGATTCATTTCACCACGAATTTCTGTGACTTCCGTTCCACATCCTTGAAGAAGGGTGCGAATCACACCCCTTCCTGATCCATACATGGAATCTACAACTATTCGTTGTGGATTATCCGCAATGATGTCAAAATCAATTAATTTTGAGATATGCTCGTTATAAGGAAGAATTGGATTGAATTTCTGAATTAAATTCAAATTTTTTGCTTGTTGATAATCCATTAAATTTGGACCACGTGCCTGCGCTTCGTTGTCATTTAGAAATACTTCAACCTTGCGACATTGTTCAGGTAAAGCAGAACCGCCAAAAGATGCTTTCAATTTAATTCCGTTATAACGAGGGGCATTGTGGGATGCAGTAATCATGATGCCTGCAACTGCATTGAAATGTTTTACCGCATATGAAATAGCAGGTGTCGGTGCGTCTGCCTGGCTAAGAAATACAGTGAAACCGTTTCCAGCCAGAACTCTGGCTACATCATTTGCATAACGATCAGATAAGAACCTTGTATCAAAACCAACAACCATTTTTTTATAATCAGGATTTTGTCCACTTGTGGACCCATTTGACCAGGTTTCCGTTGCCACAGCGTCGGCTATCGCTTGAGTAACCAACCGTAAATTATTAAATGTAAATGTATCCGAAATTACTGCTCTCCATCCGTCAGTACCAAAACTTATTGTCATGTAGAATTCTCCTTTGTATTTTTTTTACCATTCTGGCTCTGGTGTAGCAGAGACAATCAAACTGCGCATTATCCAACCCTCAACCTGATCAATAAATCGAATATGAACCCAGGTAGCTCCATCCACTATTTCTACCTCATCCAGTACCTGAACAGCTGTTCCGTTCAGGACTGTCCGAAGAATCCTGGCTGAGAATCCTGGTTCTTCTCGAATGTTTGCTCCATCCCCTTCTGGTGAACGGATTTCTGCCCAAATCACCATAGGCAATGGTGTTAAAGTAATTGTTGCTGTTGACGTATTAGCTGTAAGGATTGCTTTTGTGTGTTGATCAATTGAAACCGTTGAAATTGTCGCTGTTGATGTTGGGTTTAAAATTGAAGTTGATAATGATTGAGGAGTGATCTGTGTAGAAATAAAAGCTAAATTTGTATCCGTTGGATTAATTTTAATTTGCTCCTCGCTAATGTTAATTCCAAATTTAGAATCCAAAAAAAACACTGCACCCAAAATTACTAAAACCAACAAAGAGACTATCCCCAGCCAATTCTGAATTTTTATTGGCTTGATCCTATATGCCAATAAAACAATAACACCAACAACGACAGCGAAAATAAAATAAAAAAGAAATGTATATAAACCAGCGATAAATTGGTTTTTTAGACCAATTCCAAACGCAAAACCAGCAGAAACCACAGGCAAATAAAAACTATACGCAAGAGCCACATTTGCAACCAAAGATGCCTGCCGTGGATTGCGAATGATTGTTGACACCATGATTATGATCCCAACAAAGATTAATAAAAATCCCGCCCAGGTGAAGTCAATAAAATATTGCCAAATCATAAATTCTTTTTCAGGAAATTGTCTTGCAATAAAACCAGAAAAAGCACCTACGACAAAAAGACTGACAAAATGTAATAATAATGAAAAAAAGCCTATCCTTAGAAACTTTATCGCTCCCAGATTAAAACCAAAGGAAAATCCTAAAATTGGAGAAAGAATCGGCGAAACCAGAATTGCTAACACAAATAAAGGTAATTGATCTAATAATAGACCAATTGATAATATTAATAACGAAATTGACCCAACCAGGAAGGTCTCGACATTTATTTCTAACCTTCTGGCAAGTTGATCTAAAAATCCATAAAAACCGGATGTACCATATTGAGACCATCTTGAATCATTATTTCTCAATTCTAATTTTTTCCTTTTTAAATGAGATTCTGATTTATTGTTCATCGTCTTAAGGTTGCAACAATTCTTAGTGGGTTAAGAACTAATCTTAAGGCTGATATTTCGTTTTTAACGATAATATCTGCTGATAATATAGATTCCAATGCAGTTCCTTCTTCAGATAAAACACATATTCCAATAGCTGCAGTTTTCAACATTTCAGAATCATTCGCTCCCTGCCCAATTGCAATTACCTTATCTGCCCCCAATTGATTTATAAACTCACTTTTTTGGAAGGCTTCCTGTCCCTTTTGGATTATTTTTGCTTGAAGGCCCAATTCAGAATCAATAAAATTTTGATTCGTATGAGTATCAGCAGTTATCAGGTATACTTTTAGCCGATCTTGAATTTTTCGAATTAAGGATTTTACACCTGGTATCAACTTACCGTCTAGAGCTAAAGTACCATTAACATCGCATACCAGATATTCAATTTGAAAAATACCTCGTCCAGGTATATTCAATTCAATCATAAGGCAATTATAATACAGACTTGATTTATATAAATTTTTGAGAAAAAGATGAAAAAATCCATTACTAAATTTAATAACTTAATCACTATTATTAGTGTCCTTGTTTTAAGTGCTTGTGTTAATAACACGCCAGTTGCTCTGGTCCCAACAAATTCTGACGTTGTTAATCCAACTGCAACTGAGGATCTTATTACTGTTCAACCAATTGTTTCTGAAACGGCTATAGAAAGTAAAAATCTTTTTATTCATTCATTAAATTCTGAAATATATTTGGGAAATTCCGAAAATTTCAATGCAATTGAAATACTCGCAGAAAAATTAGGATATGATGTTACTCGATCAAATGAATTATCCGATAGTCAAAAACCATTAACAATCGTGTTACTTTTTAACCCGTCAGACGAAACTATTGCCTATTTCGATACGGAGACAACAGGTCGCTTCATAATTGTAGGAGAAGAAATAAATAAAACTCCTCAACGTCCTACCACATTCATTAGAGTTTCCAAAGCAGATAAAATATTTATTGCTGGTTATTTGTCTGCTTTGATCACAAATGATTGGCGTGTTGGAGGTTTATTACCAGCAACCGTTTATCAAAATACTGGTGCGGATCGAATATTTCAAAATGGTGTGATTTTCTTGTGTGGTCGTTGCTCTCCTACCTTCGGTCCTATTGTGAATTTTCCAGTCACCGCAATTCTCTCAGCGCCTGAGAACAATGAGGCAACAATGCAGGCGTATGGTGAAATCACAAATAGCAGAATAAACACACTCTTTATCCCCTCAGATTATTTATTTGATGATTTTGTCACCTTGTTAAAACAAAATAACGTAACAATCATCAGTGATGAAAACTTAGAATCAGTTCAATCAGATTGGGTTGACTATGCAATCACCGATAATTTATCTGATTTGATTGTCTCTTCTTTTTCAGAAACTTCCCAAAACAAGAGCGTGGATACAATAAATGTTGATTATTCCATCTACTCGCGATCAAATAGTATTTCACCCGGAAAATTAACCTACATCACAGAAATGATTGAGACTTTGAAATCAGGATTCATTTCACCTTATCAAATATCTCTGGATTAAAAATTTGATAGGTAATTTACCTACATTTTCTTTTTTCACAGACATTTTCTTTTTTTCTTGACATTAATAAGAAAGTCTTTAAAATCGAGAGTATCATTAATTTAATAGCGATGAAGAGGAAAAAATCTTATACTTGCTGCACAGAGAATGGTTGATGCTGAAAAAGCCATCATGCAAAGTAAGATGATTGGGCCTTGGAGCTGCAGGAAGAAATAGTAGTATTCCACGCCGGTCACCCGCCGTTATCAGGGAATCTGTTATTACAAACAGATGAGTGAGATACTTTTGTATCTAATTGGGGTGGTACCGCGGACCAGTGTTCGTCCCCATCGAATACTGGTTATTCTTTTTAAAAACCGATAACAAAAAAGAGGTAATAAAATGGACAAAAAAGGACGTGTTTTCTCCGGAGCAAGACCAACGGGTCGCCAACATTTGGGAAATTACTTAGGCGCAATGAGAAATTATGTAGCCTTGCAAAAAGACTACGAATGTGTGTATTCCGTAGTGGATATTCACGCATTAACAACAATGGAAACAACCCAAAATCTCAAAACAAATACACTTGATATGGTCCTGGATTGGCTCGCAGCTGGAATGGATCCACAGCAATCAATAATTTTTGTTCAATCGCATGTTCCTCAAGTAATGGAACTCCATACGATCTTATCAATGGTAACTCCATTAGGAAAGTTAACCGATCTGCCAACATTCAAGGATAAAGTCAGGGAACAACCGCACAATGTAAATTATGGTTTGGTCGGATATCCCGTTTTGATGGCTGCCGATATTGCTCTATATAAAGCTGATACAGTACCGGTAGGTGTCGATCAAGCCCCCCATATTGAATTTACTAGAGAAGTAGTTCGCTCTTTCAATTATCGTTACAATTGCGATGTGCTTGTAGAACCGCAAATGAAAGTCACCGAATTCCCAAAAATAATTGGTATCGATGGTCAACAAAAAATGAGTAAAAGTCTTGATAATCACATTGAAATGGCCAGCACACCTGAGGAAACCCAAAAAAGAGTCATGATGATGATGACCGACCCACAACGCCAACGTCGTTCAGATCCGGGCAATCCTGATGTTTGTAATGTCTTTTCATTACACAAAATTTTCTCTTCAGTTGAGGAGGTAAAAATGATTGACCATGATTGCCGTCATGCGGAGATTGGCTGTGTTGATTGTAAAAAGCTCCTGGCAAAAAATTTAAATCATCACCTGGAAACCTTCCGAGAAAGAAGAGCTGAATTTGAAAAACATTTGGATGATGTTGAAGACATGCTTGTGGATGGAGCAAAACGGGCACGTGTAATTGCTGAAAAAACCATGCTGGAAGTACGTTCAGCGATTGGTCTATATTAGTACAATTCGAAGATGACTGAAAATTCGGAGAAATCAAATGCGAGCACTAATACAGCGAATCAGTAAAGGCTCCGTTACTGTTGAACAAAGAATGGTGGCTGAGGAAATTGATAATGGCTTGATGATTTTTCTTGGTGTGGGTCATGAGGATAATGAAGATAAAGCTGCCACACTGGCGAAAAAAATAGCCAATTTACGGATTTTTGGAGATGCTAATGGAAAAATGAACCTTTCCATTCTTGATATCAAAGGAAAAGCAATAGTTGTTTCTCAATTTACTCTATTTGCAGACACAAGAAAAGGTAACCGTCCATCTTTCATAAATGCAGCAAAACCAGAACTGGCTAATCAATTAGTCAATTTTTTTTCTGATCAATTACGATTATTCGGAATTTCCACCCAACAGGGCGAATTTGCAGCACACATGATGGTATCGTTGGTAAATGATGGCCCGGTTACTATCTGGATAGAAAATTAAATATAATTTCGCCAAATCAACTCATGGGCTTGAAAATTTTTTAGACCACATTCAATTAGATTCTTTAAGTTCTCCTTTTTTGTAACACCGACGCCTGCAAAAATTGGTTTTTCCTTTGCCTGAAGGTATGAGATAGCATGCATTGTTAATGGAAGGACAGACTCACCATACAATCTTCCACTAATAAATTGATTATTATGAACTATGGTTCCACGAGGTGGTTGGATACTGATAGCTACTATATCATTTGTTAATATTTGAACCAGCCAATCCTGGTGAATTAATTCATAAGGTAAGCTAAGAATGATTGGTAATTCTCCGGAAGCTGATTCAATAATTTTTAAAATGTTATCTTTTGAAGCAGAATGATCGATCCCTAATTCTATTGCTGTTACATTATCAATAGGTTCAACCAATCTTATAATTTTTTCAATATCTCGGGGATCATCCGATAAGAGATTAACACAAATAGGTAAAGTCGAATTCTCCCACATAATTCTGAATTTTTGGATAATCTTTTTAATACCAGGATTTGGAAACCCACTATGAACCAAAAACCCTCCTGGAAATTGTAAGACACATCGTTGGAGGGCAGGTGTTCGCGGAAAATAGCTGATTGGATTCGTTATGAACAAACCAACATCAGGAAAGTGGGTAACAAAATCTCTTCCGGGATAATAACCAGCTGTCCCGGCTGCATTCATCCATTTTTCTGGAGGAAGAAAATCAAGGTCAAATTTCATGATTTAGATCTTGTAAACGAATCAAACTACTTCTGAGAATTGGAATATCCATTAATAAATCCTTCTTCCCATTCGCTAAATGGTAACTCTCGTGGACCGGTATTATCTCTGGAACGCTGACTTGTGTCCCCAATTCATTCGATTTTCTGCGAATAAATAAAGCATGTTGACTCTGATGACACAAAGCTGCATTGATTTTCATTTCCAAAACCGAAGATACATCGATTATCCAATCTGCCTGATCATCTTTATTAAGAATATGAGGTTTTGATGAATTTTCATAAAAAGCCTGGACGGTATACCAGGTCAATTTTGGATAATACCTGTTCACCAATTCTTTTGAAGTTTGATAAATAATTCGATGTGCAGGATGTCCGTATTCTCCGTTGCTGCCATGAGTTATTAATACATCAATTTCATTTTTCTTTTTCTGTTCCCCTAATTGAGATATTAGTAAACTCATATCATCAGTAAATGGATAAAGCGTGTTATCAGTACCCACAATTGGATCAATATAATCCAGAAAATTCAGAGACCTTCCTCCTAATGCTTTTACAGCGCAAAACAACTCTTTTTCCCTTAATGGTCCAAGATCATTTTGCGAACACAGTGGCGGATTACCACACTCCCCACCTTCTCCGCGCGTGGAACATAAATAACGAACCGTATGTCCTGATTTGGACAATAAAGCTAATAATCCACCACACAACATTGTTTCATCATCCGGATGTGCAAAGAAAACAAGAATGTTCATTCAAACTCCAATTCAGACAATTTAAAGACCGCTCCTTCGTGACAACTACGAATCCAGCCCTCCTTCGTTTTAATTGCACAGACCATGCACTGAGATTCTCCCGAACATAGAATCGGACTGTAAATTAAAAGTTCGGAATTTACACCAGCAGATTTTACCTTTTGAAGCAAGTCTGCGTATTTCACAACTTCATCACGTTCAATTTCAATCATTACAAAATCAGCCCAAGTAAGACTTTCATCTATCATATCTGGTGTGAGCACTTCTATTGAATGAGGTAAAGGGATCTCCAAATCATTTGTCAAATAGGCTATGTTCTTGCCTTCTTTGAGGCCAATATCTATGACAGAAAACAGGCTACCTTTCGTAGGTCCGAGGCTGATGATCAATATGTTTTGACTCAAAGACAACTCAGAGAATCCTTTACCAATCGGACCTTTAAAAAATAATTGATCTCCGATTTCCCAATTTGTGTTTTCCGAAATTGTGAAAAAGCCATCATCAATTTTTGAAACAAAAAATAATTGTTTTAACCTGTCATCCTTTTCGGGATGGTAAGCCAATAAAAATTGTCCTGGTTTTAAATTTTTAAATTTATTATCAAAAGAAATAATTCGTGATTTTCCTAATTTCCTGAAACCAACTACTTTAATAATTTTTTCTTTCACAAGATTATTTTACTTGATGACCCAGCGAAATTATTAATTCCAATAGAAACCAGATTTTTAAGACAATCCAAAGGATGGAAAGACCTTCAGTGACCTGACAATGGAACCTTGCGATATAATCAGGATTGAAAAAAATTTGGAGGTTTATGATGAATATTGCAAGTTCCTTTCGATTGATAGCAACTATTTTATGGGTGGGATCTTTTGGATTTCTGGTTTTTGCAATGCTGCGCTCTAGCCAAAACAAGCCTATTCGCAGAAGCGGATTAACTATTGTTTTAGCGTTTGTAATTTCTTTACTTTTCAGTCTACTTTCCATGGGTATGGTCTTTATTGAACCCCAGGAAAGAGGCATTGTTATTTCCGCTGTACAACCACTCGGTTATCGGGAACAAGCCATCCAACCTGGTTTACAGTGGATAATCCCCGGACTTGAAAATGTTAAACTCTATCCAATTTCAAAGCAAAGTTACACAATGTCGATAGCGCCATCCGAAGGTGGGATTATCGGTGATGATTCCATAACAGCTAGGACATCCGATGGCCAGCAAATTTATGTAGATGCATCTGTTATTTATAGTATCAACCCGGCTGAAATTATCAAAGTTCATATCGAATGGCAGGATCGTTATAGTGATGGTTTGATTCGTCCGGTTGCAAGAGCTGTCATTCGTGATGCTGTCAGCCAATTTGGTGTTGAGGAAGTTTATTCCAGCAAACGAGAAGACTTGACTGTGATGATCTCCGAAAATATGCGCGAAAAATTGGCACAAAATGGATTGATTATGGATCAGTTTTTATTGAGAAACATCACATTCTCAGATGAATACGCAGCATCGGTCGAACAAAAGCAAATCGCTGAACAACAGGCACAACAAGCCAAATTTGTAGTAGAAACAAAGAAACAAGAAGCTGAACAAGCCAGACAGACTGCACAAGGGGCTGCTGATGCAGCTGTTATTCGTTCAAAAGGTGAAGCAGAAGCCCGCCTGATTCAAGCAGAAGCAGAAGCTAGAGCATTGGTTTTAATTGCAGAATCTGTCAAGGATCGACCTGATCTATTAACCTATCAATACATCACGAAATTATCACCCAATATTCAAACAATGTTATTGCCTTACGACGCACCCTTTTTATTTCCATTACCCGATTTGAAGTCAACAGAAATCCAAATACCGACCCCTGTTATTCCTCAAGAAACAACACCATAATAATAAAAAAAAGTCTTTCGAAATTCGAAGGACTTTTTTGATTAAAATTTTTACGAATATAGTATTAACACTTATAATTATCAATGTGAATGAAAAAAGTGACTCTGGTAAACAAATAAGATTATCGTCTCTCTCTACTTGTGCTGGTTGAGCTTCCAAACTTAATGCAGAAACGCTGTCGCAAGTTTTGCGACCATTAGGAAATATTTTCCAAGCACAGGATTATCCTGATTTGATAGTCGGAATTGATCCACCTGATGATGCAGCAGTGTGGAAAATTGATGATTCCAGATCAATTGTTGTAACCACCGATTTTTTTACGCCGGTTGTGGATGAACCATATGATTATGGAGCGATTGCTGCTGCGAATAGTCTTTCGGATATTTATGCTATGGGTGCAAATCCCTTTTTAGCCTTAAACATCGCAGCCTTCCCCCCACAATTACCAGGTGAATTCCTTGGTGAAATCATCCGTGGGGCTGCAGAAAAAGCTAAAGAAGCAGGAGTCGTAATCGCAGGTGGCCATACAATTCAGGATAAAGAACCAAAATTTGGACTGGTAGTGATTGGTATGGTTGAAACCAAGAATATACTGACAAAAGCTGCCGTCCAGCCCGAGGATTTATTAATTCTGACCAAACCTTTGGGCATAGGCGTCACAACAACCGCTAATAAAGCTGAAAAAGCAAAAATAGAAGATATTCTGGAAGCCAAACATTGGATGCAGACATTAAATAAATTGCCATCTCAAATTGCGGTTCAATTAGGATTTAAAGCGGCAACTGATATCACAGGCTTTTCTTTATTAGGTCATGCTTATGAAATGGCAAGTGCTTCAAATGTTGAAATTGTTTTCACATCAAAAAAAATTCCTTTTTTGAGTGGAGCAAGACATTATGGAGAAAAATGGTATTTTGCTGGTGGTGCAGCCGATAATCAATTATTTTATAAAAAATATGTTGATTTTTCACAAGAAATTGATGAAGTCATGGAGATGTTGTTGTTTGATCCACAAACCTCTGGCGGTCTGTTATTAGCTTGTCCTCCATCAAAACTTCAGGAGTTTGAAACAACAGCCAATCGATTAAAAATGCCATATTGGATAATTGGTCAGGCCTTTAATGGACAGGGTTTGAAAATTATATAATTTATTAAATCTATTTTTTTAATCGTATACAGTAGGGTTATTTTAGGAAGGTAACACCACCAAAAATGACATTCAACCACGATTAATTAAAATTCACCTTATAATTTTGAAAAGATAAACTTCGAAATATTTTCAAGTAAATGGTATGAAACAATGAATTTAGATTTTAATGCACGTCGATCTCCAGTCTACGGAACCAAAGGAATGGTTGCCAGCTCACAACCTATTGCTACTGCGGTCGGTTTGGAAATTCTCAGGAATGGTGGAAATGCTGCGTCAGCTGCCATTTCCGTTGCAGCTGCTTTGAACGTGACAGAACCCACCTCAACCGGAATCGGTGGGGATGTATTTGTTCTATATTATGAACAGAAAACAAAGAATGTTTTTGCATTAAATGGGTCTGGAAGAGCGTCTTATAGTCTCTCATTGCAAAAATTAGAAAACGAAGGATTTCAGGAACTTCCACCTTATCATCCTTACACGATCACGGTACCTGGCGCTTGTGATGCATGGTTTACTTTGAACGAAAAATTTGGCAATTTACCTATGTCAAATATTTTATCCCCAGCCATCGACCTGGCCACGAATGGATTTCCTGTATCTCCCATCACATCATACTTCTGGCAATCGGCGGCAAAGCACCAACTAAAAACTGCGATTAATGGAAACCAAATGCTCCTGAGAGGTAAAGCACCTGTACCAGGACAGATATTCAAAAATATTGGATTAGCTAAAACACTCTCGTTAATCGCTGGACAAGGGAAAGAAGCTTTTTACCAGGGAGAAATTGCATCTGCGATCGTGGATGTTATTAAAACTGCAGGAGGATGCCTTTCTCTTGTGGATTTAGAAAAACATCATAGTGATTGGGTTAGGCCAATTTCTGTCGATTATCAAAATACTAAAATTTGGGAATGTCCTCCCAACGGACAAGGTTTAGCAGCGTTAATTGGTCTTAATATTCTTAACCATTTAGATTTGGAATTCACCACCAAAAATCAACATCTTCGCTATCATTACCAGATTGAAGCGATGCGTCTGGCTTTTTCTGATGCCTGGGCATTCATCAGCGATCCTGACTTTAGTTCCATTCCAATGGACTGGTTACTTTCTGCGGATTACGCTGTTGAACGAACAAAGCTAATTCAACCTTCGGTGGCAATGAAAGAAGTAAAACACGGCAATTCCCCATCGACTTCAGACACTGTGTATTTCTGTATTGTGGATCACGAGGGAAATGCCTGTTCATTCATAAACAGCAATTACATGGGATTTGGTACCGGAATTGTGCCTTCAGGATACGGATTCTCCCTTCAAAACCGGGGACATAATTTCTCTTTATCAAAAGGACACCCCAATCAATTAGAACCTGGAAAACGACCCTATCATACAATTATTCCTGCAATGGCTACACATCCGCAAACCAATATCTTGATCGGGCCTTTCGGGGTAATGGGTGGTTTCATGCAACCACAAGGCCACCTTCAAGTTGCTTATAATCTTTTCTACGATCGCTTAGATCCGCAATCATCATTGGATCGCCCCCGATTTTGTATCATGCCTGAAAGTAAATCTAATGAAATAGCTTTGGAAGAAGGAATTGATTTTAAAACTATGGCTGCGCTTGCTGAAATGGGTCATACAATCAAACCAGTCAATGGAATGAACCGTGCTATATTTGGCAGAGGTCAAATTATTTTAAGAGATGAAGATGGAGTCTTAAGCGCAGGAAGTGACTCCCGTGCTGATGGATGCGCAATGACTCTTATAAAAACATGATAGAGAAATCAGAAAAATTACAAAGCATTCTTGATACTTTACCCAGCAAACCTGGTTGTTATCTGATGAAGAACAATACCGGGAATATTATTTATGTTGGGAAGGCTATCAACTTACGTCATCGAGTCAGATCGTATTTTCAAAATACAGATGGTCAACACCTACGTACGCGACAACTCGTTCAAAATATTCAAGATATTGAATGGATTGTTGTGGATTCCGAATTGGAAGCACTCATCCTCGAGATGACCCTGATAAAAAAAAATCGTCCCGTTTATAACATTCGGCTCAAGGATGACAAACGCTATCCGTACATTAAAGTTCATTGGAAAGATGAGTTTCCCAAAATCACAGTAACCAGACGAATGGTTAATGATGGATCGCGATATTTTGGCCCATATACCTCAGTATGGGCAGTACATCAAACACTTGATGTTCTAAGAAAAATTTTCCCATACCTGACCTGCGACAGAGAAATTACTGGTCTGGATAAACGAGCATGTTTGTATTACGACATAAAACTGTGCAGTGGGCCTTGCATTGGTATGGTTTCAAAACTCAGTTACAGGAAAATGATCAACGATTTATGCCAATTTCTGGATGGTCGCACAGAATCCATCCTGAACCAAATGGAAGTTGATATGAATGAAGCGGCAGAAAGCATGGCTTTCGAAAAAGCTGCAACAATTCGTGACCAAATTAGGGCTATAAATCAAATTGTGGAAAAACAGAAAGTAGTATCAACGGAAGATAAAGACTCGGATATCATTGCGTTGGCAAGAGAAGACAGGGATGCTTGTGTTCAAATTTTTTTCATTCGAAGTGGAAAATTAATTGGAAGAGAATATTTTATTCTGGAAGGCACGGAAGAAGCCCAGGATCATGAAGTCATTAAGGAATTTCTAAAACAATTTTATTCTGATGCTGCAAATATCCCCTCAACCGTTCTTCTTCCGAATGAAATAGAAGAAATGAATATTATTCGCCAGTGGTTAAATACCAAACGTGGTGGAAATAAAATTGATATTGTTGTTCCTCGTGAAGGAACTCCTGTTGAATTGATGAATATGGCAAAGGAAAATGCTGTTGAGACTTTGAAAGCATTAAGATCACAATGGGAAGTTGATACAAATCGACAGGCAGAATCGTTAGCTCAACTTCAAGAAGCTTTCCAAATGTCCCAACCACCAAATCGGATTGAATGTTACGATATCTCCAATACACAAGGAACTGCATCCGTTGGAAGCATGGTTGTTTTCACACAAGGTGTCCCGAATCGGAAACTTTACCGGAGATTCAATATCAAATCGGTTGTCGGTCCGGATGATTTTGCCAGCATGGAAGAAGTATTAATTAGAAGATTTAAGCGCTGGATTAATGCTCAGGAGAAACAAGATATTGGGGAGAAAGTTGACGAGGCATTTGCTTTATTACCGGACATATTGATTGTCGATGGAGGTAAAGGACAACTTGGTAAAGCCATGAGTGTCATTAATCAGTTTGATCTTCTTGGTAAATTTAAGGTTGTTGGTCTTGCCAAGCAAGAAGAAGAATTATTTTTCCCGGATTTACCGGATTCTGTGAAATTGCCACGAAATTCTCAAGGGTTGTATCTTATTCAACGTATACGGGACGAGGCTCATCGCTTTGCGATCACAGCTCATCGCAAACGCAGAACAATCATAGGGCTTGCTTCACAATTAGATAAAGTCCCAGGCATTGGTTCCCATCGAAGAAGATTATTATTGAATCATTTTGGTTCAATTGAAGCAATTATTAATGCCAGTGATGAAGAATTATTACGACTTCCAGGAATTCATGCTGGAATTGTGGAGGCAATCCGGAATAATTTAGAGTAGAAAATGGTTGTTTTACAACGGTAATAAATTTATATATTTATTGCCTTATATATATTTATTGCCTGTATATTTATCACAAATGTATATTTATTACCTGTCAAGGCTAAGTTAAAATGTCCTAAATCTGGCTAAATAGAAATGTCCTAATGATCAGGAACAAGGATAGGATTACCATTCAGTTTTTTTCCATAAGTTAGCCATGGATGATTACTTGAAGGTGAA
>Ga0209347_1000663_pt1 | contig 77076 bp, 68 predicted proteins | sample AutmiccommuBRH23_FD_187382 | JGI IMG/M metagenome (GOLD analysis project Ga0209347, IMG submission 187382) | Deep subsurface microbial communities from Mt. Terri, Switzerland - Autotrophic microbial communities BRH/23 (SPAdes) (version 2) | ecosystem: Environmental > Aquatic > Deep subsurface >...
GGCCCAATTGGGTATCCCGGGGCGAGAGAAAGATCGCCTGGCCGCCGAACTGAATCATGGCGGTCTCGAACGACACCCGCGTGCGGGTGGAGGACTTCTCGAACACCATGGCCAGGGTGCGATTCTTAAGCGGCTCGTGGATGTGGCCGACCTTCTGCATGGCCTTGAGCTCCACGGCCCGGCGCAGCAGCCGCAGCAGCTCCTCGCTGCTCATGTCCAGCAGGCTCAGGAAATGGCGCACGGGCAAATGGCTGTCCACGGGTCGTGACCTCCCGGTTCAGCGGCCGGCGTCGGCGTTGCCGGCCGACGACGTCGATGAGCGCCCGAGGAAGTCCCGGACCAGGGCGGTGACGGCGTCGACGATCTGGGCCGCTTCCGTGTCCGACGTGATAAGTGCCGGCAGCAGGCGGATCGACCGCTCGGCCGTGACGTTGATCAGCAGGCCGTGCTCCAGGGCACGGGCCATGAGCTCGGAACAGGGCCGCTCCAGCTCGATGCCGAGCATCAGCCCCTTGCCGCGGATGTCGCGCACCCCGGCGCTGGCGCCCAGTTGCTGGCGCAGGCCATCGAGCATCTGCTCGCCGAGCCACTCTGCACGCCGCTCCAGCTGCTGGCGTTCGTAGACATCCAGCACGGCGGCGCCGACACGGCAGGCGAGGGGATTGCCACCGAAGGTGGAGCCGTGCTTGCCCGGCTGGAACACTTCCGCCGCTGGACCCCCGGCGAGGCAGGCGCCGATGGGAAAGCCGTTGCCCAAGGCCTTGGCCAGGGTCATGACGTCTGGCTGGATTCCGTTGTGCTGGAACGCAAACCAGCGCCCGGTGCGGCACATGCCGGTCTGGATCTCGTCGAGCATCATGAGCCAACCGTTGGCGTCGCAGATGGCGCGCACCCGGTTCAGGTAGTCCGCCGCCGGTACGACCACGCCGCCTTCCCCCAGCACCGGCTCGACCAGTACCGCCACCACATCGGGGTGGGACGCGGCGACCGCCTCGAGGGCGTTGCCGTCATCGTAGGGGACACGCACGAAGCCGCCCACCAGAGGCTCGAAGCCGGCCTGGATCTTCTGGTTGCCGGTGGCGGAGAGGGTGGCCAGGGTGCGGCCGTGGAAGCTGCCTTCCATCACCACGATTTCCGGAGCCGCAACCCCCTGCCGGTGCCCGTACAGGCGCGCCAGCTTGATGGCCGCTTCATTGGCCTCGGCGCCGGAGTTGCCGAAGAACACCCGCTGCATACCCGACAGTTCCACCAGCCGGGCGGCCAGCGCCTGCTGGTGGGCGATGCCGTAGAGATTCGACGTGTGCACCAGGCTGGCGGCCTGTTCGCACAGGGCCTGGGTCACCGCCGGGTGGGCGTGGCCCAGCCCGCACACCGCGATGCCGCCCAGGGCGTCGAGGTAGCGGCGCCCATCGCGATCCCACAGCCACACGCCTTCGCCGCGGGTGAAGGTGACGGGGAGCCGTGAGTAGGTGTTCATGAGGTGCTCGGACATGCCGCGGGTGCGCCTTGGAAAAAACACACGGCAGTCCCTGGCCGAGACTGCCGGAAGGATCGAAGTCTAGCGGCGCGACTCCCGCTTTTCAACAAGTTGGGCCGGGTTGCGCGGCCCGCACCGACGAACCCGGTGACCCGGGTCCGTCGCGGTTCCATCAGAAGGGCAGACCGCCGTTGTGGAACGGACTGGCAGTCATGGCCAGCAGCATGGGAATGGAAAGAAGTGTATTGGTGCGCGAAGCCATCAGCGCCACGACCCTCGCCTTCGCCTTCTCGGCATCGCTCGCCTGGGTCATGCCCAGTATCTTCTTCTGGTTGGGCCAGATCAGCACCCAGACGTTGAACAGCATGATGGTGCCGAGCCAGGCGCCCACGCCGATGACCGAGGCGCCGGTGCTGAACTGGAAGTTGTCGAAGCTGAAGGCCGTATGCAGGATGCCGAGCTTCCACAGGGCCGCCGCACCGGACAGCCAGGTGAGCACCGCGGCCCAGCGAAACCACGCCAGTGCCGGCGGGGCGATGTACTTGCCGATGGCTGCGGGCCCGGGCCCTTGCGTGTCGGCTGTGGCCGCCGCCTGCGCGGGAACCTGGACGAAGTTGAAGTAGTACAGCAGACCGATCCAGATGATGCCCACCACGACGTGGAACCAGATGGTCCATTCGACGGGATTGACAGCGCCTTCCGAGGGCAGCGCCCAGACGATCAGCAGGGACAGCACGATGCCTGAGATGATGGTGCCCCAGATGGATTTCAGCGGATTCATGGACTCTCCCCTTGGCGTAGCTTGTTGTTGATCGGGCGGATAATAGCCTACAAAAATCCTGGGCTATTATATGGGGTCGCTGGGGGTTTGCAATTGCCGCCGCCGGCCTCTGCTACCATCGAATCCCGATGGACCCGGTTGCCCTGAGTATCTTCGCCAGTCGTATGCGCGCCATCTGCGACGAGATGGGCGCGGTGCTGCAGCGCGCTTCGTTCTCACCCAACATCAAGGACCGCCTCGACTTCTCCTGCGCCATTTTCGATGCCGAGGGAGGCCTGTGCGCCCAGGCCGCACACATCCCCGTGCACCTGGGCAGCATGGCGTTCGCCATGGGCGACATCGTCGGCCGTATGCACTGGGACGAGGGGGACATGGTGATCCTCAACGATCCTTTTCTCGGCGGCACCCATTTGCCCGACGTGACGGTCATCGCACCGGTGCACGTCGAGGGCGCACTCGTGGGCTTCGCCGTCAATCGGGCCCACCACGCCGACATCGGCGCCGAATCCCCCGGCTCCATGCCCATGTCCGCGTGCCTGGAGGAGGAGGGCATGGTGATCCCGCCGACCCTGCTGCTGCACCGCGGCGCCCTGGATGGAGAGGTGCTCGCCTCGCTCGTAGGCGCCACCCGCAATGTGCAAACCGCCCGCGGCGATTTCGCCGCCCAGGTCAGTGCCAACCGCACGGGCATTCGGCGGCTGGGGGCACTGGTGAGCACCATGGGAGCACATGCCTTTCGCGGCGGCCTCGAGGCGCTGAACGACTATGCCGAACGGCTGGCGCGCAGCGCCCTGGCACAGATTCCTCCCGGCGAGTACCGGTTTCGCGACTGCATGGACGACGACGGTCAGGGAGGACGCGACATTCCCATCCAGGTGTGCGTGCACGCCGCCGGCGGCGAGGTGCGCGTGGATTTCACCGGTACCGCGGCCCAGGTGTCCGGCAACATCAACTGTCCGCTGTCCGTGGCCGCCGCCGGCGTGTACTACGTGTTCCGCTGCCTGATGCCCCCTCAGACGCCCGCGGCCGCCGGCAGCTTTCGCCCCATCCGCATCGCCGCTCCCGAGGGCTGCCTGCTCAATGCTCGCCGACCGGCGGCGGTGGCCGCCGGGAACGTGGAGACCAGCACCCGGGTGGTGGACGTGGTCATGGGCGCCTTGGCCCAGGCGCTGCCGGAGGTCATCCCCGCCGCCAGCCACGGCAGCATGAACAACCTGGCGCTCGGCGCCCGGGGCGAGCGGCCGTGGGACTATTACGAGACCCTCGGCGGCGGCATGGGCGCCGGCCCCCGGGGCGGGGGCTTGAGCGCCGTGCAGACCCACATGACCAACACCCTGAACACCCCGGTCGAGGTCCTGGAGGCGAGTTTTCCCCTGAGGGTCACCCGCTACGAGATCCGGCGCGGATCCGGCGGCGAGGGGTTGCGGCGCGGGGGCGACGGCCTGGTGCGCGAGTTCCAGTTCCTGGCCCCCGCCCGCGCGACTTTGCTCACGGAGCGTCGCCGCCATCCCCCCTGGGGGCTCGCCGGCGGCCAACCCGGAACCCGCGGGGCCAACTATCACAACGGCCGAGCGGTGGCGGGCAAGACCAGCCTGGAGTTGGCGAGCGGCGACCGGTTGCGCGTCGAGACTCCCGGCGGCGGCGGTTGGGGAACACCTCGGGGCTGATCCGCGGGCCGCGCCGGTCGCCCGCAACGGTGGGCAGGTCCGGCGTCGTCCGGCATACTGCCTGCCAACGGACCCCGCCCTTGGGCGGTGGGGCCGCGGCTTCCTACTCTTTGGGGCACGAAAGGATCTGCATGCGGCGTTGCACCCTCCTATGGTTATCCCTGTCCCTATGCTTGGCGCTCTCGGGCTGCGCCTCCCTGGTGGCCACCGGGGTGGCGGACCGCGGCGGCGGGACCGACGGCCGCAGCAGCGCGGAGCACGACCTCGATGCCCGGATCACCAACCGGATCAACGCCGCGTACGTCGGTGACCGGCGCATCCCGGCACTGGACATCCGGGTATCGTCCCGTCGGGGAACGGTGACCCTGTCCGGCACGCTGCCGACCCGCGACGCGCAGGTGCGTGCCCTGCAGATCGCTCGGGATACCGCCGAGGTGCGCCGGGTGATCGACCGTACCTCCGTGGCGGGGGCGCGGTAGCGCCGCGTTTCAGGAGAGTCGAGCCGAGACTATGTGCGGAATCTGCGGAGAGCTGCGCTTCGACGCCACCCAGCCGGAACTGGGCGACATCGAGGCGATGATGGACGTGCTCTCGGCCCGAGGGCCGGATCACGAAGGAAGTTATTCCTACGGCCCGGTGGCCCTGGGCCACCGGCGCCTGGCAATCATCGATCTGTCGGCGCGCTCCAACCAACCCCTGGTGGACACCGAGCTGGGGCTGGTGCTGGTGTTCAACGGCACCATCTACAACTACCCGGAGCTGCGCGCGGAGCTGATTCGCAAGGGCTACCACTTCTTCAGCGACGGCGACTCCGAGGTCATCCTCAAGGCCTTCGCCGAGTGGGGTGAACGCTGCGTGGAGCGCCTGCACGGCATGTTCGCCTTCGGCATCTGGCAGATGCACGCGCAGCGGCTGTTCCTGGCCCGCGACCGCATGGGGATCAAGCCGCTGTACTACAGCCTGGACGATCAGCGCATGCTGTTCGCATCCAATCCCCAGGCGCTGCTGGCCGCCGGCGGCATCGACACGAGTATCGATCCGGTGGCCCTGCATCATCAGTTCACGCTCCATGGCGTGGTCCCTGCCCCGCGCACCATCCTGGCCGGTGTGCGCAAACTGGCGCCCGCGACCACCCTCACAGTGGATGCCGAGGGTGGCGTCAGCCAACGCCATTACTGGCACCTGCGCGCGACCCGACCGGTGCAGCCGCGCAGCGACGGCGAGTGGATCGAGGCGCTGCACGAGTCGCTGCGCCGGGCGGTGGAGCGGCGCAAGTCCATCGCCGACGTCCCCGTCGGGGTGCTGCTGTCCGGCGGTTTGGACTCCAGCCTGCTGGTGGCACTGCTGGCGGAGTCGGGGGTGCGCGACCTGATGACCTTCTCGGTGGGTTTCGAGGACATGCCCGAGGAGAAGGGCTCGGAGTTCGAGTACTCCGACCAGGTGGTGGCGCGCTACGGGACCCGGCACCACAAGTTCCGGATTCCGAACGCCAGTGTTCTGGATCGCCTGCCAGAGGCGGTACGCCACATGGCCGAGCCCATGTTCGGTCAGGACGCCGTGGCGTTTTATCTGCTGGGTGAGCAGGTGTCACGGCACGTCAAGGTGGTGCAGAGCGGCCAGGGCGCGGACGAGGTGTTCGCGGGCTATTTCTGGTACCCGCGCATGGACGCCGAGGAGGGCAGCGACCTGGAGCGCTTCCGCCGCCACTACTTCGACCGCGATCACGACGAGTATCTGGACATGGTCGATCCGGCGCTGCATGGAGGCGACCACACGGCCGAGCTGATCGAGGCGCTGCTGGGGCTACCGGACGCCGACGAGTTCCTGGACCGGGTGTTGCGCGCGGACGTGACCACCCTGATCGTGGACGACCCGGTCAAGCGCGTGGATAACATGACCATGGCCTGGGGCCTGGAGGCCCGGGTGCCGTTCCTGGACCAGGAACTGGTGGAGTTGGCGGCGCAGGCGCCACCCCGGCTGAAGCTGGCTCACGGCGGCAAAGGCCCGCTGAAGGTCATCGCGCGGGGGCTGTTGCCGGATGCGGTCATCGACCGGCCCAAGGGGTACTTCCCGGTGCCGGCGCTGAAATACGTGCGCGGCGAATTCCTGGAGTTCATGGCCGAGGTCCTGAACTCCGAGACCTGCCGCCGACGGGGACTGTACCAGCGCTCCTATGTGGAGCGCCTGCTGGCCGACCCCGAGCGTGCACTGACGCGCATTCAGGGCAGCAAGCTCTGGCACCTGGCGCTGCTGGAGTATTGGCTGCAGCTCAACGTCGACCCGCATGCGTAAGCGCGGGTTGACGACGCGCGCCCTCGGACCCATGGGTGGCCGACGGGCCGGTCCTTGTATTCAGCCCCCGAGTGCCGTTAAACTTAGCGAATTACTCAGGTATTGAGCGGGCCCACGGCGGCGCCCGGCCCGACGCGACGAAAGAGGTGGATTAAATGGACGCACTGGAACGAATCAAGCAGCAGGTCGAGAGCAATTCCATCGTACTGTATATGAAGGGCACCCCGCAGATGCCCATGTGCGGCTTCTCCAGCCGCGCCGCCCAGGCGCTGCAGAACTGCGGAGTGGAGTTCGCCTATGTGAACGTGCTGGCGGACCCCGACGTGTTCGAGAACCTGCCGCGGTTCGCCAATTGGCCCACGTTTCCCCAGCTGTACATCAACGGCGAGTTGGTGGGCGGTTGCGACATTACCCTGGAACTGTTCGAGAAAGGTGAGTTGCAGAAGATGGCGGAACAGGCGGCTCAGCAGAAGGCGTCGTAAAGGCGCCAGAGCCGTTAGCGAAGAACCCGCGCCTGGCGCGGGTTTTTTGTTTCAGCATGACTCCAGCACCGAACTTCGCTGGACTACGCCACAGCCCGTTGTGGCAGGTTTATCAATAGCTTACGTGAGTTCATCCTATGCCGGTGCTTTCCGAAACTTGACCCGGCTTCCGTCCGCTTGGCTCCTAACAGGCTCCTGGAAACCGCGTCTTTCCGAGGAGTCATCATGGCTAAGATCAAACTCACCAAGTCCGCAGTCGATGCGGCAAAACCCCAGGCGCAGCCCATCGAGCTGCGTGACACGCTTGTTCCCGGCTTCCTGTGCAAGGTTACACCGGCCGGTCGCAAGGTCTTCATGCTCCAGTACCGGACGAATGCCGGCGAACGGCGCAAGCCGGCGCTGGGCATGTACGGAGAACTGACCGTCGAACAGGCCCGCTCGCTGGCGCAGAACTGGCTGGCTGAGGTTCGCCGAGGCGGCGATCCTGGTGCCGCCAAGACCGAGGCGCGCAAGGCACCCACTGTTGCGGAGTTGTGCAAGAAATTCATGGAGGACTACTCCAAGAAGCGCAACAAGGCCAGCACCCAGGTCGGCTATCAAGGCGTCATCGATCGCTGCATCATCCCGCTGCTGGGCCGCAAGAAGGTTCACGACGTGAAGCGGCCTGACGTTGCCGGATTGATGGAAAAACTTTCGTACAAGCAGACCGAGGCGAACAAGGCGTTCAGCATCCTGCGCAAGATGTTCAACTTGGCCGAGGTGTGGGGCTATCGGCCTGACGGCACGAATCCTTGCCGCCATGTCCCGATGTTCCCTGCAGGCAAGTCCACCCACCTCATCAGTGACGAGGACATGGGCAAGCTGTTCCGGCAGCTCGACAAGATCGAGACCGAAGGGTTGGAGAACTACGTCATCCCTCTGGCGATCCGTCTGCAATTCGAGTTTGCCGGCCGCCGCTCCGAAATCGTCACGCTCCAATGGGAATGGGTCGATCTGGAGAACCGGAGGGTGGTCTGGCCTGACAGCAAGACAGGTGGCATGTCCAAGCCTTTGAGTGAGGAAGCCTACCGGCTGCTTTCGACGGCGCCGAGGCAGAAAGGCAATCCCTACGTGCTGCCGTCGCCACGCCATCCGGGGCAGCACCTGACGACGGGCGAGTATTACGGCGGCTGGTGCCGTGCGCTCAAGGCGGCGGGCGCGACGCATGTGGGTACGCACGGCATCCGCCATCGCTCGGCGACCGACATTGCCAATTCGGGTATCCCGGTCAAGGTCGGCATGGCGCTGACGGCGCACAAGACCGTGGTGATGTTCATGCGCTATGTCCATACCGAGGACGATCCGATACGCAAGGCGGCCGAACTGGTGGCGAATCGTCGCAAGACAATCACCGGCGAGCAGCGCCCTGCGGAGGTGGTCGCATGAGCAAGGGAACGCTTTCCACGACGACCGCGAAAGGCGCCGCCGTCCCAGCCGGCTATGCCGGCATCCACAGCGGCATCGTCGAATTGCTCGATGCCGCGCGCCAGGCGGCAGCACGCAGCGTCAATGCGTTGATGACGGCGAGCTATTGGGAAATTGGCCGCCGCATCGTGGAAGCCGAGCAGCAGGGCAAGCGCCGTGCGGGGTACGGCGAGCAGTTGATCGAACGGCTGTCCAGTGACCTGACTGGGCGGTTCGGGCGGGGCTTCGGTGTCAACAACCTGGAGAACATGCGGCGCTTCTTTCTCGCGTATCCCCGTTCGGTGATTTCCCAGACACTGTCTGGGAAATTGCGAAACGAAGTGGCTTCTGAGAAATCCCAGGCAGTGTCTGGGAAATTGAGCCTGTCCGATCTGGCGCACGCCTTCACGCTGCCGTGGTCGGCCTACGTGCGGCTGCTGTCAGTCAAGGACGACCATGCCCGCCAGTTCTATGAAGCCGAAGCCCTGCGCGGTGGCTGGAGCGTGCGCCAGCTCGACCGGCAGATCGGCAGCCAGTTCTACGAACGCACGGCGCTGTCGAAGAACAAGACGGCGATGCTGGTCAAAGGCGCCGTGCCGAAGCCGGAAGATGCCGTCACGCCCGACGACGCGATCAAAGACCCGTATGTGCTGGAATTTCTGGACCTCAAGGACGAGTATTCGGAGTCCGATCTTGAACAGGCCCTGATCCATCGGCTGCAAGACTTCCTGCTCGAACTCGGTGAGGGCTTCACATTTGTTGGACGACAGCGGCGGTTGCGCATCGACCAGACCTGGTATCGGGTCGATCTGCTGTTCTTCCATCGGCGGCTGCGCTGCCTCGTCATCATTGACTTGAAGCTCGGTGCCCTGACGCATGCCGATGTGGGCCAGATGCACTTGTACTGCAACTATGCGAAGGAGCACTGGACGTTTCACGACGAGAACCCGCCCGTGGGTCTGATCCTGTGCGCGGACAAGGGTCACGCTTTGGCGCGGTATGCGTTGGAAGGTTTGCCCAGCAAGGTCATGGCAGCAAACTATCGAACCGTGTTGCCGGATGCCGAACTGCTGCAAAAGGAATTGGAGAACACGCGGCGTCTGCTGGAATCTCACGCAACGATTCGTCCCAAGACTCGCAAGCGATAACGGTGCGTCCCGGCGTCCCGGCGTCCCGGCGTCCCGGCGTCCCGGCGTGCCGCCGTCGCGCTGCGCATCGAGCCTCGCTGCGCGAGTCTCGCCTCATTCGGGCTTTCATCGTTCCCTCGCTCTGCTCGGCTGACGCCTCCGGTCCTTGAGGGCCTGCGCGCTCCGCTTGCCCATCCGTGCCTTCGTTGGAGGTGGGGTGGGCGGTCTTGCTGTTCCCTATCACCGTACCACGGCGTTCTCGCCGTCAAGGGCTGCGCGTGCCTTGCACGCTTGCGGCCGTGGCCGTCCATGACCCTGTGACAGCTTGCGCTGCGCCGTGCTGGCGCCGGTTCCGGGCAATTCCGCCCGAGCAACCGGAGCACGATCATGTCGCAACTCTCTCTCGCTTTCGATTCCTCGCTGCTGGTGCGTGACAGCCAGGGGCGCTACATGCTGGCCACCGCCGATCAGATCCTGGAGGCGGCCCGCCAGGTCATCGACCAGAAGATCCCGCGCGGTGCGCTGTTCACATCGCCGACGCTGGTCAAGGACTACCTGCGCACCAAGCTGGCCGGCTTCGAGTATGAAGTCTTCGCGGCACTGTTCCTCGACAGCCAGCATCGGCTGATCGAGTACGCCGAGCTGTTCCGTGGCACCATCGACTCGGCGGCGGTGTACCCGCGCGAAGTCGTGAAGACGGCACTGCGGTTCAACGCAGCGGCAGTGATCTTCTCGCACAACCATCCGAGCGGGAACCCCGAGCCAAGCCAGGCCGACAGACAGATAACCCAGCGGCTCAAGGAGGCGCTGGCATTGGTGGACGTGCGCACACTGGATCACATCGTCGTCGGTGGCGAGTCCACAGAGTCCTTCGCCGAACGGGGGCTGTTGTGATCCCGGGGGTTTCGGCCCCCTTTTTGCTGCGCCTTATGTCGAACTCTCCGGCCCCATGAGCCTTCGCGCCTGCGGCGCTGCGCGCTTCGCTTGCACGGGGTCTGCGCCATCTACGGCCGTTGCCAGAACTTCTATCTTCCCTCGCTCATCATCTGATCCGCGACTGTAGTCCGCATCGGCGCGCCTTGACGCTTCGGTGCGTTTTGGTGCATTTCGGTGTAAGCTGGTGATCGAGTTTCATATTGGTTGGTCCGACGCTTATGCCTCAATCGCAACCGCTCAAGCGCTTCACAGTCTCCCTTGATGCTGAGGACTACGAGGCTTTGCGCAAGCTGGCTGAAGCGCAACGTCCGCCGTTGCCGCTCCAGTACGTTGTGCGCTTGGCCATCCGGCGCTTTCTGGATCAGCCTGAAGGTACGGTTCTTCGGCCCATTGAGGACGATACACGGTGAAGCGAACAATGAGATTGGCTATGCCATAAAGGACGCAATGCAGCGAGGGGAGTATGACGGTCCTACAAGAAATACTTGAATGGTCTCAAGGCCGTCCAGCGTGGCAACGCGACGCGCTGCGTCGGCTCGTACTCAATGGAGAACTCTTCGACGATGACATCCGCGCACTTACCGAGGTTTGCAAGAGTGCGCATGGCCTCGCTGAGGAGCAGGAAATCGCGCACTTCGCCAAGGAGCATGTGTCCGACACAACAGCGGGTGCTGCCCCTGTTTCTCTGGTATCAATCTTCCATCATCGCGGTGTGAATGCGCTGGCCGAGGACCAGACACTCAAGTTCGCACCCGGTCTCACCGTGGTTTATGGTGATAACGGCGCAGGCAAGACGGGCTATATCCGAATCCTCAAGGGTGCCTGCCGGGCGCGGGGGCAAGAGAAAATCCTGGGCAATGTTGTCTCCGGCACAGCACCGCTCGCGCCGGTGGTTGCGATCAAGTACAAGATCGGAGCTGAGCCTGAACCACGGGAATGGACCGGAACCGGTGAGGATGAGTTCGTTTCGCGTGTGAGCGTATTCGATACACAGTGCGCTTCCGTCTACCTGACCGAAAAAACCGATGTTGCCTTCCGGCCCTTCGGCTTGGACCTGTTCGACAAGCTCGTGAAGGCGTGTAAGGCCGTTCGCGCAGAACTCGAAAGCGAACAGCGCGCTCTTGCGTCAAACGCTCTCACCGCTGTTCAGGCACAGGTCCCCGAAGGTACAGCAATTGCGAAGTTTCTAACGAACATTAGCTCCCTTACCAAGCTGGACGCCGTAGAGGCACTCGCGCGTCTCTCCCCGGAGGACGAGGCTCGGCTTGCGCTTCTGGAGAAGTCGCTGCTCGACTTGCAGGCCAATGATCCCGAAAAGCTGATCCGGCAACTCACCCTGCGCGCGGGTCGGGTTCAGACACTGGCCCGGCACCTCAAGGAGGTGGAAGCGGCGCTTTCGGTGGAGGCCGTGGCTGCCGTGTTCGATGCACGGACAGAAGGCCGCCGCAAGAGCGAGGAAGCAAAACGGCTGCGGGAGGCAACATTTCCCGAAGGGGTGCTGCCTGGAACCGGCACCGATCCCTGGATCGCGCTTTGGGAAGCGGCGCGTCAGTTCTCGCAGGAGTTAGCCTATCCAGACAAGGCATATCCGGTCGTAAAAGACGGCGCTCATTGCGTCCTGTGCCAACAGGATCTCGATCACGCAGCATCCCATAGGCTCAGCCAATTTGAAGCGTTCGTGGCTTCGACAACGGAACGTGAACTCCGGCAGATCAGGGAGAAGTTCGCACGTTTGCGAAAGGGCTTCACTGATCTCAGGACGACAACCGAAGCCGTTGACGAAGCGCTCAAGGAAATCCGCATCGAGCATGAGGCCGTTGCGGACGCAATAGCCGCAGCGCTTTCAGCCAACGAGAACCGCCGTAGGACTGTCACCGCAGCCATCGCCGAAGACAAGGACCTGGCCCCCGAGTGTCCCGCCCTCGTGTCGGCCTCTCGTGACGCCGAGGCGCTGGCCGGGGAAATCGAGGCCCGGATCAAGACGCTGCGCACCAGCGCTACCGATGAAACCCGCAAGCGCATGACCACCGAAGTACAGGAGTTGCGTGCCCGTAAAATTCTGGCAGCACATCAACAGACTGTTCTTGATGATATCGAGCGTCGGAAGAAGTACGCCGCTTATGGGCTGTGCATTGACGAAACCAAGACACAGGTGATTACGCAGAAGAGCACTGCTGTTACGAAGGCTGTCGTATCGCAGAAGCTCAAGCAGAGTTTTAAAGATGAACTGGTCAATCTGTCTTTCGGTCACGTCGAGGTCGAGTTAAAGGAACTTGGCGGTGCGGACGGCGTTTTCTACCACAAGCTTGCTCTTACGCGCGCACCTGGCGTTGACTTGCCAAAAGTTGTGAGCGAGGGCGAGCAGCGCTGCCTATCCATCGCCGCATTCTTTGCGGAACTCAGCACTGCTGATGACCTCTCTGGCATCGTGTTCGATGATCCTGTGTCCTCGCTTGATTACCAATGGCGTCAGGGTGTGGCTCGGCGCTTGGTGTTGGAGGCCAACACCCGGCAGGTTATCGTTTTCACCCACGATGTCGTCTTCCTGCTGCTCCTAAAGCAATTCGCGGAAGAGCTGGGCGTCGATCAGTTTGACCAACACGTCCGGTTCCTTTCCAAGGGTGCAGGCGTGTGTGCGGAAGAGCTTCCGTGGGTTGCGCTGCCGGTCAAGAAAAAGATCGGCTACCTGAAAAGCGGCTGGCAAGCCGCCGACAAGCTTTCTCGTGACGGTCATCAGGACGCCTACGAGAAAGACGCCAAGTATCTTTACGGTTTGCTGCGGGAAGCATGGGAGCGCGCCCTCGAAGAAGTCCTATTGGGCGGCGTGGTCGAACGCTATAGGCCGAGTGTTCAGACACAACAAGTTTCTCAGATCGCCGACATCACTCCCGAGGACTGCAAGACCGTCGAGGCGGCTATGACGAAATGCTCGAAATGGCTGCCTGGCCATGATCAAGCCGCGGCGGCTCGTGCGCCGGTACCCGGTCCGGCAGAACTCAAGGCCGACATCGAAGCTTTGGAAAACTGGGTAACGGCGATACGTAAGCGCCGCAAAAAACCCATTGAGACCGCATCCGCATGAGCAACGTAAATATCAAACGCGCCGTCGAGAATATTCGAGCGAACACGACCGTCTACACGCCCGTTGTCGAGATGATCGTTAACGCCATTCAGGCAATTGACGAGGCTGGCCGCAAAGATGGGAAAGTCCAGGTCCGCACGCAACGGAACGCTCAGGTCGAGCTGGATGGAAGCTTACCGGAGGTCACAGGCTTCGACATCGAGGATAACGGTATCGGCTTTAATGACGCGCACCGCAACTCCTTCGACACGCTCTACACCGACCTCAAGATTGCCGAAGGTGGTAAGGGATTCGGCCGTTTCACTGGACTTAAATATTTCGAGGACCTGCACGTCAAGAGTATCTATCGCGATGGTGCCGTCCTTAAAGCACGCAGCTTCTCAATGGGCAAGGAACACGAGATTATCGTGCGCGAGAAGGTCACACCAAGCGACAAGCAGGACACTGGCACTGTGGTCACTCTGGCGCCTCTGAAGACGGGACGCGCCTTCGACAAGAAGCTTTCGACCATCGCCCGCAGCCTCGTGGAGCGGCTGCTGCCGTATTTCATCACGCAGGATTACGTCTGCCCCGACATTGTTCTTTCGGAGCAGGACGGGAGTAGCGCGATCCGCTTGAACGATTTCGTGAGCAACGAATTGTCTGCCGTCATCCGGGAGATCGGCATTGATCGCAAGACCTTCACGCTCAAGGCTTCCGATACGGAAGAGGAGTTCCTGGTCCGCGTGTTTAAACTCTACTCCCCGCGCAACCAGAAAAGCCGAATCAGCCTTGTCGCGCATAAGCGGGAAGTCTCAGGGTCTGCGATCCACAAATACATCCCAGAGTTCGTAGACGAGTTCTTAGAGAAAGATCGAAACGGTGAAGTAGACAGCACACGCAATTACATCATCAAAGCTTACGTATTCGGACCCTATCTCGACCGGAATGTTTCGCTGGAGCGAGGCGGGTTTGAGTTTCAAATGGACAGCGACCTGATTCTCGGAATTGGGCAAACCCAGATTGAGCAGGACGCTGCCACGATCGCCCGTGAGGCGATGGGTGCAGATATCACGTTCCGGCAGGAAAAGAAGAAAGAGCGTGTGCAGTCCTACGTCGATGAAGAAGCGCCGTGGCACAAGGCCATCCTGGAAAAGATCGACCTGAGCGGGATGCCCTATAACCCAAGCAATGAAGAGATCGAAACGCGGTTGCAGAAGGAGAAGTTTGCGCAGGAGATCGCCATCAAGCGCGATGTAGCGAAGCTGATGGCCGAGACAAATTTCGAGAATGTGCAGGACAGCGTGATCGAGATCGTCAATAAAATCTCCGGCACCAGCAAGAATGATCTGATTCACTACATCGCATTACGCCGAAAAATCCTAGACATCTTCGGCAAGAGCCTTGAAACAGATGAATCTGGAACGTATTCCTCCGAAGGTGTGGTCCACGACATCATCTTTCCACGCAAGGGTGACACCGATATCACGTCCTTTCACGATCACAATCTCTGGATCGTAGACGAAAGGCTGAATTTCACCACCTACGTTTCCTCTGACCTCCCCCTCAACGGTGGGAATACTGATCGTCCTGACCTGTTGGTCTACAACAAGCGGGTACTGTTCCGAGGCGATAACGAAGCGAGCAACCCGATTACGATCTTCGAGTTCAAGAAGCCTCAGCGTGACGACTTCGTGAACCCGTCCTCCCGAGAGGACCCGGTCCAGCAGATCGTGCGCTACGTGAACGACATCCGGGACGGCAAGTACAAGACACCCGAAGGCCGCAAGATACTTGTTGCTGAGAACACACCGTTCTACGGCTACATTGTGTGCGATCTGACGGCCAAGGTAGAAACCTGGCTTGAGCGCGAGAAGAACTTTACGCCCATGCCCGACAGGCTCGGCTGGTTCCAGTGGATGGGCAACATCAATCTCTATGTTGAGGTCATAAGCTGGGACAAGGTGCTGAAAGACGCGAAGATGCGCAGTCAGATATTCTTTCAGAAACTTGGAATCTAGTGCGGCCGTCATGTGCGCGCTGAATTGCGCTGGCTCGATAAGTTCGAACGTGAGCCGGAAGAAGCATCATCGTTCGGCATTTTTTTTGCGCCAGCAAGAATTCAGGGCAAATCGAATTGCTGGATCTGAACAGGTCGGGCATCCACGTCGCCGATTGCCTGAGCAACGCAAGACAGATAACAAGCAGTCCTGATCGTGGTATCTCTGCGTCCCGGCGTTCCGCCGTCGGGCTCGCGGGCTGCGCCCCGCGCTTCGTACCGAATCGCGGCCATCCGGCTTTGATCCCTGACGCCTCCGGCCCTTGAGGGCCTGCGCGCTCCGCTTGCCCATCCGTGCCTTCGTGGGAAGTGGGATGGGCGGTCTTGCTGTTTCCCTTCACCGTACCACGGCGTTCTCGCCGTCAAGGGCTGCGCGTGCCTGCACGCTTGCGGCCGCGGCCGTCTGCGACCCCTGACTGCTTGCGCTGCGCCGTGCTGGCGCCGGTTCCGGGCAATTCCGCCCGTGCAACCGGAGCACGATCATGTCGCAACTTTCTCTCGCTATTGATTCCTCACTGCTGGTGCGTGACGCGCAGGGGCGCTATCTGCCGGCTTCCACTGACCAGATACTGGCTGCCGCGCGCCAGGCCATCGACCATAAGATGCAGCGTGGAGCGTCTTTCACTGCACCGGCAACGGTCAAGGACTACCTGCGCACCAAGCTGGCCGGCTTCGAGCACGAAGTGTTCGCAGTGCTGTTCCTCGACAGTCAGCATCGACTGATCGAATACGTCGAAATGTTCCATGGCACGATCGACAGTGCATCAGTTCATCCGCGCGAAGTGGTCAAAGAGGCGCTGCGGTGCAATGCGGCGGCTGTGATTTTCTCGCACAACCATCCGAGCGGGAATCCCGAGCCGAGCCAGGCCGACAGGCAAATAACCCAGCGGCTCAAGGATGCGCTGGCACTGGTGGACGTGCGCACGCTGGATCACATCGTTGTCGGCGGCGAGTCCACAGAGTCCTTCGCCGAACGGGGGCTGCTTTAACCAAGGGGGCTTCGGCCCCTTTTTTGCTGCGACTGGTGTTGAGTCCTTCGGCTCTCACGGGCCTGCGCACTGCGCTTGCACTCCAGGGGAACGGCTTGCAGCCGATCCCCGCCGCGCGTGGCTTGGCGCCCCTGAAAAGCTGCCGAACAGGTTGCACCTGATCGGCCTTCGCGCCTGCGGCGCTGCGCGCTTCGCTTGCGCGGGGTCAGCGCCATCTGCGGCCGTTGCCACAACCGCCGTCTTCCCTCGCTCATCACCTCATCCGCGACTGTAGCCCGCGCCCGTGTGCCGTCAAGGCGCGCCGGGCCGTGTCCTCGCTGCGCTGCGGGCCGCACCAACCCGTCGCTTGTTTCCTTGACGGCACCCGTTCGCGCGCTCCTGACCGTCGCGGGCGATGAACTCAGGAAAGACGGTGGCAACGAGGCCGGCCCAGGTCTCCGCGCCGACCCCACCGGAAAGCCGAAAGGCGGGCTCCGAATCTAGGAATCCGGTGGGGTTTCAACAGCAAACCTTTTGTCAGGAGTAAGCACCATGCAACTTGCATCCCGTTTCGCATCCCGTTCCCCGATGCTGCGCGCAGATCATCCGCTGTCGGATGAGCAAATCCAGCGCGTAGCCCCATCCATCTTTGCGGAAGCCCCGCACGAAAGCCGCTCCGAGCGATACAGCTACATCCCCACCGCCGCCGTGCTGGCCGAACTGCGCGGCGAAGGGTTCCAACCCTTCATGGTGTGCCAGACCCGCGTGCGCGATGAAGGCAAGCGCGAGCACACCAAGCACATGATCCGGCTGCGCCACGCCAGCCAGATTGCCGGCAGCGAAGCCAATGAAATCATCTTGCTCAATTCCCATGACGGAACGAGCAGTTATCAAATGTTGGCGGGCATGTTCCGCTTCGTGTGCAGCAATGGCCTTGTCTGCGGCGACACCGTGGCGGACGTGCGCGTGCCCCACAAAGGCGACGTGGCAGGCCATGTCATCGAGGGCGCTTATGAAGTCTTGCATGGCTTCGAGCGTGCGCAGGAATCCCGCGATGCCATGCAGGCCATCACGCTGGACAGCGGCGAGGCCGAAGTTTTCGCCCGCGCCGCGCTGGCCCTCAAGTACGACGACCCGGACAAGCCCGCACCCATCACCGAAAGCCAAGTGCTGGCCTCGCGCCGCTTCGACGACCGCCGACCCGACCTGTGGAGCGTGTTCAACCGCACGCAGGAGAACTTGACGCAAGGCGGACTGATGGGCCGCAGCGCCAACGGACGCCGCCAGCGCACGCGCCCCGTGCAGGGCATCGACCAGTCCGTGCGCCTGAACCGCGCCCTGTGGCTACTCGCCGATGGCATGCGCCAGTTGAAAGCCTGAACCCCACGCGGCAGGGGCAGGCAGCAGCCCTTGCCGCTTTCCTTCGTCGCTGCATCCCTTGACCGATAGGAGCTATCACTATGAACGCCGTAACCCAAACCGAAACCCGTGCCATCCACACCGCCGCCACGCTGGAAGTGGCCGACCCCACCAAGAACCTGATTCTGGTGCCGCTGTCGCAGCTTCGCCCGTCCAAGCGCAACGTGCGCAAGACCAACCGCCGCCTTTCCATCCCGGAACTGGCCGCGAGTATTCAGCGCGTCGGCCTGCTGCAAAACCTTATCGTCAGTCAGTCCGAGGATGACGAGCACTACGAAGTCGAAGCCGGAGACCGCCGCCTTGCGGCGCTGAAGCTGCTGGCAAAGAAGAAGCGCATTGCCAGTGACTTTGAAGTGCCTTGCCTGCTGGTGGCCGATAGCAGCGCCCGCACCGTGAGTCTTACCGAGAACGTGCAGCGCGAGGCCATGCACCCCGCCGACCAGTTCGAGGCATTCGCCGCGCTGGTCAAGGAAGGCCGCCCCATCGAGGACATTGCCGCCGATTTCAGCGTCACCCCGCTGGTGGTGCAGCGCCGCTTGAAGCTGGCGAACGTCTCGCCGCGCCTGATGGAGGACTATCGCGCCGATGCTGTGACGCTCGACCAGTTGATGGCCCTTGCCATCAACGACGACCACACCGCGCAGGAAACCGCGTTCTATGACGCACCGAACTGGCAGCGCAATCCATCCGCGCTGCGCGAGCGCCTGACCGAACGCGAAATCGACGCCACGCACCCGCTGGTGCGCTTCGTCGGGCTGGACGCCTACACGGCGGCAGGTGGCGGCACTCGCCGCGACCTGTTCGCAGACGATGACAGCGGCACTTATCTGGTCGATGCCCCGCTGCTGGAAAAGCTGGTGCGCGGAAAGCTGGATGCGCTGGCCGAGGACGTGCGCGCCGAGGGTTGGGCATGGGTGGAAGCTGTGCCGCACCTGAGCTACGCCGAACGGCAGGCGTTCCAGAACGCCCCGCGTCAGCAACGCGAACCGAACGCCCGCGAGGCCCGCCGCATCGCTTCGCTGCAAGCCCGCCTCGACAGGATTGACGCGGCGCTGGAAGACGCCTACGACGCCGAGGACGAAGACAAGGCCGAGGCGCTGGAACAGCAGCGCGAGCCGGTGGCCGCAGAACTGCAAGCCGTGCAGGACGCCTTGCAGGACTATGCCCCGGACGTGCGCGCCGTCGCCGGTGCCATCGTCACCATCGACCGCGACGGCGAAGCCGCGATTCATCGCGGGCTGCTGCGCGAGGCCGAGGCCAAGGCACTGCGCACACTGGAAAAGCTGCGCCAAGGCTTCACCGGCACGGAAGACGCGAACGACGATGAAGGCGAGGACACCGAACCGCCGAAGGCCGCGAACCTGTCCGACCGGCTGGCGCAGCGTCTGAGTGCGCACCGCACCGCCGCGCTGCAAATCGAAGTGGCCCGGCATCCGCAGGTAGCACTGGCCACGCTGGTGCATGGCATGGTGCAGACCGTCTTGCAGGACAGCCACTACGGCCACACCCTGCCGCTTGGCGTGCGCCTCACCGTGAAAGACAGGCTGGACGCCTACGCGCCCGACTGGCCGGAATCGCCTGCCGCCGTCGCCTTGCGCGAACTGCAACAGGCATGGGGCGAGCGGCTACCGCAGGATGATGCCGACCTGTTCGCCACTCTGCTGGCACTGCCGCAGGACGAACTGGTGCGGCTGCTGGCCGTATGCGTCGCCGCCACCGTGGACGTGGTAACGCCACGCGCCACGCAGCACCAGCCCGGCGCGGAACTGGCGCAGACGGTCGGACTGGACATGGCCGCATGGTGGAAACCGACCGCCGAAGGTTACTTCAACCATGTGTCCAAGGCCGTGATTCTGGAAGCCGTGCAGCAGTTCGCACCGTCGCACGTCACCCGGCTGTCCAAGCTCAAGAAGACCGACATTGCCAGCGAGGCCGAGCGGTTGGCCGAAGGCACAGGCTGGATGCCCGCCCTGTTCGTGGCAGAGTGCGGCACGGCGCAAGACACAGCGCCGCAGGAAGCTGACGCCGAGGCCAACACCGAAGCGGCGGAAACGCGGGCGGCATGAGGTAGCCGCGTGAAGCATGGCCCCGGCGCAAACCGCGCCGGGGCTTTTTGCTGCACTTCAAAATCCGGGCGCGGCACATCTGCCGCGCCCGGTCTCAACGGCCAAAGCAAAAACGCCACGTCGCCGCCTTGAATCAGGCGGCGACGTGGCGGCGCACAAATGCCTTGTGCGCGGTTCGGCAATCGGCGCCCGCAAGCGGGCCAGGTTTCCACAGCGCCCCGCCACGGTGGGCGGTGCGCGGGGCTACGCCTGACTTGGCTGCGCTGGGTTGTGCGAAAGCGTGCCGTCCTCGACGCTGACGGTGGGCTGTCCGGGCCGTCACGCCGGCCTGTTCACCGACATGCCCCACGGCCTTTGCCATGACGAATCCACAACACGCCTCAAGCCGTCCACCACTGGATGCAGAGGACATTCCCGCCTGTCGCTGCGGGTCAGACCTTGCCGGCATCAGGGCGCGTGCCGGCGAAGCCTTCATGCGGAGCGCCGAGCCGGCCATCGCTCCATTCGGGTCAGTTCGGCCCGTTGCGTCCTTGGTTCGTTGTGAATCCTGGCAGGGGCACGGCTGCGCCTCGGGCTTCCTGGCTGCAACCGTCCGGCGCAAACAATTTCCCCTGCGCTGCGCGCATTCCTCGCGGGACAAATTCTTTGCGCCTCCCGGTCCTCCACGCTGTTGCGGCCGCTACGCGATGCAGCCCGCCCGTCCCCCGCCGACCGGATCACAACAAGGACGCGATGGGCGCGACCTTGGCAACCCGAAAGGAGCAAACATCATGGCCAACATCGGCACCTTCACCGCACAGAACGACGGCTTCACCGGCACGGTCCGCACCCTGACGCTGAACGTCAAGGTCAAGTTCGTCCCCAACGACAAAGGCAGCGAGAATGCCCCCGACTTCCGCATCCAGGCGGCGGGCGGCTACGACATCGGCGCGGCATGGAAGAAAGTCAGCCAGGCCGAGCGGCCCTACCTGTCGGTGACGCTGGATGATCCGTCGTTCCCGGCGACGATCTACGCCCGCCTGATCGAAGAAGAAGACGGCTCGCACAACTTGATCTGGTCGCGCAGCAAACCGGCGGCCTGACAGCCGCCCCGGCGCCCCGCCCACCGTGGCGGGGCGCTCTTCTCGCTACGACTCGGATGCCGCCAGGCGGCGTTCCGTCTCCGCCATCAGCTCGGTCGAACTGCACCCGAGCGCTCGCGCGATCTTGAGGATGAGCGCGAGCGTCGGCATGTGCTCGCCGCGTTCCACCTTGCCCATGTGCGAGCGCTCGACGCCGGCCAGATGCGCCAGCGCCTCCTGCGCCACACCATGCTCCGTGCGCAGCGCACGCACCGCCTCGCCGAAAGCCCGTGCCGGCTCGGCCTCGAAGGTGGTGGCGCCGGCCGGTCGGCCGCGCTGGATTGGACGCTTCTGCATACACAGAAGCGTCGATTCACGGCACAATTAAAACCACGTTAAAGATAACTCTTTCCTCGCTTTTACCCTACGATTCGAGCACTTGCTGCTGGCCCGCCGGGCCGGCTTTGGGTGGATGCGCAAAGGCGGATTGCCGCCTTCGTGCTTCCGTTGATTCGGTGATTGCCGCGAGTGCGCTTCCGTGAGCTTCTGCAAATACGCTTCGCCTGCTTCAAGGTTTTCCGTACTTCCACGAATCCGGCTTTGCGGATTGGTGTGCAAGCACATGCGTGCATCGTCGGCTTCGTGCGAATCAGTGCCGCTTTCCCGGTTCACCCCACAGCGAACAAGCACGCGAGCCTGGCGCACGCCGCTTGCCGTCAACCCCGGCCCGCACCGGACCGTGTTGGGGTATGACGGCCGCGCTTGGCGCGTGCGCCTTCTGTCGCCTCGCTCCGCCGTGGAGCGAACCCTTCAAGAGGAAGCGACCATGAAGACACTCATTACCGACGAACAACGCGCGCAACTGCTCGCCAACGGCCGCGCTCGCGCCGAAGGCGCGGGCATCGACCCGCTGCCGGTGGTCAAGCTGTTCACCCCGGACGCACACGCAACCTGGCTGCTGACCGAACTCGATCCCGAGGATGGCGACACCGCCTACGGCTTGTGCGACCTGGGCCTGGGTATGCCGGAGGAAGGCACCGTGCGGCTGTCCGAGCTGGCGTCCATCGTCGGGCCGCTGAAGCTGCCCGTCGAACGTGATCTGTACTTCGTCGCCACACGCACGCTGTCGGAATACACGCGGTTGGCACAGCGCAACGGGTCGATCATCGACTGACCGGCCCCGCTGGCCCGCAATCGCGGGCCAGCACAGCGCTGCCAAGCGCGGCGCACGGTGTCTATTTCGGTCTGAGTTCAGACCGCCCGCGCATCAATCGCCACTCATGCACCGGCGAAGTGCGGGCATGACCAAAACAGTCCTGATTGCCGCTGCGGCTTGCGGCATCGTGTCCATTGCTGCGCACCATCATTGTTCGCGCAGCCGTCGCATTCGGACGACCTGTGCAATGCCCTGGAGCCAATCGGTCTTGACACCGCCAGTTTAGCGAGTACCCGTGACGATACGCCGATGAAGCCGTAGCTCCCCCTGACGCCCGTGGCGACGAGCCCTGCTGTCCGACAGGAGGCTGCGTCATGGCAGAGTCCGATCATTGGCGCCCCGGTGCCGCTTACCTTTACGTCCTGCACCTGGACGGCCCCGCGTTGGCATGGGAATACTTGCGCCGCCACCCCGACTATCGGCGCGACTGGCTGCGCCGTCGCCGTCATCCCGGAGCGGCCCAGCACTGGGGCCTGCGCCTGCTGGAAGACCCGGCCCTGGATGCGCGCGACGCGCACCCGGCCTGGTTTCCCGACCACGACAGTGTGGTGCAGCTCTATCCCGACACCGATCCACCGCCCGATGCCGAACGCTTTGCGTTCTGGCATCTGCCAGGTCGCAAGCACCTGATCCACGATGGACGGCGGCTGGTGCTCGCCACGCGCTGGGCCGGCTGCTGTCTGCGCCTGGCCTTCGCGTCCGATCTGGCGGATGGCATGGCCTTCGCCTATGCCGTGCGCGCATCGCCCGATCCTTGTTCGCGTTGCCGCGCACTGGTGGGCGAGCTGGACAAACTGGTGGCGACCGCACCGACAGCATTGGCCGGGCCGCGTCCCTCGACGACCGCGCTGCTGGAACTGCGCACCTTGCAGGCCCTCGACGGCACGCTGGCCGGCGCATCCCTGCGCACCGTGGCGGACGTGCTGTTCGGTGCGGCGGCCGTCACCCGAGACTGGCACGCGGATGGCGCACTGCGCGCTCGCGTGCGCCGCCTGGTGCGGCGGGGCCAGACCTTGATGCGCGGCGGCTACCGCCGTCTCGCGCAGCTTCATCCGCACACGCAGGGACGTTTCGCATCCCTCGCAAAACGTCCCTGAGCACAGCGCCTTTCTTTTCTGAGACTGCCTCCATCCGGCCGCGCTGTTGTGGTCGGCGATTCAGACCGATGGAGGTTCACGCCATGAGACCCGCACCGCTGCGGCCGCAAGCCGCCCCCGCTGCCCAGCAGCAGCCCGCCCAGCCTTCGCGCTACCTGACCAACGACGAAGCCGCCGACTACCTGCGCCTGTCGCCGCGCACGCTGGAAAAGCAGCGCGTGATCGGCGGCGGCCCGCGCTTTCGCAAGTTCGGCCGCCGCGTCATGTACGCGGTGGCCGACCTCGACGCCTGGGCCGATGCGCGCAGCTTCGAGGCCACGTCCGATCCCGAGTACGCCGAACGCCATGCCGGCGATTACCGCGATGGCCGCTGACAGCCGGCGCGCGGGTGGCCCTCGTCGTGTCCAGCTCGGAGAAGGAGCGCGAACAGCTCGACCTGTTCCGTGCGCTGCCGGGCGACATGGCGCCGCGCGACGCACAAGACCTGATGGCCTATCCGTTCTTCTCGCTGGCGAAATCGCGCCGCACCGCGCCGATCGACTTCCGCTCCGGCGGCGTCACCGTGCGCGTGGAAGGCACGCAGGAGCACGGCATCGCCACCATCTGGGATGCCGACATCCTCATCTGGGCCGCCAGCCAGATCGTCGAAGCGCGCGACGCAGGCATTCGCCCATCGCGCAGGATGCAGGCCACGCCCTACGAGATCCTGCGCTTCATCGGGCGCGGCACGTCGCTGCGCGACTACCAGCGCTTGAAGGCTGCGCTGGATCGCCTGCAATCGACCACGATTGCCACCTCGATCCGCGAGACGACCGGGCGGCGCCTGCACCGCTTCTCGTGGATCAACGAGTGGAAGGAGCGGACGGACGCCAAGGGCGTGCCGCTCGGCCTCGAACTCATCCTGCCGGACTGGTTCTTTGCCGGCGTGCTGGACGAAGCCCTGGTGCTCACCATCGACCCGGCTTACTTCAAGCTCACCGGCGGCATCGAGCGCTGGCTGTACCGCCTGGTGCGCAAGCACGGCGGCAAGCAGCGCGACGGCTGGCAGTTCGACTTTCCCTACCTGTACCGCAAGTCCGGCAGCCTGGCGCAGCCGCGCGACTTCGCCCGCGACCTGCGCCTGCTGGCCGCGCGCCAGTCGCTGCCCGGCTACGTGCTGTCCGTCGAACGCTGGCCCGGCACACCGGAAATCCTCGCCTTTCGTCCCGTGCCGTCCACGGCACGTTGATAACCGTGGGGATGAAAGCGGGACAAGCTGTGAATGGGCTCGTGCTATCGGGCGCGCCGGGACTCGTGCTATCAGGCGCAGCGGTATCGTGCTATCAGGCGCGCAAATCGCCGCTAACTTCAGCGGCCGCAAGGGTTTTTCCGGCCCTTAACTTTATATCTAACTTTAAAAGCTCTCTAACGAATAACAAGAGCTTGTTATTGGCGCGGTGGATAACCGCCGAAGGTCAACAGCAACAGCGTTTTTCAGGCCGTTCATCGAGCCGCCTTCCGCAAAGGAGGGCTGCGCCATGATCGTCGCCTTGCTCAACCAGAAAGGCGGTGTCGGCAAGACCACGCTCGCCACCCACATCGCCGGTGAACTCGCGCTGCGCGGTCAACAGGTCATCCTGCTGGATTCCGACCCGCAAGGTTCATCGCTCGACTGGACACAACGGCGCAGCCAGCAGGGGCTACCACGGCTGTTCAGCGCCGTGGGCCTCGCACGCGAAACGCTGCACCAGGAAGCGCCGGAGCTGGCACGCCGCTGCGATCACATTGTCATCGACGGCCCGCCACGCATCGCCGCACTCGCGCGCTCCGCGCTGCTGGCGGCCGACCGCGTGCTGGTGCCGGTGCAACCGAGTCCCTACGACCTGTGGGCCAGCGCCGAGATGGTGGCATTGATCCGCGAGGCGCAACTGTTCAGGCCAGCGCTTCGCGCGGCCTTCGTCATCAACCGGCGTGTGGTGCGCACCGTCATCGGACGCGAAGCGCGTGGCGCACTCGCCGAGCAGCCGCTGCCCGCACTGCACGCGGAAATCCGCCAGCGCATCGTCTTCGCCGACAGCGTGGCCGCTGGGCGGCTTGCACGAGAAACCGCGCCAGACAGCGCTGCTGCACGCGAGATCACGGCGCTGACCGACGAGCTGCTGAGGTGGTCGCCATGAGTAGCAAGCGCATCGCCATCGGCGTGCGACCGCCGGCGAATCCGCAGGCCGAGGCCTGGATTCGCCAAGGCGACGCCAACGGCGTCCAGAAAAGCGACCTCTACACCGCGCGCCTGACCCTCGATGTAACGCCCTCCATGCGCGCCCGCATCAAGGTATCGGCCTTCACGCAGGGCGTGACGGTAGCCGAGCTGCTGCGTGCGCTGCTGGAACGCGAGTTCCCGGAGCACACGCCATGAACCCCGCCACGCAGGCGGTCATGGCTGCGCCACCGTCTTCACCGCAGCCGCTCGCATCACTCGACAGCCGCGTGCCGCTCACGCGCGTGTCGCTCGCCTACATCGAGCAGCGCATCAATCTCTATCTGCGCTTCGGCCATCCAGCTCGCACCGTGCAGCTCGACCGCTGGCGGCGCTGCGCGGTGTTCCTGCCGGCGGCGGTCTTTTGCCGCATCCGCTGGGAATCGAACGACTACGGCACCGTGCGCTGGCAGCTCCTGGTGCTGCAAGCCTGCACGCCGCTGGATGCCATGCAGAACATCCCCGGCATTCGTCCTGGTGCGCGCCTGCTGCTGCACGCCGAAGGCGAACAGAAAACGCGATCCGTGCTTGCACGGATCGACGCCATCGAAGCGCTGGGCATCGACCCCGCCGACGTGTCGCCCGCGTACTGGCGCACGCTCGGCAACCGTCTCGCCGCACGCCTGCCGCTGCCGGACTACACCGCCGAACGTCATGCGGCCTGGCTGGCCGGGAGGGCACTGCAATGAACATCACGACCGTCACCACAAGCGCCGTTCCTCGCTCGCGCCATCGCGCGCGCCTCGCACTGGCTGCACTCGCTGCCTGCGGCCTCGCTGCGCTGGCCTGGGCGGCCTTCGTGCAGCCATCGGCGCGCATCGTCTACAACCCGTCCGACAGCGTGCCGGTCGGCTGGTATCGCATCGAACCGGCGCACGCGCTGCACGTTGGCAGCATCGTGCTGACCACCTTGCCGGCAGACGCCGCCGCGCTCGCCGCGCAGCGCGGCTATCTGCCGTCGCACGTTCCGCTGCTCAAACGTGTTGGCGCGGTCGCGCCGCAACACGTCTGCATCGTGAATGGCATCGTGCGTATCGACGGCGTGCCCATAGCCGCCGTGCTGCGCACCGATCGCTGGGGCCGGCCGCTGTCATCCTGGCCACAGTGCCGTCCGCTCGCCGATGATGAGCTGTTCCTCCTGAGCAACACCAACCCGGCATCGTTCGACAGCCGTTACTTCGGGCCGGTCAGCGCCGTCGCCGTGCTCGGCGTGGCGCGACCGATCCGCCTGGAGCCACAGCCGTGACGGCGCACAGCAGCGCGCCGTTCGGCATGTCGTTCCCGTGTTCAGGCCGGTGCAGCGCGTGTGCGTTCGCACCGCGCAGCAACCGGCATTCCCCCGTGCAGACAGCTTGCCCTGAGCGCGCCATGCCGCAGGCATGGCGGGCGCTCGCCGGCGGCCAAGCTGCGCTATGCGCAGCGCCGCCGGGGCATCGCCCCCCCCCGTGCCGTCAGGCCGGGGGAAGATGCAGGGCAAGATTGAAGGGTGCGGCACCACGGTGCGCACAAAGCCAGTCTGCACGTGGGGTTGGCGCGGCACGCGCCCTATCGCGGCACCGTGCCGCGAGCAGCGTCAATGCCGCACGGGCATTGGCGAAACCGCGTGCATCACGCCCTGTGGTGCGCTGCACTTCGCCGGAGCTGCCGCATGAGCCGGCGCAGCAATGACGACGCCGACCGCTTCCGCCTGCGCCCCGGCGCGCCGAAGCAGCGCGGCGATGCCTTCGTCTCCAAGGTGCTGCGCCAGGCCAGCAAAGCGGCCAATGCCACCGGCGGCAAACGCGGCAAGGCACCCGGTTCGCGGTTGGGGCGCGGCCACGTCGCCGCGCGCTTCACCGGGCAGTCGCTGTCCGCGACCTCGCGCCGCGCCACCGTCAAGGTGCGGTTGGTGTATCTCAAGCAGGCCGGCGCGCGTTCGACCATCACGCACCTGCGCTACATCGAGCGCGAAGGCGTCGGCCGCGACGGCGAGCCGGGGCAGGCGTACAGCACGACCACCGACGACGCCGACCTGGCCGCCTTCGAGGAACGTGGCCGCGAGGACCGTCACCAGTTCCGCTTCATCGTCTCGCCGGAAGATGCCGCCGAGCTGGAAGACCTGCGGCGCTACACCCGCGACCTGATGACCCGCATGGAAGCCGATTTGGGCACGAGACTCGATTGGGTTGCCGTCGATCACTGGAACACCGACAACCCGCACACCCATGTCGTCTTGCGCGGCAAGGACGACACCGGCAAAGACCTCATCATCTCGCAGGAGTACATCACGCGCGGCATGCGCGAACGTGCCGCCGAACTCGCCACCGAATGGCTCGGGCCTCGCACCGAGCTGGAGATCCAGCGCAGCATGGCGCGCGAGGTGGAACAGGAACGGTGGACGGGGTTGGACCGTACCCTACAGCGTGAAGCGGCGGACGGCCTGGTGCATGTCGAACACTTCAACGAACCCCGGCTGCAACGCCAGCGCCTGCTGCTGGTTGGCCGCCTGCAACGCTTGCAGCGCATGGGACTAGCGAGTGAAAGCCAGCCTGGTGTGTGGGCCGTTCATGCCGACGCGGAACCAACGCTGCGCGCGATGGGCGAGCGCGGCGACATCATCCGCACCATGCAACGGGCCATGAGCGGCCAGCCGCGCGAGCTGGCTGTCTTCGAGCCAGGTGAGGACGGCCGAACCGTCATCGGCCGGGTGGCCGCCAAGGGGCTGGCCGACGAACTGCTCGACCGGGGCTATCTGATCATCGACGGCGTGGATGGCAAGGCCCACTATGTCGCGCTCAACGCCCGCGACGCACCCGGCAACTACCCGACCGGCGCTGTGGTGGAAGTGCACGGTTCCGCCGAGGTGCGGACGGCGGACAGGAACATCGCCGCGCTGGCGAGCGATGGGCTGTATCGCACCGATCATCACCTGGCGATTGCACAAGGTCAGGCGCAGGCCGGCCGCGATCCGCAGGAAGTCGTTGCGGCCCATGTCCGTCGGCTGGAAGCCCTGCGCCGGGCCGGTATCGTGGAGCGTGTGGCCGAGGGGCTGTGGAAGGTGCCGGACGATCTGCCCGCACGCGGGCATCAGTATGACGCGCAGCGCCTGGGCGGCGTGGCCGTGGAGTTGAAATCGCACCTGCCCATCGAGCGGCAGGCTCACGTGATCGGGGCTACCTGGCTGGATCAGCAGTTGATCGGTGGCGGCAAGAGATTTGGAGATTTTGGCTTTGGCAGCGAGGTCAAGGACGCGCTACAGAATCGGGCAGATTTCCTGGCCAAACAGGGACTGGCCGAGCGGCGCGGCCAGCGGGTGATCCTGGCGCGCAACCTGCTGGCGACGCTGCGCAATCGGGAACTGACGCAGGCCGCGCAGGACATTGCCACCGAAACCGGGCTGGAGCATCGCTCAGTGGCCGACGGGCAGCGCGTGGCCGGCATCTATCGGCGCAGCATCATACTTGCCAGCGGGCGCTATGCGATGCTCGATGACGGCATTGGGTTCCGTCTGGTCCCGTGGCGGCCGGTGATCGAACAGAGACTGGGACAGCAGATCGCCGCCACGGTGCGAGGCGGTGGCGTGTCGTGGGAAATCGGACGTACCAAGGGCATATCCGTCTAGTGTCGGATGCCCCATGCAGCTCCACGTCTCGAAGCCGGCGTCAATCGCGCGGCGGGTGGCCTGCTGATCGCCGAGCGCTTCCGTTTGTGTTCGCACGCCCTAGCACGATCTCAACTTGACGCGCCAGATCAGCTTCCTGGTGCAACCAAGCGCGAAAAGCTAGAAGTGCCGGATCTTCCTTTCGAATAGCGCGGTATTCTAGAAGCCAACTCCCGACTGTGTGCGCGACGATCGGGAATGGCGCGACCAACCGGCCCGCTGCCAGGGCGTCGCTGACGTAAGGGATTTGAGCGATAGCGACTCCGACCCCGTCGAGCGCTGCCTGCATCGCCATGACGTTGCTCTCGAATGACACCTCACCGGCGGGGTGCAGGGGGAAACCTAAGCCCGCCGCTTCGAACCAGTGTGGCCATTCATTAGGCATGTCGGATACGACGATGAGAGTCGCGTTGCGCAAGTCGTCAGGCGAGCGCAGCGTCGATGCGAGCTTCGGCGTGCAGACCGGCACGACGGTGCTCGGGAATAAGCGTTCTGCATTGTAGCCCGGCAACGCGTCGGTATCGCGTCGGATAGTGCAGGTCCAGTCATCACGTACCGGGCGAGTTGCGCCACCCGTCGCCATGCGCACTTCGACGTCGGGATAGCTGCGATAGAAGTTTGCCAGTCGCGGGATCAGCCAAGTGATCGCGAGGGTTGGACCGACTCCAACCGTCAGCACCGGGCCACTACGCATCGCCGTAACGCTTTCAGTGAGCCGGGTGATGGAATCGAAAGCATCAGTCAGACCGGACAGCAGCGCCTGCCCTTGCGCAGTCAACTCTAGCGCGTTCGCATGTCGCCGAAACAGAGGAAAACCAAGACGATCCTCCAGCAAGCGGACCAAGCGGCTTACCGCAGTTTGAGTGACGTTCAGCTCTCTTGCCGCAGCGGTGAAACTGCCATGCCGGCCAGCTGCCTCAAAAGCCCGCAGTCCGTTCAGCGAGGGTAATTGCCGCATCATGTGAGACCCCAATTTTTTCTTGGGGACATGCTAAGTTAAAAGCGTTTGTCTGACAATGGTCTCCACCTTAATATTCCTTGATTGAAAGATATATTTCAGATTTCTTACGGAGGCGCGCATGCACTATCCCGCTGATTCAGGCTCTGTTTTCAACGGGCTATCGTCAGTGCAACGTCCGGTTCCAGTCGGACCCGACATTTGGGCATCTCAGAGCGTTGGGAGGCAATGTGTGACCAAAGGCGCTCTCTTCAGCATCGTCATTGCGACAACAGGAGTTTTATGTATGGCTTACACCCAACCGGCTTTCGCCCAGGAAAAGCGAGGCGTGATACCGCATGCGCCGCTGCTGAGAACAGCCGTGCCCGATACGGCGAACCAGGAAGTCGCCGTCTATCACGTCGAATATGAGCCGGGCGGTACCAATCCCCGGCACCTGCATCCGGCTGCGATCACCTTCCACATCCTTTCCGGCACTGGCATCTGGCAGGAGGAAGGTAAGCCGCCAGTCACTCTACGCGCCGGCGATAGTCTGCTCGTTCCGGCCGGCACCACTCACGCGCACTGGAATCCCAGTGCGACTGAAAAGCTCCGCTTTCTCGAATTCATAGTGGCTGAAAAGGACAAAGGACGGTCCATTCCAAAGCCATTGAAAGACTAGGATGCAATTGCGTGAAGCGATGCGGAATCTACTCACGGCGACGGCGGCTGTCGCTGTGATCCTCGCCTGCGGGCCCGCTGTCGCACAGGATTCCGTCAGCGCCCGGCTGGAGGCGCTGCAGGCGGAAATCAGCAAGCTGCAGAACGAAGTCGCGACCCTGAAAGGGGACGTTGCGGAGGGGCGGGAAGAAGCCAGAGGGGCCGCCGAACAGGTGGTTGCGGCCAGAACGGCGACGCCCGCCGACGCACCTAGCGTCCGGGTGTCCTCCAGCAACCGGCCGACGATCTGTAGCCCCGACGGACGAAACTGCATCTCTCTCACGAGCCGCCTGCAGCTCGACTTCGGCGGTTACAACTACCGGCCGAACACCATAGCCACGACGCCGCAGGACCTTGTCGGCGGCGCGATCGCGCGCCGAGCGCAGTTTGGCGTTATCGGCACGTTCCTGGACGACTGGGAGTACAACCTCGTCTTTGAGGGCGGCGGGTCCGGCGGCGCCACCAGCGCGGTCTTCGACAAAGGTTACCTTACCTATAGCGGTTTCAAACCATTCAAGATCTGGGGCGGCATTCTCAGCGTGCCTTACATGCTCGACCGAGCGACAAGTAACAACAACATCACCTTTATGGAGCGAGCCGCGCCCGTGGAAGTCGCCGCCGGCATCGGCGGAGCCACGCGTTCCGCTTTCGGCATTACCGCCAACGACCGGCAATGGTGGGCCGGCGCCTTCCTGACGGGACCGGCCTCCGGCAGGACATCGCACGATGCAAGGCAGACCGCCGCGACCGGACGGGTGGTGTTCCTGCCAGTTCTGACCGACAGCGCCTCGCTCCTGATCGGCGGCGACGTGCAGTACCTGTTCGATGCGCCGACGGGCGCCTCGGAACTGAACCTGCGAGACCGGATTGAGATGCGCATCGACGGCAACCGCATCTTGGGCACCGGTCCTCTTCCGATCGACTCCGCGCGCGTCTTGAGCGCGGAACTGGCCGGAACACTGGGCAGCTTCCACTTCCAGGGCGAATATTTCGATTTCAACGTCGAGCCGACCCCCGGCAACGGGCCCAGCCTCGACTTCAGTGGTTACTACATCCAGGGTGGCTACATCCTCACCGGCGAGAAGCGAAGCTACAGCGCAAGCTCCGGCTCTTATGGGAGCGTTGCGCCAAGTCGTCCCTTCGACTGGAGGATGGGCGACTGGGGCGCATGGGAGATTGCTGCGCGCTACAGCATGATTGATCTCAACGACAGGGACATCTTCGGCGGCCGGCAGGAGAACCTCACGCTCGGCCTGAACTGGTATGTGAACAGCAACATCCGCTTCATGCTTAATTACATCAACGGCACGGTGGACAAGCGAACGGGTGGCGGTGGCGACATTGGCGCGAGGTACCAAGCCGTTGGTGCCCGCACGCAGATCGCGTTCTGACCTCCATCCACGAAAGACCAAGGAATGACCGCCGCATCGACGCCTCTTCCTTGACCTACAGCGACGTGCCCCGCGCGAACACGAAGCTGCAACGTTCGCTAGTTCCAGCGCTGGGTTGAGGCGGTGCTGTTGCTCCTCGCACCTCTGACTGGGGACACCATCTTTACGGCTAACGCAAATGATGGCGATCAAGGCTAAGGCTTCCACAACGATCGAAGCAGTCGGTGGTGCTATCACACAAAGGAGATCGTCCAGTGGAATTTCGTCATCTGCGTTGCTTTCTGGCCGTTGCTGAAGAACTCCACTTTGCCCGTGCCGCTGAGCGGCTACACATCGAGCAGTCACCTCTATCACGTGCTATCAAGGAACTGGAAGAGGAGTTGGGCGTGCAGCTCTTTGTGCGCACTACTCGCAGCACGCGCTTGACTCTCGCCGGAAAGCTGTTCCTCAATCACATTCCGCGCGTGTTTGCAGTCCTGGAGCAGGCGCGTGAAAGCGTGAAATCGGCTACCAATGGCTTTCACGGGCAGTTGCGCATTGCTTTGTCTGATGGCATCACACCATCGCGCCTGCCGGCGCTACTGGCACGTTGCCGCGAAGAATATCCAGAAATCGAAATCCGGCTCTTCGAAGTGCCGCTGGATCAGCAGATCAAGGGCCTGCATGATGATCTGTACGACGCGGGCTTTTCCATGGCCGATGAGGCCGGCGACGGCATCATCGTCAATCCAGTTTGGGAAGACCAGTTGATGGTAGCCGTGCCCGCGCGTCATCCCGTGCTGGCTTACAAACGAATTCCGCTGGAAGAAGTGCTGCGCTACCCGATCGTGCTGGGTGATCCCGCAGCATGCGAAGGCCATGCTCGCCAAGTTGATCGCATCCTGCGCCGACAGGAACGGGAGCCGCTGATCGCGCAGCGTGTGGCGACGTTCGACGTGATGATGATGCTGGTATCGGCCGGCTTGGCATTGGACCTTGCGGGTGGCGCGCACATCGCATTCAGTCGTGAGCTAGGCGTCGTGGCGCGCCCGCTTGCGGGACAGCCACCCTTGTTGACTACTTACCTGCTTCGTAGGGACGCCGAACCGTCGCAGATGCTGGCTCGCTTCATTGAACGGCTGGCGTCCATGGAGTCGAACGATCCTGATTGGCCTGCATCCTCAAAATCTGGTGCTTTGAAGGATATCGAGCTATGAAGAAGATCATCCTGCTTCTGCTCGCTTTGATGCTAACCGCATGCGGTCAGTCAAACCCGATCGCGACCAAGACCACCATTGAAACGGTGGAGTCCCTTGCAGCTAATCCCGAGCGCCTCAAAGAGCTGCGTCAGCAATGCAAGCTGGAACGAGCCAAGCTGGGCAATGAGTTGTGCAACCGGGTTTCTGAGGCAACGCGCAAGCGCTTCTATGGCGACGGCAAGGTGCCGTATACATCACTGGAGAATCCGCCCAAATTTTGATTGTAGGCAGTTCGCCACGAATCATTTAATTTCTGTCAAACACGCCGCAATGCGCCATCGCTTGCGGCTTTTTTTCTGCCTACGCCCCTGCGCGAGTTCTTGCTTTTTGTTCGACCTTTCTCCCGATAACGGTCTTTGACCGGCACTGACCCGGCACCGATCCTGACACCAGCGGCACGTTGAACGCAGTGCGCGCAGGGGAAATCGGAGGCCGGGAGATGCAAGGGACGAACGTGTTGTTCGGTCAGATTGCCGTGGTATTCAGCATCGTGATCGCCGGAGTGTGGAGCGCCACACAATGGACAGCTGCGACCCTTGGTTATCAGATACGTCTTGGCTCGCCGTGGTTCGATTTCCTTGGCACGCCGATCTACCACCCGTGGAAGCTGTTCGAGTGGTGGTTCCTTTTCGACGCCTATGCGTCGCACGTCTTTGACATTGGTGGCGCCATCGCGGGCGGAAGCGGCTTGGTGGCCGTGGTGGTCGCCATAGGCATGTCCATCTGGCGCTCGCGCCAATCTCGTCTGGTCACGACCTACGGCTCGGCCCGCTGGGCCGATGCCGCGGAAATCTGCAAAGCCGGGCTGACCCAGCCATCCGGAGTCTTCCTCGGCCTGCATGGCCGCCAGTACCTGCGACACGAAGGCCCAGAACACGTCCTGACCTTCGCGCCCACGCGCTCGGGCAAGGGCGTCGGCCTGGTGGTGCCCACGCTGCTGTCGTGGCCCGCGTCCGCCGTGATCCACGACATCAAGGGCGAGAACTGGGCTATCACCGCCGGCTGGCGCTCGCGCTTCTCGCACTGCCTGCTATTCAACCCTACCGATGCGAAGTCCGCCGCCTACAACCCGCTGCTGGAAGTACGGCGCGGTGCGCATGAAGTGCGCGACGTGCAGAACATCGCGGACATTCTGGTCGATCCCGAAGGCGCGCTGGAGCGGCGCAACCACTGGGAGAAGACTTCGCACGCGCTGCTGGTCGGCGCGATCCTGCATGTGCTCTACGCCAGCGAGGACAAGACGCTGCGCGGCGTCGCCAACTTCCTGTCCGATCCCGCGTGTCCGTTCGAGGTGACGCTGCATCGGATGATGACGACGAAGCACCTCGGCGATGCACCGCATCCCGTCGTCGCGTCTGCTGCGCGCGAAGTGCTCAACAAGTCGGACAACGAGCGGTCCGGCGTGCTGTCCACCGCGATGAGTTTCCTTGGCCTGTACCGCGACCCCACGGTGGCCGAAGTCACGTCGCGCTGCGACTGGCGCATCGCGGACCTGATTTCCGCGCAGCATCCTGTATCGCTGTACCTCGTGGTACCGCCGTCGGACATCAGCCGCACCAAGCCGCTCATTCGTCTGATCCTCAACCAGATCGGACGGCGCCTCACTGAATCGCTCGATGGCAGCGACGGCGTGGAGCGCAAGCACAAGCTGCTGCTGATGCTCGACGAGTTCCCCGCACTCGGCCGGCTCGACTTCTTTGAATCCGCGCTCGCCTTCATGGCCGGCTACGGGCTGCGCGCCTTCCTGATTTCGCAGTCGCTCAACCAGATCGACAAAGCCTACGGCCAGAACCATTCGATTCTGGACAACTGCCATGTGCGCGTGACCTTCGCCACCAACGACGAACGCACGGCCAAGCGCATTTCCGAAACGCTGGGCACCGCCACCGAGCTGCGCGCGCAGCGCAACTACGCGGGCCATCGGCTCGCGCCCTGGCTCGGGCACCTGATGGTGTCGCGGCAGGAAACGGCGCGCCCGCTGCTCACGCCCGGCGAGGTGATGCAGCTCCCACCCGACGACGCCGTGGTGATGGTCTCCGGCCATCCGCCGATCAAGGCGAAGAAGCTGCGCTACTACGCGGACGCCAACTTCAAGCGCCGCGTGTTGCCAGCACCCACGCTGGCGCAGGGCCGCTACGCCGATGCCCCGGCCGCGCGGCCCGATGACTGGAGCGCCTTGGCGATTCCCGCCATGCCTGCCGTGCCCGCTGTGGCTTCGGACTTGGGAGACGCCAACGAAGGCGGCCCGCGCCAACAGCCCGAGCTGTCCGAAGTCGTCGCCTACAGCTCTGAATCCGAGCACGCGGCCAGCGATCTGGCGCTGCTCGATGACGACGACGATCTGCCGCTTCCCCTGCCGTCCCAGCTCGACCCGCGCTTGCAGCGCGCGGCTCGGCTGGCCGCCCTCAACCCCGACGACGGAATCCAGCTATGAGCCATCTTCATTCCCGCCATCGCCTGAACCTGTTCATCGAGCGCGACCATGCGAAGCGCCTGGACGAGCTGGCCGCGAAGAAAGGCGTCTCGAAATCCAGCATCGTCGCGGCCGCACTCGCGTCCTGGCTGTCGCCGGATGCGGCCGACCAGCGCGAAGCGGCGATGGCCAAGCGGCTGGATCGCCTGTCGCGCCAGTTCGAGAAGCTGGAGCGCGACCAGAACATCCAGATCGAAACGCTGGCGCTGTTCGTGCGCTACTACCTGACCGTCAGCACACCGCTGCCCGAGGCCCATCAGGAAGCCGCGAAGGCACAGGGCAAGGCGCGCTTCGAGCAGTTCATCGAACAGCTCGGCCGCCACCTGCTGCGCGGGCGCAGCCTCGTGCGCGAAGTCTACGAGGAGATCCAGCCCGACACGCAGCGGCTGGACGAGACGGCGGCGCTGGCCGAAGCGCAGGAACGCGCGCAGGAGGCTGCCGCATGAGTGCCGTCCCGCAGCCGCCATCGTCCTCTGTCACCTCGCTGGATCGGCGCATTCGCATGTTGCGCACGGCGATGGGGCCGCTGATCGCTTCCGCGCTCGAAGACCCGGACGTGGTGGAAGTGATGCTGAACCCGGACGGTGCGCTGTGGATCGACCGGCTCTCCACGGGCCGTGCCGCCACCGGCGAGTCGCTGTCGGCCGCCGATGGCGAGCGCATCATCCGCCTGGTCGCGGCGCACGTCGGCACGGAGGTGCATCGCGGCCGGCCGCTGCTGACCGCCGAGCTGCCAGAGACCGGCGAGCGCTTTGAGGGCATCCTGCCGCCGGCCGCGCCGGGTCCGGCCTTCGCCCTGCGCAAGCGTGCCGTGGGCGTAATCGGCCTGGCCGACTACGTGGGCGACGGCATCCTGAGTGCGGAGCAGGCCGAGTTCCTGCGCCGCGCCGTGCGCGAGCGCCAGAACATCCTGATCGCCGGCGGCACCAGCACCGGCAAGACCACGCTCGCCAATGCGCTGCTGGCCGAAATCGCCAGCACTGGTGATCGCGTGCTGGTGCTCGAAGACACGGTGGAGCTTCAGTGTTCTGCCCGCGACCATGTGCCGCTGCGCACCCGCGCCGGGGTTGTGAGCATGCAGGAACTGGTGCGCGCCACGATGCGCCTGCGCCCCGACCGCGTGATCGTCGGCGAAGTGCGCGGCGGCGAGGCGCTGGACCTCATCAAGGTGTGGGGCACAGGGCATCCCGGCGGCATTGCCACGCTGCACGCCAGCTCCGCGCACGGCGCGCTGCTGCGCCTCGAACAACTGATTCTCGAAGTCGCCATGACGCCGCCGCGCGCGCTGATCGCCGAAGCGGTGAACGTCATTGTCTTCATTGCCGGGCGCGGCCGTGCCCGCCAGGTCCAGACCGTCGCCCGCGTGACCGGCTTCGACGGTCAGGGCTACCAACTCGACGACGCGCTCGCGCCGCTTCCTTCCCCGTCCTCAACCCACTCTGGAGAACTGCCATGACGCCTGCTTACGTTTCTCATGATTCCCGCATTTCCGTAAATCCGCTTTCCCTGCTCGCACGCCTACGGTGCCTGGCCGGGCCAGCACAACAGGGGCTGCTGCTGGCGGTCGTATTCCTGCTGGCGACCGGCACGGCGCACGCGGCCGGTTCCAGCATGCCCTGGGAAGGGCCGCTGCAAGCCATCCTCGACTCCATCCAGGGGCCGGTGGCGCGCATCGTCGCAGTCATCATCATCATTGCCACCGGCCTGGCGCTGGCCTTCGGCGATACCAGCGGCGGTTTTCGCAAACTGGTCCAGATCGTCTTCGGCCTGTCCATCGCGTTCGCGGCGTCCTCGTTCTTCCTGTCCTTCTTCAGCTTCTCCGGTGGGGCTGTCGTATGAGTGCGCCCGATGAGTTCGCCAGCGGCTTCGAGGTGCCGCTGCATCGTTCGTTGACCGAAACCATCCTGCTGGGCGGTGCGCCGCGCACGGTCGCCATTGCCAACGGCACGCTGGCCGCCGCCGTGGGACTGGGCCTGCAACTGTGGATTCCGGGTCTGGTGATGTGGATCGTCGGCCATTCGCTCGCGGTATGGGGGGCGCGCGTCGATCCGCAGTTCATGCAGGTGTTCGCGCGGCACATCAAGCACAAGCCTCTGCTGGACGTGTGAGGACGACGCCATGTTGCATCTCGCCGAATACCGTCAGCGTCCCGCACTGCTCGCCGACTGGCTGCCCTGGGCCGGGTTGATGGCGCCCGGCATCGTGCTCAACAAGGACGGTTCGTTCCAAAGGACAGCATGCTTTCGCGGGCCGGACCTGGACAGCGCGACGCAGGGCGAGCTGATCGCCACGTCAGCGCGGCTCAACAACGCGCTACGCCGCCTGGGTTCCGGGTGGGCCTTGTTCGTCGAGGCCGAAAGGCTGTCAGCGGCTGACTATCCGCAGTCCGAGTTTCCCGAACCGCTGTCGTGGCTGGTGGACGAGGAACGCCGAGCGGTGTTCGAGGAAGACCAGAGTCACTTCGATAGCCGCTATCACCTGACGCTGGTGTGCCTGCCGCCGGAGGAGTCCCGCGCACGCGCCGCGAATCTGCTCTACGAGAATACGTCGCAGCGTGGCGTGGATTGGCATGAACGCCTGATCGCCTTCATCGCGGAGACGGATCGTTGCTTCGACCTGCTCGACGGCGTGATGCCAGAGATTGCCTGGCTCGACGACAGCGAAACGCTTACCTATCTGCACGCCACCATCTCCACGCGGCGTTATCACGTGGCCGTGCCGGAGCATCCGTTTCACCTCGATGCGCTGCTGACCGACTGCCCGCTGACCGGCGGGCTTGCGCCGATGTTGGGCGATGCGCATTTGCGCGTGGTGTCGGTGCGCGGCTTCCCGACCTCGACCTGGCCGGGGCTGCTCGACGACCTGAACCGACTCGGCTTCGCCTATCGCTGGAGCACGCGCTTCCTCTGCATGGACAAGTCCGAGGCGGAAAAGGAACTCGGCCGCCTGCGCCGCCAGTGGTTCGCCAAGCGCAAGAACGTCGTCGCACTGCTGCGCGAGACGATCTTTCAACAGGAAAGCCCGCTGGTCGATACCGACGCATCGAACAAGGCGGTGGACGCCGATGCGGCCTTGCAGGAGCTGGGCAGCGATCAAGTCGCTTTCGGCTACGTCACCGCGACCGTGACGGTGCTCGATACCGATGCCGGCGCGGCCGACGAGAAGCTGCGCAGGGTGGAGCGCGTCATTCAGGGCCGGGGTTTCGTCACGATCCCTGAAACACTCAACGCGGTGGAGGCGTGGCTGTCGTCGATTCCGGGCAACGCCTACGCGAACGTGCGCCAGCCCATCGTCTCGACGCTGAACCTCGCGCACCTGATGCCGGTGTCGGCGGTGTGGGCCGGGCCGGAGAAGAATGCCCACCTCGACGGGCCACCCTTGATCGTCACGCGCACCGATGGCGCCACGCCGTTCCGTCTGGTGACGCACATCGGCGATGTCGGCCACACCCTTGTCGTTGGACCGACCGGCATGGGCAAGTCCGTGTTGCTCGCCACGCTGGCGATGCAATTCCGCCGTTATCCCGGCTCACGCATTTTCGCCTTCGACATGGGCCGCTCGATGCGCGCCACCATCCTCGGCCTCGGTGGCGAGCACTACGACCTGGGCACGGACAGCGGCATCGCGTTTCAGCCGCTCGCGCGCATCGACCAAGAAAGCTACCGCACTTGGGCCGCCGAATGGCTCGAAGGCCGGATGCTGCGTGAAGGCGCGAGCATCGGCCCCGACGAGAAGGCGGCCATCTGGTCGGCGCTGGAAAGTCTCGCCGGTGCGCCGGTGGAGCAGCGCACGCTGACCGGGTTTTCCGTGCTGTTGCAGAACAACGCGCTACGCCAGGCGCTCGCGCCCTACGTGCTCGGCGGCGCGCACGGCAGTTTGCTCGATGCCGATCACGACCGTCTGGGCACCGCCGACGTGCAGGGTTTCGAGATGGAGGAACTGATGGCGAGCCGCGCCGCCGTGCTGGCGGTACTCGGTTATCTGTTCGCGCGCTTCGACGAGCGTTTCGACGGCGCACCGACTTTGCTGATTCTCGACGAGGCGTGGCTGTTCCTCGACGACCCGGTGTTCGCCGCGCGCATCCGCCAGTGGTTGAAGACGCTGCGCAAGAAAAACGTGTCGGTGATCTTCGCCACGCAGTCGCTGGCGGACATCAAGGACTCCAGCATCGCGCCGGCCATCGTGGAGAGCTGCGCAAGCCGCATCTTCCTGCCCAATCCACAAGCCACTGAGCCGCAAATCCGCAAGATCTACGAAGGCTTCGGCCTCAACGCCCGGCAAATCGAGATCGTCGCCACCGCGCAGCCCAAGCGCGACTACTACTACCAGTCGCGGCTGGGCAATCGCCTCTTTGACCTCGACCTGGGGCCGGTCGCGCTGGCCTTCGCCGGTGCTTCGACGCCGCAGGACCAGCGCGACATTGACGCGGTGGAAGCGTCGGCTTCGTCTTCCAGCTTCGCAGCCGCCTGGCTGCGCCACTGCGGCCTGGACTGGGCGGCCGATCTGCTGCCGTCCGCACCTGCCGCTTCCAATCCACCACAGGAGAAACCGTCATGAAGAAGACACTTCTTGCGACCGTCGCTGCCGCTCTGTTCTGCACGCTGCCTGCCGCGCAGGCGCAATGGGCGGTGATTGACCCGACCAACCTGATCCAGAACACGCTGACCGCGATCCGCACGCTGGAGCAGATCAACAACCAGGTGCGGCAGCTTCAGAACGAAGCGCAGATGCTCATCAACCAGGCACGCAATCTGACGAGCCTCGACTACAACGTGGTCAATCGCCTGCGCTCGACGCTGGCGACCACCGAACGCCTGATCGCCGAGGCGCAGGGTCTGGCCTACGACGTGACGAACATGGATCGGGAATTCGCCCGGCTGTACCCGCACGAATACGCCGCGACCGTCAGTGGTGACCGCATGGCGCAGGACGCGCGCGAACGCTGGCGACACACGCTCGACGGCCTGCACACAGCCATGCGGATGCAGGCGCAGGTGTCGCAGAACCTCAACGAGGACGAAGGCGTGCTGGCCGATCTGGTCGGCCAGAGCCAGTCGGCCACCGGCGCGTTGCAAGCCATGCAGGCAACCAACCAGTTGCTGGCCTTGCAGGCCAAGCAGGCGATCCAGGCGCAGCAGCTCCAGTTGACGCAGGACCGCGCCGCGTCGCTGGAACTGGCGCGGCAGGCAGCAGCCACCGAGCGCGCCCGCGAAGTGCGGCGACGCTTCCACGGCGAAGGCACGCCCTACACGCCGCAGACCGTGCCGTTCTACGGCGGCGACTGAGGGCACGCGCCATGAACGACATCTCGGTGATCGACCGCTTCCTCATCGTCTTCTCCACCTACATCGACTCGGGCTTCGGTCTGCTGGGTGGCGAGGTTGCGTTCCTCACCGCCACCTTGATCGTGATCGACATGACCATCGCGGGCCTCTATTGGGCGATGAGCCATGCCACCGGCCAGGGCGACGATGTGATCGCCAAGCTGATCCGCAAGGTGCTCTACATCGGTGCCTTCGCTTACATCATCGGCAATTTCAACTGGCTGGCCAGCATCGTGTTCCGCTCGTTCGCGGGTTTGGGATTGATGGCTTCGGGATCGACCATCACGCAGGCGGAGTTCCTGCAACCCGGCCGGCTGGCCAAGGTGGGCGTTGACGCCGGCGCGCCGATCCTCGAACAGATCAGCGACATGGCGGGCTTCCCCGAGGTGTTCGTGAACGTGACACCCATCGCGGTCATGTTTCTGGCCTGGCTCGTGGTGATCGTCACGTTCTTCGTGTTGGCGATCCAGCTTTTCATCACGTTGATCGAGTTCAAGCTGACGACGCTTGCCGGCTTCGTGCTGGTGCCGTTCGCGCTGTGGAACAAGACCGCGTTCCTGGCCGAGAAGGTGCTGGGCAATGTGGTGTCGTCGGGCATCAAGGTGCTGGTGCTGGCGGTGATCGTCGGCATCGGCACCGGCCTGTTCGCCGAATTCCAGGTCGCGCCGGACGAACCCTCCATCGACCATGCGCTGGTCATCATGTTGGCATCCCTTGCGCTGCTGGCGCTCGGGATCTTCGGGCCGGGTATTGCTACCGGACTGGTGTCCGGTTCGCCGCAGCTCGGCGCCGGTGCGATGGCGGGAGCCACGCTCGGCGCGGCCGGGACCGCCGTTGCCGTGGGTGCGGTAGCCACCGGCGTCGGTGGTGCCGTTGCGGCCGGCGCGCGCATGGCACCTGGCGCTGCCCGCATGGCCGTCGGCGGCGCACGTTCGATGGCATCGACCGCGAGCAGCGCCAAGTCGGCCTTCCAAGCGGGTTCCTCTGGTGCCGGCGGTGGCCTCAAGGGCGCGGCGGCCGGTATGGGCAATGTTGCCAGGACCGGCGCGCAGTCGGTCGGGCAGCGCGTGGCCGCCGGTGTGCATTCGCTGAAGGCGCGTGCCGCTGCCGCCATCAATCCCGATGCTTCCACGGGCAGCGCTGCTACCGGCTCGGCCGCTCAGGGCGGCAGTGCGGACGCCGCCGCCAGCACCGGACAACCCGCGTGGGCGAGGCGCTTGCAACGCCGCCAGCAGCTCACCCATGCCGCCACCACCGTCGCGCACACGCTGCGCGGTGGCGACGGCGGCGGCTCGGGCAGCGGCCCCAGCCTGCGCGACCCATCGAACTCATAAGGAGAACCTGCCATGCGATTCAAACGACCGCAGGTGCGCTATGCCGACACACCACAGCCGGCCACGCCGTACCAGGCTGCCGAACAGGTGTGGGACGAGCGCATCGGCTCGGCCCGCGCACAGGCGAAGAACTGGCGGCTGATGGCCTTCGGCTGCCTCGCGCTCGCGCTGCTGATGGCGGGCGGCCTCGTCTGGCGCTCGGCGCAGTCCATCGTCACGCCCTACGTGGTGGAGGTGGACCACGGCGGGCAGGTGCGCGCCGTCGGTGAGGCAGCCACGCCGTACCGGCCAACAGACGTGCAGATCGGCTATCACTTGGCACGTTTCGTCACGATAGTTCGCTCGTTGTCCATCGACCCGATCGTGGTGCGGGACAACTGGCTCGAAGCCTACGACTACACCACCGACCGCGGCGCGGCCGTGCTCAACGACTACGCGCGCACCAACGATCCCTTTGCGCGGATCGGCCGGGAAACGGTGACGGTGGAGATCAACAGCGTTGTACGCGCCAGCGACACGTCGTTCAACGTGCGCTGGACGGAGCGCCGCTACGTCAACGGCGCGGCGGCAGGGCTGGAACGCTGGACGGCGGTGGTCTCCATCGTGCTGCAAACGCCGCGCACCGAGGAACGGTTGCGCCGCAATCCATTGGGCATCTACGTCAACGGCCTGTCATGGAGCCGTGAACTCGACTCAACCGAAGGAGGCAGGCCATGAAACCGTCTTTGCGCTTTTATGCTGTTGCATTGATTGCCGTCACGCTGGCGGGCTGCGCCACGCCACGCAAGCCACCGAGCATCACGCTCGACGAGCCGGTGCAGGCGCAGCCCTTGCCCGAACCACCTCTGCCGATGGAAGTGGTTGCGGTGCCGGAGCCTTTGCCGCTACCGGGGCAGTTGATGCCGCTGCCCGAACTCGCGGAAACGGAGGTGACACCCGAGCCGGAGGACGAGCGCGTGCGCGTATCCCGCGCCAACGAGGAAGCGCGCATGGCGCCCACGCGCGAAGGCTACATCAATGCGATTCAGGTCTGGCCGTTTACCGACGGCGCGCTGTACCAGGTCTATACGAGTCCCGAGCGGGTCACGGTGATTACACTCCAGCCCGGCGAGGAACTGGTGACGGTCGCCGCCGGCGACACGGTGCGCTGGATCGTCGGCGATACGTCGAGCGGCGCCGGCGGCGAACTGCGCGTCAACGTGCTGGTCAAGCCGATCCGCACCGGCCTCAAGACCAATCTGGTCATCACCACCAGCCGCCGCACCTATCTGATCGAACTGACTTCGACCGAAAAGGCGTGGATGGCGTCGGTGTCCTGGGACTATCCGCGCGACCGCATGCTGGCCTTGCAGCGCCAGGCGCGGGCGGCGCAGACGGCGGCGCCGCTCGATACGGGCCTGTCGCTGGAGAACATCCGCTTCCGCTACGCGATCAGCGGTAGCAATACACCGTGGAAGCCGCTGCGCGCCTTCGACGACGGCGAGAAAGTCTACATCCAGTTTCCCGGCGGCATCGCACAGGGCGAGTTGCCGCCACTGTTCGTGATCGGCGCACAGGGCGATGGCCAACTCGTGAACTACCGCTTCCGGTCGCCGTACTACATCGTGGACCGGCTGTTCGGCGCGGCCGAATTGCGCCTGGGTGGCGACAAGGGCGACGTGGTGCGCATCGAGCGCACGGACGGCACGACGGGCGCGCGGAGGAACTGACCATGAGCCAGGACGATTCTCCGGACATGCTTGGCGCCGCCCCGAAGCTGGCGCCGGAACAAGTCGCCCTGCGGGCGCAGCCGCGTCCCGTCACGCGGTTGAACCGGCGCATGCTGGCAGTTCTGGTCGGCAGCGTGGCCGCCGCCGTATTGGGCGCAACGCTCTGGTCGCTGCAAGCACCGCAGCGCCGTGGCGCAGGCGAGCCGACCGAGTTGTACAACGTCGATCGCGTGTCGCGCTCCGAAGGGCTGGCGCAGTTGCCCATCGACTATTCGCAACTACCGCCGACCTTGCCACCGCTGCCGCCGGAGCTGGGCGAACCGCTACCCGGCGACCTCGGAGCACCGATCCTGCGCGCCGAACAGCGAGCGCAGGGTTACTCGCAACCGGGCTATGACCCGGCCGAAGCCGAGCGCCTAGCGCGGCTCAAGGAGGCCGAGGAAGCGGCGGCTTCGTCCGTGTTCTTCAGCACGGGCGGACAGCGCGCCGCCGTAGCCCCTCCCACTCAGAGCATGGCAGGAACCCCACCGCTGACCGGACTGGCGGGTTTCGATCCGCTGGCCGCCGGACCGGCTTCGACGGCCGCGCAGCCGGGCGATCCCACCGCCGTGCAGAACCGGCAGGACCAGAAGGAAGCGTTTCTGAGCAATGCCGGTCCTGTGCAAACCCGCAATTCTGGCAACCTGCAACTACCTGCCTCGCCGTATCAGGTGATGGCCGGCACGGTGATCGCGGGCGCACTGGTGACGGGCATCAAGTCCGACCTACCGGGCGACGTGATCGCCACGGTGACGGAGCCGATCTACGACACGGCCACCGGCCGCCATCTGCTGATCCCGCAGGGCTCGCGCATCCTGGGCCGCTACAACAGCCAGGTCAGCTACGGGCAGACCCGACTCCAGATGGTGTGGCACCGGCTGATCCTGCCGGACACCTCATCAAGCCAGCTCGACAACCTCGTGGGCACGGACCCGGCCGGTTACGCGGGCCTGGAGGATGGTGTCGATTGGCATTGGGATCGCATCTTCGCCGGCGCGGTGCTGACCACGCTGCTGGGCGTCGGCGCCGAACTGGCCGCCCCGGAGAATCGCCAGGGCGGGGATCGCGTCGTCATTGCCGGCCGCGACAGCGTGCAGGACAGCGTGAACCAGATCGGCCAGGAGATGACCCGGCGCAACATGAACATCCAGCCCACGCTGACGGCTCGCCCCGGCCTGCCGGTGCGCATCATCGTCAACCGCGACCTGGTGCTGCGTCCGTACCAACCGCTGTTCTTCAACAGGGGAGCCTCGCAATGAACACGAACAAGCTGCGGCTCGGCCCGCTGCCCAAGAGCGAAACCGTCAAGCTGACCTTTGCATGTCCGGCCAGCCTGAAGGCCGACCTCGACCGTTACGCCACGTTGCATGGGCAGACCTACGGCGAAGCGGTCGATGCGGTGACGCTGATCCCGCACATGCTGGAGGCGTTCATTGCGCGGGATCGGGGATTCAGGAAGGTGATTGCCTCCAAAGTCGGCGCATGAAGGTCTCCCGACGATACGACGCTACCTGCTTTCTTCATCCATAGTTTGGAGATTGGGAGTTACACCTGCCACAAATCGTCGGGGCCTAAATAACTCAGGTCGATTCTGCCGGGCTCTTGAGACACTGTGGCCCGCATTAGGCCGCTCCGAACTGGGTTGAGCGCAGCCTGAAGGGTGCCCATGGGAAGCCCCTCTCCTGATAGGACGATCGGCTGACCGTTCCAGTGATGGAGCCTGACAGGCGCACCAGGTGGGACCGGGACGCCATACCAAGCGACGCCGGCCCAATAGCGGCGTTCAGTCCAAGTTCGCCTGTCGGCTGGCGTGAAGCTTTGCGCGAATTCGATCCACATCGCCTTGGTCTCTGCAGTGGGCCAATCCGGCAGTGCACTCCACATGGCGATAGCTTCGGAATTGAGCCAGAGCTTCAATGCCTGGCTGGTAGTGAAAGTTGCCGCCGTATCGGCGACGGCCTTTATAGCGGCGAGTCTGGAACTGAAGCCGGCTTGGATCAGAATCGAGGCTGAACGATTCATCGTGCCTGTTTCGACAGCGGGGACAGCTAAGCCAAGTTCAAAATCCTCAAGTTCCAGGTCAGCGACAGTATCGCCGTTGGCGGCGGCCCGCACTCGTATGGCCTCCATGGCCCACGGCAGACGATAGACGAGACCGCCTTCGATAAACTGAAGGGTCTCCGACTCCTGGCCAGCGACAATGCCCGCTAGCGGCTGGCCGAGCAACCAGCAGCGCAGGATGTCGTGCCAGTTGTCAGGCAAGGAGTCTGGCATGAACGGATAGAAGGCGAACACCTGCTCAGCGAGGTTGGTGATCGCCGCGATCGCTTCTTCTGCGTTGTTGGTAAGAAGCGCTGCATTGGCCTGAACCAGCAGTAGGTTGGCCCCCTCTGCAATCGCGTCAAGAGCGTGGCCAGTTGCCAATCCAACGCCGGCGAGGAAGTACCCTCTCCGCTGGGGAGCCGTGGACTGCGCCCAGATCAATCGGCTGCGCGCGAGTAGCCCCGCCTTTAGAGTCTGCTGCACCTGTTCATTCTGGCGCAGTAGGCGGCGTTGCCACAGGGAAGACTGGAGAATGTCATCAAGCGCAGTTTCAATGCCGTCATCTGGGATGTCGTTCTCGCCGATCAGGCTCAGGATGGCGGTATCAAGCGTAGCGACGCGCCGTTCCCACTCGGCAAGCGCGCGTTCGCGATCTTCGGGAGACTCATTGGCTATCTCAGGGAACGTCCACGCTTGAGCATTGTTCGCCACGTATTCGACAAGCTGGGCGAGGTCGTCACCGATGCTGACGTGCATCCGACTCAGTAGCGCTGCGACGAGCCGAACAAGTCCGCTCTCCATCTCCCGAGCGCCCACGTTGCTGATGAGGCTCTCCCAATTGAGCCGCTTTCTCGCGACCTCATCGAACATCGGAAAGAGTACGATGCCTTCCACATCAACGTAGGCTCGACCCGCTCGGCCGATGACGTTCTTGAATTCGGAAACCTCGATGAGCGCGCCGTTGCGGTGAAGCGAGTGCATGACAACAGCCGTGGCCGAGAGATTCAGCCCTTGGGCAAGGGTCGGTGAGGAAATCGTGACTTTCAGAATACCTTCCCGAAGAAGGCGCTCGATCTCCTTGCGATAAGCCGTCGGTAGGGCGCCATGATGTAGGGCAACGCCCAACCTCAGGCACTTTAGGAGCGCACTGTTTGGCCCAAGCCATTCCTCTCCGAGCGTGACCGCTGCGTTCAGCACATTCGGATCGACTTCAAGAAGCGAGCGAAGTGCGCCGCGCTCGTGGAGATCAACAATAACGTCGGCGAAGGGCTCAACGCTCCGGCGTTCTGGGCAGAAGATAAGGGCCGTCTGGCCATCATCAACGAGTCGCCAGGCTGTCGCCAGGCTAAGCTCGCGCTGATCTTTCGGGAAGAGGCGCGTGCGACGTCGCTTTGGTGGTACGAAGTCCGGAGGGGCAAATCCGGTGAGGAATCGCTGTACCCATGGACGCTCGTCGCCGACGCGAAGGTTGAGTCGAGCAAAGGGCGAGTTCCAGACGACCTCGCCGAACCGCAGTCGCGTCGGCCTCCAATCGTTCTTGATTAGGCCGCCGGGATGGTCGCGGCGGAGCCACGCCGCGAAATCATCCAGTTGATCCCCATCGGGAAGGATCGCCGACAGGCAGACGATACGGCGATCGTGTGCATCGGCACGCCGAAGGAGTCGCTGGATTTGCACCTCGTAGCGGATCTCGCGCTCGTTCATGCCAATCATGTGGCCTTCGTCGAAGACAAGAAGGCCGACATCATCGAGCAGTGAAGGATCGTTACGCAGCGCGAAATCGAGCTTTTCAGGGGTAGCGACGACGATATCGCGCTCGCGAATCGAATCCTCATCGAAGCCACTCACTCCAATGCTGCCGTAGAGGGCGGAGATGGTTTTACCGAGTGGCCCGAAGGTTCGCTGTAGCGTCACTTCAGTCTGGGCGGACAGCGCCCTGAGCGGTGTTACGAAGACGACGCGCTTGCCTGCGGCGAGGCAGCGCAAGATGCACAGCTCGGCAATTCTGGTTTTGCCGGCGCTGGTGGGCAGCGAAACCACTAGGTCGTCGGACTGATCGACAGCGCGCGTTGCGGCTTCGATCTGCGAGGGCCATAGATCAACTTCAGCTCTTGGCCGATTCAGCAGAGAGGCAATGAATAAATCACGGAGGCGAGGCCAATCGGCGGCGGCTCCACCAATCGGCAGCATCGGCACCTTTTCGTGGAAGGTATTGGACCAGAGATCGGGCAAGATATGGATCGCCACGCGATGCGCCCACCATTGGGGCAGCAAGTTCATTTCGCTGCAGACGCTCAGGCTTTCTTGGAGGCGGGCTAAAGCTTGGTCGAGAATCTGCCGTTCGCCACGCTCCAGCGCCAGCAAGAACAGAGACATGGCGGCGAGAAAAGAGTCGGTAAGCGCCGTATCCAGGCTGTCGAAAAGAAAGGCGTTTTCGTCGCCTGCCTGGCCTACGGCTGCTTCGATCTGATCCAGATGCCCCTGGATTGTGGCAGTGATCTGCTCGTCACTTCCGGTCCCCAAAACCCTGTAGTCCAGCGACATGGTTCGGAGGCCGTCGATATTGCGGAGCATCAGGAGGGCCAAGGCCCGCTCTATCGGCGAGAAATTTTCCTCGGTTTCAACGATAGTGAGGAGCGAGTAGGCCCGTGCAGACAGCCGAGCCAGGTGATAGCTCGCTGCGGTCATGATGAAGTGGAAGTCTCGATCAGCTTCCCCAGGGTTTCCTCTGGCCATAACTGCCTCCAGAGCAGTTGCGGCTTGCTCGAAAGCGACACGGGCCTGCGCAGCGTCACCACCTAGCTCACGGAGACGCAGACCGAGCCCAAGCATGGCATAACCATAGGAATGCAGGTCGTAGCTGAGCTGAGGAGAGAAGGCAGGTGCATCCGGTGGTAGGGCGCCATCGCGCCAGATCATGGCGCGTGCTTGGCCGCGGGCGATGAGGCGGCCGCGAAAACCTGCCGCTGCCGCCTCGTTGATACCCGCAACGATGGTCTCAGGCGTTGTTGGCATTGGCGATCACCTGATCATAGACGGCGCCGACGAACGCTGCGTGTCCCTCGACGCGCAGTCCGACGCCCCATTGTGTGATCGTTCCCGGATAGGATTGCAACGATGCGGTGAGAAGAGCGTCCGGGGTGTTGCCAGAAAAGGTGAACAGCAGATGGCGGACACTTTCGACGGGAATGCCATGTTTCAGAAGGGCAGCGTCGATGGCATCGGCTAGTGGAGCGTTGTCCAGTTCGAGAAGCCGGACGGAAATGAAGGAGAGCGCATGAGCGGAGGGGAGCCCGCCATCCTTGTCCAGCCCAGCCCGAGCAGCGGCGAGGACTTGCGCCGTCAGCGTGACACGGCTCTTAGCCTCAGTCTTTAGAAAGTACAGGCGTTGGGTCTGTGGGTCTTGGAGAAGTCCAATTACATCGTCGCCGCGCATCGCCATGTTGCGATGATCCTTCCAGCGCAGACGTTTGATGGGCGCGCGGTAGCCACCGCTATGCGTGTCGATCCATTCGGTCGCATAGATCTCACCAAGATCGCCGGAGCGGATCGTCTTGGTGGTTGGCAACTTGCCCTGGATCAGCGCGGCTGCGGCCGGTTTACCGAGGCGGGCGAGAGCCCGCGCAACCTGTTCCTCAGCAGCATAGTGGTTTGGTATGACCGCCGCCGTCGCCTGAATTCCACTCGCCAGATTTGCTGGATTACTGGTCAGGACGCAAAGACCATGGTTGCCAACGGCCGAATTGGTCAAGCTACACCAAGTATTGAACTGCGCCATCTTCGCCCCCCTTGCGGATCAATGTGGAAAGAGGTCGCGAACACGTACAAAGGGTGAGCCGGTTTCGGCCGCCCGACGCACCTTGCGTTCGAGGACGTGGTTGAGGGGGATTTCCCGATTCAGGGTCTCGTAGAGATCATAGCCGTCCATGCAGGTGACGCGCTTGCCACGACCGAATGCGGCGAGGCCGTCTTCGGTGAAACCGCTGTTGCTGACGAATAGACCCCTAGTCCAGGCGGCCTTCTGTTCGATCTTGCCGTGAAAAGTGTGAAGCTCGGCGACACCGATGGGCTTGCCGTGCCACTTGGCTTCGACGAGATAGGTCTCGTTGCCAAACTGAAAGCTGCCGTCGATCTGCTCACCCTTCAGACGAAATGGTTCTTGCGCCGCCAACCCGTAGGTGTCAAACAAATCACACAAGAATTTCTCGAAGGCATAACCACGCGCATGAGCCTCCAGCGACGTCATCGCGAGGAGATTGCTCTTGATCTGGGCCAACTTCTGGCGATCAAATGCCGGGACGGGATCTTGACTGGGCGCTTGGGAATTTTCCGGCCGGCCTTCAAGCCGATTGAGCAAGGACAGGAGACGGCCGTGGGCGTTCGGAATCTTGTCGGCTTGCTCAGAGCGTTGTCGCAATGCTTCCCGGTATACCCATAGGGCGTTTAGCGTTCGGGCGACAGTTGCCTTATCGACTGTTTGAAGGAAGCAGCGTAGGCGCTTGGCTTTTGACCCACCATTGCGCGCATAGATCGGGTCGTCGATGTCGATATTGAGTTCTTCGGCGAAGAACTGCGCGAAGGTGCGATCCGAGAAATTGAGGACATAGCCGCCCCCCATCTCGAACACATCGTCAAGAAACATCATGTCGATAGATCGGATGTTGCTCATACGTACTATCGCGGAGAAGGTTGACGACCTAGGTTCTGGTCATCATTGTCGATGTCTACGACAGAGTTGTTGATCTTCGCTTCGAGTTCGGCGCATATCTTCAGCAACTCGTCAAAAGGTAAGGCATTGCCAACCATCACTTCGTCGGCCAGCATGGCCGCATAGTCCTTTGCGAGTGCGGCCTTGGCTTCGCCTTCGGGAACGATTTTCAGATGTCCCGTAGTCGCTGCTGCATAGTCGATGACTTGGCCGTTGGTGTCCTTCTCAATGAAGAAGTGCGACTTGTGATGGGCGACGGCCGTTGCCACCATGCGATCGGTCATGACAGCAGCGAAGTGGGCGCTTCGTGCGATCGCGACCAGGTCATGCCAGTGCCGCGCGTAACGTTCATTGCGGACGCGGCCCTGCGCGCAGAACACATGCGCTGCGGTAGCCTTCTCCCAGAAGGTGCGCGCGACGCTCATGACCAGAGGCGAGGCAGTGGGAAAGGACACTCCAGGAAAATGCTCGGCTATATCACAGGCCACCTGAAATACCTCGTGCGGTTCGCCGGTGGCGCGGCCACCGAATTCCAGCGTGACAACGGGTGCCACATACCCGGTACCTTGCGCTAGGGCTGGGTAGTGTAGGAACAGCTTGTCGTTCTCTTGGCCGCCGAGTTCGAGTCGGGCGTCCAGACGCTCGCGCGTCAGGGCCGCCTGAATCACCGGCTGCACGTTCTGCGTGATCCACTCAGGTAGCCGACGCCGCACGGCCTGCGTCCATTTGCCGGCTTGGCTGCGACTGGCCGGCAACTCTCCGTCGTGGCCGATCAGGTCCGGGATCAGCTTGCGGATGTCGTAGGTCAGGTCGATGTCTTCGGAGAAGCGGTCGATGACCTTGTAGACCTTCGACAGTGACGTGCCACCCTTGAAGGTCAGGTCGGCTGACAGCGGCGACTCGAACAGGGCGCGCAACGTCCACACCACCCACACGTCCTTTTCGAGCAGATGGGCCGGACGGCCGGTTTCAGCGCGCCCGTGTTCCAGCGCTTCGTGTTGATCCTTCTTGCTCAGAGCAAAGAAAGATTCAGCCACGAGCGGCTTCCTTGCCGATGGCTTGCGCCATCCAGCCGGGTAGCGTCGCGCGCGCCAAGGTCAGTGCCTTCCATTCGGAACGAGGCAAGGTGCGACGAAGCGACGCCAGCGACTCATCGGCGTGCGTCGGCCCGATCCAGGCCAGTGCGCGCACGGCCGAGCCTGCCGGCCGCGTGCCTAGCGCCAACATCCAGCGCGGCGCGTGCTTCACCAGCACTTCCGAGCGCCCGAGCTTCAACTTCCGGGTCCGGCCGGAGGTCAGGTAGACCTCACGGATGGGAACCTGCTGCGTCAGGCCCAGGACATTGGCGGCACTGGCGCCGTGCGGCACGACGATCTCGCCGCTCTGCTCGGCCAGCGCCCTGACGACCTTCTCGGGAGTGGGAGCGCGAGAACCGAAGCGACCGGAAATCGGGGCAGCGTAGGCGCCGCGCGCTACGCGCAGCAGCTTGCCGGCCTTGGCCAATCGAGAGAACGCCTGATCTACCGCCGATCGGCTTCCCAAGTGCAGGAACTCCTTGGGCGACAGGACGCCTCCCTCGGGGAGGGATCGCGCTTGTTGCAGGATGGTCTCGGGCAGCGTGTTCATAGGACACCTCTTAAGGTGAGAAATGATACATCAGTTTCTGACATCTTGAAAGCAGCATGGTCCCACTGATCTGGTGACGGATTGGTGGGGTGGGATAAGCGGGCCTTGACCGTTACGCTGCGCCGCATCCGCGAAAGCGCAGGTCGGTGGCCTGCGCTTTCGCGTCTTGGGGGAGGGCTATGGTTTGCGGGCGCCTTGTCATATCATTCAAGCAAGCCTCATCAGAGGCCCGCTTGGGTACGCTCAGGCCCGCAACCGCGTTGCTCCTATGTGGCTCCTGGCCTACAAGAGCCGGACTGGCCAGGGAGCTGGCACAAACGCCCAAGCCCTTGTCACACTTAGACTTCAGCCGATGCGCTGCCGTTTATGGAGTGCTTGACATCGGCCCTTTTTTGTTGCGCGCGAAGCGTGGGCGGCGACCGGCAGTCGGTGGCTCGTTGCGGAGGTTCAGGACCCGGTGCGGGAGCTGGCCTGGGGCACGCGAATCTGCAGATCCTCCCAGCGATTGACGATGGCGCAGAACAACTCGGCCGTGCGCTCGGCATCGTACAGGGCCGAGTGGGCCTGCTCGCTGTCCCACTCCAGGCCCGCAGCCTGGGCCGCCCGTGCCAACACCGTCTGGCCGTAGGCAAGGCCCGCCAAAGACACGGTGTCGAAGGTGCTGAACGGGTGGAATGGATTGCGCTTGAGCTGATTGCGCTCTACGGCGGCATTGATGAAGCACAGGTCGAAGAAGGCATTGTGCCCCACCAGTATGGCGCGATTGCAGCCCTGCTCCTTGACCGCTCGGCGGATGGGACGAAACACCTTGTGCAGGGCCTCAGTTTCCGCGACGGCGTTGCGAAACGGGTGATAGGGGTCGATGCCCGTAAACGCGAGCGCCTCCGGATTCAGGTTGGCGCCCTCGAACGGCAGCACGTGGGCATGATGGGTTTCCCGCGGATGCAAGTGCCCCCGTTCGTCCAAGTCCAGGGTCACGGCGGCGATCTCCAGCAGGGCGTCCGTTCCGGCATTGAAGCCGGCGGTCTCCACGTCGACCACCACCGGCAGGAAACCGCGGAAGCGACCCGCCATGGGCAGAATATTCGACTCGCCGTGCATGGGCACAGCATACCGCAACGACACCTCCCGATGCGACGCGTTGCCCTGGATGCGCTATTGTCGTGGCCCAGGCCCTGCAGTACCGTCACCGATGCCCGCGGTGCCCCGGCCCGCGCTCGCCGGAGATCATTCCTTGTCCGCTGAAACCGCTTTTTCCCTGCGCGCTGTGCGCCGCGCGGCGGCGCTGGTGGTGGCACTGGTGCTCGCGGCACCGGCCGCCGCACTGCAGGACCCGTTCGCCGCCCTGGAACCCACGGTCCACCGCCACGGGCTGCTGTGGCGCATCGAAGGCAGTAGCCAGGCGGCGCCCAGCTACGTATTCGGGACCATGCACGTGGACGATCCCGAGGTGGTGAATCTCGCGCCGCCGGTGGATTCCGCCTTCCGCGCGGCCACCCGGGTCTGCACCGAGGTCAAGATGGACTACGAGGCCCTGGCGGTGCAGCTTCAGGCACTGTTCTTCGACGACGGCCGCACGCTGCGGGAAGTGGCCGGTGAACCGCTCTACGCCGAGACGGTCGCGGTTGCCGAGCGCCACGGGCTGCCGGAGGCGATGGTGAATATCAGCAAACCCATGGCTATGGCCTTCATGCTCAGCATGCCCCCCCAGCAGGGAGGCGAGGTGCTCGATGTGCGGCTCTATGGCCGTGCCCTGCGCGAGGGCAAGGAGGTCTGCGGTCTGGAAACGCCCCAGGAGCAGATCGGCGCCTTGGACTCCCTGCCCCTGGACCAGCAGCTGCTGCTGCTGCAGATCACCGTGACCCATTACGCCGAGTTGCAGGCCATGCTCGACGACCTGTTGGCCGTGTATCTGGACCGCGACCTGGCGGCCATGGTGGCGCTGGCGCGCAGCTCACCCTGGGACGAGTCCGGCGACGCCGGTCGCGCCTTCATGGACCGGTTGGTGGTGCAGCGCAATCGCCTGATGGTCGAGCGCATGCAACCCCATCTTCAGGAGGGCGGCAGCTTCATCGCAGTGGGGGCATTGCATTTGCCCGGGGAGGGCGGGATTCTGCGCCTGCTCGAGCAGCGCGGGTGGCGGGTGAAGAAGGAGTGGTGAGGCACGTTCCACGAGCACCGGCCGACCGGCGCCGAAAGCGTGCGAGCTGCGCGAGCGATCCAGACGAGCCGTGCGGACACCTGAGGCACTGCGCCCGTTTAGCGTTGCGCGTTTCCCGGCTCCAGTTTCCACCTGATCTTTTCGCCGGCACGCAGCGGCACCACCGCCCCGTCCCCCAACGCATACTCCTGCGGTACCTGCCATTCCTCCCGCACCAGGACGATGGTGTCGCGGTTTCGCGGAAGGCCGTAGTAGTCCGGACCGTGAAAGCTGGCGAAGCCCTCGAGCCTGTCCAGGGCGCCGGCCTCCTCGAAGGCCTCAGCATACAGCTCGATGGCAGCGTGGGCGGAATAGATGCCGGCACAGCCGCAGGCTGTCTCTTTGGCGCCGCGGGCGTGCGGCGCGCTGTCGGTGCCGAGAAAAAAGCGGGGGCTGCCGGTGGCCACGGCCGCCAGCAGGGCCTCGCGGTGACTCTCTCGCTTGAGCACCGGCAGGCAGTAGTGGTGGGGACGGATGCCGCCGCGGAACAGCTCGTTGCGATTCATGAGCAAGTGATGGGGAGTGATGGTGGCGGCGACACCCTCGTGGGCCTGCTGCACGAACGCCACCGCCTCCTTGGTGGTGATGTGCTCGAGCACCAGGCGTAGCGCCGGCAGGTCTTCCACCAGGGGAAGCAGGTGGCGCTCGATGAACACCCTTTCCCGGTCGAAGATATCCACGCCCGGATCCGTCACCTCGCCGTGCACCAGCAGGGGCATCTCATGCTCCGCCATGGCCTCGAACACCGGGCGCAGCGCGTCGATGTCGGAGACGCCGGCGTCGGAATGGGTGGTCGCACCGGCCGGATAGAGCTTTATTCCATGGACGATCCCCGCCTCCTTGATTGCCGCGATCTGTTCGGGCCGGGCGGACTGGGTAAGGTACAGCGTCATCAAAGGCTCGAACGCCGCCTCCGCAGGCGTTGCCGCGCGAATGCGCTCGCGATAATCCGCCGCTGCAGCGAGGTCGGTGACCGGCGGCTCCAGGTTGGGCATGACGATGGCGCGGGCAAAGCGCTCCGCACTGTGCGCAATCACGGACGCCAGGGCCGCGCCGTCGCGCAGGTGCAGGTGCCAGTCGTCGGGTCGGGTGAGCGTCAGGCGATCGGGTGTGTCCATGGCGCTAGAGTCTAGAGTGTCGACGGTCAGGCTGTACACGTAGGCTGCTTGTCCGGATCGCGGCCGGTGCAAGTCGCTGAACGCGGGCTCGATTGGTTGTGGAACGACGCACAGGCGCGGGGCCGTTTTCTTGACCTGGTTAGGTAAAACGCAGATCATATCGCGCTTATTCTGCGCGGGGTAGCCGAGGTTTCGGCCTGCGCGACGCGATCCCCTACCGCGAGATGCAAGGATCCCTATGAGTTCCAAATCCAAGACCGAGCTGAGCATGGATGCCAAGAAGCGCCTGCTGCACGAAATGCTGTTCGCGCGCCGCTTCGAGGAACGCTGCTACGAGGCCTATGTGGAGCGCAAGATCGGAGGCTTTCTGCATCTGTATCCGGGCGAAGAGGCCTGCGCCCACGGGGTGCTGGAGGCGGCCCGGGTCGGCCGTGACTACGTGATCACCAGTTACCGCGACCACGTCCATGCCATCAAGTCCGGGATTGATCCCAAGGCGGTGATGGCGGAGCTGTTCGCCAAGGAGACCGGCTGCTGCAAGGGGCTCGGCGGCTCCATGCACATCTTTGGCATTGAGCAGCGCTTCATGGGCGGCTATGCCCTAGTAGGCGGCCCCTTCCCCCTTGCCGCGGGCATTGCGAAGGGCCTGCAGATGAAGAAGAGCGAAGACATCTGCATCTGCTTCCTTGGCGATGCCGCCAACAACCAGGGTACCTTCCACGAATCCCTGAACATGGCTGCCCTGTGGAAGCTGCCGGTGCTGTACGTGTGCGAGAACAACCTCTACGGCATCGGCACCCGCATCGATCGCTCCACTGCGGTGGTCGACCAGTACAAGCGCGTCTCGAGCTACAACATCCCCTCCAAGCAGGTGGATGGCCAGGATGTGGAGGTGGTCTACGCGGCCGCAAGGGAAGCCGTCGATCACGTGCGCGGCGGCAATGGCCCCTACTTTCTGGAGTTGATGACCTACCGCTATCGCGGACACTCCATGTCGGATTCCAATGCCTACCGCGCAAAGCAGGAGGAGCGCATGTGGTCCAAGCGCGATCCCATCATCATGCTGCGCGACCGATTGGTCGAGGCAGGCCAGATGACGGAGGAGGACTTCAAGAACCTGGACAACGAGATTCTCGAGCGGATCGAGGATGACATCATCAGGTTCGCCGAGGAATCGCCCGAACCGTCATTGGACCTGTTGGACAAGTACGTCCTGGCCGACAACGATTCATGCTTCAAGGGAGGGGCGCGCTGATGGCCGAGATGATGTTCTGGGAGGCGGTGCGCCGCGCCCACGATGAAGAGCTGGCCAACGACCCCCTGGTGATCTGCATGGGCGAGGATATCGGCGTGGTGGGCGGCACCTACAAGGCCACCCAGGGGCTGTACGACAAGTACGGACCCGAGCGGGTAATCGACACGCCCATCTCCGAGAACGGCTATACGGGCCTTGGCATCGGCGCATCCTTCATCGGCGTGCGGCCGATCATCGAGATCATGTCCGTGAATTTCGCCTGGCTCGCACTGGACCAGATCGCCAACACCGCCGCAAAGGTCCGCTACATGTCCGCCGGCCAGCTCACTGCGCCGGTGGTGATTCGATCGCCCGGCGGTACCGCGCATCAGCTCGGCGCCCAGCACTCCGCCCGCATGGAAAAGGTGTTCATGGGCATCGCGGGGCTGCGGGTGGTGACGCCCTCCAATCCGCGCCAGGCCTACGGCTTGCTGAAGTCCGCGGTGCGCTGCGATGATCCGGTGTACATCAACGAACACGAGCTGATGTACAACCTCAAGGGCGAGGTCCCCGACGACGAGTATTTCCATCCCCTGGAAGGTTCTGAAGTGGCGCGCAAGGGCAAGGACGTCACCCTGTTCGGCTACAACATCTCGGTGCACTGGTGCCTGCAGGCGGCCGACGTGCTCGCCAAGCAGCATGGGATCGAGGCGGAGGTTATCGACCTTTATGCGCTCTCGCCCCTGGACCGCAACGGCATCGTGGACTCGGTGGGCCGTACCCATCGGGCGGTGATCGTCGAGGAGGCCGAACCACAGGTCGGTGTCGGGGCGGAGGTGATGGCCATCCTCAACGAGGAGTGCTTCTTCGAGCTGGACGCAGCACCGGTGCGGGTGTCGGCCAAGAACGTGCCGATCCCCTACAACCATACCCTCGAGAAGGCCGCCATCCCGAACGCCAACGACGTGGTGCAGGCGGTCTTGAAGATGTTCGGCCGCTAGGTGTGTCAGACGTCGCGAGTGGCGAGCAGCCAGGTGCTAGGAAAAGCTCTGAACGAATCTCGCCGTCGCGAATTTCCTTAGCGACTAGCTACTCGCCACTACCTACTCTGTCCGCTACAGGCCGATTTATCACCAGTCCAGCGCGCCCCGGCGCAATCGCCAGGATCTGACCATGTCTGAACCCTACGCCATCAAGATGCCCCAGCTCTCGGACACGATGACCGAAGGTGTCATCGTCAGCTGGGAGAAGAACGTCGGCGACAAGATCGAGCGCGGCACCGTGGTCGCTACGGTGGAGACGGACAAGGCGATCATGGACGTGGAGGTGTTCCGCGAGGGCTTCCTGTCCGGACCCTTGACTGAAGTGGGTGCGACGGTGGCCGTTGGTGGCGCTATCGGCTACCTGGCCGCTTCGGCCGAGGAGGCGCAGGGCGCCGATGCCGCGCCACCGGCGGAGACTGGCGGCGAGGCCGAGACCAAGGCGGCACCCGAGGCACCCAAGGGCGGCGAGCCTGCCGGTACGGTGCACCACGTCAAGATGCCCCAGCTCTCAGACACCATGACAGAAGGGGCCGTGGTGTCCTGGGAGAAGGAACTGGGCGACAAGATCGAGCGCGGCACCGTGGTGGCGACCGTGGAGACCGACAAGGCCATCATGGACGTGGAGGTGTTCCGCGAGGGCTATCTGTCCGGTCCGCGGGCCGAGGTGGACAGTGTGGTGCCCGTGGGCGGCACCATGGCGTTCCTGGTGGAGAAGCCCGAGCAGGTGGTGCAGGAGGGCTTCAGCCTGGGCGGCGGCGGGGCGTCCAAGGCCGAGCAGCCCCCGCCTCGGGCGAGCGCCAGCGCACCGGCGGCACCCGCGCCGGTGGCGATGGACCGGAGTGTGGCGCCCGCGCCGCGTCCCGACAACAAATACGCCACCCCCTACGCCCGTCAGCTGGCCGCCCAGCTGCGGGTGAACCTGAACAACGTCAAGGGCCGTGGTCCCCAGGGGGAGATCACCGCCGAAGACGTGCGCAAGGCGCGGCCGATCGAGCGACCCACCGAGGTGGCCGAGCAGGTCCCGGCCCATGTCATGCCGGAGATCCAGGTCCCGGGCAAGGGCCGGCCGATGACCGCCATGGAGAAGGCTGTCAGCCACTCCATGACCGCCTCCCTGACCATGCCCACCTTCCATGCCACGCTGAACGCCCAGCCGGGTAAGCTCATCAAGGCGGCCAAGGCCAAGGGCGTGTCGGTGACCGTGGCCATCGCCAAGGCCTGCGCCGAGGCCATCGCCAAGCACCCGAGCATGAACTGGGCCTACCAACCGGTGGATAAGCTGGTGGAGCGCACCAACGTCGACATCGGCATGGCGGTGTCCGCCGAGGGCGGCGGGCTGGTGGTGCCGGTGCTGCGCGGTTGCGAGTCCGCCTCCCTGGAGGAGCTGCACGAGACCTGGACCGGCTTGGTGGAGCGGGCACGCAAGCGCCGCCTGGCCCCTGAGGAGTACGCCAACCCCACCTTCATGGTGTCCAACATGGGGATGCTGGGGATCACCTGGTTCGATGCCATCCCGACGCCGGGCACCGCGGCCATTCTGGCGATTTCCGCCGCGGGCGCCGACGGCATGCCCCTGACCATCACGGCCGACCACCGGGTGGTGAACGGCGCCGAGGTGGCGCTGTTCCTGACGAGCTTGAAGGCGCTGATCGAGCAGCCGGAGGAGTGGATGGGTCCCAGCGGGCCGGCTATCCCGCCGGGGGACTGGGACTACGACGTCCTGGTGATCGGCGGCGGCCCCGGCGGCGAGGACTGCGCCCGGGATCTGGCCGGCCACGGCCTCAAGGTGGCCATGATCAACGACGCTCCCTTTCCCGGGGGCGAGTGCCTGTGGCGCGGCTGCATTCCTTCCAAAGCCTGGCGGGCGGCTGCCGACCGCATCCGCGACCGCGCCCATGACGGCCACCTGGGGGTGGAGGGCACCACCCGCGCCAAGCTCAATTGGGAGAAGCTGGAGCAGACCCGCCGCGGTGTGCTGGAGACCCGCGGCGACATGGCGCTGAAGACCGACAAGGGCGTCAAGATCAAAATCATCCAGGGCTTTGCCTGGTTCGAGACCGATCACCGGGTGTTCGTAGACACCTCCGCCAACAGCGCGGATCCTCACCGCCGCCAACCGGCGGGCGACAACTCACAGGGCGAGCACATCAGTTTCGGCGCCGCCGTGATCGCCACCGGCGCCCCGCCGTTCGTGCCGCCGATCGAGGGCGCGCTGGAGGGCCTGGACTCCGGCGCCGTGCTGACCTCCGATACCGTGTGGGACCTGCCCCAGCCGCCCAAGCGCCTTGGCGTGATCGGCGGCGGCGCCATCGGCATGGAGATGGCGCAGATCTTCCAGGACTTCGGCACCAAGGTCACCCTGCTGGAGGGCCGCGACCGGGTGCTGTTCGAAGTGGAGGCCGAAGTGGCCAAGAACGTCACGGCCGTGCTCAACCAGGATCCGAACCTCACCATCGCGACTTCGGTGAAGGTGAAGAAGATCTCCGGCGCACCGGGTCAGGTCAAAGTGCAGTGGGAAGATGCCGAAGGCAAGGGACGCAGCTTCACCTGCGATTACGTGCTCATGGCCACGGGCAAGCGTCCGGAGCTGGGGCCCCTGCAGCTGGACAATGCCGAGGTCAAAGTGGAGAACGGAGTCGTCAAGGTGGACAGCCGCTGCCGCACCAACGTGGCCCACATCTTCGCCGTGGGCGACGTCAACGGTGGCCTGATGCTGGCCCACACCGCTGCCCAGCAGGGGCGGGTGGCGGCGGCGACGCTGCTGGGTGAGGACATGAAGTACGACCAGGCGAAAGACTGCGGGGTGATTTTCACCCGCCCGCAGGCGGCCTTCGTCGGCCTGTCCGTGGAGCAGGCCAAGGCCGCCGGCATCGATGCCGTGGAGGTGAAGACGCCGATCAATATCGACGCCAAGGCGATGATCAACGACGAACAGCACGGCCTGATCAAGATTGTCGCCGACAAGGCCAGTCACCGCGTGGTCGGCGTGCACCTGCTTGCTGACCACGCCGACACTCTGATCGGCGAGGCGGTGATGATGGTTTCGGCAGAGATGACCCTGGAGCAGGTAGCCGGCGCCATCCATCCTCATCCCACCCAGACGGAGCTGTTCGGCGAGCTCTCCCGCCGCCTGCTCGCGCGCCTGCGCCGGACGGTCAAGGCGAAGGCGAAGGCCTAGCGCGCGGCGAACGCGGAGCCGGCTGGGGAGCACGGAGACCACGCAGATCCAGGGCAACAGAGGACGACGTGGGGCGAGGGATGGGACCGGTCGGCGCCTGCGCATTGGGAGCCGCGGACACACTCTGCGCGCGCACCTAACGCCTTGATCCTCGGGAGCCTCTGCCTGGCGGCCTAAAGCTTGAGGTGTCCAATCCGCTACACCGGGTAGTGAATTTGGCTGTCCACACCCGTGCCCATGACCCCGGCGGTTCCAAGTCTCCTGCTTGTCCTGATCCTGGCCGCGGCGCCGGCCGGCGCGACCGCGGTTCGTCTGTTCGTCGCGCCCATCGCCGAGTCCACCTGGGAGGTGAACGGCGGGCCGTTGGAGTGCCGGCTGACCCACGTCATCGAGGGTTTCGGGCGGGCGTCGTTCGTGCGTCGTGCGGGTGGGGCGCTGGATTTTCGCCTGGCGCTGGAGGCCCACGCCCCGCACGCCGCGAGGGTTCACCTGCGGGCCTTGCCCGCACCGTGGATGCATGACGCCCAGGCGCGGGAACTCGGTCCGGTGCCCGACCGGGAGAACGGATCGCCCTTCGACCTGGGCGGTGACCGCGCGCGCGCGCTGCTGGCGGCCCTCGGCGAGGGCTACTTCCCCACGTTCTCCTACCGCGCGGAGCGTCCCGCCACCGGCGCGGTACGGGTGGCCCTGTCGGCGGTGCGCTTCCAGGCCGCCGAGGAGCAGTTTCGGGCCTGCGCCGAGGACTTGCTGCCGACGGATTTCGCCGGCATACAGACCTCCAGCGTCCACTTCGTCGCAGGCAGCACCGCCCTGGGCCCGGTGGCCCGGAGCCGCCTGGACCAGATCGCCACCTGGATGAAGCTCGACGACCGAATCGCCGGCGCCGTGGTCGTAGGCCATGCCGATAGCACCGGCAGTCGGCGCCAAAATTATCTCCTCTCCCAACGCCGAGCGGTGGCGGTGCGCGACTACCTGAAGGGGCAAGGGGTCAAGGGGGATCTTATCCGCGTGCGCTTCCACGGCCAGGAAAAACCTTCGGCCTCAGACAAAACCGCAGCCGGCCGCCGGCACAACCGCCGAGTGGACCTGCGCCTGTTGCGCTGATCGGGGGACGTTCTTGGGGTCGGCTGATAACGCAGAGGACGCCGAGACGCGGAAGGCGCTGTGTTGCTGAAAATGTTGGGCGTCCCTGGCGTTGTCCGACGGGACGGGCGGCAGTACACCCGCGGTTTCTTGCCCTCCTGTGTGCTTTCTGCGTCTTGACGCCCTCTGCGTTACCCGCGCCTGAACGAAAGGCGCATTGGCCGGTCCGCCAGACACTCCGCTATAATGCGCTCCTTTCCCGCCGGGCAGCGGGGTCCAATCCAGCGGAGTGCGGCATGGCCAAATCCGACCTCAAGAAAGTGGTGCTCGCCTATTCCGGCGGCCTCGATACCTCGGTGATCCTGAAGTGGCTGGAGGACACCTACGGCTGCGAGGTGGTCACCTTCACCGCCGACATCGGCCAGGGGGAGGAGGTTGAGCCCGCCCGGGCAAAGGCCGAGCAGATGGGCGTCAAGGAGATCTACATCGAGGATCTCACCGACGAGTTCGCCCGCGACTTCGTGTTTCCCATGTTCCGCGCCAACACCGTCTATGAAGGCGAATACCTGCTCGGCACCTCCATCGCCCGGCCGCTGATCGCCAAGCGCCTGGTCGAGATCGCCAACGAGACGGGCGCCGACGCAATTTCCCACGGTGCCACCGGCAAGGGCAACGACCAGGTGCGCTTCGAACTGGGCGCCTATGCGCTCAAGCCGGACGTGAAGGTCATCGCCCCCTGGCGGGAGTGGGATCTCAACTCCCGCGAGACGCTGCTAGCCTATGCCGAGCAGCACGCCATTCCCGTGGAGTTCAAGAAGGGCAAGAAGTCGCCGTACTCCATGGACGCCAACCTGTTGCACATCTCCTACGAGGGCGGCGTGCTGGAGGACCCATGGGCCGCGCCCGAGGAGGACATGTGGCGCTGGTCGGTGTCGCCGGAAAAGGCGCCGGACACGGCTACCACGATCGAGCTGACCTACGCACGCGGCGACATCGTCGCCATCGACGGTCAGCCCCTGACGCCGGCACAAGTCATGGTACGGCTCAACCAGCTCGGCGGCGACAACGGCATCGGCCGTGCCGACATTGTCGAGAACCGGTATGTGGGCATGAAGTCCCGGGGATGCTACGAGACGCCCGCCGGCACCATCATGCTCAAGGCACATCGGGCGATGGAATCCATCACGCTGGATCGCGAGGTGGCCCACCTGAAGGACGAGCTCATGCCGCGCTACGCCAGCCTGATCTACAACGGCTACTGGTGGAGCCCCGAGCGGCGCATGCTGCAGCAGATGATCGACGCCTCACAGGAGACGGTGAACGGCGTCGTGCGCCTCGAGCTCTACAAGGGCAATGTCGTCGTCGCCGGACGCAAATCCGACACCGACTCCCTGTTCGACGAGAGCATCGCAACGTTCGAAGAGGATCAGGGCGCCTATAATCAGGCCGATGCCGAGGGATTCATCAAGCTCAACGCCCTACGCATGCGCATCGCAGCACGTAAACGAGTTGCGAGGAGCTAGTTGCGCGTAGCCATGGGCTTAGGGTTCGGCAGTCGTGCTGGAGCGTGATTCTTTGCCTCGCCACGAGCAAGTCGCGACTCGCCACCGGCCGGGAGGTCGGATGCAGGTGATCAGATCCACCGTTGCGACGTCCCTGCTGATGTCCGTGCTGGCGCCGCCTCCTGTCATTGCGGATCCCGACATCGAAGTCGCTCCGTTCGTCGGCTACCGCGGCGGCGGCGGCTTCGAGGACCGGGATACCGCGGGCGATCTGGACGTCGACGAGTCCGCGAGCTTCGGAGTCGCGGTGTCGCGAAGCCTTGATCGCCGCCGACGCCTGGAACTGTGGTACAGCCGCCAGTCCAGCGAAGTCACCGGGGACAACGGCACGTTCACCGGTAATCCCCTGTTCGACGTCGACGTGCATTATCTGCACCTCGGTGGCACCGTCGAAGTCGACGATTCCACCGCCTTTCGTTCCTTCGTCTCGGGGGGGCTGGGCGTCACGCACTTCGATCCCGATCGTTCCGGACTGGACGCCGAGACCCGCCTGTCGCTGTCCCTCGGCGTCGGCGGCAAGACCTATTTTTCCCGCAACGCCGGCTTGCGCCTGGAGGCCCGGTTCATCGGCACCCTCATGGACAACGACAGCTCGCTGTTCTGTGTGGACGGAAGCTGTGCGTTGCAGGTGGATGGCGGTCTGTTCGGGCAATGGGAGTTCGGGGCCGGCGTGTTTGTGGCCTTTTGAGCGAGAAACAACGAGACAGCGTCAACCAAGGAAAGTTGCACGCGAAGTCGGCGGTCGCAGGCCGCCCCACTTGTTTGCCCTTCCATCTGTTCGGAGAACGTACACCATGCGCATCCTGCACACTATGCTCCGCGTCGGTGACCTGCAGCGGTCCCTCGACTTCTACACCAACGTCCTCGGCATGCGGCTGCTGCGCCAGAAGGACTATCCGGAGGGCGAATTCACCCTGGCCTTCGTCGGCTACGGCGACGAAAGCGACGATGCCGCGCTGGAGCTCACCTACAACTGGGGCACGGACCATTATGATCTCGGCGGCGGCTATGGGCACATCGCCATCGAAGTGGACGACGTCCATGGGGCCGCCGAGCGCATCCGTGCCCGGGGTGGCAAGATCATTCGCGAGCCCGGACCCATGAATGCCGGCAGCACCATTATCGCTTTCGTCGAGGATCCGGACGGCTACGCGATCGAATTGCTGGGGGCACGCTGAGCTGCGCGGGCCCGTTGCAGGAAGCAGGGCCTGTCCTAGGGTTGGGTCATGGCCGCAACGGTAGCCATCAACGGAGAAACCTCATGCTAGGATGGGCAATTGCATTCTTGATCATCGCGCTGATCGCCGGTGCCCTCGGCCTGGGTGGTGTGGCGACGGTGGCCGTTGATATCGCCTGGGTGCTGTTCGTGATCGGGATCGTGCTGTTCATCGTCTTCCTGGTCGCGGGCCGTCGACCGCCGATTTAGGCGCGCGCAGCTCAATGGCGGCGATCAGCGGATCTCGGCCTTGTAGCTGAAGCTGTCCGCGCGGCCTTTGGTGGTGCGCACCTCGATGATGCGATCATCGGTGGTGCGCGTGACGCGTTTCAGTACGACCACTGGAGCCCCCGGCTGGATCTCGAGCTTGTCGGCGGTCGTCTGATCCGCGGCTTCCGCCGTGAGAGTCTCTTCGGCCCGGACCACGGGGACGTTGAACTTCTCGACGACCAGGGCGTAGAAGAGATCCGGAATATGCACCTCTTCATTCTCCAGCCCCGGAACCACCTCGGCGCGCCAGTGGCTGTATTCCACCAGGACCGGTCGACGGTCGCCCGCGTAGCCGATGCGCTCGATATAGAGTAACTGGCTCTTGGGCGGAACCTGAAGCTTGCGGCAGAGTTCCTGACTACCCACGACCAGGCGGCGGGCCGTGGTCTCCTTGTGAATGCGCTGATCTTTGCCTTCGGCATCGCCGTAGGTGAAGAAGCGGAACAGGCTGTTGTTGAAGTCGATGCGCGAGACGTAAGTGCCCTTGCCCTGGTGACGGTAGAGCAGCTTCTGCCACACCAGGTTGTCGAGCGCCTTCTTGACCGTGCCCTGGCTGACTCCGAGGCTCTTGGCCAGTTGCGCCTCGGAGGGAACCAGGTCCCCGGGCACGAGTTCCCCGGAGTTGATCCGGTCCCGCAAGTGATCCTCGACCACCTGATAGAGCGGTTTGGCCGGCGCGGTGCCGAACGTTCCTCCGATCATTCCCGTTTCTCCGATCGCGCTCCCGCCCGTGGGCAGGTCCACGCGACTCATCGTGGTGGGCCGGCGGCCGAACCTGTATTCCTGGACCTGTCGGGCATCTGCGCTGCAATGCAGCCGTACGTCGACCTGCTGCTGCGCCGCCGGACATTGTTGAATGCCGGTTTGCGCTTGACAAGGCGCTGTGCGCGGGTCAAGTATCTAGCACCCAGTTAGCTCATATATATGAGCTAACGCTTAATCGAATCTATAACATAAATAGCGTCGTGAGCAACCGACGGCCCCGCCCGCGCGGTCGCGACCAGGAGGCATGGAGTGGAGTTCATCGAGTACCTGCCCCAGGTATTCACGGGGTGGAATCTCCTAGTGTTGCTGCTGGGCACTGTCGGCGGCCTGGTTCTGGGGGCGACCCCAGGCCTCAGCCCGACAATGGCGGTGGCGCTGCTCATTCCCTTCACCTTTCACATGGAGCCGATCACCAGTCTGATCCTGCTGGGCGCCGTGTATACCGCCACAGTGGCCGGCGGCGCCGTCAGCGCCATCCTGGTGAACATCCCTGGCGCGCCCTCCAATATCGCCACCATCCTCGACGGTCATCCCATGGCCCAGCAGGGCCGCGCCACTGAGGCGCTGCATTATTGCTTCATCAGCTCGCTGGTGGGCGGCCTTCTCGGTGTGCTGGTGCTGATCTTCTTCACCCCCGTCCTGGCGGACTTCGCCTTGAGTTTCGGCCCGGCGGAGTTGTTCTGGATCGCCGTGCTCGGCGTTACCGTGATCGGTTCCCTCGGCTCCAAGTCGGTGCTCAAGGGCCTGTTCGCAGGCGCGGTCGGACTTTGGATCTCCACGATCGGATATGACCCGGTATTGGGCGAGCAGCGCTTCGTGTTCACCGATCATCTCGCGGGTGGCATCAATATCATCGCCGCGCTGATCGGGCTGTTCGCCATCCCTCAGGTGCTGACCATGCTCGAGTCGGCCACCGTGGGCAAGGATGTGAGCATGTACGACATGGAGAGGCGCAGCCTCTGGGCGTCGCTGCGCTTCAACCTGGGGCGCGTGCGTGCGCTGACCATCGGCAGCATCGTCGGTATTTTCGTGGGCCTGATCCCGGGGGCGGGCGGCCAGATCGCAGGGCTGGTCGCCTATGACCAGAGCAAAAAGTTCAGCCGCCACCCGGACAGGTACGGCAAGGGGGAGGCCGATGGCGTCATCAGCGCCGAGTCCGCGAACAACGCCATGGTCGGCCCGTCGCTGGTGCCGCTGCTCACGCTCGGCGTGCCGGGCAGCCCGACGGCTGCGGTGCTGCTGGGCGGGTTGCTCATCCACGGCCTGTTCCCAGGGCCGAATCTCTTCACCGTCCACGCCGAGGTGACCTGGACGTTCATCGGCTCACTGCTGGTCGGCCAGGTGCTCATGGCGATGTTCGGGCTGTGGATCAGCCGCTTCAGCCGCTTCGTTACTCGGATACCGAACAACTTCATGGCCGCATCCGTCACTGTGCTGGCGGTGTTCGGCACCTTCAGCGTGCAGAACAGCTTCTCCGATGTGCTGGTGATGATGACCCTCGGCACCGCCATGTACTTCTTCATGAAGTTCGGTTTCAGCCCAGCCCCGGTGGTGCTCGGCATCATCCTGGGGCCGATCGCCGAGACCAATTACGCCCAAGGGCGTCTGATCGCCCAGAGCGCGGACGGCGGGGCCCTGGCGTATTTTTTCACCGGCACCGCGAACCTGGTGCTGATCGCACTGTGCCTCGCCTCGGTCGGCTACAGCATCGTCAGTGAAGTGCGATCGATACGCCGTCGGCGACAGGAGACCGCGTCATGGCAGCGCGCCTGATCACGATCGCCAGTGTCATCGTCGGGATCTTTCTCTACTGGGTGTCGGCGGGCCATGCAAACGCCGACGCCTATCTCTTCCCGCGCATTCTCGCCGCCACCATGATCGTCCTGGGCGTGGCGATGACGGTCGCAGAATGGACGCCGGCGCCCTTGTCGCCGAAAGACACCAGTCCCATTCCGTGGTTGACCCTATGGCCGGCCCTGGTCATCTTCGTGCTGTACATGCTTGCCGCGCCGCGCCTTGGCTTCTATTTGAGCTCGGCGCTGGCGTTCGTCGCGCTTGGAGTAGTCTATTCGCCGGCCGATTCGGTCGTGCGCGCGGCGACGCGCTGCGTCCCCATATCGCTGGCGTTCCTGGCGGTGCTGTACGTCGTATTCGTGCTCTTGCTGCAGGTGCAAATGCCCCGCGGCTTGGCGCTGTGAGATTCCGCGGAGGTCCGCGGGAAGGTCGTAGAGGCAGGGGAGTATGCCTCGACAACACCGGTAGGGATCGCCGGACAATCCGAGGAGGAGAAAGAGCATGAAATCATTGACAACGAAAATCAGGAAGGTCGGGACCGCCCTGGTCGGCGGTCTCGCCCTGCTGTGCCTGCCGGGATCTGCCGCGGCGGAGTATCCGGAGAAGCCGATCACGGTAATGGTCTCCTACTCCCCCGGCGGCGCCACGGATTTTCAGGCGCGCATCGTCACCATGATGGCCGGCGAAGAGGATCTGGTCGGACAGCCCATGGTCATTGTCAACAAGGCCGGCGCCGGCGGGCAGGTGGGCTGGAACTGGTTCGCCGAGCAGGCGAACAAGGACGGCTATGATCTTGCGGCCTACAACATCCCGCACTTCATCGCCCAGTCGATCATGTTCGACACCAAGTACAACATCGACAATCTGGAGCCGATCGCCAATTGGGGCGCCGACCCGGCGGTACTGATCGTCGGCAAGGACAGCCCCTTCAACACCGCGCAGGATCTGGTGGACTACGCCAAGAAGAACCCCGGGAAGGTGACCGTATCCGGTGCCGGACTCTATGTCGGGCATCACATCGCCACCCTCCAGTTCGAGAAGGCCGCCGGAATCAAGCTGAACTACGTCCCCACCAAGGGCGGCGTGCCGGCCCTGCAGTACGTCATGGGCGGCAAGGTGATGGCAGGCTTCAACAACCTGTCCGATGCCTACCGCAGTCAGGACCGGTTGAAGATCCTGGCGATCGCTGATCTGCAGCGTGAGGAGGAGTTTCTTCCGGATGTGCCCACCCTGAAGGAGGCCGGTTTCGACGTGGACGATTCCAGCGTGAACTTCCGCGGCCTCATGGCGCCCAAGGGCACACCCCCGGAGGTGATCGACAAGCTCGCCGACGCGGTGCCGAAGATGTTCGAGCACAAGAAGGTCAAGGGCAAGATGAGTGACGGCGGTTCGCCCCTGCGCATCATGACGCGCGAGGAGGTGCAGGCGATGTGGAAGAAGCGCCAGGAGTACCTGACCGGGCTGCTGGCCGAGTTGCGCGACAAGAAGTAAGTCGCACCGGGGCAATCGGGTCCGCCCTTTGGGCGGATCCTTTCCCCGGCCCCTTGCGGCGTGCGCGCCGCTGTGATTACATGTATAGCTTATATATATAAGCTATACGACTGCCGCTCTGGCAGGAGCGCCATTCATGGACAACGCAGCGCGCGATCCCCAAGCACCGGCGACCTCGGCGGACGCCAGCGTGCGCGAGCTGGTGGCCCGGGCCCGGGCCGCCCAACGGGAGTACGACCGGTTTTCCCAGGAGCAGGTGGACGAAGTCGTCACTGCCGTGGCCTGGACCGTGGTGGACGCCGAGAACAACCGGGGTTTGGCGCGCCTGGCGGTGCGCGAGACCGGGCTGGGCAATATCGAGGACAAGATCGTCAAGAACCGGCGCAAGACCATGGGATTGCTGCGGGATCTGCGTGGCGTGCGGTCGGTCGGAGTGATCGCGGACTACCCGGACCTGGGGATCGTCGAGATCGCCCGCGCAGCCGGGGTCGTGGGCGCCATTGTGCCGTCCACCAATCCGGTCGCCACCCCCTACAACAAGACCCTCAACGCCCTGAAAGGCCGCAACGCCGTCATTCTGGCGCCGTCCCCCAAGGGTCAGGTGGTCTGTGAGCAGGTGGTCAAGCTCATGCGCCAGGCCCTGCGGCAGGTGGGCGCGCCGGCGGACCTGGTCCAGCAGCTGCCGAGGCCGGTCAGCAAGCAGGCCACCCAGGCGCTGATGGCACAGGTGGATCTGGTCGTGGCGACCGGCTCCCAGAACAACGTGCGGGCCGCCTACCAGAGCGGCACGCCGGCCATCGGCGTCGGTGCCGGCAACGTCCCGGTGATCGTCGATGAAAGCGCCGATCTGAACAGTGCGGCGCCCAGGATTGCCGCGTCCAAGACCTTTGACAACGCCACCAGCTGCTCGTCGGAGAACAGCCTGATCGTGCTTGACGCCGTGTACGCGCCGATGCTGCAGGCTCTGCAGGAGGCCGGCGGCATCCTGCTCAGCACTGAAGAGAAGACGCGCCTGCAACAGGTCCTGTGGGTGAACGGACGGCTGAACCGCGAGCTCGTCGCCCAGCCGGCGGTGCGAATCTGCGATCTCGCGGGGCTCGAGTGGAGCGGTGTCCGGGAGCCCCGTTTTCTGATGGTCGAGGAGCAGGGGGTCGGCGCCGACTTCCCGTTCTCCGACGAGAAGCTCAGCCCGGTGCTCGCGGTGTACCGTGCGCGCGACTTCGACGCGGCCTGCGAACTCGCCCTCCAGATCCTGAGCTTCAAGGGCGCCGGTCATTCCGTCGGCCTGTACTCCAGCGACGACGCTCACGCGCTGCGCCTGGGCCTGGAGCTGCCCGTCTGCCGGGTGATCGTCAACCAGGCCCACTGTTTCGCCACCGGCGGCAGCTTCGATAACGGCCTGCCGTTCTCGTTATCGATGGGGTGCGGCACCTGGGGCGGCAACAGCATTTCGGAGAATCTGAACTACCGTCATTACCTGAACATCACCCGCATCTCCCGCGCCATTCCTGCGCGCGAGCCCTCCGAGGCGGAGCTGTTCGGGGCCTATTGGACCAAGTACGGGATCACTCCCGAACAGGACCAGTGAGCGGCTCATGCAAGCGCCCCCACCACCCGCCAGAGAGACCGTTCGCGACCACGTCGATGCGTGGGCGGAGGCCGATCCCGAGCGCCCGTTCCTGATCGCGCCCGAGACCGGCGCCGTGCTGAGCGCGCGTGGATTACGGGCAATGGCCCAGGAGGTGAGCGGGCAGCTGGCGGCGCTCGGGCTGCGGAAGGATGACAAGGCGGCGTTTCTGATGGACAACGGCCTATGGACGACCGCGCTGTTCCTCGGCGCCATGTACGGTGGGCGGGTGGTGGTGCCGCTGAATGCGGTGGCCGGGCGCGACCAACTCGCCTACGTGCTCGAGCACTCTGACGCCAAGGTATTGTTCGTCTCGGCGCGTTACCGGGAGAAATTTGCGCCGCTGCTCGCCGAGTTCGCCGATCGGGTGAGTGTCGTTGCCGCTGACCAGGACCGCGGCATCGAGTACTCGCCGTCGGGGGACACCGCCGCGGCGGACGCGCTGGCCCCCGTGGAGCCGGACGACGTCGGCGTGCTCATCTATACCTCCGGTACCACCGGACGCCCCAAAGGGGTGCTCATGACCCACCGCAACGCGCTTGCCGGCGGCCGTAATACCGCGGTGGCTCACGAGCTGAGCGGAGACGACCGGGTGCTGTGCGTATTGCCCCTGTACCACATCAACGGCGAAATGGTCACGGTCATGGCACCCCTGGTGAGCCGCGGCAGCGTGGTCATGCCGCACCGGTACAGCACCTCCCAGTTCTGGGCGCTGATCACCCAGCACCGGTGCACCTGGTTCAGCGTGGTGCCGACCATCGTCGCCTACCTGCTGGAGCAGTCCGAGCGGGACGGCGGCGCCTTCGACCGGGCCTCCATGCCGCAACTGCGCTTCGGCCGCTCCGCCTCGGCACCGCTGTCGCCGGCGATGCACGAGACCTTCGAGCAGCGCTTCCAGGTTCCGATGATCGAGACCATGGGCCTGACCGAGACCGCCGCCCAGATCCTGTCCAACCCCATGCCGCCTACGCCGCCGCGCTACGGCTCGCCGGGGGTCCCCTACGGCAATGAAGCCAAGATCATCGACAAGCAGGGCCGGGAATTGGGGCCGGGCGAGGAAGGCGAGCTCATTATTCGCGGACCGAACGTGGCCCCCGGCTACTACAAGAACCCCGAGGCCACCCGCGAGGCCCTCAGCGACGACGGCTGGCTGCGCACCGGTGACCTGGCCCGGCGGGACGAGGACGGCTATTACTTCATCACCGGTCGGCTGAAAGAGATCATAATCAAGGGTGGTGAGAACATCGCGCCCCGGGAGATCGACGAGACGCTTTATCAGCACCCGGCGGTGCTCGAGGCGGCGGCCTTCGCCGTCGTCGACGAGCGCTACGGACAGGAGGTGATGGCCTGCGTGGTGCTCAAGCCGGGGGCGCAGTGTACCGAGGCTGAGCTGGCGGCGTTCTGCGCCGACCGTCTCGGTTCATTCAAATCGCCCAAGGAAGTGCATTTTCTAGACACTCTCCCGAAGGGTCCTTCGGGCAAGATTCAACGGCTCAAGCTCGCCGAGCACATCCAGGCGGGCGCACAGCATCCCTGAACACGAGCACGCACGAAATGAGAGGAGAAAGGCAATGGCTCGCATGACTCCGAGCGAAGCGTTCGTCGAGACCATGGTGGCGCAGGGCGTCACTGAGGTGTTCGGCATTGTCGGCTCCGCCTACATGGACGCACTGGACCTGTTCCCGGCGGCGGGTATTCGGTTCATCCCCACGGTCCACGAGCAGGGGGCGGCCCACATGGCCGACGGCTACTCGCGGGTCAGCGGCCGCCAGGGCGTGTGTATCGCTCAGAACGGACCGGGCATCACCAACTTCGTCACCGCCATCGCGGCCGCCTATTGGGCCCATTCGCCGGTGGTGACCATCACACCCGAGACCGGCACCATGGGCGTGGGCCTGGGCGGATTCCAGGAGGCCGATCAGCTGTCGCTGTTCGAGTCCATTACCAAGTATCAGGCCCACGTGAACAACCCCGCCCGGATGGCCGAGCTGACCGCGCGCGCATTCGACCGCGCGCTGCTGGAGCATGGCCCGACGCAACTCAATATCCCGCGGGATTTCTTCTATGGCGAGATCGACGTGGAGATTCCCAAGCCGATCCGCATCGAACCCGCCGCGGGCGGTCCGCGCAGCATTCGCCAGGCGGTGGATCTGCTGGCCGAGGCCCGCTTCCCGGTAATCCTCGCCGGCGGCGGCGTGATCACCTCCGACGGTGTGGATGCCGCCAAGGCCCTGGCCGAGCGTCTGGGTTCGCCGGTGGTGAGCAGCTATCTGCACAACGATTCCTTCCCCAGCGATCATCCCCTGTATGCCGGAGCTCTGGGGTACCAGGGCTCGAAGGCCGGGATGAACCTGATCTCCCAGGCTGACGTGGTGCTTGCCCTGGGCACCCGCCTCGGGCCCTTCGGAACGCTGCCGCAGTTCGGCGTCGACTACTGGCCGAAAGGCGCCAAGATCATCCAGGTGGACGTGGACCCGCGCATGCTCGGCCTGGTGAAGGAGATCGCCGTTGGAATCCACGGCGACGCCCGCTCGGTGGCCGCGGCCCTGCTCGAGCACGTCAAGGACCGCAAGCTCGCCAGCGACGCAAACCGCAGCGAGCGTGAGGGCGAGATCAAGAAGCGCAAGGAGGCCTGGGAGCAGGAGCTGGATCAGTGGACCCAGGAAAAGGACGACTGGAGCCGCAGCGTGGCCGACGAGCCGGGCTTCCTGCATCCGCGCCAGGTCCTGCGGGAGTTGGAGAAGGCCATGCCGGAGGACGTCATGGTGTCCACGGACATCGGCAACATCTGCTCGGTGGCCAACAGCTACCTGCGCTTCAAGCGTCCCAACAGCATGTTTGCCGCCATGAGCTTCGGCAACTGCGGCTATGCGTTCCCCACCATCATCGGCGCCAAGGTCGCCGCTCCGGATCGCCCGGCGGTGGCCTATGTCGGTGACGGCGCCTGGGCCATGAGCATGGGGGAGATCCTGACCTGCGTGCGGGAGAACATCCCGGTCACGGCGGTGGTGTTCCACAATCGCCAGTGGGGCGCCGAGAAGAAGAACCAGGTGGACTACTACGGCAACCGCTTCCTCGGCTCCAACCTCGAGAGCCCGAGCTTCGCCGCCATCGCCGAGTCCATGGGTGCTCAGGGCGTGCGCGTCGATTCCCTGGAGGCAGTCGGAGACGCGCTGCAGAAGGCGTGCGCCGATCAGCGCGACGGCAAGACCACGATCCTGGAAGTCATGTGCACCCGTGAGCTGGGCGAACCGTTCCGCCGCGATGCGCTGCAGCACCCGGTGCGGTTCCTGGAGAAGTACAAGGCGATGGTCTGAGGCAGCGGGAACCGCACTTATGAGTCGCGCAGACATCGGCGTGTTCCGTAAGGTGCTCGTGGCCATGGACGGCTCGGCCCATGCCACCCGCGCCCTCGAGGTGGCGTTGACCTTCGCAGCCAAGTGCGAGGCCGAAGTCATCCTGTTCCACGCCGTCGAGTTGCATCCCATGCGCGAGGACCTTGAACGGCGGGTCGACGCGGCCGCCCGCCAGATCTACCAGCGGGTGGGCGAGGAGCTCGCCAAGGAGGTGCTGGATCGTGCCGGCGAGCGGGTGCGCGCGGCTGGCTTGGAGCCTACGCGTCAGATCGGCTCCGGCGGCGCCGCCCAGGCGATCGTCGACGCCGCGCAGGCGGCTAAGGTGGACCTGATCGTGGTCGGTACCCGCGGTCTGACCGGTGTGCACGGACTCGCCCTCGGCAGCGTCGCCCACAAAGTCACTTCCATGGCCCCCTGCCCGGTCATGGTCGTGCGCTAGCCGGGGGACGGATGCACGACGGATTGCTGGTGCTCAACGCGGGTTCCTCGAGCATCAAGTTCGCGCTGTTCGAATCGCCGCCCGAGGACCGAGACCCAGTGCTGCTGCTGCGCGGCCAGGTTGCGGCCATCGGCGCGGGCGTGGTGTTCCAGGCCCGCGATGTGGCAGGCGACACCCTGGAGGAGACATCGCCCGAGGGAGTGGAGGACCATCCGAGTGCCCTGCGCCACATCCTGCAATGGCTTGCCGCCCGTGAGGGCCAGGTGGAGCTGGTGGCGGTGGGCCACCGTGTCGTGCACGGCGGCGAGGGGAGGGTGCGTCCGGCGCTGGTGAACCCGGAGTTGCTCGCAGCCCTGGAGCGGCTGTCGCCCCTCGCGCCTCATCATCAGCCCCACAACGTTGCCGCCATCCGTGCCATGGGTGAGCAGGCTCTCGGTCTGCCGCAGGTGGCCTGTTTCGACACCGCCTTCCATGCGGCCCAGCCGCCGGTGGCGCGCCGCCTGCCGCTGCCCCGGTCGTTCGCCGACGAGGGGCTGCTGCGCTATGGTTTTCACGGGCTCTCCTACGAATTCGTCGTCGACGAACTACGGCGCACGGCGCCGGAGTCCGCCGCCGGCAAAGTGATTGCCGCCCATCTCGGCAACGGCGCCAGCCTTTGCGCCATGCGCGACGGCCGTTCCGTTGCGACCACCATGGGGTTCTCCACCCTCGACGGACTGGTGATGGGCACCCGCTGCGGCAGCCTGGACCCGGGCGTACTCCTGCACTTGATGCGCGAGCATGGGATGGGGGAGCCGCAGCTCACCGACCTGCTCTACAATCGATCGGGCCTGTTGGGACTGTCGGGTGTGAGCTCCGACATGCGATCCCTGCTCGACAGCGACGACGCCGGCGCCGAGGCGGCGGTGGAGTCGTTCTGCTACAGCATCGTGCGCCACACGGCGTCGCTTGCGGCCGCATTGGAAGGCATCGACGTCCTGGTGTTCACCGGCGGCATTGGCGAAAATGCGGCCCCGGTACGGGAGCAGGTGTGCCGCCGACTCGGTTGGCTCGGGGTAACGCTGGACCCGGAGGCCAACGGCTGCGGGCGCCGGCGCATCGACGCTCCGGAGTCGGCGGTGGAGGTCTGGGTGGTGCCCACCAACGAAGAGCTGGTGATCGCCCGCCACACCCGGCGGGTGCTGCGCGAGGGTGCCGCCGAGTCCGGGACCGTCTGAGCAACCATGTTCACCGCCCAGCTGCTGGCGACCTACGAGGCGTACTCTGCCGCCACCTGGGTGGTGGTGTTCCTGACCCTGGTGGCTGCGGGCGTCATCAAGGGCACCATCGGCTTCGGGCTGCCGTTGTCGGCCATTTCGGTCTTGTCCAACGTCATCGATCTCCATCTCGCCCTGGCCATGATGACCTTGCCGATTCTGACCAGCAGCTTGTCGATCGGTTTGGAGGGGGGGCAGTTCTTCGCCACTATCCGCAAGTTCTGGCTTGTGGTGGTCGCTCTCGGGGCGGGGATTTTCATCGGATCCTGGTTCCTCACCGGCATCGACGGGCGTGTCCTGATGCTGCTGGTGGGGGTCACGATTATCCTGTTTACGCTCGCGGAGCAGTGGAATAGCGGTCAGGGCTTCACCATACCCCAGTCCCACATGCAGCCGGTCGGCATGGCCGCCGGCGTGGTGGGCGGACTGATGGGTGGGTTATCGACGGCTTACGGACCGCTGTTGGTTCTCTACCTCACCGCGCTGCGGCTGCCCAAGGAGGTTCACATCGCGACCATCGGTGTGATTCTGTTCTTCGGCTCGATCTTTCTGGTGCTCGCGTTCAGCAGCGTTCGCATTCTTACGCTGCACACGGCGGCGATTTCGACCTTGGCCGTGTTCCCGGTCTTCATCGGCCTCGGTCTGGGGCGGCGAATACGCGGGCGGGTGAACCAGGTGCTGTTTCGCCGAATGACGCTGGTGGCGCTTCTGATCCTGGCGCTGAACCTCCTGCGTCGTGCGCTGTTCTAGGGCCTGTTAACACTATGCGCGCCGCGGCGACGGCGGCCTACGGGCCTCGTCCCTTCGGGTTGCGCCCCAAAAGCCGCCATGCGGCGTTGCTCGTCGTTCATTTGGAATGACCAAATTTCTCTCC